>UEXM01000189.1_pt1 | contig 68001 bp, 77 predicted proteins | sample 1796661 | NCBI WGS metagenome assembly UEXM01 (sample SAMEA4772469, study PRJEB27181) | metagenome | reverse complement strand
CGCTAGGGTCTGATATATAGTGATTTAATGTTGTAGTTTATATTGTTTTATAGGTTTTTGTAGTGAGTCACTACAGTTTTTATTATATAATTGTAGAACAGACCATACAATGACTAGATATATTGATATAATGAGCCTATCAAAAGCAATCAAGCTTTTTGTGTTTTAATGGAGATGGCTAAATGCCTACATTGAAAAACAGTTTGCAAGTATCTGAAAAACTTGAAAAGCAGTTAATATCTGATAACTCAGTATTAGCTAAGTCTACTCGTTCAACAGCTAAGACTGTTGATATGTTGATAGCCGAGGGCTTTCAATGGTTTAACATGGTTTCACCTAATACTAAAGGTGAGGTTATTGGTATTGGCGAGGTTAAAAAGAATGATAACTCATTCGTCAATAACATGCCTGCGGAAAGCTTCATGGCTTTCAAGGTAAGCATAGCTAAAGGATTAGATCCAAGGTATGCTTACACGTTAACACGTGGTGCTAAGTCATTGACTGAAAGTCAAAAGACTATGAAAGCAGTCCTTAATAGGAATGTTTCAGGTCGATTATCTGACTATAAAAAGCAGTTAATCAATCGTGCTAACATGCTATCAGGTAGCAATGGTAAACAAGAGAAGAAGACTTTTAGACAGTCTCTTGTTTATAACAATAACAAGTTAATAGCTAAGTTAAAAGGCATGGAAGATGCTACCTTAGATATTGATAAGGTTATTGTCCTACTAGGACAGATCAACAAGGTTGTTGAAACAAACGTTTCAATTAAACATTAACACGTTACAATGGGGCATCAATTACGTTGCCCCATTTTTTTGGAGTTTGAATTATGAAACAATTAAAAGACATACCTACAAGACAAAATAAAAGACCTAAAATAAAACGTTATAAAGTTTATGATTTTAGAACACCTTGGCATACTATATTCGCATATATATTTGCATACCTTGGCGGTGTTATATTATTCTTATATGCTTTTATTTCTTTAATATCATTTTAATATCAGGGAGCTTCGGCTCCCTTTTTTTGTGCCTAAGATACCAGTTCTTAATGTAGCGTTGAGCCTAACGTGATACCACACATTGAATTATAACTTGTTCTCCTGTGTTTTTGTAGTGACTCACTACACCTATGAAACCAGTTCTTAATGTAGCGTTGAGCCTAATGTTCGTTTTTTATTTATAATGTTCTGCGAATGTTCCTGCAATGTTCGTTTTTTGAAAGTGTAAAACGTACATTATGCTACAGTGGTAAGCAATGGTAAACTGTAGTGAGTCACTACAAAACTTGCCTAGTAGAACTTAGTAAATCTTAGTAAATCTTAGTTTTAGTATGTAATGTTCGTTTTTCTTTTTTTTACTTAGTCTACTTATGAAATAATTTCAAATGTTCTTTCGATCGTGAGCGTCTCGAGGCAGGTGTCCAATTCCCTAAAAAAAAGAACAAAAGAACATTCCAATATAATCAAGGACTTACGCACACCCACAACAGAACATTACAGAACATTACAGTACATTACATCATATACCACTGTATCACACTCTATAACGTAATCTAACGTGTTATCGTACGGCTTGACACTTCCCGATAGTTGTGGTACTATATACACATAATCGAGAAAGACAAAGATTTTCGATTGGCAATCTTGCCTCAACAATACTGTAGTGACTCACTACAAAACAAAGGAGACTACACCATGACTATGAGAAAGCGTTCTAAGATCAAGAAGTTCTACAAGCGACTACCTAAAGGCACTACATCAAACTGGGAGTGGCGAGGCAATGCGTTTGTGGAAGTCTTCACTATACACGGACATCGTTACGTAAAGCACAACATGCCCGACACACCTAACGTAAAAGCGACAACAACAATCAACAATCAATACTACAAATAAGGGAGACTAACCATGACTACACTAAACAAAAACTGTAGTGACTCACTACAAATTTCTACACCATCAATATCCAGTTCGGCAACACTAGTCGAATTAGGCATATCAAAATGGACTGGACGTAAACTAGACAAGCGAGCATCGGCAGACGTTGCATCTGCAAACTATGCAAAAACTGGTGTCGCAAATGTCCACAAGAAATTACTTGCCGATTGTGCAGAACTCAAAGCTATCGACACACTAGTCGGTGTTGCTCGTACCACACACTACGGCATGACAATGCCTTGGTCAGATACTGGATTACGTTTGCTTACAACAAAAGCATACTTCAAGTATCACGAGACCATGACCGAGATCCAAGCATCGTTCGACGATTGTGTTAACACGTTCTTGCAAGCATATGATTGGGAGATCACACAAGCACAAGCTAAGCTAGGCGATCTGTTCAATCGTAATGACTATCCGACTACCGAGAGCCTATCAAGTAAGTTCGGTTTCAGATTGTCATACATGCCACTACCCGAGGCTGGTGACTTTCGGTTGGACATCAACACCGAGGCACAGACCGAGATGAAGAGCCATTACGAAACGTACTACACGACACAGCTAAACAATGCCATGAACGACATATGGCAACGTGCTTTCAAGTGCTTGTCTAACATGTCCGAACGGTTGGACTATGCAAGCCACGAGAGCAAGAAAGTATTTCGTGACACACTTGTTACGAATGTGTTGGACATTGTTGACTTACTATCAGTCTGCAATATTACCAACGACAGTCAGATGGAGGCTATGCGAATGAAACTCGAAGACACACTTCAAGGTGTTACACCCGATGCACTACGTGAGGACGAGTTCCTACGTGCAGAGACTAAGAAGTCTGTTGACGAAGTTATCAAGTCGTTACCATCATTAGATATATAACAAACTGTAGTGACTCACTACAAAACTTAAAAGGAGGCTTATGCCATGACTAATCAAGCAATACAAATGTACTCACTATCAATCGACCAAACAGTTAATGCGATCAAGACTGGTGGTCACTTACGAACAGTCCTCGTTCAAGGACACATGGGCACGGGCAAGTCATCGATCTTGTCCACACTTGCTAGCGAGTTACCGACACATACTGCATGCTACTTTGACTGCACGACTAAAGACTTGGGCGATATCACAATACCGAACATTGCCAAGCTAGATGACGGCACGGGGTTTGTGTCGTATCTGACCAACGAAGAACTTGGTGTCCATCTCGACAAGCCGATCATTCTTATGATTGACGAGTATGGCAAGTCTAATCCGTCGGTCAAGAACGCTATGCTACGACTTATGCTCGAGCGTAAGATTGGTAACTACACGTTGCACAAAGACAGTATCGTGTTTGCTACAACCAATCTTGGAGCAGAGGGAGTTGGCGATCTCATACCACCACATGCACGTAATCGTATTGTCATGAGTGTGATGAAGAAACCAACCAACATGGAGTGGATATCATGGGCGATCAACAAGGGTATCGATCAGACATTACTTGGTTGGTGTAAAGAAAACCCACAGTTGTTCTATTCGTTCGAGGATGTAAAAAATCCTGATGACAATCCGTACATCTTTCATCCCAAGCAACAACGAGCATCTTTCGTGACACCACGTTCTCTTGAGGCATGTAGTATATGGCTAGAGCAACGTGACAAGCTAGATGATACGACGTTGACATCTATGCTCATGGGTACGATAGGCGAGCGAGGTGCTATGGACTTGATGGCATTTGTCAAACTTGCCGATCAGCTACCATCACTCGAGAGTATCAAGAAAGACCCAAAGAACGCCAAGGTGCCTACGTCTGCATCAGCCACGTGTATGGTTGTGTATCGTACACTAGCAACTTTGGAGAAAGACTGGATCGATGCTTGGATGGACTACATGGTGCGACTAGACAAAGAGGCACAAGGTATGTTCGCCAATGGTGTACGTAATCCCAAGTATGCCAAGCAGTCTATGGTCATGACCAACAAGAAGTTCACTAAGTGGGCGATGGACAACAACTATCTTTTTGCATCAGACAAAAAGTAACAACTATTGTAGTGACTCACTACAGAAAGGAAAGACTATGTTTATGACAAGTGAACAGTTGACGGCAGAGCAACGTGTGCAGAAAGCCGTCATCTCAATTATGCAAAACCCAAAGTATGTCGCACTCGCTGGCATACTTATGCTGGGGGATCGTACTGTGATTGATGATCCCTCGATACCAACGGCTTGTACCAATGGCAAGGACGAGATGTACAACCGTGAGTTTGTATCTAAGCTAAACGATGCAGAGTTACGGTTTCTCATACTGCACGAGAGTTATCACAAGTTGTACAAACATCTTACCACGTGGAAATGGATAGCCGACATCAATCCCGATGAGGCTAACATCTGCATGGACTATGTTATCAACGTCAAGCTACGTGATGACAACAAGGACGGCTTTGCTACTATGACTGGGGAACTTACCAATGGTTGTTTCGACGAGAAGTATCGTGGCATGGACACGGCTCAAGTCTATCATGCTCGCAAGGAGAGTGGCGAAGATCAGCCAACTCAAGGCAACGGCACTGGTATCGATGGCGAAAGTGGTAGTGACTCACTACAAGGATCGTTTGACCAACATGACTGGGATGGGGCAAAAGAGTTGTCCCCACAAGAACAGAATGACTTGGCTCGAGACATTGACGAGGCGATACGTCAAGGTGCGTTGATTGCTGGCAAGACTGGTTCGGGTGGCGATCGTGACTTGGTCGATCTGCTCAAACCACAGATTGACTGGCGAGAAGTGTTGAGGGAGTTCGTTGTCACTACATGTACTGGCAGTGATTACTCCACGTGGCAACGTCCTAACAGACGGTACATATCGGCAGGTGTGTATATGCCGAGTGGGATATCCGAGAGCATTGGCGAGTTGGTCATTGCTATCGACACGAGTGGCTCGATCGGTCAACCCGAACTGTCTAGGTTTCTTACAGAAGTCAAAGAGATATGCGACACAGTCCACCCCGAGAAAGTACGTATACTGTATTGGGACACAGAAGTGTGTGGTGACGAGAAGTATGAGTTGCACGAGCTCGATGACTTGGTCAAGTCAACCAAACCAAAAGGTGGTGGTGGCACAATGATTGAGTGTGTTCCCGAGTACATGACCAAGGAGGGTGTCAAACCTCAAGCATGTATCGTATTGACCGACGGCTATCTAGGTGGCAGTTGGGGCAAGTGGGCATGTCCGATCTTGTGGTGTATCATCGACAATGAGGGAACTGTGCCCGACGTAGGCACACACGTTCACGTAAAATCAAGGGAGTTATAAATGATTTTATATAGATTAAAAACTAGTACTGGCGAGGATGAGTATGAGATGTGGGGTTACTATGAAACCTTTACAAAACAAGACTATGATGAAGATAAAATCACAGACTTGACGATACTATCCGAGTTTCACGATTACAATTTTGCAGAGCATGAGAATGAAGACCAAAGCGATTTTTGGTATGGCGACAAAGTTGTTTGGGTGGAAGACGTAATGAATGTGACGGAAGAGGAGTTACATACACTACATAAGTTTCAAGTGATATATTATAAAGGAGGTACAAATGTCACATAGAATAAAGAACATACTCACCGATGCAGAGGAGTTACTGCATCATCTATTAACCAACGAGGGTATGACCAATGGTCAAGCACTCAAGAAGATCAAGCAGGAACTGGGCGACATGGCAAAGGAACACGCACAGCAACAGCTTATCCTATGGTGGAGAGAAGACAATGGGGTATAGATCAGACGGCATCATAGTCGTTGCGTTCGAGACATTGCAAGACATGAAAGAGGTACTAGCCGTATATCGGCTAGACCCACGTGTGCAAGAACTCAATCCATTTCAGACAAACCTCGACGATGACTTGGTTGACAACGACGGCAACTGGACATTCCACGATTGGGCATTGGATAGTGACACGACGTGTTTTATCATGCGTCTCGATTACTTTGGTTGGAAGTTTTACAACGAGTATAAAGACATACAAGCGTACTTACACATAGCTACAGTGTGTAAGCAGTTTGCCAACGAGCGAGAAAATTTCACTTACGCATACAGATTTGTGCGTGGTGGCGAAGAACATGACGACACCGAAGAAGAATGTTATGGGAGCGAATCATATCTAAGTCAGATGATGGTAGAGAACCTAGAACAAGAAGTCGGTGTTCGCATGGTGTGGGAGTTAACAGATGACCTCACATGTAACACGACAAGACAAGACTATTACAACAACCAAAACTGTAGTGAGACACTACAAAAAACAAAGGAGACTAAACATGTCAATATATGATATGCCAAGGCTAGCTATTTTCAGTGCAGTAGCCACGCACTACAACAGTATCAATCCAGTCGTCAGTAAGCAACACACACTTGAGAATGATGTACGACCACTCGGCGACAGACGTCGTAAGTATGAGCGTATACACAAGTTCTCAGATAACTGCTATGCCTACTACGATGGCGACATGGGTGACCCAATCCAATACAGTGAGCATCATTATCATGGAAAAGATTTACCCATGGAGGCTTGCAAGGCACTTGCACCTATCATGTGGACACTAAATATTGATGGCACAGAGACACTGCGTGTACGTAATGGATCGGGCAGTGGTGCACACAATGGCAGATACTCATTCTTGGAGCGAGCATTACCAAGGGAGTTAAATTTTGTTGTGGACAACGGCAAGCAGTTCGTCATCTTAAATGGTGTGCGATACTTCCTGCCAAAGAGTGACTACTATTCTTGGGGTTGGCATAGAGATAAGACCACTGTGCAGAAAGATGATTGCAAGTATCTTGAGTTCACGAGGGTCCCAGGCGAGGGTTGGAAGATACGTACAAACTCGTTTACGTTTGTTCCACCACGTGTGCTAGTTGACAAAGAACGTAAGAAGAAGTTCAAGCCAGCTATGGACTCATACTATTCTTGGTTACTTGTCATGGCACCTATGTTTCGGGAACACCTTGAGAATTTTCAATATAGCTATGGCGATCCAGTATCGCAAGACAGATACCAAGCCAAACACAATCTTGCCCAGTTGAAGAGAGAAGAGTTGCTTGAGTATGCACGAGAACAAGGGTGGGTGAAAGAAAACCAACACGTTTGGGGGTACGAGCCAAAACCCGAGCAGGCACTTATCATCATGGAAGACGAGGAACATCCAATGCGTATGCACATGGCATGGAATATGTTGCTTGACTCTGTATTGTTCGACGAGCATGAGTCAGAACGTAAGAAGTTCAGAGCACATTACAATCGTTGGATCAACAAGATATGTGGGTTCAACAAGACAATCAAGGCACAGATACTAACCAACACGGAGGAGAAGTAATGCGATACAAACCAATGGTCAATAAGATCAAGCAAATGCTAGAGGGAGAAATCTCTAGTAGCCAACCAATAATAGACGGAGATGAAGAAGTAACCGATGGTACAGATGACATTATCATCGGTAGGTATGAGTATGCCGAACAACTACTAGAACAAATCAAGAAATGGGAGAATGAATAATGTCGTATAATATATTAAAGGTAAGCGATATCAATAAGAAGATTGATGTTGAGCAACAAAAAGTGGCTAGGGATTACCTAGCCTCTAACTTGGATATACAAGAGTTTATGGCAGAGATACGTAAGTCATTTCGTGGTGTCTTGTTTACACAAGATGCTAATGATAAAAGGAGAGTTTATGTACACATGCCTAACGATCCTTATGTCATGGGTTATATTGGCTATGGAGATTTCTTGACCACGGCAAAGGCAATGCAAAGTAGCTATGTTATATCATCTAGGCATATTGCGAATTACAAATATGCAGACTATAACGATCAACATTACATGGCTATGTCTATCAATCTTTCTACTGCCGTTCGCAATGCCAAGAAATACTTACGTCCCTTAACGACTAAGGACATGGCACTAGACGAATGGACAGAGGCAGACATGCGTCGCAAGTCAAAGAACACAAAGTCGGCAATGGATGTTAAGAGAAACAACACTCTGTCTGATTTGTTGGCTAAGAGTAATAGGGAGAAGAACATCGAGTACAACCCCATGCTCGAGTACATGCGTACACTTGTTAAGGTAGGACATGAGTTTACTGACAAAGAGTTGGAGAGTGATCTGCTTAGTTACTTCAAGCTAGAAGAAGATGCTAATGCCGTTAGTAGTGACGGTGTTGATGTAGACTATGTTCGTGTATACGAGAAGTATGGTAAGCAAGTCTTTGATGTCGTGCCTCTCATACGAGATAAAGCGAGATATGGTCGTTCTGATCTAGGAAACCTTACCACGTACGACAAGGACAAAGTGCCCGAAGATGTAATGGGTAAGGTGTCTGTGCTTAGTATGGTAGAAAATAATCATTGGGTTGACGACGTAGGATATCGTGTTGATGCCACAATGTTTTACGTGACAGCTCCTGATGATGAGTGAGGCAACACAGCTTAACACGTCGTACCACGTCAACATATCAAATGATACTGGACTTGTCAGAATTACATGTCTTGGTATAGAATGTGTTGACACGGTACTAAAAGGCAGTTATAGTTCTTTGGATAAGTGTCCTAAATGGGTTCAAGAACGATTATCATTGTTAATGATGCTTGAAACTAAAGCGACACTTGATAACATAGGTACTAGGATTGCCGACAACCGATTTGTAATTAACGGCAAGTAGATTTTGTAGTGAGTCACTACAAGATTGGGGGGTTAAATCTCCCCACTACTTGCCGTTGAAACCAGTTTTTTGAGAGGATACTATGGACAAATTCAGTAGAGTAAGATCAAGTATAAGAGACATACAAAGAAAGATTAGGCTTGATAATTTAAAAAAGACACCTAAAGAGTTAGATATGCACGAGAGGTTTGAGGATAGTCCAGTAGCATTGAAAGAAATAGAATATGGTAGAGTTGTGAGAAGACCCACTGAAGTAGCAAATGGTGCATCTCCAATGTCGGAATTAATTTCACCAAACAGTGCATATGCACATAAGCATGGGTCGGCAACACAAGGGTTTAGGTTTAAGTATAAAAAGGATAAGTCATAATGGTAATGACACCCGAGGCAAAGGTTAAGAAGAAAGTGGTAGCACAGTTAAAAGAAATGGGAGCATACTACTTTTATCCCGTGACTGGTGGTTATGGCTTTAGTGGTGTGCCCGATATAGTTGGATGCTACAAAGGTATCTTCTTTGGTATCGAGTGCAAAGCAGGTGGCAACAAGCCTACGGCATTACAAGATAAGAACTTAACAGATATTAGGAAACAAAAAGGAATTGCAGTAGTCATCAACGAAGAAAATATAGATAGTGTGAAGTCTATTTTTGATGACTATTACAGTGGGGTTAAGCAGTGAGAGACTCCTTAGTGTATTCATGGCATATATCCACTGCAACAAGGGGGGTTCGTCTCCAACTGCAAAAAAGAACTTTGACCTTGTCGTAGAAGTACGTACTACTAGTCCCCCTCGGCAAAAGGGGGCACCAAATTTATAGGAGGATACTATGGCTACAAGATGGAAAGATGATTTATGTCCTAAATGTAAAGCATACATATGTTTTACCGATGGGTACGCAATATGCAAGATTTGTAAATTATCAATAGATAACACGAATTTAGAAGAAGAACAGTTAGAGTTACCATTAGATTTTGAACGATCAGAAAATCATGTGAGGAGAGAAGATGACTAACAAAGAAGTTAAGGTGCAGAAGTACTTACTAAAAAATCCCTTGGCTACATCCACGCAAATAAGTAAAGCCACTAAGGTATCTAAGTCGTATGCCCAAAAAATCAGAAATAAGATAGCCACACCAAAAGATGTTATCATAAAGCATTTAAACAAACAGGACCGTAGCGATCTGTTACGTGAAGCAGTGAGCCTCACTGACGGAGACAGACGCAAAGATTACGGTGACCCCGTTAAAAATCATCAGCACATAGCCAACATATTTAATGCGATAACGGGTCGAGATTTATCTGCCCGTGATATTGCTTTAGTGCATGAGTCCACCAAGATAGCTAGACGCATGACAAGTCCGAAGAAGAAAGATCACTATGTTGATAACATGGCTTACGTCGGTATCGAGTATGAATGTGTTATGGCAGAGGAAGATTAATGGATTTAATTACGTTAGACTTTGAGACTTTTTATAGTAAAGAGTTTTCATTGAGTAAGCTGACAACCGAGGAGTACATACGTGACCCTAGGTTTGAAGTTATTGGTATAGGAGTCAAACTTAACAATCAGGAAACGGAGTGGGCAAGTGGAACACACGAAGAACTTAAACAATATTTACAAACATTCGATTGGGAGAAGTCTATGGTGCTTGCTCACAATACTATGTTTGACGGTGCTATTCTTAATTGGATCTTTGATATTAGTCCTAGGGTGTATACCGATACTTTGTGTATCTCCCGTGGTGTTCACGGGGTGGAAAGTAGCAGTAGTCTCAAGGCATTGGCTGAAAATTATGATATCGGAGCAAAAGGCACGGAGGTCATACAAGCGATCGGCAAGAGGCGAAAGGACTTTACGGAAAGTGAATTAGCAGACTACGGAGACTATTGTATTAACGACGTAGACTTGACGTACAAGTTATTTACCATAATGGGTAATAAATTTCCTAGGAAAGAGTTTAAACTTATAGACGCAACATTACGTATGTTCATAAACCCTATCTTAGACCTTGACTTGGGGATGTTGGAGCATCATCTCATAGAAACACGTGACAGTAAGGACGAACTGCTTATCTCTTCAGGCGTGACTAAAGAAGATTTGATGAGTAACCATAAGTTTGCAGAAGTCCTTAAAACTCTTGGTGTCGATCCACCCATGAAGATAAGCCTTACTACTGGTAAAGAGACCTTTGCATTTGCCAAGTCCGATGAAGAATTTAAAGCATTGGAAACGCATCACGATCCAAAAGTGCAAGCGTTGGTAACTGCAAGGCTAGGAACTAAATCTACATTAGAAGAAACAAGAACGCAGAGATTTATAGACATAGCTAAACGTGGTCTCCTGCCCGTCCCAGTCAAGTATTACGCAGCCCACACTGGGCGATGGGGTGGAGACGATAAGATAAATTTACAAAACCTACCAAGTAGAGGTGTCAATGGTAAGAAACTTAAACGTAGTATTATCGCACCTGAAGGGCATACTCTTATAGATGCCGACTCCTCACAAATAGAGGCTAGAGTTTTGGCTTGGCTTGCTAGTGAAGATGATCTGACTAGAGCGTTTGCTGATGGAGAAGATGTGTATGTTAAGATGGCATCACGTATATATAACAAGGCAGAGGAAGATATAACAAAAGACGAGAGATTTGTTGGTAAGACTACTATACTAGGTGCTGGGTATGGCATGGGAGCCTTGAAGTTCCAATCACAGCTAAAGACGTTTGGGTTTGATATGGACATAAAGGAAGCACGGAGGGTTATAAAAATTTACCGTGAAACTAATTGGAAGATAAACAAGTTATGGCGTGATGCACAACAGATTCTCGTTTCGTTAAGTAACAACGAATTACCCGTGCGATTAGGCAGGGGCAAAGTGTTAATAACTGTACCCGAAGAAAATGCTATACGCTTGCCGTCGGGATTACTTATGCGATATGAAGATTTAGATTATGAGACGGGTGAGATGGGTGAAGAGTTTAGTTATCAAACTAGACGAGGTCGAACACGCATATATGGTGGTAAGGTTGTGGAGAATGTCTGCCAAGCTATAGCACGTTGCATAATTGGTGAACAGATGCTAAAGATAAACAAGAAGCATAGAGCCGTTTTAACTGTGCATGACTCGATAGTGTGTTGTGTCAAGGACGAAGAAGTAACAGATGCACAGAAGTATATAGAAGAATGTATGCGTTGGACACCCGAGTGGGCAGATGGTCTGCCTATAAATTGCGAATCGGGCACGGGGAAAACTTATGGAGATTGTGAGTGAGCATATCGCCTTGGTCATTTAGTAGGATAAAGTCTTTCGAGCAATGTCCCAAACAGTTCTACCATTTAAAGGTAGCAAAGGACTATGTCGAATCCGAGACTGAGGCTATGCGTTATGGTACGGAGGCTCACCTAGTGGCTGAAGAGTTTATCGGTAGCGATAAGCCGATACCTAAAAGATTTAATTTTATGAAACCAGTGCTTGAGGCTCTTAAAGCTAGGGATGGAGAGAAACATTGTGAGATGAAGATGGGACTCACACAGGATCTGGAGCCGTGTAGCTTCACGTCAAAACAAGTTTGGTGGCGTGGCATAGTTGACCTTGTAATCATCCACGGTGAGAAAGCATGGATAGTAGACTATAAGACTAGCAAGTCAGCCAAGTACGCAGACAAAGGGCAATTAGAATTAATGGCACTTGCTACTTTCAAATATTTCCCTAAAATAAAAACCATTAATGCAGGGTTATTGTTCGTTGTATCTAATAATTTTATAAAGCAAACTTATACAGACGATATGACCCCTGCATTATGGAAAAAATGGTTAGATAATTATGCACGCATGGAAGTAGCACATAGCAATAATGTTTGGAACGCCCACCCAAGTGGGTTATGTAAAAGACATTGTGTTGTGCTTGAGTGCATACATAACGGGAGCAACTAATGGCTTACACTAAATCACCGAGACCTTATAAAAAAGAATACAAGAAACAAAAAGAAAGAAACGAACACCCTAACCGTATGGAACGTCAGAAAGCAAGGCGTGCTTTAGATAAGAAAGGTGTTAAGCGAAAGGGCAAAGACGTTAGTCACAAGAAAATGTTAAGTAAAGGTGGCAGTAACAAAGACGGTTATTTTCTAGAGAGTCCGTCAAAAAACAGAAGTAGAAACGGAAAGACTAAGAAAAAGGCTTGATTTAAAGCCCGTACAGCCACAAAACAAAAGTCCCGTGTGTGATTGTACCCTAGAAAAACGACGAAAAACGCAGATTTTATCTGTTGCAACAAGGAGAATACATTGGAAGTACTACAACAGAAGTATACCTTTTCGGGTAAACACAAGCCATTTAAGCACCAACGCAAGACAGCATTATTTTTCACACAACACAAGAAGTCCTTTTGTTTTAACGAACAAGGCACAGGCAAGACTGCTAGTGCAATATGGGCATCAGATTTTCTTATACAACAAGGCAAAGTAAATCGTGTATTAGTTATATGTCCATTATCTATTATGGATAGTGCTTGGCGAAATGATCTGTTTGACTTTGCTCCACACAGAACTGTTGCTGTAGCACATGGCGAAGCTAAGAAAAGAAAAGCTATAATAGAACAGAACACTGATTATGTAATTATTAATTACGATGGTGTAGAGATAGTATCCGATTCCATAAAGGATGGTGGTTTTGATTTAGTAATTGTAGATGAGGCTACACATTACAAAAATGCACAGACCCGACGTTGGAAAACACTAAACAAACTATTACGTGATAACACGTGGCTGTGGATGATGACAGGCACACCTGCAGCTCAGAGTCCAGTGGACGCATACGGATTAGCTAAGCTAGTAAACCCAACGGCAGTTCCTAGATTTGGTGGTACTTTCAGAGATATGGTTATGACTAAGATAACTAACTTTAAGTGGATACCAAAAGCAAATGCTACAAACACTGTATTTAAAGTATTACAACCAGCGATTCGATTTACCAAAGATGAGTGCTTAGATTTACCAAGTATGACTTATGTAAAGAGAGCCGTAGAGCTTACCCGTCAGCAAAAGAAATATTATGAGCAGTTAAAGAGAAGATTAGTATTAGAGATAACGGGTGAACAAGTCACTGCTGTAAATGCCGCAGTAGGTATGAACAAGTTACTACAAATATCTTCGGGAGCAGTGTACACCGACGATGGTGAAACACTTGAGTTCGACATAAAGCACAGATACAAAGTGTTGAAAGAAGTTATTGATGAGTCTAGTCAGAAGGTTCTTGTGTTTGTTCCGTTCAAACATGTGATAAATATATTAACAGATAGACTAAGGAAAGATGGTATATCTACTGAGATAATTCAGGGTAGCGTGAGTGCGTCAGCACGCACAAACATATTTAAACAGTTTCAGGAAGCATCGAGCCCACGGGTTCTGGTGATACAGCCAGCCTCTGCGGCACACGGTGTCACGTTAACAGCCGCTAATACTGTAGTGTGGTGGTCCCCCGTCGGGTCACTCGAGACTTATGCTCAAGCCAATGCACGTGTACACAGGTCTGGACAAAAGCACAAGTGCACTGTGGTCCAACTACAAGGTTCCGACGTAGAAAAACACGTTTACAGACTGTTAGATAGCAGAATTAACATCCACACAAAAATTACTGATCTTTACAAAGAAATACTTGACTAAGTAATATATAGTCACTATATATAATGTATCAGTATCATAAGGGAGAAAAATATGGCTGAAGACGACGCAGTGTCGGTAGACAAACTAACCAAGGCTTTCATTAAGATAAGAGCCGAGCGTGCCAAGATGTCTGCTGAATTTAAAGAAAAAGATGCCATTCTTGTTGCACAGCAAGATAGGCTTAGACAAGGACTACTTGACTATTGCACAGAGCAAAACGTCGAGAGTGCAAGGACTTCAGAGGGATCGTTCTTTAGGACGACTAAGACAAAGTTTTGGACAAGTGATTGGGAATCCATGTATGAATTTATCATGGAGAATAAAGTTCCTGAGTTCTTTGACAAGCGTCTTAATCAGACTAACATAAAGCAGTTCCTCGAAGATAACCCCGATCTGATGCCCAAAGGGTTGAATCAAGATACGGAATATTCAATAGTAGTGAGGAAAAAATGACTGGAAAATACGTACCAATCGAAGATGTGGCGAAACACTTCTCTGTCTCCATATCAACAATCCGTGCATGGGTTCGTCAACAAGACATACCACAAGACACTTACATAAAAGTAGGTAGTACTTATAGGTTTTGTATTGATGATGTAGCAGATGCACTAACTAAAGCAGAGAAGAAAAAAGAGGAGCCCGTGCTTATGGAAGCAGGTGCTGTTAACTTTGACGATGACATGTAAGGGAGATTTAGAATGTCGAATAATTTCAATATGAATTATAATATTAATAACGTGGAGGCAATGTGGCCTAGGATAAACCGTACTTACAAGTACGATACAGTTGAGCAAAGGTCTGTTCCTTGTAATCCAACTGATGAAGGTTCTGCATATACATTGCAGTTTCGTATGTCAGAAACGCAAGCAAAAGCTTTATATAAGCACATGAAGTTAGCTTATGATTCAAAGAAAGAAGCAAATTGGCCTGAGAAGTTTGCTATGCCATTTAAGAAAGATGAAGATGGTACATACACTCATAAGGCTAAACTAAAAGGTTCTTATGATAATGAGCCTACAAGAAAACCTGCACATTATGATGCAAAAAATGCTAAGCTACCCGAAGAGTTTATGTTAACTAATGGCAGTATAATCAACGTGGCTATAGCTTGTGTACCGTATAACGTACGTGATAACGGTGTGTCATTAAGATTAAAAGCAGTGCAGGTTGTGGATTTAAAACCTATGAAAGAAGACAATCCATTTAATGCAGTTGATGGGTTTGAAGCTAAAGAAGCTGACGTGAATCCGTTTGACGAAGAGGCACCTATAGAAGAACCTAAAAAGGTTGCCACCAAACCTACTCCCGAGCCTAAAAAAGGTGGAGGTGATTTAGCATCCATAGTTGATAATTGGGACGACGACTAGTCTCTAACTAATCTGCCCTAATTTTATCTTTACTAGTTAGTTAAGGCAGGAGCCATCACTCTTTGTTGAGGGAGGGTGGTGGCGATCAACTATACGGTGGGTGCTATGGAAACAGATATATTTTTGAAGAGTGTGCTAGCAGATGGTGGTCTGTATAGTTTGTTAGCATTACGTTCTAGCGATAATGGTAGAATACAAAAGTTCTATCCTACGATAGGACATTTAATTGATGGAGCCGTTGACCTTGATGAAAAAGGTTACGATTCTTATTTTGGACTTGCTACATGTGACAAGGATGGGTCTAGAAAAGCAGACAATATGAAAGAACTTAAATCGTTCTTTCTTGACCTAGACTGTGGTCCAAGCAAAGATTATGCAAATCAGTCTGACGCACTTGATGCGTTACGTAAGTTTTGTGATAAATTAAAATTACCTAACCCTTTAAAGATTAATTCGGGTAGAGGTGTACATGTATATTGGAGATTAACGGAGAGCGTAGGTAAAGAAAATTGGTTACCCGTTGCTACCCGCCTTAAAGCTCTTTGTGCAAAGCATAACTTGTTAGCAGATGTTGCTGTAACAGCTGACGTGTGTCGTGTACTTCGAGTACCTACAACGCACAATCACAAGACAAATCCTCCTACAGAAGTAACTTTTTTTGGTCTTGATGCACCTCCGTTAATAGACTTTGATGAGTTTGCCGAATTGCTTGGTGACGATCCGATAGAGATACCTAGAAGATACGTACCTAGCGACGACACATATTTAGGTGGCAAGGAGAGTGTATTCTTAGATATTGTAAATAAAACGAAAGCAAAACGTGGGTGTGCTCAGATAGAGAACATACTTAGATACCAACAAGATATAAGCGAGCCTTTGTGGAGAGCAGGTTTATCTATTGCTAAATACTGTGTAGACGGAGACGAAGCTACACACATTGTATCCAGGCACCACTCGGACTACACACAAGAAGCTACTAACAGGAAAGTAGAAGCCATAAAAGGTCCGTATTTATGTAATACATTTGATGATTATAGTCCTAATATATGTAAAGATTGTATTCATTGGGGTAAGATAAAGTCTCCCATAGTATTAGGTCAGAGGGTAAGAGAGGCAACAGAAGAGGATAATGTAGTAGAAGCACCTGCGATCGACCTACCAAATTCTCCTACTAACGTATACACTATACCTGCATATCCTAGACCATATTTTAGAGGTGCTAATGGGGGCGTATATATAAGGACTCGAAATGCAGATGGTGATCCCGACGAGAAGATAATATATCATAACGACTTATATGTTGTTAGAAGACTGCGGGACGCAGAAGTTGGTGAGGCAGTTGTGATGAGACTACACTTACCTAGAGATGGAGTAAGAGAATTTACTCTGCCGTTAACTGCTGTTACATCAAGAGACGACTTTCGTAAACAGATGTCTATGCAAGGTGTAGCCGTTACAAAGATGGATGAGATTATGCAATATACAACAACATGGGTAAATGAATTACAAGCTAACAGTGTAGCAGATCAAGCACACAGACAGTTCGGTTGGACAGATGATGAGGGTAGTTCGTTTGTTCTTGGTAATCAAACAATATACAAAGACAGAGTAGAGTTTAACCCTCCATCTACGCAGACGGCAGGTTTATTTCCGTTATTTAATCCGAGTGGCACATTTGAAGAGTGGAAAGAAATGATGGCGTTCTACAATCGTGATGGGTTTGAGATGGAACAATTTGTGGTGGGCGTGTCTTTTGGTTCTGTCTTGATGCACTTCTCACCAATAAATGCCGCTGGATTACATTTACATGGTGAAACGGGTGTGGGTAAAACCACTGCGGCTCAGACAGGGTTGACTCTGTGGGGTGATCCTGAAGAACTTATGACCAATGAGCAGGATACTCTTAATGCTAGAATGAATAGAGGAGAGGTTTATCATAACTTACCACTAGTCATGGACGAACTTACCAACACCACTGGCAGACAGTTAAGTGTTCTTACATACCAACTTACAGGTGGTAGGCAACGTGGACGTATGTCTAGTGGAAGTAATACCGAAAGGTTTCGTGGCGATCCATGGAGTCTATTATCAATAACTACAGCTAACGCCAGTATAGTAGAGCGGATTAGCATGGTTAAATCTATGCCCAAGGCAGAAGCACAACGTATTTTAGAGTGTCGTGTTAAAGCACAAACGTTTAGTACTGCAAAAGAAACTCATGAATACAGAAATAATATGTTGAAAACTTATGGTCATGCAGGGGTAAAGTATGTGCAATACATAATGCAAGATATAGAAGGTGTTAAAAAACTATTAACATCGGTGCAGGAAAAGATAGATATAAGAGCAAACTTAAAAGCTGAAAATAGATTTTGGTCTACATTTGTAGCCGCTACAGTAACGGGTCTTATACTTGCGAAACAAGCAGGGCTTATTGAATATGAACCTAAAAAAGCGTTTAAATGGGGCATATGGCTAATAAATCAAAATAAACGTCATGTAGATGATATGAGTGTTAGCGTAGCAGAGATACTTAATGACTATATTAATGAGCATTATGGTAATATTTTATGGATTAAAAGCACTGATGACCTACGCAAGCAAGACTTAGATGTAGATTCGATAGTTATTCCCGAAGTAGTGCCAAGAGGTAAATTAGTTGCCCGTTACGAAACAGATTTAAAACGTGCATATCTAGTACCTAAACCGCTTAAGATATGGTGTGGCGAACAGCAAATAAATTACAGTTCATTTATGAATGATTTAAATACGAAACTAGGAGCACGTAAGACTAAAATGAGGTTAAGTAAAGGTACACACATGAACCTGCCTCCAACAGATGTTATTATCGTGGACTGTTCTGTAGAGAAATTAGATGGCAATACTGAAGAAGTATGATCTTAACCCTGACGGGGTTCGTATAATAGTCAACTGGGATGACATGGTAACAGGTTCCTCTGTGTTCATCCTGTCGGTTAACACCCAGGCAGCACTTAGCCAAATCAAAAAAGTGATGAATGATAAGGGTTGGGAGTATCAAATGCAGATACGTGTAGAAGACGAGAAGCTAGGTGTACGTGTTTGGCGGCTAACTTAATCTTCATCATATATTGATGCCGCTGACCACTCATTTCTTTGTGCTAATAAGTATGCCCTCATTTTAGGAGATAGAGTTATACCTTTATCCATTAACAAAGAAGTTCTCATGTGCATCCTCATAGACCTAAGTATGGAGTCTGGAGTGATGGCAACGGCAGGGTATTTTCTGTTATACTCTAATATGTCTTCTAAAATGTCTTGTGTGTCGTCACCCATACGCATAGCAACATAATATTTTTTAAGTAGCTTAGTACTTTGACTTACTATATCTCTATCTTGAGTTTTAGTAACTCTATTCATTTCCTGTGTCTTTGTGTATTCTGCAGGGGCAAATCCAAGGAATTGTGCTCCTAACTCCCAAGCATTTAAATCGTCATATATAACATCGCCACGTCTTGTTAGTATACCACCTTCTGTTGGATACTTGATAGCAGCTTTATACATGTTACGTATAGCGGCTGGTACAAAATTCATACCTGCTCTTTCTAGCTCACCTTCTTTTAATTCTTGTATACCCCTGTAAACTTGGTTAGCCATACTACCTGCAGGTCCAGTAAGTAATTCTGATAATTGAGATGTCAAATTTGCATCAGGGTCTGAATATGGATTTGCTCTGAATAATAGATTGGATAAGCCAATACGTGAAGCTACGTCTACACCACCAAAAAAATTTATAGGACCTTTATAAAAACCTTCACCTATAAACGTACGTAAATTTGTTTCTGCATCTTCTTCGTCGTCATCTTTAAATAAATTAGTTATAAATAGTGCTGCTCCTACTAAAGGCATACCTTGCACACCTGCCAGTAAAAACGAAGATGTAAGTATTCCTGCTACTTGTTTTATAGCGGCTTTTTTAAGTTGTTTATTTTCTTCTGCCGTCAAGTCAGGATCACTAGCTTTTCTTATTGCATCTCTAGCACGTGTATACATAGTATAATACATTTGCATACCATAACCTTTATACATCATAGCTACTCTGCCGATTCCTTCTTGAGCAATACCTGATGTGGTTGATAAAGTTGCACCACCATTCATTTCTGTAGTTAAATATATAGCATTTTTGGCAGCAAGTTCTTTCTTTTCTGCGAGTGACATACCTTGTTCTTTAGAACTTGGTTTTTTACTTAATCTGTCTAACTCTAAATTATAAGCGGCAACGAGTGCTACTTGTCTATTCATTCTTTCCATGTGATGAAAAGTCCATGCTGACCAAGCATTTACAGTATCCCAAGTAGTCCTTGCTTTTCCTGCAGATTCAATATTTAAAGTGTCATAAAATAAAGATCGCCCTAGCTGACCATGATTTTGTGCTTGTACAATTAATGGTATGATTCTGTTTAGTTGTTCTAGTTTTGCTTTACCTTTATCTGTCTTATTTAATATAGCTTCCAAATCTTTTCTTACCACTAAACTGGCACCATCAGCCTCAAAATAATTATCTATAGATACGGAGCCTTTTGCATCCACGTTATCTCCGTCTAAAGTTTTCATTTTACGGGATAGACCACTACCTACAAATAATAATGAAGATTTTCCTAAAGCAGAATTAGCTTCTTTTAAACCATACTGCCCCCCAAGCACAGGATAAAACATAAGAGGTATTTGAGAAAAGTTAACTACAGCGGAGGATATGTTAAATCCAATAGTACCTATAAATGCAAGTCTGTTAGCTAAAGATGCCATATAATCTGGTGGAGGGTTCCTTGCAAAATCTGCCCTTTTTGACATTTCTGTTTGAACTCTAACTCTTGCTTCACCTTCCTCATCAAACCTTAATTCTTTAGTTTCATCTTCTAATTTCTTTTGTAGTTTTGCAATCTTCGCACCATGTAACATACGTGCAGTTTGTCTTCCAATATCAAAACCTTTTTCTCTAAGAACGTCATATGCGTCTTTTTTAGCACCTAATATACCTTGTCTTTTTTTAAATCCTTTTGCAAAACTAGATTCAGGTAACACGTCTATAAATAAATTTAAAATACCATCTTGTGTTTTTTGATCTACTTTAGATTTTTTAAGTAAATCCATTACTTCCCCTACGAAAGAAGTAGGAGGCACATCTTTAAAACTTGTTGCTGTAACATTAGTATAAGGTTGTATATTTGATGCCACGTTACCTTCTTTTAACTCAAACATTCTCCTCTTTCTGCCTTGAGGACTTTCAAAAGCTTCTACAACTAGCTCTGTAGTTGTTGTGCCATCAGATTTTGTAACAGGTATTTCGTAACGTAGCCAATAGTCCCCTTTACGAAATAAAGGAAAATAAGGTCTAATCGAGGCTTTATCGAATATTTTGTTAAATACATCTTTCTTAAACTTAGAAAAGGTATCTTGGTCTGTTAATTCAGACATTCTTGTTTCTAATACTTTTTTTAGTTGCTCAAACTGAGTTTCATACGCATTTCTAAGAGTTATATAGTTTCTTACTGCATCTCCACCGAGTCCATAAAGTTTAGCTTTAAGTTGTTTATAAGTTGCTAATTTCTCAGGATCGTTCTTGTAAGTATCTTCCGCCGCTGTAGGATCTACACCCTCTATCGTGCTATCATGTATTACGTCATTCCATGCTTCTAATTTACCACTTTTTTTAGCACTTACTATCCAAGGCTCTAATTTTTTTAATGTGCCTTCTACTTCTCTGTCAGCTTTACCTAAGTCCCCTTCTAAATCTAATATCGCATCATTAACTTGTAGAGCTGTATTGTTTCTTAGTATGGCTAATTTTTCTTCTATGGCTTTCTTTTCTGCATCTGTAGTAGCGTTGTTTAGCTCCTCTTTTAATCTAGTTATAGCTTTTTTATTTAACTCTCCATTTTGATCTGCAACTGCTTTTAGTGGTAAGGCTCTTAAAGTCCATGCCTTTAATTTATTTGCCGATTTACTGTTAAGAAAACTTGTTAATCTTTCTTGAAATTGTTGTTTAGTTTCTCCTGATTTTGTTTGTTCGTACTTGTTAGCTATGTAGTCACCCGCTCTTTTTATTCTCTCTTTACCATTTAACATTAACAGTTCACCTGCGTTCCTAAATTTAGGTGCAGGAGATAATATATCTTGTATTAATTGATCGGATTCGTTTAGTGCAGTATTTATATCTTTAGTTTGCATACCAAGAAGTTTTCGCACAAAGTTACCTATGGTATTAAAAAATGTCTGTAACCCATTGGTATTGCTATAATTCATGCCAGCAAGTTTTTGTTGAAACTCAGGATTACTAAAAGTTTCTGCTACAAATTCATCTAAGTTTTGTGCTCCATAAGCGGTGTCTAACATGTCTTTTACGGAATCAAATAAAACAGTTAGCTTCTTTACTTCTTGACTTGATTTATTTGCCAACGCCTCAGTTGTGGCTGCGTGTGTCATTTCGTGCAGTATCACGTGAGAGTTGATGCCAGTGTCTGCGTCTAAGAATATTGTATTTGTCTTAGGATCAAATTTACCAGAAACTTCTTTACCTGAGTTATCAGCTGTAAGATTTCTTACTACTTTAACTTTAGTAGTGCCCGATACTTTAGATAATGCACGTGCTATTTGGGCTACACGCTTGTTTGTGGCTGAATTACCTAATGCAACCAAAGCTTCATGTAACTTACCCTGCGATAACAAACTGTTGACTACAGGATGTATTGGTATATCAAGTCCACTTACTGCGGATGTCTCTAAAAATTTATAATCTTTTAAGTCTACATCTTTTAAAGGATGGTTTACATTTTCAGGGAAAGGTCCAAAAATTTCTTTTCCGTCTTTAACAAATACAATACCCTTTATTTCAGGAGTTGGATTTTTAGCATTAGGAGGTAAATGACCACTTACAACTTCATTAGTATTGTATATAACAGCTCTAGGTGCAGTGGCTTCTCTCTGCTCTTGCACCGTTTTTAAAATATCAGCTTTAAAGGTATCACCTCTTCTACTTACACCTAGAGATACCAAGGCTTCATTAGAGTTCGTAGCTAAATAATTATTAGCTTCTCTTTGTATGGCGTTATAAAGTGTCTTGTTTGCAGGTACAAAAGTAACGTCTGGTGCACCCACTTCTTTCTTTTTAGGTTGTGTTTTTTTATCAAAGCTAGGTATTGGTTTACCCGTTTCTGGGTTTATAGGTATAAATTTTTTAATTTCTTTATCTGTGTACCCAAGCTTTTTCAACTTATCTATATTTGGAGTATTCTTCTCAAAGTCAACATTAGTAAAATCTAACTTATAAGTAGCCTCGCCTTCTTGTATTTTTATTTGGCTTTTATTTAAGTTGGAATCTATCCATTTTCTAGCCAACATAGCAGTTCGTTCGTTCGCATTAAAAAAATATTCACGACTAGCTTTGCTTTCGTAATCGGAAGAAACTACTTCTTGCGGTGCAAAGAATATATCATGAGCTATAACATCTAACACATCTCTAGGATTTCCTTGCTTACTAAAATAAATATATGCAGCCGCTCTACCTGTTTTATCTCTACTAGGAGTGGTTATGTCACTAGCTGGTGGTGGGTTACTTACCAAGTCCAACACTGTTTGTAATTCATTTACAGATAATTGTGTAGTTGCATCCTGACTAGGAAACTCTTTCATATAAAATTCAATATTGTCTGCGGCTACTCTTTCAGGACTAGGATTAACAACATTAGTTTTTTCTTTGTCTTTTTGAGTAGTGTCTTCCTGCACAAAAGTAGCAAGTTGTTTCTCATTTATTTTTTGTTTTTCGGTAAGTTTAATATCTTTAACTGCTGTATCTATACTAGCTTTTGCAGTTTTCTTAGATTGTGTCTTTGCTTTTCTATCTTGAGTTTTTGTAGCTATCTGTTCAGTCGTAGGTTTAGACACGCCTTCTTTCTTTAATTCTTCCGCAGACGTTTTCTTTTCTTTAGCTATAACTTTTCTTTTGTTTTCTTCTTGTTGTTTTTCAAAACGTTTTGTAAGTGCTTTTGTATCAGTCTGTTTAGCTATTTGTTTCTTTACATCTTTCTTTACATCTTTCTTAGGTGTTTTTGTAATAAACCCAAGAGTTTTACCTATCTTTTCCATTGGGTCTTTTGGGCCCGCATCACGTTTAGTAACACGTGTTGACTTCTTTTCAGGTGTTGGTGACTCAGGACGCGCTACAGGGGCTGGTGTAACATCTGGCTTTGTACCTTTTAATTCTTTCGCAAGTATATCACTAGCGTCTTTTTTGTTATCAGAAATAGGTAAAGCAGTGCTCCCACTCTTACTAAAATCCTGCCCATCAAAATTTAACATTTTCATGCCATCTGCAGATGATCTGTAAAAACTATCATCGTCAGGGTTTCTCAAAAAATAAAGATCTTTTTTACCGTCAGATACGGTTGTTACTCTGCCACCTAACTGTTGCTTACTTTTAACTGTTATACCTTTATATAACTCTTTTTCTGCATCTTTTGTTTTTTGAATATTTGCCTCTCCTGAAGCAATAATTTCCTCTTCTACAGCTGTTAACTTCTCATCAGGTGTTACATCAGTCGTAACTTTATCCACAGGCTTTTCAGGTTCTACGACAGGTTCTACAGCAGGTTCTGCAACAGGAGCAACGTCTTGAGATGCAGTAGCACTTAGCCTTTCAGGTAATATAGCTTGTGGTTTTACTTCTTTTTCTAATGAAGGTATTTCAGTTCTTGCTACTCTTTCTTTACCAAATCTTTTATCTGCTCGTTGAAACTCTGGGGCTTCGTCTGCTGGCTGCTTTCTTTCTTGTATTTCGTAAGTTTTACGAGCTATCTTTGCTTTTTCTTGTGTATTAGGCGCAGTATCAGCTATACCAGCGTCTGATAGTGCTTTAGAAAATGCTTTTTCTGTATTTACTTGACTGCCTGTTTCGGAAACAGACAATACTTGGTCTAACACCGCGTTTCTTTTTACTGCAGTTTCTGTTTGTCTTTTATTTTCTAATCTAGTGGCTACTTGTTTTAATTCTATATTGTTTAATGTTTCACTTTTTGACTTTAACTGTTTTATTGCAGCTTCTTCGTCTTTAGCTAACATGTCTCTTAGTTGTGCACTCTCATCTGCATCTATTAAACCTTTTACCTGTGCATCTTCAAGCTCTTCAATCATGTCTCTTTGCACAGGGATATCGTCTTTTACCTCTGTTTCTGGTTTAACTTCTGCTTCAGGCTCAACTACATTTGGATCACCTTCTATATTTTTAAGTGGGTCGGCAAATAATTCTCCTTGTATTTGATCTTCTTGTAGTTTAGGTCCAAAATCTACAGTAGGTCTTTGGTCTTCTAATTGTAGTTTTGTTTGATCTTCTAATAATTTTGTCTGTTCTGACTCATCTGGCGCTCCCTCTGTAGTTTTACCTCGTGCTCTATATGGTGCAATAACTTCCATAACAGCCTGCACAAAACCACCTACACCAGCACCGTAACCAAGAGCTTCTCCACTACCTGTAAACGTACCTTTATCTGGATTATATATATTTTGCTCTATAAGGTTTTGCCCTACACCAGCTAAAAATTCTTGTGTGCCTTCTACGCCAGCTTCTTGTAGTATTCTTTTACCTTTACTAAATATATTCTCTGTTGCCTGATCGCCCACACCTTTCTTAAACGCACGTACTATTCTTATTGGAGATATAAGTTCTGTAGCACCTACAAGAGCACCCAGACCTGAAGCTGCAGCACGTTCACCCTCTGTAGCACCTCCTGCACGTGCACGTTCACTTGCCTCGCCAGCACCAGCACCTATAGCTAAAGTAGCGGCAGCAGGTAGACCAATTCCAGGAATTGCAGCAGCCCCGAGTATACCTGCAAATGATCCTAAAGCTTCACCAAACTTACGACCAACTAAGTCCTCTGATCCTTCATCAGCTTCAAATAAAGACTTTGCAGCCCCACCTATAGATTGTATAGTTTCACGTAATTCAGATTCTGTATCTTCGCCAAAAGGAGTTATAGCACCTAAGGCAGCACTTTCTAATATATTAACAGCACCCCCACCAATACCTTTTACGGCTTCTTCTACCTCATCAATAAAATCTGTTTCTATGGGTACATCTTCAGGAACTTCTTGTAGTTTAAAGACGTCATCAACTAACGAATCAGATTCTTGGGCACGAAGTTCTTTATAAGCATTGACTACAGTCTCAAAATCAGGAGTGCCTTGTTTGTCTTGATTTTCAACTAGCCAGTCTGCATATTTATCTATGCGACTCATGACGTTATATTACACCAGCTATTTTATCTGCAGCGGAAAGATTTTTACTTCCGCCTCCATCAGTATTACCTAATCTTCTAAGTATATCTTTTCTTTGCGCTGTAAGATCTCTAATTAATAACTCATATAATGACTTCTGCCTGCCTTTTATATCATTAATAGATTGCACCGCTGCTTTATATTCTGGGCTGTTTGTATCTTTTGAAGCTGCTTGCAGTGTTAACTGTGCCATTTCTAATTCACGCTTATACGCCTCAGTTGCTGCTATAGCAGATTTTGATATTTGTTTATTTACATCACTTAATCTAGTTTGCATTTTACTTACATTCATAGATTCTTTAGTTATTTTATTTAACTCAGCTTTTAACTCATTTGATCTTGCAGTATTTGCAGCTAATTGATTTGCAATGTTAACTCTATTTTCTTCTTTAACTAATGATAGTCCATATGTCATCTTACGTAAATCAGCAGCATCCTGACTTCTAGCATTAGATACGTCAGCTTTTAATGTATTTCTTGCATCTTCACTAAGGTTTTGATCTTGTTGGTTACTGAACAATGTACCTGCTTTAATACCTGCAGATACACGTTTTCCTTCTTCTAGCACAGCTTCTTTCTTAATACCTTGGCTTCTTGCTAATTCTTTATCGAATATAGCTTTATTAGCGTCAAACTCAGATATTGTGGTTTTGGCTTGTGCAGCTTCTGCACCTAATATGCCTCGCCCTATATTTCCTAAAGATTCGCCAAGTGTAGCTCCACCAGGAGCTAATAGACCAGCAGAAATTCTGTCTCTTCTAAGTTTTTCAGGGTCAAGTAAATTAGCTGTTATACCTGCTCTATCCGCCGCAAATTTATCTATCTTTGCTTTTTGCTCATCAGATACGTCAAGATACTTTCTTAAATCGTCTCTATCTGTATCTATTAAAGATTCTATACCTGTTTTTACTTTATCTTTCATAGCACTGCTACGATCAGGAGCAGTATATTTTACGTCATTAGGATCAAATTTAACTAAATTTGGATCAATCTTTGCCCCCTTTACTTGAGGTACATTTAACCCAGCAATTCCTGGTTCTTCTTCACGTGCGGTACCACCTGCCATTATGTCCATGGGAGGTTTTTCTGAGATAGGCGGAGAACCTTTTAAAGCAACTTCAGGACCACCCATTTCACTAGCTCTGTCTTTTATGTTTCGTTTCATTAACTCACCGATAGGGCTTGTGCTTTGTAGTTTATTAGTAAGAGCAGTGGTGTAAGGTCCAGGAGTAAGCTTTACTTTTTCACCTGCATCTGTTCCTCCGACCATAAACTGGTCGTCATATTCTTGATCTGCCACTAAACTACTTATTACACCGTCTTTACCCAAAACATCTCTAGCTATGCTGTCAGGTCCCATCTTTGCTGGTGCGTCTAATTTTTCTAATTCCTTTGAATATTCTGCATAATCTATATCTCCAGCCCTATAACTTTTTTCTAACTCTGCTTTCTTTTCTTCTATAAGTTTACTTAAAGAAGTTGGTACTTGATCTCCTGCAGCAAAACCAATTATACCACCACCTGCAGCTTTTACCACAGGAGGCAAAGGATTAGCTGCTACACCACTAACTCTAGGATCACCAGCTGCTACCTTGTTTATATTTTTTTGTGCCATTGCTTGTTTATTTTTAAGCACGCCACCAACATTTTTTAACATGTCATTTTTAGTCTGACCTGTAAGCTCAGCTTCATATTGTTGTGCAATGGTTGTAGGTTTATTCTCCATCTTTAACTGCATATCACGAGCGTATGCGGCTTTTTCAGACTTCATTTTTTGCATAGCAAGTAAATCAAGTAACTCTTGACTCTGCGTATATCTTGCTTGTAATGCTTTAGGGTTGTCTCTATAAGCATCTACTCTATCTTGTACGTCTGAACCTAAGTTTGCACCTATCATTTTTTACTCCACATCACCTGTATCTATTGCGTCCATTTGATTTGTTGTAATGCCTGTATTTTTATCACCACCAAATATTGAATCATACAACTTTTGAACACCACCTATAGATTGTGATAATTCACTTATCCCTGTAGGTTGTTGATATGTGTACGATTGTGCTGCAAGAGGTAAACCCTGTAGTAATGACTGCATATATTGTACTTGTTTGTATGGGAAATCTCTTTCTTCTTCAAACTGTGCTCTATCAGCTGCAATGCCTTCACCTTCAATACCACGCTGTAATGAACCTAAGTCAGCTTGTTTGAGTAATGTACCCAGACCATACTGATTAGTCATGTCTTGAGCAGCTTTTTGCAAGTTCTGTTCTGTATTAAACTGTTGCATAGCTTTGTCATAAGCATTCGCATATCCTGTGCCTGTAATACTAGCTATTCTGTCTAACAAACCACGATTACCTTCAGCCTCCATAACAGCTTGTCTTGAACCACCAAATGCACCTGCTTTAGTTAACCTCCCTGCGTCTGCAACTCGTTGTATTTCTGCCTGTCTTCTAGCCGCATCTATTTGCGGGTCTAATGCACCTTGTAAATATGGATTCATAAACTGTTGAGCAGTACCAGTATCTGTAAAACTCGTTGGTGTGAAGGCTCCCATCTGTTCTGTAGGTAGTGTTAATCCTGCTAAACCACTAAAAGCTTGGCTTTGTAAATCGGTTTGTCCTGCTGTAAGAGGTCCTTGATACGCCTGATATGGCATACTTCCAAGTGCCTGACCTCGACCAAGCATCTCTGTAACATAAGGTCCAACATAGTTGGAAAGAGCTGACTCTGTACCTGTTTGTTTACCTAATGTACTTCCAGCACTAGTTGTAGCTAAAGCACCTGCACCTGTTGTATCTACTTGTGTTTCTGCCATAATTAAGCCCTCCCCATTGGAAGCATTTTGTCAGGGTCTATAGCAGGGGCTTGTTTTGTTGTACCTGTCCTAGCTTGTCTTACCCTATCCATCATTGCATATAAATTCTTTGCCCCTGCGTCGGAGTTACCATTACCCATACCACTGACTACATCTGCAGGTACGACAAACTCACCACCACTTAATGCTGCTGGGTCTTTTCCATCTATGCTTGCAGGTATCTTGTCTGCCATACCATCTGTAGCACTTCTAAGATATCTAGGAGGTGCCATACCCGCAATGCCACCCATAGCTAAATTTTGAGGTGCAGGAGTAGGAACAGACATTGTCTGCCTTGCAGGGTTAGCTAAATTAGCTGTTTGTAACGCAGCTGCTGCACCACTTGTATCCCCGCCACCATAATCTACGTCTGTAAAATATCGTTGTCCACTACTTCCAGGTCTACGATTAGGATCAAATGACCCAGGAACTTGTTGTCGTGAGGCTGTGTATGTAGGTATCTTACCTTGGTATCCAGTCATTTGTGGACCACCCACACCTAAAAATTTACCTAAAGAACTATTACCACTAATAACACCTGCAGAGCCTAACAAACTAGCTAAACCACCAACTCCACCTGCCACGCTTCTAAAATCTATACTACCATCATCTGTTTGAAATATGTCTGTTACATCATCAAGAAAACCACTATCACCAGTGTTGGTTAAGTAGTTGTACGCAGTGTCACCAGCACCTAGTATTGTATCCCAAAAGTCAGCCATTAGCTATCTCCTATAAGTTTTAATAATCTATCATTAATTTCTGTAACTTGTCCACCTTTTCTGTAGGGTGTTCTGTAAAATGATTGTTGTCCTGGATCTCTAAATATGCTTTGAAAATCGTAGGGTGTGCCTATTTGAGCAAGAGGAGATTGTTTTACCTCAACTGCCTGTGGTTGCAGAGCACCATACAACTGCTGTACATTCTGTTGTCTTTGTTGTCTTTGAGCCTGCAGAGCAAGTCTTTGTTTCTCATCTTCTGCTTGTTGTGTAAGCATTGTTTCTATTTGTGACTGTGCATCTGCTACTTGTTGTGTAAAGTTTTGAGTAACGTCAGCTTTTGTATCAGCTATTGTGCCAAATATACCTGTAGGAGCAAACTTAGAATCTTGTGCAAACTGTACATCCTGTCCTTGCATAGCGTTTTGCAGTAAAGTTTGGTCAGCGGCATCTACTTTACCATCACCTGTAACATCATACTGAAGCATGTCAGTGGTAAGCTCGAATGTAGACGGATCAGCTAATGCCTCTTGTTGAGCTATCAGATCAGTAATAAAATCAATATCTACATCAGTTACCTCACCTGCAGGTTTACCAATTATATCACCTATCTGCGTAATCTCATCTGTGATACCAGTTTCTACATCAGCTATTTGTTCTGTAATGTCAGTCTTTACACCAGTAATTTGTTCAAGTAAGTCTGATTCTACATCAGTTATTTTTTGACCTAGCTTAGTTTCTATACCTGTTATTTGGCTAGTTAGATCTGTTACACTAACACCGAGCTTGTCACTAAGAGACTGTATAGCTTCATCTTGAGTTGCACCTGCATCCACAAGTTGTTGTATTTGCTGTGTTAGCGATGCTTCTGTCTTAGTAAGTTGATCTTGTACATCAGATACTTGATCGCCTACATCAAATATTTGCTCTTGCAGTCCAGCCTCTACAGTGCTTATCTGATTAGTAAGCTCTTCAACACTGATATTAAGTTGGTCACTAAGTGCTTTTATAGCTTCATCTTGCGTAGCACCAGCAGCTTTTAACTCTTCTAATTGTTTAAATATACCCGTAGCAGGTGTATCTTCTGTAGACGGAGCACCTATGTTATATTTAAGCACGTTGTATTGTGCACCACGCAGGGCTCTGTTTATTTTGCCTTCTAGCTCGGACTCATTATATTGCCCTACTAGCTTATCTACGTCTTCTGGTCGTACATCAGGCAGTCCAGCAGCTCTAAACTGTGCTAAAACTTCTTCTCTATCTACAAAGAACGGATCAGCAGCTTCAGCTATTTCTTTTTCTGTGTCAGTCTGTAGACCTTGTTTTACAAAACTATCTATAAATTCAGCGGGTAGTTGATTAGTATCAAATCCTAAAGATTGTAAATACGCAACAGCTTCATCTCTTGTGGTAAGACGTTCTTGTGCGTATTGTTGTATGGCTTCTTGTTGTTTTGACTCTTCAATTTGTTTTACAAACTGATTAACTTCGGCATCTGTAGGATCATATCCTTGATCTGTAAGATATTTTTTAGCTTCTTCTTTTGTTACAGCTTGAGGATCAAATATCTTCTGCTGTTCTGCTATAAACTCTGCTTCAGGTTTTTGACCTGTTAACTCTGCTATCTGCTCATCTGTAAGTGTTATACCCTCTGCTGTAGCTAAGTCTAATATTTCTTGTTTATCTACAACGCCTGCATCAATATATGTCTCAAACTCAGATGCAAAGTCTGTATCAGACGTTTTACCTACAAACTGATCTTGCTCTCCTTTTTTAGGTGTATATACCCCCTCTACGTTTTTAAACGCATCTATTACATCACCACTACTTGTGTAGTCACTCGGGCTCATTATGTTAAGTAAGTTAGTTTTTACTATATTATTGTTAGCTAGTCCTAAGTTGTTTAACTGTGTTTCTGCGGCTGTTAGACCTTCAGGTGTGCCATCATAACCTTTTAGTACTTTATCAACTTCATAATTAGTGTTTGATACTACATTAGATACAAAATTACCTGTTTGATTAAATGCACCTTTACCTGCTAATAACGTAGATGATGTACCACCACCTGCTAACACGCCAAGTATAGTGTTAGTAGTAAGATTACCAGCTATATCTCTGTCAGGATCTAGACCGTATACAGATAATTCTACCATACCTTGCCCAGCAAACTCTTCAATACCCTCTGTGCCAGACTCTTTAACTACATTTTTACCAAAAGCATTAAATGCCTCTGCTACGGACCCACCTTTTTTGTTGCCAAACATAGCTTTTTCAAACTCGGCACCACCAATTTTGTTTAAAGTAAAATTAGCCATAACTGCGGTTGTGCCTGCTCTTATAGCAACGTCTTTAGCAAAAGCAGAAGCTTCTTCTTCTGACATACCTGCTTTTAAACCTGTTGCATACGCATCATCAAAGGCTCCGTTTGCTGTACCTCCAAAAGCTTCTACAGCGTCAAGAGTTAAAGCTGTGCTATAACCAACTTTTGTTGCTAACTTCTTAGCATATGCTTCACCTGCTTCTAATGCTAAATTTTTAGCGACGTTTCCTACTCCACCACTAACGACTAATATAGGTATTTCTTGTAATATTTCTTTACCTATAAACTCAGATAAGAAAACTGTAGGACTGTCGGCTAAAGAGCCAAATATGGCTTTTGTTGTGTCTATAAATCCTGTAGCACCTTCTATTCTGTCATCTATAGATTTCTTTGCTGCTTTCCACTCATCAGTCTTCATATCTCCGCCAAGAGCTATCATTTCTCTAGCAGATTTACCAAGAGGAGTGGATGCAGGGTTTACTCCTGCTAATAGCACTAACGTATTTGTTGCTTGTAATAGCTCTCCGCCTGCTTCTGCAGCAATACCACTTAAATTCTTAAAAGCATCACTATTAACTATGTCTTTACCTGTATCTGTCTCAGCGACATATTTGTATATATTTTTTACTAACTCATAGTGGTCAACCATGTCACCTTTTACAGCACTAATTACCTCGTTTAATACTGACCCACCTTTAGAATCAAGACTATTTACGTGTTTAGCCCAAGTAGCTGGATCTTCTCCTCTTAATTCCTCAAGAGTTAAGCTAGGGTATATAGTTATACGCATTGACGGAGAACCATCTGGATTTAGGTCTAAATACTCTCCTGTTGCCGAGTTTATTAAAGTAGTTGCTCCAGGTTGTGTGGGATGAGGCACTTCTCTTGTTAAAATATTACGAGTAGAATCCCACTTTCCATAGCTTAACCCACTAATATCGTCCCAATTTACTAGCCCATTTTTACCAACGTGAATCCGTGCTTTATTACTAGCTATATCTTCGTCAGTTACGCCCTCTGCTTTTGCAACTACTTCGCCTGAATCTACTTTTACATTTGGTAAAGACGTTATCTCTTGTATTTGTTTAAATTTTTCTTCGTTTGTTTGTGTAGTGTCTGCCTTAATACTATCCACACCTTTAAGATATTCTGTTTTTTCTTCTGCGGACAATGTGTCGTTGTTAATTATAATATCTTTTAACCAATCAGACCCTATATCCAACCCAAGATTATCCGTGTCTACTAAATTTAATGACTGTAAATCATCATAATTAGCGTCAAAGTTATCAATTATAGTTTTTTGTTGCTCTTTGGTTAAGTTACTTAAATTTAACCCTGCTTTGCCTAAAGCTTCATTTAATAAATCACTTCTTTTTTGCGAGTAAAATTCGTTATATTGTTCAGTATTTACAGGTAAACCTTCATCTTTACCTGTTGTAAGCCAGTGATAATATGGATCTATCTCTTCACCTGTTTCACCACCATCGTCCAAACCGTTTAATGCTGCATACTCTTCTGCATTAAAGTCTTCGCCTATCATAGCCAATACAAATGCTTTATCTGTTGCATTTTGTACGGGTTTAAGCACATCATCTAGCTGATCTCCGCTAGATATTAACTCTTCTTTTAGTACGTTATACTCCTTAGTCAAATTATCAAGAGAACCATAGGCTGTGTCTGCTTCAGCTTTATATTTATCTAATAAAGGTTTAAAATTATCGTTATAGTCTTTATCTAACTGTGTAGTATACGAATTATATGTTTTTACAGCTGCATTATAATCATTTAAAATAGCCTGATATTTGTTTCTATTTTCTGTATCTACATTTGAGCCAGGATCTTGGTTTTGCAATTTAATTTTTAAATCATCAACATTACCTTTTAATCTAGCACGTTCATCAAACCTAGGCTTCATCTCATCTGCTATAGAATTATAATTAGCAGCAGCAGCTTCGTAATCATCTAACGCATCGTCAACTTCTTGTGCTTTATCTGCGGTAGCTTCATAGTTTCCTGTCACTTTATCTATAGTGTTTTTAACGGTCTTATCTATAGTCTTGTTAAGTTCTGAAGCTCCATACTTCATTACAGAGTCCATTATAGCTTTCGGTACATCTCCACCTGCAAAAGCCGCATTTGCTGTGTTTAGTATACCATTTGTAATTGCTGCAACTTGTGCATCATTAAAATCTTTAGGTAATACATCTCCAAACTCATCATACTCAGTCTCATTTAAGTATGATCCTACTGTTTCGGCAGTTACATAAGCTTTAGTTACTGCGCCAGCTATCATTGCAGGAGTTACATCTTGTCCTGATAATGTAGCCGTTATAGACGTCTCTATTACATTTTTTGCTGCTTGTGGTAGTTTTTGATAATCTGTATTTTCTGATAGCTGACCTAAACTAGCAGATACCCCAGCTTGTACTCCACCTTTTAAAAATGCTTCAACAGGATCTTGTCCATAAATAACAGCAGATGTAGCACTAGCTGTACCTTGTGCAACAATAGAACCTACTATTTTTGCCTGTGCCGCCGAAGTAATATTAGCCGTAGCAGCTTTACCTGCGTAATTACCTGCGGCTGCCCCTACTTGTTGTGCAACATAGGCTTTAGCAGTCGCCTCAAGGATATCACCAATATCACCACCATTTACAGCAACATCAGCACCCTCTAAAAGAGGCAAAGCCCACGCATTTCCTGTGGCTACTAGTGCAATCGTTGCTATAGTTTTTAATGGGTCATCTAATAAAGCATCTATAGTGCCTTCGACTGTCTCTACAACAGGATCAATTATTTCATCGACAACCCAGTCACCGACATCTTCAATTCTATCGCCAATCCATTTGATTGGTTTCTTAATAATCTTTTTTATAGGATCGAGTATAGGAGCCATATTAAAACATCTCGTTTAAAGGGTCGTCACCAAATTTTACATAAACAAGATATCCATCGTCATCTTCAGGCTGACCTAAATACATGTTGGTATCTACACTCATTAAACGTTTTTGTATAATTTTTATAGCAGGGACTAACGTTTCACCTTTAAAATAAGTAGAATAATGCGTTATATCTTTATCTTGTAAGTAACCTCCATATTTTAACATATTGCGTATAAAGTTTCTACTCGTGTCTACATTAAGGGGTCTCCCGTGCATTTTAGATTTCTTGTCCCCTTTGCCAGTATGACCAATAAACACAGTATTTCCTATCTGTACAACGTCGGTATCAGGCATACTTGTTTCTTTTGCTAAAGTAGCCAATATTGTTTCTATATTTAACGAGCTACCATTATACATAAACCCCAGCTGATCCGATGCCATAGTCATTATGCTAGACATGTCTAATAATTTCTCATTACTGTCTACAGTTTGCATTATGACACCTCTAATATGCTAGCCACTACATGCAGTCTATTAGCTGTAGCAGCCGTTACTTTAAGTATTTCTCCAGTCTCTACAACCAGAGGTGCAGTAAGTAGCTCTGTAGTGCCATTTGCACTTATAGATTTTGTTTTAAACAGGCTGAATGTAGCAGGAGATGACTCTGCATCTGTTATAGTGATAGTTATTGTATCTGCATTACCAGAATCTTCGGATACAAGTATAGATTTAACTATTCCAGTGGTCAAAGCAGGTGCTGTGTATAGTGTTGTTACACTAGTGCTGGATAAATCTTTTTTTGCGTTTACATATTTGTTAGGCATTAGCTTAAAAACCACCCTGTTGCTTCGGCTCTGTCTGATATAACAGCGTTTCTCAATGCTGTATCTACTTGAGTAAAATACAAACGTAGCACATTATTAAGTTGTTCTGCATTTTGTTGATCGTATTCGGAGGTAGGAAACGGTAGTGCTGGAGCACGGAAACCTACACCATATCTTGTGTTATCTACAGCCATTAACGCCTCCCATCTGGTCGGATATCAAGTCTGGGTGTGCCTAACTGCCATGTAACGCCTACCGCAGATGATTCAAAACGCATGGCAAGCTGTCGTCCTCGCACTCTTATGTTTATTAAATCAGTAAATACTTCAACAGGAGAAGTTGCTGTGCGTGTTATAGTAGCATTACTAGATCCACCTTCTGAAGCAGGTGAGTTACGACCAGACCCAGAGCCACCTAGTGCATGTAAAGTCATAGTTGCAACGGGACTATCTGCCGTAGAGCCATCAAACGATGCGTCAGGCACTACACGATTTACTAATGAGAATCTATCACCGTCACCTATGTCAAAGTCTGAAGACTCGACGTATGCTGTTATAGCTGCTGCTGTACCACTCACATTATCATCGATACCAGTTTCGTGATTTACAAGATTATTACTGTATGTGGCTGCTAACGGCTTGTCACGCAGTCCAGAGTCAAGCCATGCTGTACGTGCTATAGTGCCATAGTACCATATCTTTTCTAAATAGTTATATATAACGTATCTGTCTATATTGTTAGAATCTTCTGTACAGTAAAACCACCATATCTCGTGAAAAGACTCGTTGGTGCCTGAAAATACTTGTGCATATTGTTTTGTGTTAAAATCATTAAATATATACTTTCGCACGTCACACTTTAATGGTTGTGTACGACCATCATACATGTAAAATTTATCTTTACCCATCCAGTACGCAACACCATTTGCATAGGATACAGAAAGTTGAGAGGATATAGATATGTTTTCACCGACTAGTGTCGCCGCCCAAACAGCAGGTGCACCAACATACTGCAGTGAGTATAAGGAAGAGTCTGTCCATATAAGCACTTCTTGACGAGCTTGAGATGCAGCCACGATTTTAGTACCACGAGATAATCTTAAACTACCTGCCTGATTAGTAGCAGATGGAGTCCAATTTGCTGCATCCTCTTGGTCAGACCATCTTACCAAAGTAGGATCTATAGTATTAGCGCCTATAGGATTTGTACCTAAACAAAATACAAAACGGCTTATATCTGATACTAAGATTATATTTTGTAGTATTGGTACATTTGATGCTCCAGATAAAGTAGATAATTCAACAGCTCTTGTACTAACGCCGTTTGTAGCATCCCAGTAATATATACTACCACTATTAGGTCCAAATACTAAATCTTCACCAAAGTTAGAATGACTCCATATACGCACCTCGTTCACGGATGCTTCTCCTATACCCCATTGACCTGCGCCCCAAGCACCTGCACCCCAACCTGTTAAAGGTATAGCAAACGCAGAGCCCGTGTTTACCTGATAAGCAGCGGATACAGTACCACCACCCGTTGCAGAAGAGCTTGCAGCAGAAGATACAGTTATATTGTAAGAATTAGTAGATACAATATCTATTTGAAACTCACCACTTATAGTTACACCACCTACAGCAGAGGCATTACTAAATGTTACGAAATCATTGTCATCAAAACCAGCATTTGCGTCTGTGACTAGTACAGTAGTAGACCCAGATGTAGTAGTGAAAGGGTTGGTTAATGACACAGTAGCACGTAAAGGTGTGACATCGTTATAATTACCACCTAATTCTATATAATATTTTAAGTTAGTGCCTAGTCCTACAAAGTTTTGACCTGATAAACTAACCCAGTTATGTAAAGAACGACCTACACCCAAAAAAGTTGTATCAGATATAAGCTCCCAACCACCTATTTTTTCTGGCGTACCTTGTCTAAATCGTATCTTATCCCCGTCGTAATACCCACCTTCTGTAGTATATCTAGTACCTTCACGATTAATTCCAGGTTTTAGTTTTACTGCTTGAATAGCCAAGATAACTTCTCCATTCTACTACAAAGTCTTTCTGCACGACTAGGCACTTGTTTTGCCCATTTCGAGTCCATCATTTGCACGGATGCCTCCATCCAGTCTTCAGAATCTACAGCTAATTTTAAGTTAACAAATTTGGACAGACGAGGACGACCAAGATTAAACATCATATTTGCAAGTACTAATTGAGCTTCTTCAGGTATGTCTTTGAAATTACTGTATAATATATTGCAGTCTTCTATAGTCATTGCAATATCAGCTTCAAAGCACTCATCGACTCTTTCTTTAGATACTTCTGTTCCAACTTCTTGCCCATGTTCTAAATCAGAATCAGTAACCAAATGCCCAATCCCAAAAGTCGCATACCCCAAATGATCATTGTAAATTTCATACTTGCAACCTTCATCTTCTGCTAATTCTTTTTGTAATTTATCTAAATCCATTATCTGCCCTGCCTTTTTCTTAAACACGCTACATGTCTGTAGTAAAAATAATTACCTATCTTATTGAAAAATTTAGACAAACTCAACCAAAACCACATCATTTTGTTAATCCTTTATACTTCTCGAAACTGCGAAGTCCGCCCAATCCGAGCATTCCCATCAAAACAGTCATAAGTGAACCCATGTCAAATGTAGGTAATTCAGGTATAACCACGTTTAAATAAGCGCACACAAACATAGTGACAGGCGCCAGTACGAAATGCCAACATAGGGCAATGCCGCATGTCCAACCAATAAAGGGGCGCCAGCCCGCTACAAATATTGATTTATGTGTTGCTTCTGCTTTGTTTATCTCTATCTGACCTTTTGCCAGTTCCTGTGCATGATTCTCTGCCATAGTTGCCACTTCATGTGCCAACTTATTTTTCATGTCTTTATCTTCTATAAACTTACCAAGAAGATTAGAAACGGGTCCTATTAACGCCGTAAGCATGTACATTCCTTTCGTTTAAATTTACTGTCTATCCACACTTTACCGTAATAAAGAATAAATAACCAAACTGTAAATAAAGCTCCTTCTATATAAGAAAGATCATTCCAAGCTTCTAATACCATGTTTTCCATTTTAATCTCCCTGCTGGTAGTTTTTTGCATTGATATTTAAAGGGTTTCCATAAAGGATAAGCTTTGTTAATCTGCCTGCTAATAGCCAGTGCTCTTTGTTTACAATCAAATTCTGTTTCATATGGTCCATATTGATCCTCTAGCGTCATGCAATTATTAGGTGCCCCAATTACACACATTGTTACTAGTGCTTTAAACATATCATTTTTTATTCATCCAAGCAGTCGTACCCATATATGCACCTACTATACCAGCACCTGACAGATAAAACAAATTACTTATATCAGCTAACGCCTTGACACGTTCCACGTCAACAATAAACATAGCTAAAGTAAACGCACCCATAGCTATTAACGTGTATCTAGCCATACGTAGTTGTGCTAGTTGTTTTCTTAACTGCGTCTCAGTTTCTTTTATAGCTTTAGCGTTTTCTATCTCTTCATCAGAAACAACGCCGTCACCATCCAAATCATATTCGTTATATTTGCTTTCTACTTGTAATTTTTTTGCTGCCATTTACTTTGCTATGCTCCTTAAACTTTCCATAACTTTATCTATCGAAGGCTCTTTCCCATTAGGGTTAAGCTTACATTTATATTTTCTGGGACATCCGATTGATATATCTGTGAACTCCATCTCATAGGTTTTTTGTGCACCTATATAAATACAGGCCATTTTGTCTTTAAATACTTTTTGTTTCATAAGTCTGCAAGTAGTCATTATTGGTAATATAATTTTACCTTGATGTATCTTTTGCTGTCGTGTGTAATCTTTTGGGGTGTATTTATATGCGTCAGCTCTTGTTTCCTTAATCCATATAGACGCAACTAACGCAACAAAACTACCTATGATTGCCACAACGATTAGCCAAGTAATTGCTTCACCAAGCTGTCTTCTCATTTGTTGTTGTTTGTAGACTGTTTCTTGACGTTGTTTCCTTATCTGACCTTCCATTTGCAGTAACTCATCGTAGGCTCCAGGTCCATGAGTCATATTTAGAAACACCTTGAGTTCGTACCTTTGTTCCTCAAGTTTCTTTTTTGCCGCGTACGCAGCCATTGCTGCCTCTTCGATAGAACCAGCCTTAAACAATTTACCAAACAAGGGAGGATTTTTAGCTTGTTTTTCTGCATTATCGACATCAGATACAGCTCCCATCCATCTACCGATATCGCCAGACATTTGTTCAATATCACGACCTACGGCAAATCCTTGCTTAATTGCAGAAAAAGCTTTGCTAGCGACACCTACTGCTATCGATATGGTTACAGGATCCATTACTCATTACCTTAATAATACCCCCACTAAGAGGACGATTGTTGTTCCTGCAGTACCTATCATAATATGCTCGATACGTTTAATTCTTAATATAGTTTCTTTCCAACGCTCTGCACAGACAGCTTCATGTGTGTCTATCTGCGCCTTAACATCGGATACCTTCATTCTTTTACCTCTTTATCTTTAAGAAGTCCTATTAAGTTATTTGTGTAGACATTCTGAGAGATTGTTACTCTATCTAATTGTTTTTTTAATCTATGTGCTTCAGACTGACACTCTTGTATCTGCTCTATGCAGTATCCCTGCTCTTTAGTAAGATCACTAGCGTCATACTTCTTGTCGTTTATACTTATAATATTTGATTTTTGTTCAGTCATTTTTTCTCCTATCTATAATACAATGCCCAACCGAATGGTACAACGACCATAGTCAGGATTATGTTCCAGAATAACATTGCATCCATTTCCATAGTTACTCCTATATAGCCGATATGATAAAGGCTAGTAATTCACTGTACCTTACACCTAATCTAGTTTTTTCTGTGTAGCCTTCAGTCTCTTCTTCTGCTATTTTTGTATAAGTATATGCTTCTTGTGCTTCTATGCCATTTTCTTCATCAGCTTCTACTGCATCTACAGATATTTCTTTTTCCCACCAAGTATTAGATGTAAACATTGCATAATCACTTGCATCCAATCCTTCTGCTGTAAAAGCATCTTGTAGGTCTTGTGCTATAATACCAAAGTGTGTTCTTGCATCATCGCCTTTTTCTGCGACTGCTGACTTCCATCGAAACTTTCTCATTAGACCTTTAGCAACGACAGCTACTCTTTGTTCTGCTTCACTTAGCTCTTCTATGTCTTGCTTTTCATTTCTATCTGAAGTATTAATTGTGGAGTTAGTTGCAAATATGTCATCAAATCTGTTTGAGCTATTTCCTAAGTCAATGGCATTATCTCTTAATCCACCAGTTCCAGATGGTAAAACAGAGTTACCTGCATGATACATAGCAAGACCAACATTTATATGACCTATAAAAGGTCCTGCAATACTTGGAGAGCTATATATACCACCTATTGTAGTATTGTCCTGTCGTAAATTTATTATTTGACCATCTGATGTTTTTCTATTAAAAATACCTGCAACATCACCATCAGCAGTACCACCTACTTGACCACTTGAGGTCATTGAACAACCAACGTCACCATATGCAAAAGAGGTTTGACCAACCATAAATACACCATCTGATGTTAGTCTTGCTCTCTCCGTTACTGTAGCCGCACCATCAGCAGTTGTACTAAATGTTAATCTTCCGGGCATATCGTTAGCACCCGGAGTGCTATCTACAAAACCTTCAATTCTTGCGGCTTCAACAGTTTGACTACCATCAGCACCTTGCCAACTGATTCTTCCTAACAGAGCATCATCTGTAACAACTGTGACACCTGCGTTGGATGTAGAATTTGATTTAGCAAAAACTAAGTTAGGTCCATTATCATCATTGCTATTACGAGCTATTGAAACAGTAGCACCTTCAGCAGTTGTTCCTTCTACTTGTAAAGAACCACCTACTGTTGAGTTAAACATAGTTGTTCTTGAAACATTATGTCCTACAATAACAGTATCAGTTCCACCATCAACGAACAGCATATTAGCATCGCCATTTGATTCAACACGAAAGTCTAGGTCTTTACTGTTATTATTGAATATAGTTTCAGTGCCATCAGATTCCATCACTCCTGCAACATCACCTGCAATAATATTTTGAATTATTATTCTGCCATCTTCTGTGCCATCACTTGCATCTGTAATTCTTGATTGAATGTTTCCATATTCTACAGTTTGATTGGCATCATTTCTTCCCTTAAATGTAAATTTACCAACTCTATCTGAATCAGCAGGACTGCTTGAGTTTCTATCTAATAAAATTTCAGGACCTGCATTGGCATCTGCATCAGTTGATGTTAAAGTTAACTGTTCTGTATTATCAGCAGTACTTATAGTTGTACCATCTAATATGGTAGCACCTGCTCCTAATAGTTTTGCTGTATCTGATGCTCTAGTCATATCTTCTCCTTAACCTGTAAATGCGTCTGCATCTGCTATTGCTTTATCAATAACTGTAAAACTCTCTGAACCCCAATCATCAAAGTTATCTTTCTGATACTTGAGATACTCAACACTACGTTCAACCCTTGCCTTCTTCTCGTCATGTGTCATGTCATGTCCAAAGTCTGCATCTGTTGCATCACTGCCTTTTGCATGAGTAGCAATTACAACATTGATTGTATCTGCCCCATCTAAACAAGCTGAATGTGCTTGTGCTATTTCTTCTGCTGTTCTGCTCATTTTATTCTCCTTCTAATGCTGTTACTTTAGCTTCTAATGTCTCAATCCTTGTCATTGCTTCTTGTAATGCTTTGACTGCTTTCATGTAGAGTATTGAGTATTTTACTGATTTGGTTGTTGTGCCTAAATCCTCATTATCTTTATCAAGGTCTGGATTATTTTTAACAAGACCATTCATTCCTGCTGTTTCTAATTCTTGTGCAACAACACCTAATCTCCAATGTGCATCGGAATCACCAGTAGCAACATCAGATTTCATTTTAAATTTACGGACTGTTAGTGCTTTAATATCATCCCATTGAGATGAAGCATCTGTTATCTGCTCTTTAAGTTTTTCATCAGATATAGCACCATAACTATTATCGTGATTTTGAATGTCACCATCAGAATAAATAAATATTCTAGCTGCTGATGCGTCAGAACATTTTAAAAAGTAACTTGTATTATTATCTGGAGAAGCACTAGAAAAAAGCATAAATGAACCAAAAGGATTTGAACCTGCATCATGCTCAAAAGTATTAATAACTTGACCACCAGTAGTTTGTTTTACTTTAAGTTTTACCCCATCTGTTGTTGTGCCAATAGCACAATCACCATCTTCATCAATTATCAATCTCGGATTACCATCACCATCTGATAACACAATGTAATTGTCTGCTGTTCTTATGTCTAAGCCGCCCTCATTACCATCATATGTTCCTATAATAGTGTTCTTATCACCATCAGTTATTGCACCACCTGCGTTTCTTCCAACAAATACATTTTGGTCACCTGCATTTAGACCTCCTGCCGTATAGCCAATATAAACATTTTTACCACCAGTAGTATCTGCATCTCCTGCTAAACCACCAATATATACAGATTGAACACCCGTTGTTACTGATAGTCCTGCGTTGTGTCCAATCGCTACATTATAAGTATCTGTACTAGAGGTAAAATTTTGCGTTTGTAATGCACTATTACCTATTGCAATCGACTTGCTACCTTTAGTATCTGCTGAAAGAGCAAGTAATCCGATTGCAACATTATTATCTGCATCAGTTAATGCATCACCTGCTAGACCTCCAATTAAAGTATTCTGATTACCTGTTGTTAAATTTAAACCTGCAAAAAATCCATAAGCTGTATTATAAGTATCTGTTGCAGAGGTAAAGTTTTGGTTTGCTAAAGCTGAATAACCCATTGCAGTGCTTCTTCCACCTTTTGTATCTGCACTTAAAGTTAGGTAGCCTAATGCACAATTTGTAGTTCCTGTAGTAAGAGCATCACCAGATAATGCTCCCACAAATGTATTTAAAGATCCTGTTGTTACTGCTGTCCCTGCATTATATCCAACTGCTACATTATAAATATCTCCACCACCAGTAGTATTCTGTGTAGTTAAAGCACCATTACCAACAGCGACATTTCTATCTCCTGCTGTTTCTGTTCCTAACGCACCTACGCCGATTGCAGTATTTTCATTTCCTGTAGTCAGAGCATCTGCCGCTAATCCACCAACAATAGTATTATATTGAGATGTTGTAATTGCTGTACCTGCATCGTAACCAACTGCTGTATTATATGCTGCTCCACTAGCATTTAATGTTTTTAAAGCACGATATCCAACTGCTACGTTTAATCCATTAGCATCTTCTGTCGCTAATGCTTCAAATCCAATCGCCACATTGCTATCACCAGTAGTAAGTGCTGTACCTGCTTCATCTCCAACTACCACATTATAATTACCACCACTTGCAAGAGAGTTACCTGCATTGACACCTGCTGCAAAGTTGCTTGTACCTGCTGTACTCTTTATGATGTCACCTGCAAATGTTACACTTGCATCAAACGTACCACCATCTGCTTTACTTACAGTGTCTGCCACAGAGAATACATCATAGACTATAATCTCAATCATGTCACTTACAGTAGCACCTGTAGCAAGTACAACAGTCGTGCCTGTAGTAGATGTGTAGTCAGCTTCACTTAGCTTTACACCATTTTGATATACGTCAACGTAGTTACTGTCAAGGTAGCTTAATGAAATGCCTTCTGCACCTGCACCACTAAATGATGTTTGGGATGCAGTGGCAGTGTATGTATGCTTTTGCCTAACTCCGTTGGAAGGAGATACTCCTATGTATGCCATTAATTAAACCTCTTGGTTAGCCAAATGTGTTGCATATGCTGTCTTTATTGCATCTGTATGTACTGCATTGCATATTGCTTGTACTTCTGTACTCTCATTGGCTAAGTCAGTTGCACTTATATCAGGTGCAACAACGTGCCTTGAGAAGCTACGACTTATCTCTGTGCCATCTCTCTTGATGACTGTGGCAGTTCTTACTTGAACGTGCTTGTAGTCACCTACGATTTCTATTTTGTCTTGTATTGTTTCTTCTGTTAATGCCATTTTTATCTCCTTTTGGTTAATGGACTGACTACCCTATGTCCAATAGGGTTATGCTGTTAAATATGTTCCTGTAAAAACATAATATTTACCACTTCCTGCTGTTATACCAGTTGTTTGCCAAGCAGAATTATCTTTAGTTGCAATTAACTGTGCAGTTGTACCACCCTCTAAATATAATTGCACATTCATAACACCACCTGAATCATCGTAGTCTTGACCAAAAGACATAAATGGTATTATTTGTAAACTTGTAGCAGTAAAAGGAAATCCTGTTACTTGAAAAGTACCACTTGCACCAGTTGTATTAACATTTACAAAATACATTCTTACAGTTACACTATTTCCTACTTTTGTATAATGTGCTTGACCTGTCACAGGTGTACTGGCACGAGCAGATGCACCCCTAACTTCTGCTGTAAATGTTCCCTCTTCATAGTCATCCAAATAATTAGCTGAACCAGTGCCACCTAAGTTAATACCACCTGCACTATAAATATCTCCATCTTCATCTACAGAAAACTTAACTGTATTACTGCCAGTAGTTGTTGCTTGTAAAAGTAATTGGTCAGCAGTAGGATTTTCGTGATGTATTCTAACTAATGGCTGTGTCATGTTGGAATTAGTTGCAGAAAAAACTGCGACATTATTAGGACTTGTGCCACTTGCTGGAGCAAGTTCAACATACAAACCTCTTTCTTGAGCACCTGCATTTTCATTTCTTATAGAGAGTATTCCATAATTTCCTGCACTAGAACCTATCTTTACATTATCCTCACCTGCATCTACCACAAATAAATTAGCATCACCATTACCCTCAACACGAAAGTCTATGTCTGCATTTTCTTCATTAAATACAGCTTCAGTAGGCTGAAGTGTCATACGACTTAACTCTGTACCTCCAATCATTGTTGTTATAAACATCAAAGCATCTTCAGTACCATTACTCGCATCAGCTATTTGATTATCTATTCTAGCAAAACGAGTGGTTTCGCCTGCATCATTATCACCTACAAAGGATATTTTTCCAATAGAGTCTCCGTCAGCAGGAGAAGCACTATCTCTTTGCATGAATAAGGTTGGTCCCGTATTAGCATCAGCATCAGTTGATTTTAATGTAAGTGTGTCTGTATTATCAGCAGTTGTAATTGTCATACCAGCACTTGATGTAATTGCACCATCAACTTGTAATGTAGATGCCATATCTACTGCACCATCAATATCTACTATGTCAAGGTTGGTTGTTCCGTCTACATCAATATTACCTGATATATCTAATGATGCAGCATCAACCTCACCACTAAACGTACCTGTAGTTGTGTCAACAGCAGTTGCAATTATATCGGCAGGTTTTTTTCCTACGTATGGCATATTATGTTATCTCCATTATACTCAACGTACCTGAAAGTTTATCTGCTACGGAGCAGTCTATTGTAATTTGGTCAGTAGTTTCTAACACAACCTTGTTACCAGACATCAGTTCTAAAGCACCACCAACAGGTATAGGTGCATTTTTAACTATAACACTCGTTCCGTTGGCTGTGTTGTTTGTAACTGCTCTGTTTGCAGTATCACTAACTAAGTTTACTGTAGCTGTAACTTGAGCCGTGTGTAGATTGGATAAAACTAAACCAAGTATAATTGTAGTTGTGCCACCTGCTGCTGTATAGGCAACATAAGGAGTTCCTGCCGAGGCTGGTTCTGCTGCAAAGTTTACAACCTTAAATGTATTCGCCATTCTTTATCTCCTAATCATCCTAATGCAATAGCAAGAGCTGTTGCTTCTTCTTGTATTATTGAATTTAATGTTGCACCGCCTACAGTAATTGCATCTGCTTCCAATGTACCATCAAAATCACCATCAACAGCGTCTATGTTACCCTTAAATATAGTTGCTGTAACTGTACCTGTACTTGGGTTGTAAGCAAAGTTACCATCCATCTCTAAACCAACATTACCTGTGCTTGAGGTAGCACCCTCTACAAAAGCAATAAGATTTTCTTCGTTTGTGCTTTCATTGTCTGTAACTAATACATGAGCAGAATTAGTTGCGTTTACTGCATTAGTTGCGTTTACTGCATTAGTTGCGTTTGTTACAGTAACACCTGCTATAACAGTGTTAAGGGCTGTACCATTAACAGTAATAGCATCTGCCTCTAATGTACCATCTATATCTGCATTACCAGAAATATCTAATGTGGCTGCATCCAGTTCTCCAGTTAAAGTTATATTTCTAAAACCAGTAATATCTTTATTAGTATCAACTATCGCTGCTTTTGAAGCCGCAACAGTTCCTGCTGTAATACCATCAATAGCCTCAAGATCATTTTCGTTTATATCTGCTGAACCTATTACAAAACTACCAGCAGTTATTGCACCAGAAGCAGTTAGATTTCTAAATGAAGAAACGTCTTTGTTTGCATCAACTACTACAGCTTTACTTGCTGCTATTGTGCCATTTGTAATACCATCTAATTTTTCTAGGTCTGCCTCATTCATATCAGCAGATCCAATAATAAAAGACCCAGTAGCTGTAACTGTTCCGCCTATTGTAGCATTACCACTAGCATCTAAGAACACTGTTTTTGAGGCAGGTAAGGTACAAAATATAGTTCTTGTTCCAGAACTCCAGCTCACAGCATTGTTTGAATTAGAACTAGCTAATATAGTTGTTCTAGCTAATGTTGTTCCAGAAGCTGTAAAGGTACCAATACCAACTTCAAAGTCCGTATTGTCAGTACAAGCATAATACGTTGTATCAGAGTTACTAAGATTAGCTGTAAAAGTTTCAAAGCCAGTAACAGCACCACCCAAAGTATATGTACCAGTACCTGTTGTAGTGGTAGTTTCTTTTACTCTGTCTGATATTACAAGTGCCATTATTTTAACTCTACAGTTAGATTCCCTGCATTAATTCTAAATATATCTCCAGAAGCTATAACCTTACTAGCATCTAAAGCTCCTACAAATAATATATTACCACTGCTTGATGCATCCGCAATAATAACATGTGTTATTGTATTAGTTGTTCCACCAGATGCTGGAAACTCAATATTCGCTGCATTGGTTGCTGTTTGTGTGTCTGTTGAGTCTGCACCTATTGTAGTCCAGTTTGCTGCAGTAACTTGTTGTCTTGCATAGTTTGTAAAGTTTGCTTCTGTAACTGATCCTGTTTCCGCTGCACTCACTGCTGTAGCTAATCCTACATAAATACTATCGCCAGGACTAGAAAAACTTAGAGAGTTATTCTTAAATATATAATGTAATATTCTTCTCTCTAGATAATTGGTTGCTGCATTTGATGTTGCCATTTTTAACTCCTATGTTCTTGGTCTAGAAGGTATACCCATTCTATAGCCATCTGTGTTTTCTCTTGCTTCTCCAAAATCCTTTAGTCTTTCCATATATTGTAGATATAAATCCGTATAATTTTTTATAACATCAGGCTCACCTTTCATAAAAGTGTAAGCTTCTACAAGACATCCGTAAAGTAAAGCAAAAGGAGCGTTTGTACTTATCCAAGTTGTACCACCTTCCGCTCCTGCGGTCAAACTAGCGGGTCTATAATAATAATGTAATTCTACCGCATAATTAGAGTCTGGGACTGGCGCTACGACAAAATTAGATATGTCAAATTGTGCATAGTATCTTGGAACTCCTGTAGAAGAAGAACCATTATATGCTTCTTGTAAAAAGTTAACGTCTTTATGTAACAAAAATTTCTCGCTACCCGCCGTTGTTATTTGAAGAGAAAAAGAAGACAAATAATCACTTGGTAGTGTTAAATATTTATCATTTGTAGAAAAAGCAGATGTAACATTCTTTCTAAATAAATCAAGATCTACAGACTTAAATATTTTTTCTTCAGCTGCTTTAATAAAGTTATTAAGATTGTTCACAAATACAGTTTCATCATTGTCTGTATAATCTTGTACAGCTGTTTTTAATGTTGCTAATGTAAAACTCATTTTATGCACTCACCGTTACAGGTCCGGATGTAGCTCGGCTACCGCCACCTACAATTCCCCCTATTGTAGCCGTTTCTCCATTAGCTGTAAATGTATAAGTATCTGTGGTTACAACCGTAATGCTATAACCAGAAGCTTGCTCTAAAACAGCCTTAGTAAAACCGTCAAAACCATAAACTTTTCTAAACCTAACAACATCGTTTGTAGTTCGTCCGTGACCAAACTCTCTCACAGTTATTACACCCGAACCTGATGCACTCGAAGTAAAAGGATTAAGTACTAAAAGAACTTCTACGGGGTTTTCTGTTCGGCTGGGCCTTGAATCTTTTAAAGCTTCCGGATCAGAAACTGTTCTAAAAGGTCCTAATTGAGGATGTTTTGCTTCAAATTCATCTGGTCCTACTAAAGAACCATTCCATTCTTTTTTTAAATCTCGATATCTATATTTCATACCTGATCGATCAGATATTCCATAAGCATGTTTTCCTGTAGCAAATCTACTCATTAATTAGACCTTAAATAAGCGTATTGAGGGCTTACAGTAAAGCTAGATCTATCTCTATCTTCTCCTATAGCTCTTTCAAATTCTTCTTCGTATATTGCTTTTAACATTTGAGTTCTTTGAGGCGCTTTTTTTAGGGATAGATAATAAGCTAACCCTGCTGACAAACAAGGATAAAATCTAAAAGGCACGTCCACAGTATTTGTTTGAGAATCAATATCTTCTATTCTAGTAAGAGCGTCATAGTAAATAACATCCGTGCTATTTTCAGGCGTAGGCCATATTTTTAAGTTAGGAGTAATTTGTCTGTCTAAAAAAAACTGAGTAGGTCTGCCGGTAGTTGCTTTATTAGGTATTGATAATTCATCCGATCTACTAATTCTTGTCATGGAAAAATCTGTGCCAGAACGTCTCACAACTAAATTCAAAACATCTATTACATCTGTTCCTAAAGAATACTCACGATCTCCTGAAGTTACAGTTTGCGTTCTCTGAGTTATAGTCCATTGATTTAAGCCTCTGTTAGCCCACTCTGCAAACATTAAGTTTAGTGATCTACGAGCAGTTGTTAAATCATAACCTGTTCGTACTTCTAAGCCACATCTTTCAAAAGCTTCTTCTATATATTCTGCTGCGTCCAGCTCAAAATTGGTAGAATTAGATGTTGTCATGTTAAATCCTTATGTTAATCGAGTTACAGAACCCTTCGTCTTTTTTCTTCGGTCAGACATAACAGCTCCACAACCTTTTGCAACAACCCCACCATATTTCATTTTTTTTACTTTGGCAGCTGAAGTGTTACCTACAACCGTTTTGCCTTTAGAACCCTCTCTTTTTTTCTTTCGTGCAGTAGAAGCTCTTTGTGACTGAGACAAGCTGTTTGCTTTGGATCTAGGAAGACATCTATCAGGGTTTTTTTTATCTTTAGACGTACCACATTTACCCTTAATCTTACCATCTGTACCGATTCGCACCCAATCTTGTTTCACCCAATCTTTAAGAGCACCCATTATTTCTTGCCTTTCGCGCCCTTTGCATAGTTAGGGTCTTTACAATATTTTGAAGCGGCCATGTTTGCATAAGCGCTCGGGTATGTGTCAAAAGTTCTTTTAGCCCACGCTTTTCCTGATGGACATATTTTACTGCCCTTACTTTTTGCAGCTCCACCTTTTTTAAAATAAGTTACAGAGGGTTTATTTGGTTTTGGTCCGGTTCTTACTCTACTATTCATTAAAACATCTCCTGTGCAATAGCCGCTCCTATAATTAAAACAGCTAGACCCCACATTCTTGTGTCAAGGGCTTTTAAATGACACTTTTGATCTTCTAATCGTTCTTCTATGCGCTTATACCTAAGATTACACTCTGATTCGTGTTTAGCTAACTCAAACATTACTTCTTCAGCTGTCAAAACTTTTTTCTTAGGTCTTCCTCTAGGCATTAGCACTTCCACCTTTTTCTAGCTTGTCGTAAACGACTGTTTGGATCTTTAGCGGCCTTTGGAAATTTTTTCATTTGCCCTGCACTTCTAGCACAATATGATTTTCTTCTTTTAGCAGCCGCACTCCCTTTTTTTACTTTTCCTGTTACAGCGGTCTTTAACTTACTTCCAGGGTTATCTCTCCTATACCGATCAACACCCGCCTTAGTCATCCCCGCTCCAGATTTAGTGGAGCGGAAATATTTTTTTGTTTTTGGCGGTTGCTTATCTGCTTTTCTTGTCATGATAAGAATATAGTCAACTTGTTACCACTACCAGTGAAACCATGTATGTAGGCTCCATCTTCAGCTAAAATACCTGCGTCTGGAATGTTTAAGGTATGCAATCCAGTAGGAAAACTTTGAAGCAATATAGTTGATCCACCTGATCCATTCTTAATAGTCAATGCACCCGCGGAATTACCAAATATAACAACTTGTCTTATTCTTGACCTAGAAGGTCCTACAACTGCTGCGTCATCGCCTTGATCGTGATTAAATGCTTTTACATCAGATCTAGATGCCATGCTAACCTCCTATTAAGCTTCGTAGCCCATCAATTCAATGAATAACTTACCAGCAGTGTAATCTGCATCTGTTGCAGCACCTGTGGTTAAATATAGAAACTCATCTGCCGCAGGAACACCAGTAAAGTAAACTTTACTTCCTAATGTTGCATCACCTGCGTTGACCAACAATGTCTCTGTTAAATCACCGATAGCTCCATCTTCAACACCAGTACCTTCTGTTGCAGAGTGTACGTTAATGTCTGGATCACCACCAGCTGGTGCTTCAAAACATTCCATACTACCTGTTAAGATTGTACCGTTTCTTGCAGCAGTGATCTGACCAATGTGACAAACTAAAGCAGTTCCATTAACACCAATGATGTCAGCACCACCCGTTGATCTTAAACCAGTTAAGTCAATTAGAATTCTTGTTGTAATTATACCACCAACTCTTTGAACAGAACTTCTGTAAATAGTTCCAGAACCTGTTGTGATACCAGTACCAGCTTCTACTGGCATTGTGTTCGCATCAAAAGATGAGATACCACTTGAGTTAATGCTTGATTGTGTAGTGATTGCTCCAGTTGTAGTGTTTTTACTTATTGTAGTAAATCCACCTTCTGATCGGACTGGACCCGAAAAAGTTGTGTTAGCCATATCAATCTCCTTGTCTTGGCAAATGTCAGTCGCACCATGCAACTGTCAAGGTTTAGTTTATTATACACAAAAAAAGAAGGGCGGCAAGTGCCGCCCTTAAAACTGGTGCATTAAAATGCTTGGAGGCTATGCCGCACCAGGTGTTCCGAATAAACATCTCCAGTCGGAAAAACCGAAGCTGTATCTTTCTCTTGCCTTAAAACGCATATTTCCAGTGTCAAAATCACCTTCCATAGCTGTCTTAATAGCTGCTCTGTTGAAGTATTTTAAACCGTTTGGAGCATCTGTCTTGATAAAGAATGCATCTGTATCAGTTAAGAAATGGTTTACAACGGCACCTTCTGGTAACATTCCCATGTTCTTAATTGCATTTGCATCATTATCAGCAGTTCCAACTCTTAGGTTACTGTTTAACACTCTTTCAGCAATAAATTGTAATTCTTTTGGAATTATCAATTTAGTACCTCTTACAGCAATCTTTAAGCCCCTCTCATCCTGTAAACCAGCAATGTCGATCAAAGCTTGTTCTAGCGAAGTCTCGTTTAAGTCTGCCGCTGTTGACAAGATATTGCTCTGATTACCACTGATTGTTGGGTGAGCGTTACTCAATAAAGCAACTCCATCGCCACCTGCGGAAGCTCCAGCAGTGAAAGCGTTGTTTAACACAGATGCCGCTTTAATTTGCTTTGTCTGTGCCATGGATCTTGCTAATGCTTTTGTGTAACGACCTGCAAGTCTGTCATAAAGATTATCTTCGATAGCTTCTTCAGTAATTGAGAAAGCTAAAGCAATAGTCTCATGTGTGTACCTTGCAGTGAAGGTTTCTTGTGCGTCATCAAAGCTAATCGCTCCACCCTCTGACTTAGACGGTGCAGTTGAAAAGCCTGCTAACATCACTTCTTCTTCAAACGCTCTATCTGATGATTCCTCATCAAATATCTCTGCATGTTCGTTTTCATAACGATCGTACTCTAGACCAAACAGGGCGTTAAGTCCAGGTTCTAGCTCTTTCGCTAATTGTGCTCTTGATATAGCCATTGTTTAAACCCTCCCTATATACCTGTTGTAGCGAAGGTACCAACCGCCGCACTTGTGTTAAGATTATAGTGACCGTTTAGTCTTACTATGTATTGATGACCAACCGCAGAATAATCTGCGTTTGCTGCATCTTCGTAAAGACCAACAATCCTTACATCAAGTGTATTAGTTGTAGCGGCTGTACTGATATCTAGCATATCGCTAGACCTACCAGTAGCTGTGCTACCGTTGTTTACACTTGCCATGTCACAGTTGACAAAAACATCCGCAAGAGCTGTTGCTCTATTAGTGTTTGTACCATCTGCAACTACAGCATAAAGTTGAAAAGGATCGTCATAGACGAATGCTTTCACAGGAAAGTCTGTGTCCACACTTACTGCGTTTGATCCCGGCCAATAGTTTTTAAAAGTAGTTTTACCAGTAACAGAGTCAACAAACTCTACGCCTGCTAATACACCTAAAGGAGATATCGCTTGATCAGAAATAATAATAGTTCCTGATGAAGCAGGACATACGATCCCGCCATTGTATATAGCTGTTGTATAATTGTTTGCAATCTCATACTGAGTTGTGGCGTTATTATTTGGATTGCCACCTACCTTTCCTATCGGACGAAGACCATAACCAGCTGTTAGATTATTTGCCATTTATTTTACTCCAATAATGGGGCCATCCTATTGTTTTTTAGGACCGCCAAAGGTTACACGAGATTGACGATCTGGTCGATTGATCGTCATAGTTGAATGTGCGTTTTCCCTCATCATATCTGAATCTACTGCTTGCATCTGATCAGCTTTTCTTTGATTAAAATAAGCTGTTCTTTCTGCAATAGTCTCAACAGGCATGCGAGCTAAAACTAACCCACCTACTCCGAAAACACCTTCATATTTACCCGAATCTACTATAGGGGCTTCAAAATCGGGGTATTCGTCTGCTCTCACGAGCTCCCAACCTTCTCTAAGTTTTGCGGAAACATTCTTGGTGTCATTAAAACCACGAGTTTCTGCTCTTACCCATCGATGTTTAAAGCCATCTGGTGCGGGTGGTGCATCCAGCATGGATGGTGGAGCCCACGGCTTACGCGCTGCCGCCTTCTCCCTTGTCTGTGTTGCGCGAGGAGTTCGTTTAATAGAACCTTCAAACATATCGTCTTGTTGTGCCATTTTTTACTCCTTAACGTATTTTGCGTATTGTTCTAGACTTACTCCAAGTTTTTTCGCCATAGCGACTTGTCTTTGAGTTAATCTAACCTTGTTCCCACTACTGCGCCCAGTTCCCGAGGATCTATTAACAGAAGCAACCGTCTGGGCGGGTCGCTTGCTCTGAGATCCATCTTTAAACTTATGAGGAAACTCTTCCTTCATACGTCTATCTAATGTATCATAGTACTCATCGCTCTTCGGGTCAATACCTTCCGACTCAACAAGTTCTTTATGAATACCAAATGCCGCATATGTCATGGCGCTATCTTCGCCAAACCAATCATTCTTTTGTGCCCAATTCTCTGCTTTAGGGTCCGGTCTTGGAGCAGGTTGAGCTACTGTTTGCTGAGGAACAGGACGTTCTGCAGCCACCTTTTGTCTTCTCTCGTTAGCTAACTTAGCCTGAGCCGCTCTATCGGCGTCTACAGCCAGCTGTGTCATTTTTCTCTGAGCAGCTACAGCAGCTTCAGTGTCACCAATTTCCATAGCACTTCTCAAAGCTGACTCTGTCTGAGCTAATTCTGATTCTACGCGACCACTATATTGATCAACGTAGTTGTTATCCATTTGATTTAATCTTTGAGCTAGTTCTTGGTTTTCTTTAGCTTTTAACTGCGCAAACCTAGTAGCTTCTTCAGCATTCTTTTCAGCTTCCCGCATCTTTTTTGTAAGTCGATTAATTCTCTTTTGAGTTTGATTCTCACTTTTTTTGAACTCATCTTCAGAATCTTGAGTCTCAAACCCCGAATCAACTTCTGCAGACGGCTGGTCTTCAGTAGAACTTTCAACCGTGACTTCAACATCAGGACCTTCTTCTTCTCCTAAATCTAAGTCTAACTCTGCTTGTGCTTCTTTTCCGCTCATATCTACCTCTTAATAATGTAAAATGTCTTCAGGGTCCATAATTTTTGCTAAAATCTCGTCATCATTCAAAATTCTGACTTCTCCGCCATCTATTTTAAACCGAGATCCCGCATATCGGGCAAACATTACCCAATCTTTTTCCGCGCACCAAGGACCTGCTGGAAATTTTTCTGTGTCCTTATACGCTAATGATCCTACTTTTAATACATAACCAACTTGGGTAGAAACTTGTCCTTCTTCTACTAGTTTATCTGGTAATAAAATACCACCTTCGGTTTTACCTTTACCTCTGTAAGGTAAAATAAGTATTCTCCAACCCGTAGGTTGAGGCATTCTTTCTATTAAACTTTGTTCTATTAAATTAGGGTCTAAAACTCTGTCTTTTGGGTCTACATAAGCCCCATTTAATTCTGTTGCCGATGTTTCCATTTAAACTTCCTCTTGTTCTTGCTTCTCTAAAAGATTTTTTATTTCACTATCTAAAAAATCTAAAGACTTTAACTCTCCCATGAGACCCTTGTAATGCATCATATCTTTTACATTATCAAATTCTAACGTCTCACGAATAAGTTCTCTTCTTTCTTTTATAAGCCTAAATACAGCTTGTGCAAGATAAATCTCATTCATTTATATAAAAACCTAATATCTTCTTATTCTATCGTATATCTTTCTATATCATCTAACGTAGTCTGACACAAGGGACATCTATATTCAACAAATTTTATAATTCCTGCAAAAGGCACCGGTTCTTCAACAATATTTTCTTGAAGAGCCATCTTGTGAATATAACAAAGTTCAACGTCCTTGGACACGTCTCAACCCCGTAACATGTTTTCTATAAAAATAATTACCTATTTTACAAAAAAACTTTGACAATTCTAAGTTTAAACGAATCATATCTTCATTTTCATTTGGTTAAACCCTTTTGCTTTTCATATGTCCTCAAACCGCCCAATCCGAGCATTCCCATCAAAACTGTCATAAGTGAACCCATATCAAAAGTTGGCAATTCGGGTATTTGCACAGACAAATATGCACACACAAACATAGTAACAGGTGCTAAGACAAAATGCCAACACAGTGCTACACCACAAGTCCAACCGATAAAGGGTCGCCAGCCCGCCACAAAGATTGACTTGTGTTGAGCTTCTGCTTTGTTTATATCTAGCTGACCTTTAGCTAGTTCCTGTGCATGATTCTCTGCCATAGTTGCCACCTCATGTGCCAACTTATTCTTCATGTCTTTGTCTTCTATAAACTTACCAAGTAAATTACTTACCGGTCCTATCAATGCTGTTAACATTATTATCTCCTTTATGTTCGTGACCCATCCATATACCAAACACACCTGTCATTACACCCATAACCACAGATACAAAAGCTGACTGAGCGGCAGTAGGAGAATCCAATTCCATAAACCATTCAGCACATCTCCAAGACATAACTGTACTGGCGAGCATCATTAACCTTGGGAGGATTTTCCACCTCAGAAAAGTCTCTACATTCATTGTTTCAACACCTCATTTAAACCAAAGCCTTCTAACAAAACTAAGGTAAAAAATAATAATAAAATACCACCAGCTATTAGTTTGCCGCTAAAGTTAGTAGAACCAATTTTTATTGCAACAAATTCATTCCCTAATATTCTCAAGGATAATTCAAAACTGTTTTGACCAATGTCTAAATTTATTAATTTCTTTTTTTCTTCTGTCATTAGTAAACCCTCACTTTCTCTTTGTCTACGAAAGGCACTAACTTACACATACATTCATATCTTTGCGGCGTATTGTCTTTCATAAAAGATTGATTGTTTAGTTTGTCTTTAAAACCTATGCAGATATTGACATCTTCAAAGTGAATACCACCCGTGGCTATTCCATTTAAAGTACATGCCAAAAGAAATGCGGTCACCTCTAAAGAAGATCCTTGTAATAGTCAGAATTAGGAGCAAAAACCTCCCCACCATCCGCCATTTTAACAGGTTTTACTTTATCTCCGTGACCTTCTCTTATTAAAAACTGCTCAAAGCTCATAGAATCTGAGGCAGGACCATCAAAAAATTCTTTTCTTAGTTCCTTCTCACTTCTTTTATCACCTGCTTTAGCCATAGCTATTTGCCTTTCTTTCCGTTTTTCCCTAAAATTAATTTTGCTCCCATAGCAGAGCCCGTTATTGAGCCTCCACTTAAATCAGATCCAATCTTTGCACCAATTATTCTTTTGGTCAGATCCTTTAAACCACCTGCCCCTAAATTAACCACGCTTGTGCCGTTTCCTTTTTTTGCCATCACTGACCTCCTTGGTTGTTTTGTTGTTTTAATAATTCACGTTGCATAGACGAATCAATTCTAGCCTTAGCTATACTCTCAGAGCTCTGTATTCGCTTATCAAACTGCTCGCTTCTCTGCTCGACCTTCTTCTCTTCAAGCCCTAGTTTAGCCCTGTCTACCTGAGAATCATTCTGTTCTGCTTGCGCCTTTAGTTGTAATTCTTTCTCTTTCAACTGTACTAAAGGATCCGGCTGACCAGCTCCACTTAATTGAGCACTTAGAGATTTTAACTGAGACATACCTTCTGCAACATATTGAGCGGTCTTCGCTTCCATATCAATCATCTGTTCTTCAGATATAGCCTGACCACCTCCCATTTGTATTAAGTCAACAGCTGCTCTTTCACGAGCTCCAATCTTAACGTGTTCCATTATGTGCTTCTGTAACGCCACCGCCATCTGTGGAGACTGAGCTACAAGAGGTGTAGATCCAAAAACCATGTGTGCCATTATATGTGCTTCATGAGACTGACCCTCAAAAACAGTAAGCTTAATCTGATCCAAAACATCTATGTTCTCCTGAGCAGGATCCTTTGGTATAGCCTCCGGCTCTGGTGTTCTCTTCAAGACCCGGTCTATATCTCTGACACCCAAAGCCTCATACATGTCCCTAAACACTTCATACATGTTGTGCATATCAGGAGCTGACGTAGCTAACTGCATCTTAGTCTGAGCCAAAGATATCCTCTGTGCCTGACTGAATACATTCGGATTAGAAACAGGAAGTACATCTACCCTGTCATCAAAATCCTGTCTTCTTATACTGCCATCAACACCCGTTATTGTGTAAGGATACTCGTCCGGTAAAAACTCAGACATCACCTTAGATAAGAGCTTGAACTCTAATTTCATCGCATAATGTAATCTCTTATGCACCGCAGACATGACCCGTGAGCCCTGTTCCAACATCGCTATAGTCGTGCCCACAGCTGCCTGTTGATTACCATCGCCTACTTTCAAGTCCGTTATGGTAGCGAATCGTTGTCCCGCATCAACTACAAAGCCTAGTAACTGCATTAAGGTCTGATCGGGTCCCTTGAAGGGCAATGACATTAAACTTGCTTTTATATCACCACCCGGAGCATCTACATCCCTAAACTCTCCCGGCTGTAAGGGCTCGTCATCATCCCTGATCCGTAGGCCGCGGGCCTTGAAACCTGCTGGTAAGTTCGATAACGTGCCTGCATCAATCAACTGCCTTAGTGCAGCAGTCGCGGTTCGCGATAAACCACCGATTGTATGTATTAGTCCTAGTCCATAGAAACCAAAACCCGGAAGAAACTTGTAATGTACAAAATATTGTATCTTAGACTTCTTTGCATCGTCTTCCCTGAAATTCCTGCGAATCGACAGAATTTGGCCATTATCCTGAGAAAGAGTGACAATATAAGGAACTTTTATGCCTGTCGGCTCACCGTCCTCGTCTAGCTCCTCATAACCCTCAAGATCCAGATCAACATGACATTCTAATAAAGTGCAGTCATAATTTATCTGAGATGGATACATTCCATCTATTCTTTCTAGCTCATCGTTCAGGGCTCCCGATTCGCCCTGTGCAGGTATAACAGGAATGTCCCTGTAAAAACCAGCAACTTGCCGCTTTCTTAAATCATTTAAGCTCAGTTTCAAAACTTGAGTAATATTAGGACAAGTTTCCAGATCCGTGGTGTTGTAAGGTACAATCAAATTCTCAGCTGGAACAAACTTACTTACAGCTCGTTCTAAGTTCTCATCATAATAAACTTTCTTAAACGTACTACCCGCTAACGGTAAATAAAATAACATCTGATCTAATTCAGGAGTGTACTCTTCCATAACACAAGTTATGTAGTAGTTCATAAACTCCTTTACTCGTTGGGCTTGGTCTTCCTTTTCAGGAGTGCTTGATCCAAGCACGGTAGTTCGCACGGGTCCAGTGGGAGGCAACAACTCATTGAAGGCTTGGGCTTGAAACTGCGTTGCCGATTCCGCCAAAAGCGGGTGAGTAACCCCACTCGCACCTCTGAAGGGCTGTGATCTCTCCTCGTAGCTAAATCCAAGTAATTCCAAACCATTGGCGAAAGCATCTTCCCACTCCTGTCTACCGCTCTTATTCTCGTCAAACTCACCTGTCAGCTCACTCGCAATCTTTCCAAGTAAACCATCAGGCATCTCTTCAGCTAAGTTGGCATAGAAGTCTTCAGTCGTGCCTCGTTGATCTCGTGGCTCAAAATCAACGACAACACTTCCATCATCTTCTTCCATAATCTCCACGTCTTCTGGGATAGGTCCCATGTCAAGACTGTCAGGCATCTCTATTTCTACTTCAGCAGCTAATTCATCCTCATCTAATTGAGATGGGACATTTTCCATCATGCTGCCTATTGGTTCTCTTGCCATGTAATTCTCCTTTCAGGTACTATACCACAGATTGCATATAATATTCAATGCCTCGTGGGCCGCGGTGCATGTTGACCGCTTTGTCTTTCAAAGATACCACACCGCCATCCTCTTTCATAATGTCTGGGTTTGTTCTTTCTCTCGGATCGTTTTTACCAAACTTTCCCTTCAGGACAGCTTTGCCACCTTTAGGTCTGTCCGTCAACATAACATAAGAGATAGAACCATAATCTTCAACTTCATTATAATAAGGCAAATGCGTAAAACCATCTTCAGCTAATTTTAGTCTAAACTCGCCAATAAACTTACGAAAGTCACTAAAAGGAAAGTCGGGCTCGTCTCCAACCATAGATCTCATAGTGTATCTAGTGCTACGGTTTTTATTATATTCATCAAGAAGATGACCATAAATATCTGACTCACCCCAAACTTCTTTACTAGGACCAATTCCGCTTACTTGTCCTTCATAAAACTTATCAGGGGTATAGGGTTTACTTACATCAGCTTTTAAAGGATATGTGCCTCCACGAGTGGTACGGCGAATAAAATTACCTGCTTCATCTTTACCAACATTACCAGTTACAAACTGTGAGTTATTTGCTATAGCCTTACCTTCTAAAGCCATAAACCTATCCGAAGCAGCTTTTTTTGTACCAACATGTGTACCGAGAGCATCTAAAGCATTAGAAGCTTTGTCTGGATTAAAAACTGTAAACCCTAACTCTACATCAGGAGTGTAATGAAATACTTCTTGCGGAGTATTAGACCTTAGAAAATTTCCTACAGACTGCTTTTGTCTACCTGAACCATAGTTACTGCGCTCACCCTCTGGTAAGTTCTTCTCATAATCTATTTTAAAATCTCTTAAAGGAACGTCTCCAGCTGCCTCTTTGATCACACCCTTGTATAAGTTGGAACCTTCTACAACAACCTCATCATAACCATCTATTGTATTTTTAATACGATTTACCTGATCAGAATCATTTAAAAGATTTTTTGCTATCTTCTTATTCATCTTTACATTGTAATTTGGTATCTTTGTGTCTCTTCTTATAAGCCCATACTTAGCCGACATAATAGCTAAATCTACATTCTCTTCTGGGACCCCTGCTTTCTTAATAGTTTTATACATATCACCTGTATAACGATCAAAAGCCTCCATATCTCCAGGATCTGGACATTTATCTGCGCTACAAGACACAATCAAAAGTTTACGACCCTTTTTGACTTCAGGACTGAATAAACTCCCTGAACCTAGATTTAAGTCCTGCGTAATGTTAGACCCTCCACTAGAAGGAGGACCTTCCATTTTTGTAATCGAGGGTCCCATGTTAAGATCAGGACCGCCTGACACGGCAAGCATCGGATCATTCGTCTTAGTCATATAGGCACCAATACCATCCATTAACTTAGATAGTTGCACTTTTGATAACTTACCTCCAAGAGCTAACGCTTTTAACCCTGTGCCTGTAACAGTCCCTATTGTAGGTATTGTATACGAAGCATCTCCCGCAGCTCCTAAGAACTGCATGGCCGCATTAAAGTATTCACCTTTGTTCACATTTTCATCAAAAGAAGGAAGAAGCGTTCCTGCTTTTTCAGGATTAGGGTATTGTCCAAAGTAGTCTGCGATACCCGCAGACGGTAACATCATACCCGCATAGGCACCTGTCTTGTATATGTCCCCTGAACTAACTTCGGGGGCCCTGTCCCGTTCCTCTAAACGAGATAAAGCGGTCTCGTCCTCAACCGTAAAGTCATCTTCATAATTTATTTGATCTTTAGCCATCTCTTCCAAGAACCTGTGCTAACTGAGCCATGAGCCGTGGGTCGCGGGATTGGGTTACACCACCTTGTTTCATGATGCGGTTCATTACCAACATCTTTCTGTCAGCAGGTATCTCCTGCATCTCAATAGTGGTTTTCTTCATTATACTCTCTATTCCGGGGGACCCGCCATATTCCAAAGGTATATACTTTGGTTTGACGTAGTTAGTGTTCAACAGATCAATACCACCTAAAGGAGCATCCGCCAAGCCGCCTTCTGACTCGCTACCATCGAATTGAAAAAGTTTCTTACCTATTTCTTCCATAGGCTCGTCAAATTCTTCAGGAGCTGTCGTAGTATCTTGATCCAGAGGATCCAACGCATATGGGTCTTCTTCTAACATCCTTACAATATCATCATAACCAATATTAGAATCGTCTTCTTTAGTTGCGTTGCGTACTACACTATCAGCCATGTTCACCTCAATAATAAGCCCTTACCTGAGCCGACCCATCGCCTTCTTCCCAATCGTCAGTCGGTAGCTGTACAAAATTACCTTGACGATAGCGCATTAAGGCCTGTGTCATGCTATCCACAAGGTCATCATACTCTCCATTTGGAAAAGCTGCAACCTCTTCTATCATCTCATCCGCGAAAGTCTCGTCAGGGACCCAAACCATCCCTGCTTCAAACAAAGGAGACACCGCATGTACTCTCGATACCTTATCATTACCTTTACTCGGTGTAAAGTTAACAACAGGTATTCCCATATTACGCAATTCATGTGTGAGCGGCAGCCCCGTAGCCTTCGCTTCTATAATTACTGTCTCGGGGTCCCAATAATTATACTGCTCTAAGGCAATATTCTTCAATTCCGGGAAATCCCACCTGTCTTTCACACTATCAAGCAAAATTAAAGCAGGTTGACCCCCTACTTCCTCTGGATAAAACACTCCCCATGTCGTTATCGCACTAAAGTCAGCCGTTTCACGTTTCGAGAAAGCCGTATCATAGCTTTGAATCACATATTGTAGGTTAGGAACACTCTTTTTCTCCCATTTCCGCCACCATTCTCTCTTAATTATCGCATTTTCTTCACCAGTAGGCTGCTGCTGGTACTGTGCATTCCATTTACTAGGCGGAATAGACGCTTTTACCGCCGTTAAATCATCTAAACTCCAATATTCAGGCCAACAAGGTTCCCCATTATCAAAAATAGCAGGTAATTCCACTATCTCCCACTGATCCGCTAGGGGATCCTTTGCCATTGAGCGAACCAACTGACCCGTCAAATCCTTTTCTGACCACCTCGTTTGAACTATAACTATACTACCTCCCGGCTGGAGCCTCTGTCGGGGGCCCCCAGTATACCAATCCCACGCATCTTCAAAACCATTGTTACTCATAGCCGTCTGTTCCGAGTGAGGATCATCGATTATGATTAAATCTCCACCACGACCAGCTAAGTTCGAGCCAACACCCACCGCATAATACATACCACCCTTATTCGTATCCCATCTTCCGGACGCTTTACTGTCTACCGCCAAGCTTACATCTGGAAATACTGTCTTGAACTCGTCCGTCTCCAAAAGGTTCTTGACCTTTCTACCAAAATTAACAGCAAGCTCTGTCGTATGTGTGGCCTGAATGATCTTCATGTTCGGGCTGCGGCCCATCATCCACGCCGGAAACAAAAAGGATGCAAACTCAGATTTCGTGTGTCGCGGTGCCATGTTGATTATTAATCTTTTTAATTCACCCCTAGCTACTCTTTCTAATTTTTCTGCAATTATCTCATGGTGCCTACCTTGAATAAAGCTCGGCCAGATACTTTTTACAAAAGTTAAAAATGTTTTTTGGCACTCTTCGTTCTTCTCTAACTGAGCTAATCTTAGTTCGAGTTTTAAGAGCCTTTCGTCTTGCATTGTACCATCCATATAGGGGTCCCTTTAACTTAAAATTATATGCGATTTATGGTTTATTATAATATAGTTAACGACTATATCAAATTATTTATAATTGTTTGTGAAAAACTTGGCACATGCCCTTGTGCAGAAAACCTGTGGGCCCCGATTCGTTTTTGTTGTCAACTGTTTTTTTTATAGTTTTTTAGCCTCTATTGGATAGGGTACCTTCATCATTTTTTTAAATAATTGATGAAGCAATTTTATTATTTTTAATTTTTCCTTCACGTTTTACAGCTGATTGGCGGGGCTAGAATCACGGATCAGGTATTATAAAAAGAGCTGCTCTTTAACCCGTCCTGATGTCTTGCGGATCTTGTCAGCTGTTCCCCGGGGTTTAAATCTTTAACAGCTGTTAACCGGGATTAGATCGTGGGCTATAATTACTGGTATTAGTTCCACGTCCCACGGCTTGCGGATCTCCAACAGTACCCATTAAAACATTTATATTAATACATGATTCACCGGCCATACGTTTGGAGCTGTGTCTGGTCGGCCGTGGCGGGCTTGTTTAACTATTTAATACTGATTAGATCGGGCAAGAAAAAAGCCCCGCTAAACGGGGCTTAAATCGGCTTTAAATGTTCTTTAGTTTTTAAATATGATTAGCAATTAAAAGAATAAAAATAGCGAATATAATCATAATTGGCATAAATAAAACATTACATAAAAGAGTTATAAATTTTTTCATTCTATGCGTTCTCCTCTTCCAATAAATGACTCCAAGATTCAAAGCTATAATTTAAAAGCCCGTCAAAGTCTGCCCCAAATATTTTAAAATCGGTATAGCCTCCCCGCACGTCTGCGCCGTTATGAATAGATAAAGCTATTATTTGATTTTCTGATTCAAATATGGAATCGCTATAAATTATTTGTAAAGTCTGGGATAAAATACAATCATCATTGTAAGTGTTTATATGATGACCTTTAAAACCATTAAACAAAGCCTTTTCAAAATAAGTAACCGCTGACTCCATGTTGTTGTAGAATCCGTTCGCCTTTAAATAATCGTCAAAGTGTTCGTTTTCGTCCTGATCATATTCTAAAGACTCATTTAAGAACGGGAATATATTTAAAGTTATTTCATTGTATTTAGTATCAATAGAAACAAGCTCATCTTTTTTAAAGTCTTCTAATGTTCTTAATTGGTTACGTTGCCAAAAGCGTCCGTTATCGCCTCCCGAGTCTAAAAAGTTTGTTCCCGTGGATTCTGTTAACATTTCATATATTACTTGTTCAGTTGTTTTAGTCATTTTCTTAAATCTCCTATTAATTAAAGTTATCTCATAATATTGCATACTTTATACAAAAAGAAAAGCCCCACCAGCTGGAGGGGCTTTTTATAAAAAGAGCAGCTCTTAATATTTTAATCAAATACAATCACATTTAAGCCCGCTTTTTTTAAGTTGTTCTCAAGTTTATTAGTATCAACATATCTAGCGTCAATAATATCTAAACAAGTTTTACAAGGCGTTTTAAATTCATCTTTTATTAAATCCGCATAATTATTGCCTAGTTGGGGCTTCCCGCAAAAAGTGGTGTGTGTGTTCGGATCGCTCCAACATTGTTGACCTAGTTTTTTTGTCCATTCTGAAAATTGCATAATCTTAGTCTCCTATTTAAATTATCCCATTTAAGGGGCTTATGTAGTTTATCGCATACTTTATGCCAAAAGAAAAGCCCCGCATCTCTACGGGGCTTAAATCGGCGTTAAATGTATAAAAAATTATGAGGCCATTGCGACTCTATTCCAGTCGGTTTTTTTCATATTTAAAACGCTCCCGCCTAGTTTTTGCCAAAAGTCTACATCATCGGCTTTGGCGGTATTACCGACTCTAGTTACTGCATTAACAAAAGTTGCCCTATTAACGGGCTTGTCGTTTTCATAACCCGCTTGTCCAATAGTTTTTAACAATCCGTCTAATACGTTGCTAGTTTCTTTTTTAGATAAAGTTAAAACTTTTCCTAAATTTTCTACTGCCTCGGTTGTCTCAACATCGATAATATCTTCTGAAGCTAATTTCATTTTTTCTAAATTTTCATCAAAAGATTGTCTGGACGCATAGGAGCTTACAATATCCCTAAGTTGTAATTTTAAACTATGGTTATCAGCCTCTTTAGTTTCATTAGTTAAAATATTCCAAGTGTCACCGTCTCGAGCTGACGTTATATGTGATTTTCTTGTTATATTTTGTGTTTGCATTCCATTAAGGCAAGCTAACGTCCAATTAATCCCAAAAGCTGAAATACTGCCCGCTCCCGTTTCAGAATTAGAAAGCCCTATTCCATGCGCCATAATGTCATTAACATTAGCTCCCGTTCCCGTAATGAGTTCAGATTTTAAACGTATGTACATTTTCTTTTGAGTAACGGCACAATTAACAATTTTCCAATTTGCCTCGGATTCCATAAGCTGAGGTAAAGCAGATTCTAATAAATCAGAATTATCAAAAGTTTTAAACTTATCAGATAAAAAAGCTCTAGCCGTACCGCTTGGGTTCATACCCTGATTTAAATCATCATACGTTCTAATCATACGTTTAGAATTTTCTTTTTGCCATATAGCATTAGTCAAAGAGTCGTATTCTCTAGAATATTCAGATTGTAAACGCCTCGCCGTTCTAACATCTAAACCGTTCTTTTGGGCTATTTGATCAAAACATAAATCATTAACTTTTAAAAAGCGTGTCGGCTCCCCGCCGTTACCTTCTATAACAATTTCGCTTTGCGGTTGGTCATCAATTTCAACCGTTCTAAATTGAAGCTCTTTAGTAGGTGCTATAAAATCTTGTTTCCTAGCGTTTGTATCTTTAATCCTGATTAAAAGCTTTTCTAAAGTGTTATTTTCGTTTTCTATATTGTGCATAATTAATCTCCTATTTGTTAAAATGCAAAAAGCGGGCTTAGTTGCCCGCTCTTAATATGCAATTTTTCCTATACATAGTCAAATTGAATTTTTGAAAGTTCAAACTTTCCCAAAATCTCCCGCTATGTGATGTCTTAAAACTGTTCCATAAGGTAATTCCTGAGCAAATTTTAAAAGTTTTATTTCGTCCCGCTCAGTATCAGCTCCTTTGGTTGTTGCCTCCCAGTGTAATTTAACATTACCCGCCGTTGCATAACACCCGCCGTTTTCTGTTTCACTACCCGCCTTTTTTTTATACGTCCCATGATCAGTAAAACCTATCGCATAATCTCGATCAATACGACTGCATAAAGGTTTTCCATTCCCGCAGTCCCTACAATTTGATTTATTGTATTCTGCGGGACATCTAACAATTTTAAAATCATTTACTGTTTCTGATTTACCATTTGTTTTCCAAAATGTTTCTTTAACATTTATTACTACGGGTACGAATGAATGAAATAACATATCCGAAATATTTTTTGCTGAATAGTTTATAGCCGTTTTACCCGCTCTAAGTTTATGTTTCCAATATTTAGGGTTAAAATGTGAATAAGTAAAACTAACGCCGCCTTTTGGGACGGAATCAGATACTGCATCAAGATAACCATAATCTATTTCTGTTGCGCCCGCTGAAGTATCAGGCTTTAAACTACAAGTCTTAGGGCAAGTTGCAAATTTATCATGTCCTCCAGCTCTATAAGTTACTGCACAATAAGTTGTTTTTTTTGCAGTAGAATTTTTGACTAATTTAATCATTTGTTTCCTCCTTTAAACCATTTACATTTGACCAAGCAATTACTAAAAAATCTATATCCTGAAAATTTTCTATTTCATCTTTAGAAATATAATTGGCAAGTGAGCTATGGGTTTTTCCTCCAAACCAAGCCGTGCCGTCCTTGGTTTTCATGGGTGTCCAATTATTTTTTTTGAGTTCTTTTAATTGTTTATTAGATAAAAACATTTCATTTCTCCTATTATGTGATTTATCGCATACTTATTATACATAAAAAAATAGGCGGGTCAAATGCCCGCCTTTTGTTATCGTTTTCGCCTCCCGCTATTCCGAGAATTTTTCATATGTTTTTCATAATCTTCACCAAACAAAAATTTAAATAAATAGTGTAATATAAACATTATGCAATTTTCCTATTCTCGGCTTTGGCCGTTACGTTTATGACAATTACGTTTTCTTGTAAATCATTATCTAAAATTACACGTTTATAATTAAAAGCTATCAAATCATTTATTTGGGCTTTTTTCTTTATGCCTGAAATAGATAATCTTCTATCGCCTCTATTTACAGTTTTGTAAAATGAAATAGTGCAAACTGTATCATCTTCATAATAGGCCAATAACTTATGCTTTTCGCCGTTTACCATTGTATCAAAATCAATACCAAATAATTTGGCAAATCTCCTGATACTTGTATTAGCGTCTATTATAGCCTTGTTTAACATTGTGTTGGTTAGCCTGAGCTGACCAAAGTCAGTGTTTAAAGTTTTTAAAATTTTATCTTCTTTATTCATCGTTCGCCTCCTTATTTTCAATTTCTTGATTAATAAAATCTCGCAATTCAATTATTTGTTTTTTATTCCAAATATCCCTTACAAGATAATTAGTTCTCATAGTGTTTTCTTCATACTTTTCTACATTTAACAAGGAATTATAAGAAAGTTCTTTATGTTCGTTTTCATCATATTGAAAACCATTTCCCATTTCATTTTTAGTTTTCCAGTGTTTCAT
>UEXM01000188.1_pt1 | contig 68106 bp, 63 predicted proteins | sample 1796661 | NCBI WGS metagenome assembly UEXM01 (sample SAMEA4772469, study PRJEB27181) | metagenome | reverse complement strand
CCTCAATATTCACCTCATATTCACCTCAACAGCAGAAAGCGCTAAACAATATAAAAGCTTTAATTATTTTTTGATATAGCAAGTTTCTAATAAAGTGTAATAAGTTATTAAAAAACCTCGTGAATCACTAGCATTCTAGGAAATTAAAACATAATGTATAACGTCAGTTATTATATTTATATTTCGAGATGATATGAGTGATAAAAATTCATATATTCCACCGAAAATATGGCAGTGGAATACCAACAACGAGGGTAATTGGGCTAATATCAATCGCCCAACAGCTGGGGCAACCCACAATAAAGTGTTAGAAAAAGGTAAGCACCCTTTTCAGCTCTATTCGTTAGCCACACCTAATGGTGTAAAAGTTACCATTATGTTTGAAGAGCTGCTATCACTTGGTATAAAAGAAGCAGAATATGATGCTTTTTTAATTGATATCAGCCAAGGCGAACAATTTGGTAGTGGCTTTGTTGACATAAACCCGAATTCAAAAATCCCTGCTTTACTAGATCAAACTCATGAAGACGCCATTAGATTATTCGAATCTGGCTCTATTTTATTTTACCTAGCCGAGAAATTTAATGCTTTTATGCCTAGTCAAGAAAAGCGTGCTGAGTGTATGTCTTGGTTATTCTGGCAAATGGGTAGTGCTCCTTATCTTGGTGGTGGCTTCGGACACTTTTATGCCTATGCACCTGAAAAAATTGAATATTGTATTGATAGATTTGCCATGGAAGTTAAACGTCAACTTGATGTTTTAGATAAGCATCTGGATAAAAATCATTATTTATGTGGCGAAGAATACACCATAGCCGATATTGCTATCTGGCCTTGGTACGGCGCATTAGTATTGAATCGTTTATATGATGCCGCTGAATTTTTAGATGTTGAAAGTTATAAAAATGTTATGCGTTGGGCAAAAGAAATCGATCAACGTCCCGCTGTTAAACGTGGTGTTATGGTAAATAAAACTTGGGGAGATCTAGCTACGCAATTGCATGAACGTCATGACGCAAATGATTTTTTAGAGCGTACGCAAGATAAACTGACACGAGATTAACAAGCCGGCCTGACTGGCTATAGAAAAGCGTATTGTGATCTACGCTTTTCTAATTTTTATAGTCGCTAAGCTAAATACCTAACGATTTACACCAATTGCTGGCATTGACAAATTCTTTATGAATAAAGTTGCTGTCCAAGCCATAAAATTCGGTTAATTGTTGGATATTATCACCATTACCTGTGATGTAATTTGTTGTTAATTCTAATAAAGTTCCTAATAACCCACTATGATTTACCAGAGCTTGTTCAATAGGTTTTGCCAGTGGCATTGTTTTTAAGATTTGATCCATCGGCATACTTAAAATCACCTCAATGGCACTTAGTAACCCGGTAATAAAAGCAAAATCACTTATTTCAACAAAAGCGCTTTCAGTGGCAAGACTCGACATGAGTTTTGCGGTGATTAACGACTGCTTAGAAACCTCACTGGTTTTATCAGAAGTCAGTTTTGATAAGGCTAACACGGTGACGAATTGTTTTAATTTATCTTCACCTAAGTAAGCAGCTGCCTGCTTCAAAGAGGTTATTTCTACGCGTGTACCGGTGGCGACATTGTTAACCAATTTAAGTAAGCCAACCGTTAAGTTAACATCGTGACCAATAATTTCTGCTATATGGTCAAAATCTAATGGCTGATTAAACGTTTCGCTGATTAAATGCAGCATTTGTGATTTTATCGGCGCTAATGTTTGTCCTTCAACAATTTCAGGCTCATGATAAAAGAAACCTTGGTAGTAGTTAAAACCAACTTCGGCTAATGACTGCAACTGAAAGTTAGTTTCCACCTTCTCGGCAATTAACTTGATGTCAAAAGGTTTGATTCGTTCGATCACTGGACGAAGCCGTTTCGCGTTTGTGACTTCAGTATCAATTTTTATCATTTTGATATAGGGAAATAAAATGTCCCATTTTGCATCGAGATCATATTCAGTTAAAGCAACTTTATAACCTTTATCTGAATAATATTTAACAATATTTAACAGTCGCGGTGTTGCAGATTGATGACCAACAAGCTCAATAACAATGGTGTTTTTATCAAACATCAATGGATATTTGTTAATTAAGCACTTTTCAGTGAAGTTAATAAAGGCCAATTTACCTAAGCTGACTGATTGAATATCACTCTGAAAGTGATTCTGGATTATCAACTTAGAGCTTGCAATATCTTGATCTATTTCAGGAAATCTATTATCAGGGCTATCTCTAAACAATAGTTCATAACCAACTGTTTGATTATTTCTGTCCAGTATAGCTTGACGGGCAATATAGCTAATTTGCATAGGATTATTATTTAAAGATTTGTGGTAGTTAAAACATACCCTATTATGCCGGTTATTGAAAAGTAATTTTACTAAAATATCGCAGAACATTAGTTTAATTTAACAGAGATTATTTAACGCTGATTCGCTAGCAAAAGTGCTAGCACTGACGAACTTAGCTTAGCTAGGTTTAGGCTCTTTAAACTAAACGAACGATAATGCTGTATCTGCAACGACCAATCGACAAATATCGCCATAATGTATGTTGTCTATAAATGGCGCTAAGATTTCTAATTGGTTTTTAGGTTGAAAGTGCTCAGTTTTGGTTTCAGCCATCGGCTGATAGATAATGCTAGAATAAGCTTGATTGGCATGTAAAACTTGGCAACGACAGAAACGAAAATCTTCCGCGGGCAAATCACGATGCCACTTAACTTGCGTAAAGTGATAGTCAACATGATTTAATATAACCTCTTTGCAATTAAATTGAGCATTCAATGTCGCTCGATGATAATTATCTAGGTTTAAGCCTAAGCGATTAAAAAATGGCAATTGCAAAGCAATTGTTCCGATAACAAATCGAGCATCATTTGCTAAGCCTGACGCTACTTGATGACCTTTTACTAGTTCAAAATCAAAGCTTGCCATTTTTTGTATTTTTATTTCACTATTTGCTCGGCAATTTGATAGTTACCATCAATGTTTTTAATATCCTTTAAGCCTAATGCTCGTGTAACTATAGGTAAAACATTAACATTATCAAATGCGGCAATTTTTTTATTTTTACTAAATGATGGCCCAACAGCAATAAATATTGCGTCAAGATCTCGTTCTAATTTAGGATCATAGCCATGAGTTTCAGGAGAATCATGAGCGCCGCCATCGTTAAAAATATAAGACGGTAACGCATCAATAATCACGTTTGGCACCGACGAGGTCATACGGTTTAGATGCCAATGGGCTGGATAATTAGGGTATTGATATACGCGGTAATGTATATTTTGATCGTACTGTTCACTTTTAAACAATCTTACCGTTTGTGCTAATTTAGTTTCGTTATCACTATATAAATACAGTTGTGTGGAGCCATTAACTACATTTACCCCTTCAACAATATTTTCCTGCCAATCAATGACTGGCGATGGATTAATTTTTGTCATGCCATGGTCCGAAACAATAACTACATTCACTTGACCTGAAAACTCTTGATTAATTTGCTGCATAAAGCCTGCAAGCAATTGGTCCAAATCTCTAATCGCGCTAATCAGTTCAGGTGAGTTCTCACCAAAACCGTGGCCTTTGTCATCTACAGTTGCAAAGTAACCAGCAATAAAGTTCGGCCTATCCGCTTCTGGTAAACGTAACCAAGCCAGTATTTGGTCTAGCCTTTCTTTATTGGGCGTAGAATGTTTATAAGGGTAAAAGTAACTGGCTTTTTTATTATCAACGGCTGTTTCAGACTCTGGCCAAAAATAAACCGCTGATTTGTTACCTTGCATTTCATTAATATGCCAAAGAGGCTCTGCTGTTAACCAACGGGCATCATTTTTCCCATCTCCGAGCTTATATACCTTATTAATTTCACGATTGAAAAAACTATTATGTACTATGCCATGGTTTATCGGATAGCGGCCGGTAATAATACTTAAATGATTTGGAAAGGTTTTACTCGGATAAACAGGCAGTAATGCTTCTGCGCTAGTGCCCTGCTCAATAAGTGATATTAAGCCCTTGGGTTGATATTGCTCGATGTAACGTTGAGCAAAGCCGTCAATGGATAATAATACTAGCGGCGTTTTAGCCAAAACAGCTGTTGAGAAAAAGCAGCTAAATAAGAAGATTGATTTTATATTCATGCGTTACGACCAAATAAAGTACGCTGTGTGGCAATTAACATAATGCATTCGCTATTTTTGTACAAGTAAGTTACTTATTATTGTGTTTTTGTAATAAAAAAACGCACGATATACGTGCGTTATTTTATCTAAAGCGCAGATTTTAGTTATTTAAATAGATCTAAAATATTAACAAGATCTTTTTTACCGTGCGCTATTTCATCTGGTGTTAGTCCAGATAATTCATGTGGGAAAACTAACCATTCTGAAGATTCATGTACATAGTAATCAGGCACCAAATCAACTTTTGAGTTTTGAGGTTTATACCAAGGACAAGCAATTCTGACATCTTTAGGCATATTATTACGCGTTAATTTTTTCATTTGAGCTATTAAGGCTTCAATACTGCGGCCTGAGTCAAAAACGTCATCAACGATCAGTAACCCATCATCTGCATTGGCATTTTCAATAATATAGTGCAAACCATGTACTTTAATTTCTTTGCTTTGCTGATTTATACCGTAATAAGAAGAGGTACGCACTGCAATATGGTCTGTTTCTACTTTTTTAAAGTCAAAATATTCTTGAACAGCGATACCAATTGGTGCGCCACCACGCCATATCCCAACAATAAATTGTGGTCTGAAACCGTCTTCGAAAACTTTCGCAGCTACACGAAATGAATCTTCAAGCAATTCTTGCGCTGTTATAAATCGCTTTTCCATTGATGAGATAACCCCATTTAATTTATTTTTAAAGTAAACAGTATTATAACGCTTTTTTTGTCTAGCTGAGTAGTCTCGTTGCATAATTTATAGATTTTGATCAATAAAGCTAATTTGCTGATAAATAGTCGCCACTGCCGCTAAAAAGAATTGTTGATTAATGTTTTCATAACTATCGCTAGTTTGATGATAATTTTTGTGCTCGCCAACACCGTAATATATAAAAGGTATTTTGTGCTGATAGAATACCGCATGGTCACTCGCTAGTTCCCAACGTATATGAGTTCTTTCGCTACGTCTAGGGGAATGAAAGCCTGACTTTACCTCGATCGGATTATTTTGTCTTGCCAATAGTTTTAATTGTTTAGCCGTTAGTATTTGATCAAGCCTGCGACTAATGGAGTGTAAATTTTGCGTTGTCTGCGTACCAGCAATCATGTCTAGATTAATATTGAGTACGATAGCTGTTAGCAAGCTTTGATTTTGTTCGATAAAAGCTCGTGCCCCCATCAAGTTACTTTCTTCTCCATCAGTAAATAAGAAAATTACACTATGGCGCAGTGGTGATTGTTGTATCTGCTTTGCATAATGCAATAAAGCGGAGGTTCCTGAAGCGTTATCATCAGCACCATGATAAATTTTACTACCTTGCCTACCAAGGTGATCAAAATGTGCTGAAAGCACAATAAACTTGCTAGGTGATTCTGTACCTGGTGTAAAGGCAACAATATTACTGCCCTGGGTAGATTTAAAAAAATTATGATGCTCAAAACTCGCTCTATAGCCTGAACTAAATGGTCGGACTTTATAGTGCTGTAATTGGTTAATAATATAATCTTGTGCTAACTGCCCGCCTTTACTACCTACTTTTCGCCCTGCTAAGCGCTCAGATGACAAAAATTGTAAATGTTTAAGCGCTAGTACATCTGGCGTTTCAGGTATGCTTTGTGGCATTTTTTCGCTACTATTTTCGCTACTACAAGCTGAGCATGTAATGACGATAATAAATAACAAAAAAGATCTGATTAAAGCCTGCATTACCACAGTGCTTAATTAACTTGTTGTAACAGGTTTAACTTAACAAGGTATTGCTGATCAACTTGCGCAATTCGATTATAGCGCATGGCTTTTTTTATATAACTTTCTGCTTTGGCGATTTCATCTAACATATAATAGGTTTTCGCTAAACCAAAGTAGAATTCATGGATATTATCATCTAATTTTATGGCTTTTTTATAATGTTTTATCGCATCATTATAATCGCCTTGATAAAACCTTTCATCGGCCAATAATGCATAATAGTATGGATTATTGGCGCGTTTACGCATAATTTGACTATCAAGTTGTCTCGCTTCGTCATGCTCATCATTAAGGTGGAGTAAAAGACTCAAATTTGACATCGCTGTTAAATTATTATGATTTAGTGTTATTGCATGCCGATAGGTGTTGATGGCACTTTGCGGTAAACCTTTGAAACGATATAAAATACCTAAATTTCCCCAAGCCGGAGAAAATAGCGGATCTGAGTCGGTCGCTGATCTGAAATAAGCATACGCGGTTAGATAGTCGCCATTTATCATGGCATTCGCACCTTTGTTATTATAAAACATGGCTAACACCGTATTTTTATTGATTTTGTGTTTAGGAAATGACTTTTTAAGGACAAAAGGGTCAAAATCAATTTCAATTTTATTACGCTGCCAAAACACTAACTTTTGCGGTAATGGCTCTTCAAAAACAGCTAAATTAATATGACCAGTTAGCATGTTCACATTACCGTTTCGTACCCAGTATTCAGGTATATCGACACTTTGAAAAGCAACGTCTAATTTTGCCGCTTTTGCTATTGCAAAAGCCATAATGGTAAGCGATAAACAATTTGCGGTTTTATTTTCAAATGCCTCAGAGGCAATAACATTGGCACCAGACTGATATGCTAAGTTGATTTTTTCAGGGCTGAAAAACTGCTTCAAAAGCTGATCAGTTTTTTCACGTGTATCACGCTCTGTGCTTATACTTTTCACCATTTGTTGCATATCTTCACTTAAAGCAAAAATTTCGGTCTCTGTTTCTATCGCTATGTTTTGGTAACCTTTAAATATTTTATCTAAATAGAAACTGGTAGCTGGGCTTTTAACTTGATAGCTTTTTAATGAGTTTGTTGACTGACAAGCCATAAGTAGTAGTGCTGCACTGATAAGTGAGTATTTGATTAACGCTTTCATCTGTACTCCAAAGAAACAACGAAGTTACTTTAAGCATAAACGCTAATGACATAAATGTAGGTTTATTCGCCCAATATTCATAAAAGTTTACACTTTAAAGCAAACGACAAACAGCCAGCTTTTAAACATCACTTCAAAAGTCGTGCTGATAGCTAGTAGCCCTTAATCTTTGGCGTTAAAAGCTTAAAAAAGCCTGTAGATACCGGCTATATACAATTTGAAACATGAAATTGTTAATGTTACTTGTTATGCTGCGCGCCAACATATTTAAACAACGAATGAGTCGCTAAATTTATGAAGAAAACGCTAGTCGGTTTTTTTACAGGCAGTGCTATTGCCGTTTGTATCATTATCGCTGTAACTAGCTATCAGCTATACAAAAACAAATATGCCACTATAGACGCACAGTTAAAGGAAATATCAGGTATAGAGTTTGATAAAAACAATAAACTTTGGGCGATCAATGATGGTGGTGATGAGGCAAAGCTTTATCAAATCAACAAAAATGGCAACATAGACCGCGAAATCACCGTAACAAACGCCAAGAATATTGATTGGGAGGATATGACTCAAGACGACTTTGGTCACTTCTTTTTGGGAGATTTTGGTAATAATGATAATTTACGTAAGTGGTTAACCATTTATAAAATTGAAAACCCAATTGATATCAAGTCTGCCACAACACAAGCAGAGATCATAAAGTTTACATACCCAGAACATACCAGCTTTCCACCTAAAGCACACGAAATGGAATTTGATCTTGAAGCATTCGTTTTCTATAAAAAACATCTTTATTTATTTACTAAAAACCGCACTGTCCCTTTCAACGGCATTACAACCTTATATAAAATTGGTGATCATGCAGCAAACTATGACGCAAAGAAAATTAGTAAATTTAAAACCTGTACTATTGCAGAAAAATTATGTTGGATAACGTCAGCGGCATTAAGTCCCAGCAGAAAAAAACTCGCACTGTTAGACTCGCAGCGTATTTGGCTATTTGAAAATTGGCGCGGTGATGACTTTTTCTCTGGTGATAAGTACCGTATTGATCTGGGTATTGTGACGCAAAAAGAAGCAATTACCTTCTTAGATGAGAATATTATTATTTTTACTGACGAAGATTTCCACGGTATTGGAGGCAATGCGTATTCAATTGATCTTAACGATATTGAGAAGCATAAATTACCCAAATAAATAATTACGCGTTACCATTAAAGGCTTGAATAATTGGCATTTATTATAACATTGCTGTGTACCATAGAACTTGTGTTTTTTGCCTCGACATTTGTCTTTTTAGTCATAGTTACTGAATTACTATGACTAAAACAGTCGCTCATACACATAATAAAATTTCATTTTTATATTGATTATTTATACTTAAATTGACATTGAACTCGATAACGTTAATTAGTTTGAACATGTGATGGCAACAACATAAAACGGATATAACAAAGCAAAATTTTTTACTAAATTCGTAACAGCAAGCTAGAACATTAGTGAATTACCTGGTTAGGTAACCGCTAAGCGATGTATTAATATATTATTAGTGATGCACTTAGTGAGATTATTTAATGACGGTTATTTAATGATGGTTCTTTAATGAAGTTTCGTTAAGGGTACATTTACGTCATATACGTAAGAATGCCCATGGTACTAATTGGCTCTATTTAGTACACCAGCGCTAGTATCACAGGAGTTGCTATATGTAGTGGTCAATAATATTGCGGCACACCTTTTACCAGCTCCACCTAAAACGGCCATAGATTGGCATGCTGGTATTATTTTACAACTAATATTTTTAAAATCCTTTTTTACAATCGTATCAATGTTGTTGCTGACAACAAGTTACTGCTTTGAATATGAAGCTTTAGAAACGTAAAACCGTGAACTTGAATAAGCACTAAGGTTACTGATCAAAAGTTCTCCTTTGTTAGTTTATACCCAAACCACTTGAAAATGCAGGATTCAGCAAGTCGAAAAAGGGTTAGCACCAAGGCATTGATTGAAAGGAATGGTTGTTCCATTGTAGAAATCAATAACGCCGGAGATGACCCTTTATCGCCTTGCCCTGCGGGAGCTAAGCTAGAAAATCAGTGCTGCGTTGCATACATGGATGTATGTACTTAGCTTTTGTCTGGAGCAAAAAAGCTGTGCAGCACTTGATGAGGGAGTAACCATTATCTGCGTGCTGTGCCTTGCGCTGATTTCCTAGCTTAACGCTGAAACTTCATTTTCAAGTGGCTTGGGTATATCGACAGCAATTAAAGTGATTCCTTGTAACAGATAATGTTAAGTTTTAAGAGCAATCTCTATCAGTCCATTGCAATTAAATAGACGTTAAACCAATCGAACAACACGGCGAAAACAACTAAAATATGGCCGTCATGTCTTGATTATAATTCACTGAAATCATCGATTTATTATGGTGAGATCTCCAGATGATAAACCGCCACTTTCACTTGCCAGCACAGAAAATATCAGTTTTAGCTTACTAAACGTTATGCTCAAAGGCACAAAAAGTATTACTCACTGGCTTTATAAAGCAAAATAATTCCACCTGATAACCCTCGCTATCCCCCTGACATTAATATTTTTCAACCCAAAGTCGCATAAATACAAATATTATCAGCTAAATACCTCGTGAAACACACATGCAACTAAATAATAACTCCAGCAGTGAGTGAATATTCACATACTATCATATTCGGAGTTGTTAGGGTTACTTAAATCATGAATAAAGGGTTACTGGGGTTATCAGTTAAAACACAAAGATAACCCCAAGAGTTATAGGTGCATTTACACATAAAGTTATTGGGGTTATAGTCTTGTGAGTGTAAATAAAGGATAGATTTATGAAATACCCTGTTTTGGTTTTGAGGAATAACGAAGAAAAAAATTATTTATTTTCTATTGTCGATTTGCCCGGTTGTAAAGTGAAAGCAGCAACAATAGACGAAGGACTTTTACTGTTAGATGAAGCGATGGCTGCACACTTAAAAATACTGGTGGAATATGGCGAGCAAGTGCCGCAGGCAAAAACAATTGAACATCATATGATGATGTCTACTGCTACTTCGCCAATTTGGGCAATACTGGATTTCGATATTGTTCCTTACATGGGAAAAAGTCACAAAATAAATGTGACACTACCTGAATTATTAATAAAACAAATTGATGATCGGGTGGCTAAATCACCTAACTACAAAACGCGCTCTGGTTTTATTGCTAAGGCTTGCCTTGCTGAATTGGGTTGAGTTTAGTCACGCGAAATAGTTATGGTGATTTTTAGTGACGCTTGCTTATATAAAAAGCTCACAAGAATTAATAAACTTCGAGTTTTTTATCAGGTAAAATATACAAACTTTAACATAGATAAAAGGCTAAAAAATTGTCCATTGAAAAGGCAAACTTATTGCTGCTAAGTAGCTCTCGTGTTGGTGATACAAAATATTTACAACATGCTTTACCACTGATAAAGGCAAAATTAGATGGTGTTACCGAGTTATTATTTATTCCTTATGCCGGCGTAACTGTAAATTATGATGACTATACGGCTATGGTGCAAAGCGCACTCATTGATAGCGGCATTACCGTCAAAGGTATTCATCAATTTGATGATCCTATTAACGCCATTAATACGGCCAACGCAATAGCAGTTGGTGGTGGTAATACCTTTCATTTATTACATCAGTTGTATCAAAACAATCTTATCAACGCGATTCAAGATAAAGTGGCTCAAGGTATACCTTATATAGGTTGGAGTGCGGGTTCAAATATCGCGGGTCTTTCAATACGTACAACCAATGATATGCCAATAATTGAACCTGAAAGTTTTGATGCTTTGCAATTGGTTAGTTTCCAACTCAACCCTCATTATACTGATCATAATCCACCAGGGCATAATGGTGAGACACGCGAACAACGCTTAGCAGAATTTATGGTGCTCAATGAAACGACACCGATTGTCGCCATTGTTGAAGGCACGGGATTAGATATTAAAGACAATACCATGGCATTAGTGTCTGGTTTATCTGATACTGACAAAAATGCTGATGGCTTTTTGTTTAAAGGCAACAATAAATCAGTCATTAGCACTGACACTAACTTAGACAGTTTGCTTAAGTAAAATTGATTTTTGTTTAACATATTAACGCTTGTAATAACGATATATTACAAGCGTTAAAACTATTTATAACTATTGGTAAGGTTCACTTGTGTAACAGAAAATAAATTAAAGTTGCTCTGTTATTAGTGAAGTATCAATTTTCTTTGCGGCTTGATGAATATCTTGTTCAAAAGCAAGCTCTGCAAGTTTTGGCACCGGCAAGAGTTCGGTTAATTCAGCTATATTCTCTGATAAATACGGCATACTTTCTGGACAGTTAGCTATCCAGCCCAAACAGTTAAGCCCATCAGAAACAATTGCTTGATAAGTTAATACTGCATGATTTAAACAACCGAGTTTCATATTAACGATAAGGATCACATTTTGTTCAGTGACCTGGACAAATTCTGAAAGGTATTTTCCTTGTCCTAAAGGTAAACGCCAGCCCCCTGCACCTTCACAAATGATGATATCAGGATCAGTCGCCATAATATTGTCATAGCCCTGATTAATTTCCGCTAAATTTATCGTTTGCTGTAATTGGGCTGCAGCAATATGAGGTGCAATAGCCGGTTCAAAAGCGATAGGGTTAATTTGTCTTATTGTTTGTTGGCAATTAGCTTGTTGAAGCAATAACAAAGCATCTTCATTAACAAGTTCATTATTAACATACTGACACCCTGCAGATATTGGCTTATAAACGGCAACTTTTTTATGATTTGCCACAAAAGCATTTACCAGCGCTTGAGCAACATAGGTTTTACCCGCATCGGTATCAGTGGCTGTAATGAATATTTTCAACATGTTGAATTACTCGTAAGATTTAATTAGCAATAATGAAATAAAATGGTGCCGTTAATTAGTTTAACTTAACCACCAAGCCGGAAAATACTTTATAAGTAGCGGGATAAATATCATTAGGCTCTAGAAAATCTTGATAATGTCTCATCATTTTCTGCCATTTTTCTTTACCTGCTAATCCTCGACCTTGTTTTTTAGGAACATGATTGGCACCAAGACTTTTTAATTCATGGGCAAGGTGTAATACATTTTCATATTCTAAAATAATATCTTGTTGTTTGGCTTCTAATAATTTTCGATCTGACCCATTTAACAAAGCTCTAATTTCACGTTCTGATTTGAAGTCAATCACGTGTTGATCATCATCAACTTGTGCCCACGAAGATTTCAATTCATATAAAGTACCGTTAACTAAAGTACTAAAGATAAATAGTCCACCTGGTTTTAAAACTCGCATCACTTCATTGATTACTGAATCTAATGGCTCACACCACTGGATCATCAAGTTAGAGTAAATAAAATCTATACTATTATCTTGAAGTGGTAACTTATAGGCATCTGCCTCTAGCCACGAAATTGCTTCATTGCGATTTTCTTTGGCAAATTTCAACATATCTTTTGATATATCTACACCCATAACTTGCTGATAACTACTCGCTAAAAGATCAGTAAAAAAACCAGTGCCTGATCCTAAATCTAACACGGTTAAATCATTACGATTAGGTAGCCATGGCATTAAATGTTTGCCGGTATAACGTTGTAAACGAGCTGAAACGTCATAAGAAGCACTGGCAGAACCAAAAGATTTCGCTATTTTGTAGCGACTTGTCATTTTGGGCATTATTGTATAACCTCATTGATACAACTAGCTAAGTAATTGATATCGTTAACTTCATGGCTTGCAGTTATGGTAACACGTAACCGCGAGCTATTAAATGGAACAGTCGGAGGGCGAATAGCCGTTAGCCAAATGCCCTTATTTCGTAATTGCTGACATACATCTAAGGTGCTAGTTTCATCGCCAATGACAATGGCATGAATGGATGATGAATTTTCAATTAATTGTATTTTTTGGCTAAGCTTTTCTGTCAGTAACTTGCTCAGTTCATTAATTTTTTCACGACGCCAATGCTCAGCTTGAATAATTTCAATACTTTTTTTTGTCGCCCAGGCTAAAGCTGGAGATATTGCTGTTGAATAAATATAATGACGAGAAAAATTTATTAAATAATCAGCTAAGTTATTATCACAAGCAACAAATGCCCCGCTGGTTGCAATACTCTTACCCAATGTTGCCATCACAACATCAATATCAGCTAGGCTGGAACTACCTTGCCCTTTTTTGCCAATAACGCCAATACTGTGTGCATCATCTAAATATAGCAAGGCTTGATGTTGTTTCGCTATTTTTGCCAAATTAGCTACGTCAGCCTGATCGCCATCCATACTAAAGACGCCTTCAGAAACAATAACCTGATTTAATTCATCATCATGAGCTTCAGCTTGCTGGTTTTTCGATATGAGGCGTTGTAGTTGCTCGATATCATTATGCAAAAATCGTTTTACTTTTGCGTCACTTGATAGTGCCCCATCAATCAACGAAGCATGACTTAATTTGTCTAAATAAAGTTGGCTACTTTTATGCCCTAATGCCTGCATCAAAGCAGTATTGGCAGAAAAGCCGCTAGCAAATAGTAAACACTTGGGCTTATTTAACCAATCACAAATATCGTGTTCTAATGCCTGATGAGCATAAGAATAGCCGGTAATTAAACTCGAGCCGCTAGCACAAGTGCCAAATTTGTCAGCACCAATAGCTAAGGCTTGATTTATTTCAGGATGATGGTTTAAGCCAAGATAATCATTAGATGAAAAGTTTAAATAGTTTTTATCGTTAATCTTAACATAACGGCCACTTTGCTCAATAACACACTGACGCGCACGATAACGTGCGCGTTGTTTCTGTTGTTCAACATCATCAGTTAAATAATTAAATGCCATCAGACTTAATTAACAGCGTTATAAAATAAGTCACTATTTTGTTGATCGACAACAGCTGTTTTGAGTTTTTCTTCATCAATTTCTGAGCTGGCTATCGTTTCAGTATTAATGCCTAAGCGATCAAATAACATCATATCTTTATTTGCTTCAGGGTTACCTGTGGTCAATAACTTACAACCATAAAATATTGAGTTTGCTCCAGCTAAGAAGCACATGGCTTGCATTTGTTCATTCATGGCATCACGACCTGCTGACAAACGCACGTGACTTTTAGGCATCATGATGCGTGCTACGGCAATACAACGAATAAATTCAAAATGATCTAAGTCGGCAACATCAGATAACGGCGTACCTTCAATTTTTACTAACATGTTAATAGGAACACTTTCTGGCTGAGGTGAAAGGTTTGCTAGTTGTGCAAGTAACGACGCTCGGTCTTTGCTTTCTTCCCCTAAGCCAACAATACCACCACTACATACTTTCATGCCTGAACTTCTGACATTCGTTAAGGTATCTAATCGGTCTTGGTAAGTACGCGTGGTGATAATTTGATTATAATGCTCTGGTGAAGTATCCAAATTATGGTTGTAATAATCTAAACCTGCACCTTGCAATTCATCAGCTTGTTCGGCAGACAACATACCTAACGTCATGCACGTTTCAAGGCCTAAGGCTTTAACCCCCTTGACCATCTCAACAACTAAAGGCATATCTCTTGCCTTTGGATTACGCCAACCTGCCCCCATACAAAAGCGCGTTGAGCCCTGCGCTTTAGCAACCTTTGCCGCCTCAAGTACTTTTTCTACTTCCATAAGGCGTTCTTTGTCAATATCAGTTTTGTATCGTGAACTTTGTGAGCAATATTTACAATCTTCGGGACAAGCACCTGTTTTAATCGATAACAAGGTACTGACTTGCACTTCATTAGGATTAAAGTTTTCACGATGAATAACTTGTGCTTTAAACATCAAGTCATTGAATGGCATGTCAAACAAAGCTTTCACTTCATGTGCTTGCCAGTTATGGCGAATTTCACTGCTAGTTTGATGGCTATTGTTGCTGTTGGTATCAGACATAGATTCACTTACCGCTGATGTTTGCTGTGTCATAGTTATTCACTCGTATTGAAATTGCATCTCGTAATATTAACGGGTAGTCTATGCGTCAACATCTATATGTCAACTAATTTACTCAGTCAAGCTTTACATATGAACATAAAACACACAGAAACGCTCGAATTCGATAAAAACCATGTCTGGCATCCTTATACTTCTATGTCCAAGCCTCTGCCTTCTTACTTAGTAGAGTCAGCTCAAGGCGTGCATATTTCTTTAGCAACTGGTGAACAAGTCGTTGATGGCATGTCATCATGGTGGTCAGTGTTACATGGGTATAATCATCCTGAATTAAACCAAGCACTCGTGAAACAAAGTGAAAAGTTTTCCCATGTTATGTTTGGTGGGTTAACTCACGAACCTGCTGTTGAGCTAGCAAAAAACTTGATCAGTATGACACCCTCAGGCTTAAATAAAGTATTTCTCAGTGACAGTGGCTCTGTATCAGTAGAAGTAGCCTTAAAAATGGCTATTCAATACTGGCATAGTAAAAATAAGACCGAAAAGCACAAAATTTTAACGGTAAAAAATGGCTATCATGGTGATACTTTTGCTGCCATGTCAGTATGCGATCCTGTTAATGGTATGCATCAGCTGTTTGAGCCAGTACTTATGAAAAATTTATTTGCTCCAGCACCTAACATAAGCTTCGATCAAGTATGGCAAGCTGATGACACAGATGAATTAGCCGCCATGTTTGCGCAACATCATCACGAAATAGCCGCTTTTATTATTGAACCTATCGTACAAGGTGCAGGTGGTATGCGTATGTATCACCCAAATTATTTAAAAGCCTGTCGTGCATTATGCGATCAATATAATGTGTTAATGATCGCCGATGAAATTGCCACAGGCTTAGGTCGCACAGGTAAGTTATTTGCGTGTGAATGGGCCGAAATTAGCCCCGACATTATCTGTTTGGGCAAAACCTTAACCGGTGGTTATATGACCTTAGCGGCAACCTTATGTACAGACGAAATTGCTAATAGCATCAGTAATGGTGAAGCCGGTTGCTTTATGCATGGCCCAACTTTTATGGGTAACCCTTTAGCTTGTGCTGTTGCCAATGCAAGTTTAGGTATTTTAAAGCGTAATGAATGGCAGCAACAAGTGGCAAATATCTCAGCTGCATTTAAGCAACAACTGCTGCCTTTGCAAACACATCACAGAGTGCATGATGTTAGAATATTAGGCGCTATCGGTGTTGTTGAATCAACAGAAAATGTCAACATGGCAGAAATACAAAAACGTTTTGTCGAATTGGGCGCATGGATACGCCCTTTCGGAAAGCTGATTTACGTGATGCCCCCTTTTGTCATTAACGCAGAGCAGATAACTTTGCTGGTTAATGCCATTAGTACAGTTTTAAACGAAGATAAATGTTTCCTGCAGCAGTAAGCAACAAGCAGTGCTTAACCGGTACTTGTCGTCGATATTTGCACTAAAATAAAACTTATCCAAGCGATGGTGATAACCAATAACAATAAAATATTGAAGTGTTTACCATCGCTTTCACGGCGACTACGGTACTTGTCGAGTATTAAGCAAAAATAGCTACATAAGGCACTTAGCCATAACACTATATATAGATAGCCCGTTAAAGGCGTTAACCAAAACTTTCTAATTTCAATATTATGATAGCGTAATAAACCATAATCAGAGTCAGGTGCAGCGTAATATGACACAATTAAGGCAAAAACGAATAATCCCCAACCAATAATGGTTAAGACTCTGACAATATAAGTCCATATATCTACCGCGCTCCTTCGCTCTTTTTTTAATATTTTCATCTTAGTTACCGCCATTTGAGACTAATTTTTAATTTTTCTTTTTATATAGACCCGATTTAGCAACTTTTACTTGTTAAACCTTATAAGCAAGGTAACATATCAATCCTTAAAATTTGAGTATATTTTTGACAGAAAAGAGGTTTGTAAATGTCAGTCATTGCAATTACTGATATCTTGGCAGGTAAATACCCTGTTAATGAATCAATTACTATCCATGGTTGGATCCGCACACGTCGCGATTCCAAAGCAGGTATTTCATTTTTAGCGATACATGACGGTTCATGTTTTGACGCTATTCAGGCAATTGCTCCGAGTAATTTGGATAATTATCAGACTGATGTATTAAAACTTACAACGGGCGCAGCGGTAAAAGTTACCGGTATTTTGGTAGAATCTCCGGGTAAAGGTCAATCTTTTGAACTACAGGCAGAGCAAGTTGAAGTATTAGGATTAGTTGAAGACCCTGATACTTATCCAATGGCTGCAAAGCGCCATAGTATCGAATTTTTGCGTGAACAAGCGCACCTACGTCCGCGCACTAATATTGGCGGCGCAGTAACCCGAGTTCGTAATACGTTAGCACAAGCAGTTCATCGCTTCTTGCATAGTAAAGGTTACTTCTGGATCAGCACACCATTAATTACGGGTAGTGACTGTGAAGGTGCTGGTGAAATGTTTCGCGTCAGTACGCTAGATATGGAAAACTTGCCATTAAACGATCAAGGCAAAGTTGATTACGGCCAAGACTTTTTTGGTAAAGAAACATTTTTAACGGTTTCAGGCCAGTTGAATGTTGAAACCTATTGTTGTGCCCTTTCTAAAGTTTATACTTTTGGCCCAACATTCCGAGCTGAAAATTCAAATACTACACGTCATTTAGCTGAGTTTTGGATGATTGAGCCAGAAATCGCTTTTGCTGATCTTGCCGATGCAGCCGATTTAGCAGAAGAAATGCTCAAGTATGTTTTTCAAGCTGTACTTGATGAGCGTGCTGATGACATGGCATTCTTTGAACAACGCGTCGATAAAACAGTTGTCGATCGTTTAAACTCAGTGATCAACAACGACTTTGTGCGTTTAGATTATACTGATGCGATTACAATCTTAGAAAACTGTGATAAAAAGTTTGAAAACAAAGTGTCTTGGGGGGTTGATTTGAACTCTGAGCATGAGCGCTATTTAGCTGAAGAGCATTTCAATGGTCCGGTAGTATTACAAAACTACCCGAAAGATATTAAATCTTTCTACATGCGACTCAATGATGACGGCAAAACCGTAGCTGCAATGGATATTCTAGCACCTGGCATTGGCGAAATTATTGGTGGTAGTCAACGTGAAGAACGCTTAGATGTTTTAGATGAACGTTTAGCTGAAATGAACTTAGATCCGGCTGACTATAGCTGGTACCGTGATTTACGCCGTTATGGCACTGTGCCTCATTCAGGTTTTGGTTTAGGTTTCGAACGTTTAGTAGCTTATGCTACGGGTATGCAAAACGTTCGTGACGTTATCCCATTCCCGAGAACGCCAAACAACGCGGCTTTCTAGAAAACGGTAAGCTTTAGCATTAAAAAAAACCTCAATTGAGGTTTTTTTAATGGCGTGTATTATGTCAACAAACAAGGATAACATAGTCGGCGTGTTAACTTATCTCTAAAAATAATGCACGTAATCCTCAAGATCTCGGCTATTTTTCAAAGGTAACTCTTTGGCTTTATCGCCAATATAAACAAAACCAACGATTTCCTCATGTAGCTCAATACCTAAACGTTCTTTAACCAAAGGGTGATAGCTCATTTCTCCTGTTCGCCACATTGCGCCATAGCCTAAACATGTAGCCGCCATTTGTATGGCATGTGCTGCACAACCGGCGGCAATAAGTTGCTCTTGCTTAGGCACTTTAACGTGCTGATGAAATTTAGTGCTAACCACAATAATTAAAGGTGAGCGAAATGGCATTTTGCTTGCCTTATCTATCTTAGCGTCATCACCATTGTCACTAATAATAGCTGACTTAAATGCCTTACTTAACTTGGTTAGGCCTTCATCTTTTACTACCGTGAAGCGCCATGGAGTTAAACCAGCATGATCAGGAACACGCATTCCGGCTTTGAGGATATTGTTAATCACATCTTCATCCGGTGCATTACCTTGCAAGTGTGGATTAGACTGACGAGTATGTAAAAACTCCAAAACATTCATAAAACTGTAAATTCCTTAGATTATTCCTTTAGGGCTTAATAGCTGAGATTTGCTGCGTGTCAGCATTAATAAATTCAAAGCATTATAATGATAAAACTAAACGCTATCTCATTGTTAACATATAAATATACATTAACATTTATTTGTTATTAAAATCATCCAACTAATTAGCTTTTTTCAAATTGATTTTATCAACCTGCCCCTAATGTAAAGCTATAAAGAGTAGAACGATATTTGTACTCATTGATTTCATTTAAGCAATTGACAAAAATATTTACATTTTCGACTACTTAAACCAACGAATTTTCAGTAGCATATGGCAATCTACTGCAAATACCTACAGACGGGTCATATGAAAGAAAATAAAAGTACTTTGGCAAGAATAACCTTTGGGTTATTTAGTTTGCTCAATACCTCTCGAAAAATCATTATTAATTTAGTATTTTTTACGCTATTACTTATTTTATTTATTACTTTAACCACCGGTGAAGAGAATATTAATGTAAAACCGGGCTCAGCACTTATCTTAAATATCCGTGGCGATATTGTTGAACAAAAACATAACATAGATCCAATGGATGCTTTTATTAGTGAAGCATTAGAACAGCCCGATTCTGCACCTGAAGTGTTACTTGCCGATATATTGGCAGTGATTAAAAGCGCTGAAACTGATGATCGCATTAGTATGATAGTGCTAGATTTAAAAAATATGCAAGGCTCAGGCATTACCAAATTAAGTGATATCGCCAAGGCATTACAACAATTTAAGCGCAGTGGTAAAAAAGTTATTGCTCTTGGTGAACACTACACACAAAATCAGTATTATCTTGCAAGCTTTGCTGATGAAATTTGGCTTAACCCGCAAGGTTGGATGATATTAGACGGCTATGGACGCTATCAACTCTACTTTAAATCGGCTATGGAAAAGCTGGCAATTAGCCAACATGTTTTTCGTGTCGGTACGTATAAGTCAGCTATAGAGCCTTATATTCGTGACGATATGTCTGATGCTGCTAAAGAGGCTAACCAATTATGGTTAAATGATCTTTGGCAACAATACAAAACAGATGTTGCCGAGCAACGAAACTTTCCGATCAGTAATTTTGATGAAGATGTTGATGTTTTAGTGACAAAACTAAAAGCGGCCAATGGCAATGTTGCTGAATATGCCTTAGCAAATCAATGGGTTGATGCCCTAAAAACACGCGAGCAAGTCACACAAGATTTAATCAAAATGGTGGGTAGTGATGGTGAGTCTAGTTATAAGCATATTACTTTTAATGATTACTCAAGAGCGATAACACCCAATATTGAGCTAGAAAACGTCAGCAGCGATCAAGTTGCGATCATTGTTGCAAAAGGCACAATTTTAGACGGCAACCAAAAACCTGGCACCATTGGTGGAGACAGTACTGCGGCTTTATTACGAAAAGCACGTGAAAACAAACAGGTAAAAGCCGTTGTTTTACGTGTCGATAGCCCAGGTGGTAGTGCGTATGCCTCAGAAGTTATTCGCCAAGAAGTTGAGCTACTAAAAGCGGCTGGCAAACCGGTGATTGCTTCTATGGGAACTTATGCGGCATCAGGTGGTTATTGGATATCAGCTTCAGCAGATAAAATAATAGCCTCCCCTACCACTATTACCGGCTCTATTGGCATTTTTGGTTTCTTTATGACTTTTGAAAACACCCTGAGCAAGTTAGGGATTTATACCGACGGTGTCGGTACCACTGATATTGCAGGTTTTGGTGTCACAAGAGCATTAACACCAGGTATGGCAGACATTATCCAACTCAATATTGAGCGTGGCTATCGTGATTTTATTGCGCTGGTAGCCAAAAATCGTAATATGACCACTTCACAAGTTGATGCGATCGCTCAAGGTCGAGTATGGTCAGGATCTAAAGCGTTAGAACTGGGATTAGTTGATGCCTTAGGAAATATAGACAGTGCTATTGAAGCTGCCGCCGAACTCGCTAACCTAAGCGATTACGAGACTTTGTTAGTAGAAAAACAAAAAAGTCCACGTGCGTTGTTTTTACAAAGTTTATTTGGGCAAGCGTCAGTATTGTTAGGTCAATCGTCTGTTGAGCCTTTTAATAAGAATGCCTTAACTGAAATTATCAGTAAACTGTCACTTGAATTAAAGCAATTATCGCAACTTAATGATCCACAAGGCGTCTATTCATTTTGTTTGGCCTGTGAAATTGAGTAATAAACAATAATTTTGTTCAAAAAGCCTCGATTTATCGAGGTTTTTTTATTAGATAACATCCGTTTTTGTAACCGGTATTCACTGGCTTTATGTTATAGTCTCGAATAATTTCAGCAACGCTGGCATGAATTCACAGTGCCACTTTTTATAAAGATTTTTGACTATGAGAAAACGCATTTATATCGCTTACACCGGTGGAACCATAGGTATGAAACCAAGCGAGAATGGTTATATTCCACAGAAGCAACATTTAACCGACGCGATAATGAAAATGCCAGATTTTCATCGTCAAGAAATGCCTGAATTTACGATCAATGAATATCAGCCGTTAATTGATTCATCTAATATGTCTCCGGCTGATTGGCAACGTATCGCCGACGATATCAAGCAGCATTATGATGATTACGATGGCTTTGTTGTGCTACATGGTACTGATACTATGGCATATACCAGCTCAGCATTATCATTTATGTTAGAAAACTTAAGTAAACCTGTGATTGTCACTGGTTCACAGATCCCATTAAGTCAACTGCGTTCTGATGGCCAAGAAAACCTACTTAATTCGCTTTATATAGCGGCTAATTACCCGATCAACGAAGTAGGATTGTATTTTAGTAATAAACTTTTTCGAGGCAACCGCAGTATTAAAGCTTATGCGGATGGTTTTGATGCCTTTGACTCACCTAATTTGCCGCCCTTACTTGAGGCTGGTATAAATATAAAGCTGATCCAAGGTAAAGTATCGGAGCCTGTTGCTTTGCCTTTAGCGTTAGCACAAATTACACCACAACCTATAGGTGTAGTACATTTATACCCTGGAATTTCGGTAGAATTAATAAAAAATATAATTAAACAGCCAGTTAAAGCATTAATTATAAGAAGCTATGGTGTTGGTAACGCGCCACAAGATCAAGCATTATTAGATTGCCTAGAACAAGCAAATAATAGCGGTATTGTGATAGTTAACTGTAGTCAATGTATTAAAGGTACGGTTAATATGAAAGGTTATGCCACTGGCAATGCATTAAGTAAAATCGGTGTTATCAGTGGTCATGATATGACTTTAGAAGCAACATTAACGAAATTACATTACTTGCTAAGTAAAAATTACAGCCAAGCAAAAATTTGTCAACTGCTTGAAGTCAGTTTACGAGGCGAATTAAGCTAACGTCTACAATAATAATTAAATAATAAAGCCAGCATAAAACATCAAAAAAATTAAAAAAGTCAGCGATTAAAGCTGACTTTTTTTATCTTCAATAAGTAACTATGCTATTGAAATATAGGCTTAATACGTGCCAAAAATTCAATATCTTGTTTGGTAAATTGACCTAGCATTAGCCACTCAGTAAACTTAAGCGGTAAATCAATTGGTATACCTGAAGACATTTGTGCTTGCATTAAATTTACTTGAACTGTCATTCTATGCTGTTGCAATTCACTTGGCGAAGGAATACCAGATAAAATTTCAAGTGCTAAAGTTGCTTCAGCTCGATCAACCACATCAGTATAGCTCGCAAGTTCTGTTAACTTTTTCTGCCAAAAAGTACTTAACTGAGGATAGTCAGGCTGCTCAGCAAAGCTTTGAGAATTTTCCATCGCATGTTCAAGCGTAGAAAATAAATAACCCCACTGGCGTTTTTCATCGGCAAGTTTAACCTCAACAATTTTCTGCTCTACCATTTTTATTTTGGCATTAATTTGCTTTTCAAGCGTTAGCATTTTGGGTTTTTGTTGAGCAACTTCTTGCGATAGACTTTGTAGCGCTTGTGAATATTGTTGCAGCGTTGATAATTGCGTTAATTCAACAAATGTTGCTTCGAGTGTAGCTAAACTATTAACAAACTCTGTCATTTTAGCGTTTGTTGTTGATTTATCCAATGCACTTTGTTGCTCACGCTTTGCGAAAATATCATCATTGATTTTTCGAAAGTTCTGCCAAAGTTTATTTTCTACTTTAGGCCCAGCATAACCTATATTACGCCATTGGGTTTGTAGATCTTTGACTTGCGCTACAGCAGCAAAAACATCTTCTTCAGTAAGTAACTTTTCAGCAGACTTAATTAAGTTTTGTTTTTCGAACTTATTTTGTTGATGAAAACTTTTAATCGCAGACTTAACCGGTTGTAGTGCTAAAGTAAATTGGCTATTTACATCTTGATAAACTGCACGATCAACTTGACCTGCACTTTGCCACTGTTTAATTAATTGATTTAATTCTACTTCGACATTTTTATAATCAATCTCAGCTGGACTGTTATCAGTTTCGGTTGTCTGTGTTATCTTTTCAGCAAGTAATTTTGCTTGTCCGACATATGATTGACGCATGATCAGGTGTTGTGCGCGAAGTTTTTCTTGCTCGGCAAAGTATAACCGACAAGGAGCAAAGGCAGTTTCACATAATTGATTAAACTCAGTATTTAAACTTTGTTCGGCATCATCATCGGCGTGGCCTAAACTATTCCAAGTTTTACGGTATTGCTTCACTTTTTCAGCTTGTTCATTAGGATTATCAAGTGGCGTGTCAACAATCGCTTTTATTTCAGCTAAAAGTTTTTGCTTACGCGGTGTCGCAATGTAATGCTCCCAATCTGCCAATTCAGCAATTTTTTCGTTAATTGCGTCATAATCTTTTTGGATGCGATGCTGCTGTTGTTCAGATAAAGCATTAAATAATTGTTTAGCCTTTTTGAAAACACCAAAAGCAACATTATATTTTCCAGAGCCAATCAGTCGTTTAACATCATGTAATTTTTTCTGTGTGGCTGAAAACTCTTGTTTTTGCTGTTGCTGCAATGGCTTTAATGCTTCACGCCATTTTTTTTGAATTTCTTGTGCTGAAGATTTGATCGAATCAGGTAAACTACCAGAAGCTTTCTTCTCTGCATCTTTCCAGTTTGTTAGCCACTGCTGATAAATGGCCAGGCGTTCATTCATTTCTACAACAGTTGTTGGTAATGCTAACTGAGATATTTTTGAAATTAAATGGGTCGCGTCGCTTACCGATTGCGCTATTTCAGGTAATTGCTGTAATTTTTGTTGTTGCTGACAAATTTTCGTAATGAAAGCATTTTGCTCATCTTTGAGCAGCACTGAAGCAATTATTTCGCTGGTTAACTTGTCAAACAACGTCTGGTACTGTTGTTCATCAATTTCTTCATTCTCAAAAATACTGGTTGTTAACGTTTGATCAATAATAGCGAGTGTTTTTTCAAAATGTTGTCGGGCTTGCTGTTTTTTCTCATCAAGTTCACGGGCAATTTCTGCTTGTGCATGTTGCTCAGCCTTGACAGCAAATAATTTATCAAGCTGTGCTAATATTGTGGCCTTTTTAGCCGTGAAGCTATTAACTTCATCTGTTAAAAAGCAATCAAATTCGCTAGCTAAAGCTTGCCACTCATCAACCAATTGACCACGTTTCGCTATATAGACTTGGTAATCATATTGATCTTTTAATGCTTGTAGCTTAGCTAGTACTAAATTAATTTTTTTGCGTAATACGATCGGTTGTTCGATAGCAAACTGTAAACGACTTATTTTGTCTGTAAGTTGCTCTGTTATATCAGCATGAGTAGATTTTTTCTTTAATTTTTCTAATAGCTCTATATCGTCTACTTTATCGATAATATATTGCTGAACTTCTATATTTTGCTTTTGGCTAAACAGGTTTAATAACAGGTGAGGTTTTAATGTCAGCTTAGTGCCTACTGCGTCCTTACTTTTATTGGCTATTTTTTCAAATAAGGCGATAACCAAATTACTGTTTTCGGCTATTTTTAACCAATCTTCATATAAACTATAGTGATTATAAGTTGCAATGTAAGCGAGTTTTTCTTGCTCTGAAATTTTTATTTCATCCTGTCCGGTGAGGATTGCAGCAATCTTTTTACCGGCATACTGCTTAACCTTGGCCATTGAATTTTCTTGGCTATGCTTTAACCAAGATTGATAACTGGCTAGTTTAATTAAAGCGGCACGTCGAACATTTTCATTTTCATCATCGCTGGCAAGTTGAGCAATAATTTCACGTTGTTCTGGCTGTTCAATAGATAAATTATTATTGATGGCTTCGACACGCACACTACTATCTTTGTGTTGCCATTTCTTTTTTAAAAACTTGGAAAAAATCATAGATTTGAAAACCTAGCAATATCATTGCTATCTAACGCAGGGGGAAAATCTGAACGTAGTTCACTTTTTGATTTAATAATCATCTCGCCTTTAGGGCCAATTGACAATGTTTGATCAGAGTTTAAATGTTTAGATTGGTAAGCCATGGTAATTTGTACAGCGGTCATTTGTTGTTCTTTATCAACAGGTGTTCCTTCTGGCCATTTACCTGTTTCAGCGGCACACTTTAAACGCATGTACATTTCTTCTGACATAGTGTCAACTAACTGAATTATATCCATGATAATCTCTTTAAATAATGTTGGTTACGCTTGGTTACGCTTGGTTAATATAAGTCTGACTCGCGTCACAATGTAGAGTATAAACCCTAAAATAGTACTGGTGATAGCACTGACATATTGCCAAGTGCCGGGTTGAGCATCTTGCCAATACAGAAAAAGGAAGCCACCACAAAATAGCAACATGGCGATAAAAGAATGATTCATTAATTGTTGCGATTTTTTTACCACATTTACACGCTTTAAACTCGCTATTTTATCTGCGTCCAATTCCGTTAAATCAAGCTGACAATGATGACATGATTTAACTTTATCGGAAATTTTTTTCTTACAATTAGGGCAATTGATAACGGCCATTTATTCACCTCTTTTTCGACGCTATATTTTACCTAAAAAAAACAATTATTTTTTATTTTGTTGCTCTAGACGCTTTTCCCAGAAATCAGCATTTTCAATTTCCAGGCTTTTTGGATCAAAAGTATAATTATCAACACCTTCTTTTTGCTGTCTTTCATAATCTTTTAAAGCTTTTACTGCAGGCTTTGCCATAAAGAAAATGACGATGATACCAATAATATTTAACCAAGCCATCATACCAACACCAACATCACCCATACCCCATGCAACATCAGCGGCTTTAACCGTTCCGTAAAAAGTAGCTGTCATGATCAATACTTTTAATGCAAACGTTAATGCTGGTATGTTAAAGGTACGTTTAATGTATGAAACATTATTTTCAGCGATAAAGTAATACGCTAAAATAGTAGTAAATGCGAAGAAAAACAATGCAATAGCAATAAATGGCTTACCAAACCCTGTCAACATACTTTCAACAGCAATTTGGGTAAAGGCTGGGCTATTAGCCGCAATATCGCCAGCAATATTTTGCACGATAAAGCTTGCTTCACCTTCTAATCTGACATTATAAGACTGTGTGATCAAAATCATAAAGGCGGTGGCTGTACAAACAAATAACGTATCTATGTACACAGAAAATGCCTGTACCAAACCTTGTTGTGCCGGATGGTCAACTTCAGCAGCCGCTGCCGCATGAGGTCCTGTACCTTGTCCTGCTTCATTAGAGTACACACCACGTTTAACACCCCAACCAATTGCAGCACCTACGCCAGCCATTGGTGTGAAGGCGTCTGTAATGATCAGCATAAATACGTCAGGTAAACGATCAATATGTAAGAAAATCATCACACAAGCGATAATGATATACGCCAAGGCCATAAAAGGTACAACAACTTGAGTAAAGCTCGCAATACGCTTAACGCCACCAAAAATGATAAAACCTAGTATAAGTACAATAAATACCGCAGTGTATAACTTAGTCATAGCAATAGGTCCAAGCGCAGTATCAACGATATTACCACTACCAAAAACCATCGTTACCGCTTCACCGATACTATTAGATTGTACAGTGGGAAGTAGTGCACCACAGGCAATAATAGTTGCTATGGCAAATATCCAAGCATACCATTTTTGTCCCATCGCTTTTTCAATGTAATAGGCTGGACCACCACGGTATAAGCCGTCTTGCTCTTCTTTGTAAATTTGCGCATTAGTTGATTCAATGTATGCCGTTGCTGCACCGAAAAATGCCACTACCCACATCCAAAAAACAGCACCAGGGCCACCAAAACCAATTGCCGCAGCAACACCGGCAATATTACCTGTACCAACTCGGCCCGATAATGACACAGCCAAGGCTTGGAAAGATGAAATCCCCTGCTTTGAACTTTTACCTGATAGCAACAGGCGCCACATTTCTCGGAAATGTCTGATTTGAACAAATCGAGTGATAACCGAGAAAAACAGTCCGGTACCCAAGCAAAGATAAATCAATGCTGGGCTCCAGATAATATTATTTAATGAATTTACAATTTCCTGCACTATAGACCCCTAGTTATTATTATTTTTGTAAAGTTAGTTTTGCTTCGTAAAATATTGTTATCTACTTTGCTGATCTAACGTAAGTCATCAACCACGTGATAAATAGCGGTTAAAAAATCTCGTCCAAACAAACTACTGCGCTCGTCAGACCAACCAACACTATAATCAGGTAACAAATCATTGTCTTTAAACGGCATTTCAACAGTGTAAGCTAAACACTTAAATTGTTCACCCACCCAATTAGACGCAACAGTTAAATTTGCTTGGCCTGGCTCGTCTTTATCGTAGCCTTTGTCATCTTGGAATTCAGGGGTAATAGCGAGCAACACATTTTTGAACTTTTCTTCAAGTCCTTGTATGCGCTCATCATACGAAGGAATACCTTCACAACCGGCCACAAAATTGAAAGGTAATGCTTCATCACCATGAATATCTAGATGCATATCAACACCTGTTGCTAACATTTTTTCACGGACAAGATAAACTTCAGGGCTATTTTCCATTGATGGTGTTTGCCATTCTCGGTTTAAATTCACGCCTTTAGCATTGGTACGAAGATGGCCACGAGCTGAACCATCAGGATTCATATTTGGTACTAAATAGAATACTGCGCTATTGAGCAATGAGCGCGCAACACCATCATCTTCGTCGAGTAAGCGGTCAATAAAACCTTCCATAAACCACTCAGCCATACTTTCACCCGGATGTTGGCGCGCGGTTAACCAAATAACTTTTTTACCTTCGCCCTCTTCACCCACTTTTAAAACCGACATATCTCGACCATCAAGTGTTTGACCTAATACTTGCAACTGACAGTCAATATCTAATTGTGCGTTGTGAAGCAGATCTTGGTGGCGTTCGTAACTGTATGGAGCGAAGTAAGCAAAATAAGTTGCATCAAACTCAGGAGTAAACTTAATTGTTAACTTTTCCCCATCGAACTCTGTTGGTACGCGAAACCAATGTTGGCGATCATGAGAGGCCACTGCTTGATAATTTTCCCAGCCTTCTACATAAGCTGACTTGCCGGCATTAGTTAAATGCATAACATGTTCAACATGTTCAGTATTGTGCAGTTTAAAATGAAACCATTGGTAGAATTCTGATTGATGATCTTTTTTAATTGCTAATTCGATATTGCTTGGGTCTTGTGCTGAGATAACATCGATATTACCTGAGTCAAAATTTGCTGAAATTTGCATAAGGCTGATTACTCATTATTTTTTTGATTGTCTTAGTGTACACAAACCGGTAAAAGATCAGAAGTCTAAAAAGTCCTTAAATACAGTCCGATTTCCGTAGAATAGCCGAGAGAACGAGAAATAATGGTATTTTCTTCATTTAAAACGTAATAACTGGGATAACCCATGACTTTATATTCCATTTTTACTTGTTCATTACCTAGTGCAACAGGAAAGGTTAATTGATGATTAGCCGTAAACTTTTTAACTTCTTCAACATCAACAAAGTCTAGCGCAACGGCAATAACATCTAAGTCAGGTGTTTTTTGATAAACTTTTTGTAAGTTCTCAATACTAAAATTACACACCTGACACCACGGCGCAAAAAAATAAACGATGGTTTTCTTACCGTTCGATTTTAATACCATGTCTTCACCCGTCATGGTTTTTAATTGCTGTGGTTTGGGCGTGATATGGTCACTGCTAGAAAGCATGCTGGTTTCTCGCAACATAGCAACGCCATTAAAAATAATTAAAAATACAACAGTTTGTATTAAAATACTGCGCAACAAAATAAAGTGTCCTAATAAAATCGCCTGATAGTTATTAAGACCCGATAAGTTATTTTATTGTTCATCATGCCATTAAAAATATCGCTTTTTGCACGAAATTAACTATTTAAAGCGAATAAATCCTTCAACACATTATTGTTCTTGTGACTTTTTAGCCCGAAACCACACATATGCCTTATAAATCACCACAACAAATAATGTCCAAAAAGCAAAATGGTAAAGTGCATGAATACTGCCCTCGCCTAGTGCATGATCAGTATGTGCAAAAGCGGCCGATGAAAAAAGGCCAATAAAGCTGATAAATAATGTCAATAATCTCATAAAAAGTCCTTAATTTTAGTTACTTGTAAATCGTACTATGGGTTTTATTTTTACCATACTCTGTGTCTACACTCTCAACATACCTTCAGTTTCGATAAAGCTAATAATGTCACTGAGGCCTTGCTCGGTTTTCATATTGCTGAAGATAAAAGGCTTATCACCACGCATTTTTTTACTGTCTCTATCCATTACTTCAAGTGAGGCACCGACCAGCTCTGCTACGTCGATTTTATTGATAATTAATAAATCAGACTTAGTAATGCCTGGGCCGCCTTTACGTGGAATTTTATCACCCGCTGAAACGTCAATAACATAAAGGGTTAAATCAGATAGCTCAGGACTGAATGTGGCACTTAAGTTATCACCGCCACTCTCTATTAAGACAAAGTCTAAATTGGGATGCAAAGTTTGCAGTTCATCAATCGCTGCCAAATTCATTGATGCATCTTCTCGAATAGCGGTGTGTGGACAACCACCGGTTTCAACGCCCATGATCCTGTCAGCAGTGAGAGCACTATTTTTAGTTAAAAATTCAGCGTCTTCTCGGGTGTAAATGTCATTGGTAACCACAGCAATATCGTATTTTTCGCGCAAGGCTAGACATAATTGTCGAAGTAATGCTGTTTTTCCTGAGCCTACAGGACCACCAACACCAATACGTAAAACTTGTTTTTTCATATATTACTCTCTTGTTATCTGGATAATGGCTGAGGTTAAGAGCGAAAAAGTCGTGTATATTGCGTTTCATGCCAAGCACTTGCCATGGCTAAGTGCGGTAAACTGGCACCTAGTTCGTCATCAGTAATACTATTTGCTCTTTCAATCAATAACGGGGTATTTTCTGTTAATTGAAATAATAAATTTTGTGCTTGAGTCTGCCCAAGTGGCACTAATTTTGTCGCTGCGGCTACCTGATTATCAATATATGTCCAGCAGTAACCACTTTGCGCTGAAACTACATCAAGACGAAAAACATAGGCACAAAGTGCAAAGGCACTGACAAAGCTAATTTCCGCTAACGCAAATATCATTTGATATGCCTCGAGGTTAAGCGGTTCAAGTTGTTTAACTAATCGAATCAGGGCTTTACCCATGGCCAAGTCAGCGAGTAACAGCTCATGACTTTCTCGACATGCGATTAAATAATTATTCCAATAAGCAAATGCGTTGAAATCATTCGTAGATAAAGCGATAAGTAAACGCTTTAAAATAGCTAAATCTGTTTGAACAATGCTCTGCTCTAAATTTATAGTTATCCAACTAGCTGTTGTTGTAACAGACGTTAACCACCCCTTTTCAACGGCGTACTCTAGCCCCTGTGAAAATGAAAATCCGCCAACGGGTAAATTAGCACTACACAGCTGTAAAAGTCGATTAAGTTTAAGTGCTTCTGCTTGTGTAGCTTTGTGCACATTGGCAGACTTAGTGTGCATGGGAATGCTCATGAGTACCGATAGCATAAGCACCATTTTCTGGTTCAAATATCGCTGGTGTTTTATCGATAGTTAAGCCATATTTTTGTGCAAGTGCTTCGAGTACATGATCAGGTTTAAAACGTAACCACAATTCACCAATTTGCATTGAGGTATGACGATTTCCTAAGTGATAACAGACTTTGCTAAATGTTAACCAATCGTTTGCTATAGCCGTAGTTACTGGCTCAGCTTGCCCCTTTACCCTCATAAACTGTCCGCATTCAGTTTTTATGATTTCACCCACTAATAATGGCTGGCCACGCGCCATAAAAATACCAATGTCGGCACCACTATCAGTTTTAGCTTTAATGCGCGCTTTTTTCCGAGTGTCGTGATCTAGCGTAATTGAATCTGATATTTCACTGTGAATATGATCAAAACGTTCATAGGCTTTTAGCATGTAATGTCTTCCTAAAATAAACAATAAAGTTGTGCAAGCGGCAAAATGGTAGCAGGCGCACATGTCAGCAATTCATCATTCGCTCTGACCTCATAAGTTTGAGCATCAACCTCTATTTTAGGCTGCCAATTGTTATGAATCATATCCGCTTTAGAAATGTTGCGCGTGTTTCTACAAGCAGAGACCATACGTGTCATACCTATTTTTTCTGGTACTTTAGCGTCAATTGCAGCTTGTGACATAAAGGTCATCGATGTTTGTGCTGAAGCACTGCCATAAGCGCCAAACATTGGCCGGTAATAAACAGGTTGAGGCGTTGGGATTGACGCATTTGCATCACCCATAGGTGCGGCCGCGATAAAGCCTGACTTTAAAATTAATGCCGGTTTTATAGCAAAAAATGCCGGTTTCCATAGCACTAAGTCAGCAAGTTTTCCGACTTCAATTGAACCAACTTCATGGCTGATACCATGACTAATCGCCGGATTTATAGTGTATTTAGCAATATAACGTTTGATTCGAAAGTTGTCGTTACGATCGGTATCAGGTGCTAACGCGCCGCGTTGTTGTTTCATTTTATGCGCGGTTTGCCAGGTTCGGGTGATCATTTCACCAACGCGTCCCATTGCTTGCGAGTCAGAGGCGATCATGCTGATCGCACCTAAGTCATGCATAATGTCTTCGGCTGCGATACTTTCTTTACGAATACGCGAGTCGGCAAAAGCGATATCTTCTGCAATAGAGGGATCTAAATGATGACAAACCATCAACATATCTAAATGTTCATCTATGGTGTTAATGGTATAAGGCCTTGTCGGATTGGTAGAAGATGGTAAAACATTGGCTTCACCACAAGCACGAATAATATCAGGAGAATGTCCTCCGCCTGCCCCCTCGGTATGATAGGTGTGTATCGTACGGCCTTTGAAAGCGGCAAGTGTATCTTCTACAAAACCAGACTCATTGAGTGTATCGGTATGTATGGCAATTTGTACATCGTAGCGTTCGGCGACTGACAAACAATTATCAATTGCGGCAGGTGTTGTGCCCCAATCTTCATGCAACTTTAAACCACAAACGCCAGCTTCAATTTGCTCTTCAAGTGCAATAGGTAAACTGGCATTACCTTTCCCCAAAAAACCAAAGTTCATCGGAAAATCATTGGTGGCTTGCAACATTTTATAAATATTCCATGGTCCCGGCGTGCAGGTGGTTGCTTTAGTGCCTGTTGCTGGTCCAGTGCCACCACCAATCATAGTCGTCACCCCAGACATGAGTGCTTCGTCAATTTGTTGCGGACAGATAAAGTGAATATGTGCATCGATTCCACCTGCCGTTAAAATTTGTCCTTCGCCAGCAATAACTTCAGTACCTGGACCAATTTCAATATCAACATGGTCTTGAATATCTGGATTTCCTGCTTTACCAACCATGGCAATACGCCCATTTTTAATGCCAACATCTGCTTTAACAATACCCCAATGATCAACAATGAGCGCATTGGTGATCACTAAATCAACAGTTTCAAAACATGACGCTTGGCTTTGCCCCATACCATCACGTATGACTTTGCCACCGCCAAATTTTACTTCTTCACCATATTGGGTAAAATCTTTTTCCACCTCTAACCATAAGTCGGTATCTGCCAAACGCACACGGTCGCCGACGGTTGGTCCAAACATATGAGCATAGGAATGCTGATCAATACTCGCCATGACTATAAATCTCCCTGTACGTCGCCACGAAAGCCAAATACCCGCTGTTTGCCACGATAAGCAACTAAGGTGACTTCACGCACTTGTCCAGGTTCAAACCTAACCGCTGTGCCAGAGGTAATATCTAAGCGACAACCTCGGGTGAGATTGCGATCAAAATGTAGTGCGGGGTTAACTTCATAAAAATGATAATGCGATCCAACTTGGATAGGTCGATCACCCGTATTAGCAACCAATACGTTCAATTTGCTATAACCGACATTGAGTTCTCGATTACCGTTATCGGTTTTAATTTCACCTGGGATCATAGTTGTTCTCTTACAATGAATATTAATAAAGTTAAGCGCCTCATGTCAGGCGTTTACACGCCATTTAAATAATAGGATTATGAACAGTAACTAGCTTAGTACCATCTAAAAAGGTCGCCTCTACTTGTACTTCTGTAATTAACTCAGCAACCCCTACCATCACTTGTTCTCGGGTTAATAGCGTGCGACCGTAATCCATCATTTGTGCCACGGTTTTTCCATCTCGAGCCCCTTCGACAATTTCCATGGAGATATAAGCCATGGCTTCGGGGTAATTCAATTTCACACCTCGATTCAATCGTCGCTCAGCCAGCAGTGCGGCAGTAAATAACAATAGCTTGTCTTTTTCTCTTGGTAATAAATCCATAATTCACTCTTTTTTTTAAAAGTTACCGTACTGGCCAGATACAAAGCCTTTAGGTATGCCAAATACGAGGAATGTTCGCCGCTTTATTCAAATATAACGGCCTTAAAATCTGCCATAACTGTATGAAAATCGCTTTACATTGCTCTGCTTGTTGGCCCAAATAACGTATGATCAATAGCCGACGTACTTGACTAATGCTGACATTATCACCGGCCTTTTCGCTCAAAATATGCTCACGTAATTGCACAATTAGTGCCTTAAGTTCGTCATCATCAAATTGCCCTAAAGGCGCAAAAGCTAGAAAAGTGGCAAAAACAGATTGATGATTTAAGCCAGCAATATGTTGATGTACTTTATTTTCTGGTTTAATGACGATTCTATCGTGATAAATCAGTGTATTTTGACAATAAACGCGATTTAACTGGCTATAACGACCATGTTGGAAAGGCTGCCCTGATGATGGCAAGCCTAAACAAGTAATATCCCAGCCCAAATAAGCACTATCATTTTGCAAATGTACGTCTACAGTATTAAAACCATCTGCTCCTTCATAAACGATGGTTTCTAATGGAAAATTCTCGCATTTTGCACAGGCTGCTAAATAAAACTTACAATGCTGCACTTGTTTTGAATCACCGATCGCATGATCTTCTCGAGCGCGATAAAAACGGTTAGCGCCTGGTGTCGTTATTAAGCTATGTGCTTGGCGCTTTACGGCAATGTTGATATGTAGTTCGTCACCAGACACTATGCCTGCTGGCGGGTGCAGCAAATAAATATGTGCGCAATCTCGTCCTTCTGGATAAAATGCTTTTTGTACACTTAATGGACCATGTCGCTCTGTACGAGTAAGCTGAGTACCACTTGCTGTCAAACTAAAGGTTAACGATAAACTGGCGAACCATGAGTTTTTCAGTTCTTGCTCGCTGTCGTTGTTAATTGCTTTTTCTATTATCATAGGGATTTTATTAAACAAATCTGATGCAAAATACAGCTTTGATTTAATCTACTCCTAACGATGAAGGTAGACTTTTCTTAACTAATAACATGGCGGTTTCATGCTGAGCATGTACAAAAGAATTGATTTTAATATCTGACATGGCTGCTTTTTCTTCTAAGGTGCTTACCTTAACGATTAAGTTAGCTTCAGGATAATAGTCCAATACTGCTTGGCAAATAATTTGTTTATTTTTTAATGTGTTAACAGTCACTATAATACTGCTTGTTTGTTCCACTTTTAATGACTCAAGCACTGGTTGTTTATCTAAGTGACCAAAGTAAGCGTTATAACCACGTTTTCTCGCCAGTAAAACATGTTGTAAATTATCGGAAATAATTAGAAAGTTAACCCCTTGGTGTGTTAACTCTTTCGCAACAATTCTACCGAGTATGGCAAAACCACAAACAATGGTGTGGTTGCTTACATTTACTCGGGTAATCTTGTCGGCTTCAAAAAACTCAACGACAAACAGTGCGGATATTTTATAGATATTACCCACCATAAACGGCGTTAATATCATCGATAGTACAGTGATCAATATCAAGAAACTCGCAACATTTTCTGTCAGTAGGTTTTGGCTTAACGCCAAAGCAAAAATAGCAAAGGAAAATTCGCCAACCTGGCATAAGGCTAAAGCAGATTTTATTGCTTCGCTTTTATTCGATTTTGCTCTCATCAAAAGATATATTATGAGTGCCTTTATCAGCATCACTAGCACTAATGTACCTAATACCCAATGTAGGTTACTGACAAAGTAGATCACATCAATTTTCGTACCGATAGAAAAGAAAAAAGCACCAAGTAATAAGTCCTTATAGGAAGATATATCGGACTCCACTTTGATATGAAATTTAGTTTCAGCAATGATCATACCGGCTATAAAGGCCCCTAAAGAGTATGTAAAACCTAGTTCATGAGCGATTAATGACGTGCCTAAAACGATGGTAAATACTGAGCTTAAAAACAGCTCTTCCATGCGAGCATTGGACGAAAAGTGCAGTAACCAACTGATGATTTTTTTACCAATGGTAAACATAAAAAGAATGATGGCACTGGCATATAACAAGGTTTTTAATAGAATATCGGTTAGCGAAAGTTCATTGTTTGATAAAAAACTCATTAACAATAAAATTGGGATCACGGCTAAATCTTGGAACACTAAAATAGCAACAGACTTTTTGCCATAGGGTGTCACAATATCTTTAGATTTTTTTAAGTAAGGTAATACGATGGCAGTAGAAGATAAACTGAATGAAAGCGCAATAATGACGGCGGTAATTGCATCAATAGTTAAAATATAATATGCAACGAGAAAAATAACACTGGCACTGAAAGCAACCTGCATAGAGCCGTTGAAAAATATCAGTTCCTTCATTTTGCCTAGTTTGGCAAATGACATTTCTAAGCCAATCGTAAACATCAGAAAAACAATGCCAAATTCACCAATTAACTCAAGAGAATGTAGGCTTGTACTGCCATTAAAGTCAAAGAAATTACTGACAATGGTACCGGTAATGATATACCCGATGATATGCGAAATAGAAAATTTTGCTAAGATGATATTTATCACACTTGCCAGTGCTAAAGATACTGCAATAATAATCAGTATAGAGTCCATACAGCCCCTTGAGTCAACCTTATGATTTGTATCGGTAATTAAAAATTCATATGATTAATCAATGCATATAACAGACCAGTAAATTATTTAGCCAAAATAAATTAAAGCCATATAAAACAGTGGGTTAAAGGTGTGACATAATAACTGTTTTTATCAATGCACCTCAAGCGGCCTAAATTAAAGCAAACGCACCATTAAGGTGCATTTATTAAGGTGAATTGGCTCTGATAAAAATTAAACATCATCTGTTTACCCTTGTTATAAACACTAGGACTAAAAATATTGTTAACAGTGCCAGTAGCGCTAAAGCTAGTGTTGCATTTAATTTAGCAGAGTTAGGAATAATGACTGTGTTAAGAAACTAATATAACCTGAATTCTGGATAATGAGTGCTTGATATTCAAGTGATTAAAAAGCTTAGGTGGCAAAGTAAATGCTATAGCAAGGTGAACATCACTAATAGACATCATCAATGCTTCATTTTATGCCATTTCCAAGGCAAAACGTTTATCAATAGCGGGCTATTTATCGACGTTTTAACGCAGACAATGGGTTAAAAAGGAGGATTGAGCAAGTGCTGCTTATCCAGAATTCAGGTTAATATAGTGCGGTGTTTACAATCACTTTAGTTAATTGCTATAAAGTTTGGCGCAAAGTTTATTATCAATATGATAGCCGTTAGATTAGCGGCAAAAAAAATCCAATACCTCAGTATTGGATTTTTATAAAAAACAGCCGTTAACGTTTAGCTGATGTTAGTACAACCTTTCATATAAGGTTGTAACACTGTTGGCACATTGATACTGCCGTCAGCTTGTTGATAGTTTTCTAATACCGCAACTAAAGTGCGCCCTACTGCTAAGCCAGAGCCATTCAACGTATGTACTAATTCAGGTTTATTTGTTTCAGTACTACGGTATCTTGCTTGCATTCTACGGGCTTGGAAGTCACCCATATTTGAACAAGATGAAATTTCACGGTAAGTATTTTGCGCAGGTAACCATACTTCAATATCAAAAGTTTTAGTGGCACTAAAACCGATATCGCCCGTACATAAAACTACAGTGCGGTAAGGTAACTCTAATTTTTCAAGAATTTTTTCAGCATGACCGGTTAAGTCTTCCAGTGCTTGAAAAGAGTCTTCTGGCTTAACAATCTGTACCATTTCAACTTTATCAAACTGATGCTGACGAATTAAACCTCGAATGTCACGACCGTATGAACCTGCTTCACTACGAAAACATGGCGTGTGTGCACACATTTTTATTGGTAAGTCTTGCTCTTCAATAATTTCGTCGCGCACTAAGTTTGTTAATGGTACTTCAGCTGTTGGGATCAACGATAACTTTTTGTTGTTTAATTCAGTGTGAAACAAGTCTTCACCAAACTTTGGTAACTGCCCGGTACCGTATAGCGAATCGTGGTTAACTAAATAAGGTACGTACATTTCTTGATAACCGTGCTCTTCGCTGTGCACATCAAGCATAAATTGCGCTAAGGCACGATGGAGCTTAGCTATTTGTCCACGCATTACGGCAAAACGAGTACCAGCAAGCTTAGCACCACTTTCAAAATCTAGGCCTTTGTCTAAAGCTGTAGCAACGTCGACATGATCTTTGATTTCAAAATCAAATACGCGCGGTGTACCCCAACGTTTAATTTCAACGTTGTCATCTTCACTAGCGCCAGCAGGAACCGACTCATGAATTAAGTTTGGAATTGCAGAGGCAATATTGTCTATCTGAGTAAGCACTTGCGTTTGCGCTTCTTTAGCCGCTTCTAGCTCGTCACCTAACTTACTCACTTCCGCCAACAAAGGCTGAATGTCTTCACCACGGGCCTTCGCTTGTCCGATCGACTTAGAGCGTGTGTTACGCTGATTTTGTAAATCTTGCGTTTTCATTTGAATAGCTTTACGTTGCTCTTCCAACTCAATCAATTGAGCGGTATCTAGCGTGTATCCACGTTTAGCAAGTTCAGCGGCGGTATTTTCTATATCTGTTCTAAGTAGTTTTGGATCAAGCATGATATGTCACGTGTTTTCTTTATTATTTACTTGTTAAAAATAGATACAATAAACATACCTAATGCCGCTGCAAAAATACACAAACTGACATTGAGTAAAATATTTATTGTCGCTTTTAATACATCACCTTGTTGAATTAATAACAAGGTATCTAATGAGAAGGTTGAAAAAGTCGTAAATGCGCCTAAAAAGCCGATTCCGATCAATGTTCGATAAACACTAACCTCAATTACATTCTGTTCAATTAACCCATATAGTGCTCCCATGATCAAGGAGCCGGAAATATTAACCGCCAACGTCGCAAAAGGGAATCCTTTTCCGAGCCAATTTAAAATTAATTGTGAAATATAAAAACGAAAGCTGGCCCCAAATGCACCACCTAAAGCAACAAATAAGTACAAACTGAGATTACTGATGTTATTAGTCATATCGACGTTGATCACTTTGTTGGTCTAATTGCTGGAGATACTTTAGTTTTTCACGCAGTTGTTTTTCTAAGCCGCGATCAGTGGGTTGATAAAGCGTTGTATGTGCTATTTCTTCTGGAAAATAGTTTTCACCAGCGGCAAAACCGCCGACTTCATCATGTGCATAACGATACTCACTACCATGCCCTAACGCTTTAGTTATAGCACTGGTGGCATTTTTTAAATGTAATGGTACGTCTAGATCGCTTGTTTCTTTCGCAAGTGCTTTTGCTTGATTAAAAGCACTATATACAGCATTGCTTTTTGGCGCTAATGCCATGTAAACAGTAGCTTGTGCTATCGCGCGTTCACCTTCACTTGGCCCAACACGTGCAAAAGTATCCCAAGCGTTAATGGCCAATTGCATTGCCCTTGGATCTGCGTTACCAATGTCTTCACTAGCAATAGCTAACAATCTTCTAGCGACATATAACGCATCACCGCCGCCTTGTAAAATTCGGGCATACCAGTATAAAGCCGCATCTGGATCAGAGCCGCGTACTGACTTATGAAAGGCACTGATTAAATCATAAAAAGCATCTCCGCCTTTGTCATAAAGCGCAATTTTATTACCCGCAACTTGAATTAACTGTGCTTTGTTCAGCCGCTGTTGGTTGTTTTCAACATCGGCAATTGCTAAACAATTTTCTAACAAGTTGAGTAATCTTCTTGCATCGCCATTGGCTAATGCAATTAGTTGCTTTTGGGTTTCATCATCAATAATTATCTCAAGCTGCGTGTTTTTTTGTTGATAATTTATCGCCCGCTGTAAGACATTATTTAAGTTCTCAGGACTGAGCTTTTTTAGGGTATATACACGAGCTCGCGACAAAATAGCCTGGTTAAGCTCAAAAGCTGGATTTTCAGTGGTTGCACCAATAAAAATGATGGTGCCATCTTCAATATGCGGTAAAAAAGCATCTTGTTGACTTTTGTTAAAACGATGTACTTCATCAACAAACAGTACCGTTCTACGCTGTTGATGTATTGCACGGTCTTTAGCATTTTCGATCGCTTGTCGTATGTCTTTAATGCCAGAAGTTACCGCGGAAACACGCTCTATATCGGCGTTGGCATGATTAGCAATAATTTCTGCAATCGTAGTTTTGCCGGTACCTGGTGGCCCCCAAAAAATAAGCGAATGAACTTTTCCTTGTTCAATGGCTAAGGGGAGTGGCATACCTTTAGCTAAAATATGTTCTTGGCCTTCATAATCAGCTAATGATTTCGGCCGCAGTTTTGCCGCTAGCGGCTTAAAACTGTCATCTTCAGCAAATGCTAAATCAAGTGAGCCATTAGCGTTGGTCATCTAAATAAACACCTTCAGGGACAGTAAACGTAAATAAACTCGTATCAGGCTTTTCATTATGGTTTGACAATGTGATCACACTGAGTTGCCCTGTGGCATCAAGAATATTAAAAGCAGACAATTCAACATTGTTAACGTCTTCAGCAAAAGTTAGCTCTAAGCTTTTAACGCGAGCATTGTCATTGTTGGCGCTGATCAAATACCGATTATCCGCTAATTGACTCACGTTATAATCTCGCCATAACTTTTCGTCATTACTCGTGATCAATAAAATGGGCGTATTAGCGATCGCATTTGCCAAAGAGTACACGCTAACCTGTTCAACAAAAGGATCATAAAACCATAAATTGCTACCATCAGAAACAATCAAGGATTCATCAGGCAACGTGGTTTGCCAATTAACTAAGTTAGGTTTACTCACTGATAATAAACCACTACCTTGTTGTAACTCATTACCGGTTTCATCAAATATTTTTTGACTAAATTCAGCACTGAAAAATTCGATTTTTGCCAACTTTGCCATTAACTTCGCTTTACTCGCATCGCTTTCTTGCGTAACGGCATTGGCGTTAATCTCACTAGTTGGTTCTGTGCTATCAGCTATTGCAGTATTACTCGTTAATACTGAAGTAAATAATGTCGCTATAACAGCTGCACTTTTTAGCAACTTCATTTTTTTAAACATCTTATGATTCCTTAATCGGCGGTGGTGCTAATACTTCTCTTGCACCATTATTGCCTGGTCGACTTACGACACCGTTTTGCTCCATTTGTTCAACAATACGAGCAGAACGATTGTAACCAATTCTAAATTTTCGCTGGATACTTGAAATGGAAACACGACGAGTTTCACTAATAAAAGCAAGCGCTTCATCATATAAAGTATCGATTTCTTCATCACTATTACCCTCCGCTTGCTCGCCAGGTAATAAAATTTCTTGTTCGCTATCTCCAGATAAAATGTCTTCTATATAGTTTGGCTCAGCTCTTGATTTCCAATCGCTAACCACGGCATGTACTTCATGATCATCAACAAAAGCGCCATGTACTCGGATGGGTACCGCTTCGCCGGGTGGTAAATAAAACATATCACCCATCCCTAAAAGTTGATCCGCACCTTGTTGATCTAAAATGATACGAGATTCTATACGCGATTGTACTCTTAAGGCCATTCGCGTTGGAATGTTGGCTTTGATTAAACCAGTAATTACATCTGCCGATGGTCGTTGAGTAGCGAGAATTAAATGAATACCTGCTGCTCGTGCTTTTTGGGCAATACGGGCAATAAGCTCTTCCACTTTTTTACCCACTATCATCATCATGTCAGCGAATTCATCAACAATGATGACAATTGATGGCAGTTTTGTTAACAAAGGGGGGGTTTGAGTAAAAGCATCGCTTGGTTGCCATAAAGGGTCAATCAAAGGTTCTCCCGCTGCAATTGCTTTGGCAACTTTGTCGTTATAGCCTTTCAGGTTTCTTACCCCAAGCTTAGACATTAATTGGTATCGTCGTTCCATTTCGCCGACACACCAACGCAGCGCATTAGCTGCTTCTTTCATATCAGTTACTACCTCAGATAATAAATGAGGAATACCATCATAAACTGAAAGCTCTACTTGTTTAGGGTCAATCATGATCATACGGACATCTTCTGGTGAAGACTTATATAAGATACTGACAATCATGGTATTAACAGCAACTGACTTACCAGAGCCTGTGGTACCAGCAACTAATAAATGCGGCATTTTAGCAAGATCGGCAATAACAGGCTCACCCGATATATCGCTACCTATAGCCATAGCTAAGTTCGATTTTGAGTGTGAAAATTTCTCACAAGAAATTACATCAGCAAAAAATACCGTTTCTCGATGTTTATTAGGCAGCTCGATACCAATGACGGATTTACCTTCTATGACCTCAACCACGCGAACACTTTTTGCCGACAGTGAACGGGCTAAGTCTTTTGATAAGTTGGTTATTTTACTGGCTTTCACGCCAGGCGCTAAATTTAACTCAAAGCGTGTGATAACAGGGCCAGGAAAAACGCCAACTACTTCTGCTTTAATACCAAATTCAAGCAACTTTGCCTCAACTAAACGTGAAACACGGTCTAGTTGCTCTTGGTCAATCGGATGTTTGGCCCGATCAGGACGGTCTAATAAATCTAATGACGGCATATCACTGAAGTTGGGTTCAACAGGTTTATCATTCTCTAATTGCTGATAAATTTTATCATGCAATGTTGTAGGTTCTTCCACCGTAATTTTTTCAACAGGCTCAAATGCAGCTGCTATTTCATCATCACTAACATGCTCTTGCACATTCATTGCTAGTGGCTCACCCATTAATTCATCGATATCGACATAAGGTTCATGCTCACGAGTGTTATAAGCACTGTCATCATCACTTTTAGCAAAAATACTATCATGCTTAATATCACCGAGTGTTTCTAATGCTTGTTTGACTTCATCAGGCTCTTTTTCAAAGGCAATATAGTGCTCAGTAACGCTATCAGCATCTGCTGTTGCGCTGTTATTATTGACATCTACACTTGCTAACTTTTCTGCGTCGCTATTGGTGACAGTTACTTTTTCTGGGCCTGTTCCTAAATGATGCTTGATCAATGCCGGTAAACTTATTAAGTATTCCATCGCTTTTATCGCATTTTCCCCTACCCTGTCGATGAAATTAAGCAGCGATACACCGGTTAATAATACAAATCCCGATGCACAAAAAGTCACAAACAATAAGGTACTGCCAATAAAGGAGAAATACGGTAATAGTGAGTTACTTAACACATCACCTAAAATACCACCGGCAGAAAAATAAAAAACATCGTCGAAATTCATACTGGCAATAGAAGTGATACCGATGTAAAACAAAATAAAACCAATAAACTTTAAACCAAGGGTAAGGTAATCAAGGCGAATTAATTGATGATATTTTTGAAACAGCAACCAACCTGTTATAGCAATAACAAAGGGTAAACTATAAGCAATTAAGCCAAATAAATTTAACAGTAAATCTGACAGATAGGCACCAACTGCCCCGCCCATATTACGGACTGGTGTTTGATAACCCGTTTGCGACCAGCCAGGGTCAGCGGGGTCGAAACTAAACAACGCTAACATAATAAACATGGCAAAAACGCAAGATACTAATAACCCTGCTTCGAGAAGGCGTTGAACGCCATTTAACTTAGGAGAAGGTGAAGACAAATGCACACTCTTGAAAAAATTATCATTATAATGTTGCTAAAATACCAAACATTAGCAGCGAATTAAATCTTTTAGCGTTTTATTGGTAATAGATTTGAGGATTTTACCTCTTCCATCACTACGTAAGTTCTACTTTCACTTACAGCAGGTAAGCGTAACAGAGTACTTCCAAGGAGTTCACGGTAAGCTGCCATATCAGCAACACGAGTTTTTAATAGAAAGTCAAAATCACCTGAGACCAAGTGACACTCTTGAATGACGTCAAGTTGATGGACTGCTTTAGAAAAGTCATCAAAAACATCAGGACTGGTTTTGGTCAAGGTTATTTCAACAATAACTAACAAGGCTGCTTCTAACTTATGTGGGTTTAAAATGGCTTGATAACCGGTGATAAACTTGTCATTTTCTAAACGCTTTACCCTTTCTAAACACGGCGTCGCACTTAAGCCTACGCGCTTTGAAAGTTCGATATTAGATAAACGGCCATTTTTTTGTAGTTCAACTAAAATGTTTTTATCGATACGATCGATTTTTTTTACGGTGGTAGAACTCATATATAATCCACTACAAATTAATTATTTGTCAGGATTATATCCTAATTTTTTGAAAATAACGATAGGTTAATCCGTTATAAAGCCACTATACTAGTCGCATATTTTATAAGAGAGATATAACTATGATTATTGGTGTACCTAAAGAAATAAAGAACCATGAATACCGTATTGGCTTAACTCCTGCTGGCGTTAAAGAGCTTGTTGTTAATGGCCATGAGGTTATCGTTGAAAATAATGGTGGTGCAGCAATCGGTTTTGATAACGAACAATACATCACAGCCGGTGCAAAAATTATTGATTCAGCAGCTGAGATTTTTGCTAGCGCTGATATGATTATCAAAGTAAAAGAGCCACAACCTAACGAGTGTAAAATGCTTCGTCCAGGCCAAGTGCTATTTACTTACTTACATTTAGCCCCAGATCCAAAGCAAACTGAATTACTTGTTGCTTCTGGTGCTACTTGTATTGCTTATGAAACTGTTACTCAAAATGGCGGTGGCTTACCATTATTAGCGCCTATGTCTGAAGTTGCAGGTCGTATGTCTATTCAAGCCGGTGCCCACGCATTAGAAAAAGCTCAAGGTGGCTTAGGCGCTTTATTAGGTGGCGTTCCAGGTGTTGCGCCAGCAAAAGTGCTAATTATTGGTGGCGGTGTTGTAGGTACACAAGCAGCACGTATGGCTGTTGGCATGGGAGCAGATGTAACAATTTTAGATCGCTCACTACCTCGCCTTCGTCAATTAGATACAGAGTTTGATGGACGTTTAAAAACCGTTTACTCAACAGCTGATGCAATGGATCAACTGATTGTTGAAGCAGATTTAGTTATCGGTGCAGTTTTAATTCCTGGTGCTGCAGCACCTAAATTAGTGACAGCTCAACACATCAAAATGATGAAAAAAGGTGCTGTTGTCGTTGATGTAGCGATTGACCAAGGTGGTTGTTTTGAAACATCTAAAGCAACAACACATCAAGATCCAACCTATATGGTAGATGACGTTGTTCATTACTGTGTGGCAAACATGCCAGGTGGTGTGGCAAGAACATCAACAATGGCATTAACTAATGCGACTATGCCATTCACTGTTACTTTAGCTAACAAAGGTGCTAAGCAAGCCATGCTTGATGATGCACATTTAATGGCTGGCTTGAACGTTTTAGGTGGAAAAATTACTTATAAGCCTGTTGCAGATGTATTAGGCTATGATTATGTTGCTCCAGAAGAAGCTATTGCAACGTTATAAGCTTTAATAGACAGACTTATAAAGCCGCTATTTATTAGCGGGCTATTGAGTCAATTCGGAGCCGTTTTGTTGAAATAACAAAGCGGCTTTTTACTTTTAGAAAAATTTTTCTATATTTTTCAATGAAAATCAAGTCGAAGATCAGCGTTTAAATAATCAAAAAAGGTACGATTAGTTAAATTTTTCAATTATTTACTGCGTATATTGAAAATCTGCGAAAAGGTTTAACTATGTTTTTTGTTTTTATATCTAAAAACAAAAAACACTGACCGTTATGGTCAGTGTTTTCATTGATTCAAATATTTAGATTATGCTTGCTTTTTAAATTTTCGAGAAGCTAATCCCATTAAACCTAAAGCGAATACTGTTAGTGTAGAAGGTTCAGGAACACTGGCAGTGCCTAGACTGTCATCTTTTACCAATACGAAACCGCCCCAATTACGCACTAATGGATCATTGATAGTATAAGATTGAACATAATCGAATGCCCATGTAGACGTATATCCTTCAATTGTTCCTGCATGAGTACTTCTTCCTGTGTCCAAGGTGTCGGAAAAAATAAACTCATATCTCGTAATACCATTCCAGACATAACGACTCCAGCCACCTTGATTGTAATAAGGATGAGGAGTTGAATCAGTTAGAAAATCTCCATTGACTAAATCTCGATTTGCCCAAGCATTCAAATAATCTTGTTCTGTGGCCCAACGGTATCCTTCAATCATTTCATACGTTTCTAAGTTGTTGAAAACTCCAGTAAGGCTCACTGCATAAAATATGTCGTCAGAAAAATTTGACTGTTTCAATCCTTGGAAGCCATCACTTGTATCATGCCAATTTTCTACCGTTATAAGCCCCGCATTAGCTAATCCACTAACAGCCAAAGCGAAGCTAGCCACTAAGCCTTTTAAAAATTTATTTTTCATTTGAGTTTTCCTTTTAATCCCTTTCCATCGAGGTTGGAAGGTATTTAATAAAGCTAAAAATAAATACGTGCTGGGTACTATGCAGACAGTATGCCAATTAGGTAACTTTCAAAAAAAACAGTGGGTTAGCGAATTTTTATGATTTAAGATTAGTGCCTTTGTAAAATATCCTGACACTAAAATCGATTATTCATGATGCTTGGTAGGTGGTCGGTTTTGTTGCGATAAACCTCGTCTATTCGTATTTTGTCGAGACTAAAAGACAACATATCTTCTGCGGTAAAAATCTTTCTAGTTAGTCCAAGTCGCATCGCTGGAGTTGAAGGTTTAGGTTTATTATTGCCTGAGAAGTTGCGACTAATAGTACGTTCATTGGTCATGCAATAGTTAAAGTAAACACGTTTGATTTCAATAAGCTTTGCCATCCATTCTGGATTATACCCTGCATAGGCATTCCAACGCTTTGCATTGGTGGCGCTGGTAACTGGCCTTTCTAAAAAGTTAATGTGTCTACGTAGGATTTGAAACCAATTATCAACACCGTAAAGGGATGCGTTTGCTAAGCATTTTGCAATCAGCTTTTGGTTCATTTTTTTCACATCACCTAGTGGCAACATCAACGCTAAACGCGATTTGCTATTCGGGTTGATTATCCATTGTGATTTGGCATTGCCTACTCTCACTCTATTGGATAATTGTGCTTGCCAAAGCACTTCTTTCATTTCTTTTGCACTGATTTCAGGGTTATCTTTTATCGCATTTGCTTTAATCTCTCTGAGCCGTTTTGATGCATCCTCATCTAAATACTGGGCGCTTCCTGATTTCTCCGCAGAGATTTGAAAGGCATAAAGCTTATGTTGGGCTATCCAATCTTGGAAAACGGCTCCTAGGGCTAATTTGATGCCTGAATCGTTGTCTGCATAGAGGTGAACACGGTTAGCATACTTTAATTTCGCTTTGAGCAATTCAAAGTGCGCCAACACACTATAAGTTTGTTGCACCAACAAGCCTTTAGGTGGCTTTTGAAGTTCAACATTACGTTCAGATTCTGGTGCTTGTACCATGACATCATCGTTACTTAATACGTATTGGGCGTAACGTCTGTAGTAAGGAAACTTTTCTTGCTCTTTCTTTTCTCGATGCTCTTTGATTATTTCCTTGTAATCACTGGAAAAGTCAAAATTGACGTTAGAAACAAACACAAAGCCTGAACCATTATCTACTGTTGAGGTGTTCACTATGGGCGTAGGCTTTGGCATATCATGGTCTCCCCAGTTGCTTAGGTAGAATTGTCTATCTGAGCTTAAATTAAGCTCTCTAGTGGCTACGGCATGGTCAAGCATTTGTGAGTGATAATGGTCAAACGCTAAAGCTTGCTCATAGAAAAAATTGATTTTATCGTAAATGACTTTGGCACCAAGTTCATGCTTCTCTATCATGCGATTAAGGATGCCTTTGTTCATCAAATCTTTGAAAATATTTACGTTATCTAAATTACGATAATGGCGATTGGCAGGATTTATCTTAACCGCAAACTTAGTATTGCACGACTGACACTTTATCTGCGGTGAGGCGAGCCTGACTTCTTTGATAATTTGGTCAACGGGCTTACCACCCTTTTTGAGCGGTCTTTGAACTACATGCTCAATAATGCGGTCTGGTTGTGTTTTTCCATCTAATTTGTAAAGTTCGGGGTAAGTGTAAATCCCCTTATCTCTGTTTTCACACCTAGGCTTTTGAATACGAGTACCTCGTCTAACTTCAGGTGAGTGTGGAATATAATAATATCTATAGTTATTTGGAGTGGCTTTATTAGGGCAAGTAGGCTCAATTGGCTCATATATCGTTGATAGACGATTTACCTCTAACTCAAAACAACGGTTATGTATCATAGTTGTGCTGTGTTCACAGAGTTTACAGGTCAGCATATGCTCTGATTTATCGGCACTCCATGTTAGCTTGTATTCGTTGCCTAATCCGCGTTTAAGCTCACCATTGGCTTTGTAAGTTGGGTTCTTTGCAACAACACCAAAATTCTCACATTCTGGGTTTTTGCAAAAGTTAAACTGGGTATATAAGCCTGTCTCTTTGTTTTTGTAAGCTCTTGGGATGGATATGGCTTTTGTTGGTGTATGTTTCTTTTGCTGTGGCGTTGATTGTAATGGCTCCGCTGTCTCATCAAGTAATTTGAAAAACAGCTCGGCACACAAAGTCGCATCAAGCAACGCACTGTGCTTTGTTCGACTAGAAATATCAATACCGTATCTCAAACATGCTGCATCTTGACTGATTTTTCTGACACCCAATTTTTCTTTAGCAAATTCCATTGCACATGTAACTTCTGTGCAAATATCAGATACCGTTGAAGGGTAATTAACGCGATTTAGCTCTGCGTTTAAAAACTTCAAATCAAAGGCGGCATTGAAGATAACAAGGTGACTTCCTCTAATAAAATCAATGAATTGTTGATGAATATCGCTAAAGGTAGGTTTATCGACTAATTCTTCATCTAGGATTCCGTGAACTTGAAACGCTTGCCTAACAGACTTTTTGCCTTCAGGATTAATTTTGAGATTAAACACATGACCTGTAGGAGAAGAATCTTCATATTCTATGCAGGCTAGGTCGATAATTCGATGGTTGCCTTGGTGGGGATCTAACCCTGTTGTTTCCGTATCTAAGAAGACATATTTCGTCATAACTACCACTCCTATAGCTAATATTATAGGAGGTTTTGGCGAGTTTTAAATAACTCATTGAAAAAACTAGCTAATCGTATAAGTTCTCAATGGTTTTTATAGGAATAGGCGAACCAAGGAAGAAATTTAATTGTTATTTTTCAGGGGGATGAAATAAAAAAGAGCTACTGTTGTAAAACAGTAGCTCCGAGTTGACTCAATAGCCCGATTTATTAGCGGCTTTTTTTATCGCTTGTGTTTTAATCGTTAACAGCCTAGCTAAAGTTGCAAGCATTGCTGTTATCTCATGCAAGCGATACAGTTTTATTGATTAGCTTTCATATTGTTAAGGTTATTATCAAGAGCACTTAGGCAGTGAATTTGTAAAATTATGCTTGCAGTTTTATGCAATAAGTTATTATTTATAATTAATTCTTTGTTGCTCTCTTGAGATAATCACTTAGAATCCCAACCATTAAGACATTAACGTATTTATTTTTGGAGTAGTTCATGAGCGAAGCAAGACATTGCCCGTTACTCATTTTAGGATCAGGCCCTGCAGGCTATACCGCAGCTGTTTATGCTGCACGAGCAAACTTAAAGCCTGTGATGATCACAGGCATGCAGCAAGGTGGTCAACTTACCACGACCACTGAAGTTGAAAACTGGCCGGGTGATGCCGATGACCTTACTGGTCCAGCATTAATGGATCGTATGCAAAAGCACGCGGAAAAATTTGATACTGAAATTATCTTTGATCATATTAATGAAGTAGATTTTAGCGAAAAACCGTATAAATTAACGGGTGATTCTGGCTCATATACTTGTGATGCCCTTATTATTTGTACTGGCGCTTCAGCACAATACCTAGGTTTGCCTTCTGAAGAAGCCTTTATGGGTAAAGGTGTTTCTGCTTGTGCTACATGTGATGGTTTTTTCTATAAAAATCAAAAGGTAGCTGTTGTAGGTGGTGGTAATACAGCCGTGGAAGAAGCCTTATATTTATCAAATATTGCCTCAGAAGTTCACTTAATTCACCGTCGTGATACCTTCCGCTCAGAAAAGATTTTAACTAAGCGTTTAATGGACAAAGTAGCGAATGGTAATATTGTTTTACATTTAGATCGTACCTTAGATGAAGTTCTTGGTGACAATATGGGTGTAACAGGTGTTCGTATTAAAGACATGAACTCTGATGCCACAGAAGAATTTGATGTTATGGGTGTGTTTATCGCCATTGGCCACAAGCCAAATACTGATATATTCAAAAATCAATTAGAAATGAAAGACGGCTATTTGACTATACAAAGTGGCACCAATGGCAATGCGACTCAAACCAGTGTTGAAGGTATTTACGCTGCGGGTGATGTTGCAGATCACATCTATCGCCAAGCAATCACATCAGCTGGTGCTGGCTGTATGGCTGCGCTTGATGCTGAGCGTTACCTAGACGCAAAAGGCAGTCACTAGACAATGACCAGAGCTATTCCTTGGTTATCTTCGAATAGCTCGACTTTTCCTGCATTATCAAAGGCGTTGATAGAGCCCAATGGTTTACTCGCTTTTGGTGATGATTTATCACCTGCCCGCATATTTCAAGCTTATCAGCTCGGTATATTTCCTTGGTTCAGTGAGGGTGATCCTGTGATGTGGTGGAGTCCTGATCCGCGTGCAATCATTAATATATCTGATCTTAAAATTAATAAAACCTTACACAAGGTACTGAAACGCCAAACGTTTACCGTAACGTTAAATAAAAGCTTCGAACAAGTCATTGAATTGTGTGCTGACGCACCCTTTCGTGTCGAGGAAACTTGGATTGTTAGTCCAATGTTAGCCGCCTATAAAGAATTACATTTGCAAGGCAAAGCGCATTCTATTGAAGTATGGCAAGATGATGAACTTGTCGGTGGTTTATACGGTGTTGCTGTAAACGGATATTTTTCTGGTGAGTCTATGTTTTATAAGCAAAGCAACGCATCAAAAGTTGCCTTGGTTTATTTAGCACAATTACTCAAGTCAATTAATATTGAAATGATTGACTGTCAAATGTTAAACCCCTTTTTAGCTTCTATGGGCTGTATCGAAATTAACAGAGAAAGCTTTATCACCCAGCAGTTAATAGCAAAAACTATTGTACCCCAGGAAAGCTTTTGGCAACCTCGTCGATTAAACCTAACTTAATCTTCGAACTAACTGCATCGATAACGCATTATTAGATTAATCCCCTTTCGTAGAAGAAAACTCACTCATTTAGATGATTGATATAAAGCTTGTTATAATAAAATTTGCCCAGTAATTCGCTTGGGCGCTTAATATATTTAGACTTAGTACATCTGTTGAAAGGTAATTACCAATGACCATAAACTACGAGCTAGGCATCACTAAGCCATTTCCTTGTAATTACCTACCTGGGCAAGAAGAGCGCTTATTAGTTGCTGTAGATACAAATTTACATAATAGTGTGCATTATGGTTGGTTAATGCAACAAGGCTTTAGACGTAGCGGTAATGATATCTATCGCCCTCATTGTATTAACTGCCAGGCATGTCAATCACTTCGTGTGTTAGTACAAAGTTTCACTCCATCAAAAAGCCAAAAACGCTTATTAAAACGTAATCAGCAATTTAAAGTCGTCGTTAGTGAACAAATAAAGCCCAGCTATTACCCTTTGTATGAGCAGTATATTAATAATATACATAACGACGGTTCTATGTTTCCTGCGTCTGAACAGCAATTTCAGAGTTTTACCCTTAATAATATTACAGCGCAATATTACATCGAAATTTGGCACAATGAGACTTTGATCAGTGTTGCTGTAACAGACAAGATCCCTCATGCGTTATCCGCTGTGTATACATTCTATCATCCTGATTACAGAAAATACGGCTTAGGTGTTTTTTCGATTTTAAAGCAAATTGAAATTGCTGCTCAGCTTGAACACCAGTTTCTCTATCTTGGCTACCAAATTACGCAATGCGACAAAATGAACTATAAAAATCGTTATAATCCGCACCAAATATTAGTCGAAAATCAATGGCAAACCGTAAATAAATAACACTATAGCTTTACATTAGCGCTGCAATTCGGCATTATCTGCGCAGCTTTTTATTTACGCACTAATTTAGAGGTTTGGCGCCCAATGGCGAAAGAAGAAAATATTGAAATGCAAGGTACTGTTTTAGATACTTTGCCAAATACTATGTTCCGTGTTGAATTGGAAAATGGTCATGTTGTAACCGCTCATATTTCTGGCAAAATGCGCAAAAATTACATTCGTATTTTAACTGGCGATAAAGTCACTGTTGAATTAACACCATATGACTTATCTAAAGGTCGCATTATCTTCCGTGCTAGATAAAAATTAATTAATTCTGTTATGAATACGCTTTAGGTTGATGTAAATAAGGCGTTTTTTTATCACTAAAATTTAGTTAATTCCAATTTAAGATAACAAAAAACCGAGCATGCTCGGTTTTTTTATTTGTTTTGAAATAAGTGGCTAATTTACACTAGTGTTCAACGAGTTCTTTTTTCGATTCGTAATTGATCACTAGTTTATCTTTTTTAACCGCAACACGCGCCACACCACCTTGAGTTAATTCACCAAAAAGTAACTCATTGGCTAATGGTTTCTTCAATTGTTCTTGTATTAACCTTGCCATAGGTCTTGCCCCCATAGCTTTATCATAACCGTTGCTAGCCATCCATTTCTTAGCATCTTTAGTTATCTCGAGTGAAACACCTTTTTCATCAAGTTGTACTTGTAGCTCAACAATAAACTTATCGACTACTTGTTGAATAATTTCATCGCTTAAGTGGTTAAACCAAACTATATTGTCTAAGCGATTACGAAACTCCGGTGAAAATACTTTATTAATTTCTTCCATGGCATCAATGCTATTATCTTGTTGCTTAAAGCCAATAGATTGCTTCACTGTATGGGCAACACCGGCATTAGTAGTCAAGACTAAAATAATGTTTCTAAAGTCAGCTTTACGGCCATTGTTGTCTGTTAAGGTACCGTGATCCATAACCTGCAGAAGAATGTTGTATACATCTTCATGGGCTTTTTCTATCTCATCTAATAAAACAACAGCATGTGGGTTTTTAATCACAGCATCGGTGAGTAAACCGCCTTGCTCATAGCCAACATAACCTGGAGGCGCTCCAATAAGTCGACTTACCGCATGCTTTTCCATATATTCAGACATATCATAGCGTAGTAGCTCAACACCCAGTACTTTCGCCAGTTGCTGTGTGACTTCTGTTTTACCTACACCCGTAGGGCCAGCAAAAATAAAAGAGCCAATAGGTTTATTTTCGTTACCTAAACCTGCTCGCGATAAGCGAATAACTGACGAGAGTTCGTCGATGGCGTGATCTTGGCCAAAAACCACCAGCTTTAAGTTACGATCAAGTGTTTTTAAGCTATCAACCTCGGTCGATGACACTGACTTTTCAGGAATACGCGCCATTTTAGCCACGATGTTTTCAATATCTGTATTACTAATTACTTTTTTACGCTTAGATGCCGCGATTAATTGCTGGCGAGCACCGGCTTCATCAATAACATCAATCGCTTTATCCGGTAAAAAGCGCTCATTAATATATTTAGCTGACAGTTGTGCTGCTGCCCTTAGCGCTTTATTTGAATAACGCACACCATGATGAGCTTCATATTTATCTTTCAAGCCGTGTAGAATTTTTGTTGTATCATCAACACTGGGTTCAATAACATCAATTTTTTGGAAACGACGCGCTAAAGCGCGATCTTTTTCAAAGATACTTTGATACTCTTGATATGTAGTAGAGCCTATACAGCGTAATTTTCCTGATGATAACAAAGGTTTGATCAGGTTAGATGCATCTAACATACCCCCAGAGGCTGCTCCAGCACCTATGATGGTATGTATCTCATCTATGAAGAGTATCGCATTACCATCTTGTTCAAGTTCTTTTAATAAGGCTTTAAAGCGCTTTTCAAAATCACCACGATATTTAGTCCCCGCGAGCAATGCTCCCATATCTAAAGAGTAAATTGTTGCATCTGCCAAAAACTCAGGGACTTTGTCTGATATCAGTAGATTTGCTAAACCTTCAGCAATGGCTGTTTTACCAACGCCAGCTTCACCTACGTATAACGGATTATTTTTACGGCGACGACTCAATACTTGTAAAGTACGCTCAAGCTCACTATCACGACCAATGAGTGGATCAATATTGCCTTTTTTCGCTTCTTCATTCAGGTTAGTGGCAAAGTTGTCAATGGTACGGGGTTCTTCATCACCTGCCGGTGCTTGTTCTGTGCTGGTGCCACTTTCTTGATCAATTTTAGCGATACCATGTGAAATGTAGTTAACAATATCTAAGCGACTAATATCCGATTTCTTCAAAAAATAAGCGGCTTGTGATTCTTGCTCACTAAATATTGCGACTAAAACATTTGCGCCATTAACCTCACTTTTGCCTGATGACTGAACATGAAAAACTGCACGTTGCAGCACACGTTGAAAACCTAAAGTAGGTTGAGTTTCTCTCTCTTCTTCACCGGTGGGGATAACTGGTGTCGTATCGACGATAAACGCTAATAACTCTTTTCTAAGATTGGTCATATTAGCGCCGCAAGCATTTAAAGCATCAATCGATGAAGGGTTATCTAACAACGCCAACAATAAATGTTCAACCGTCATAAATTCATGGCGAGACTCTTTAGCCTGACGAAAAGCCATATTTAACGATACTTCTAAATCTTTATTTAGCATAGGTTACTCCAATTTGCATCTTGCGTTATTACGCCTTTTCCATAGTACATTTAAGCGGATGTTCATTGCTTGTTGCGTAACTCAACACCTGATCAACCTTAGTTTCTGCTACTTCAGCAGTAAAGGTACCACAACGCCCTTTCCCTTTATAATGAATAGCTAGCATGATTTCTGTCGCTTGTTCTGAATTCATGTTAAAAAATTTACACAATACGTCAATGACAAAATCCATTGGAGTATAGTCGTCGTTTAGTAGCACTACATTATACATAGGGGGTTTCTGAAATTTTTCAATAACCTCATCGTCAAGAACGCTTTGATCATCTATCAACTCTTTCCATTTACTCATAATTCTATATTAGTCTGTCAGTTAAATTTTTGCTTTAAGATTTGAAAAAATAATAAGTAAAAAAACGCAATATCATACTTGACTATTTCTAATTATTATCTACGATTTATCTTGGTGGTTGTTTTTTATCCACTTAACATGAATATATAATGCTTTAAGGAAAGCATACCTAATTACCGATGATTTTAGAAGGATGTTGAAGTATGGCTCACGGTACAGTTAAATGGTTTAATAATGCAAAAGGGTTTGGTTTTATACGTCCAGAGGATGGTGGTGAAGATATTTTTGCTCATTATTCAACGATTCAAATGGAAGGATACCGTACATTAAAAGCGGGTCAGGATGTAAATTACGAATTAAACGCAGGACCAAAAGGTCATCATGCGGCAAGTATTACACCATCAGAATTAGAATCAGATAATTAATATAAAAAATATGATTCGATGAAAATAAAAAACACAGCACTTTGGCTGTGTTTTTTTATGGTTACTATTTAATAACCACATTTTCACCATTACATATTACATATGATCAATGATGCAATCACCAAACTCAGAACAAGTCACTAAAGTAGCATCGTCCATTAATCGTTCAAAATCATAAGTTACTGTTTTTGCATTAATGGCACCTGACATACCTTTTAAAAGTAAATTCGCCGCTTCAATCCACCCCATGTGACGCAACATCATTTCCGCTGATAAAATAACTGAGCCTGGGTTAACCTTATTCAAGCCTGCATATTTAGGTGCGGTACCATGTGTTGCCTCAAAAATAGCTATATCATCATTTAAGTTGGCTCCCGGTGCTATACCAATACCACCCACTTGTGCCGCTAAAGCATCTGACAAATAATCCCCATTTAAATTTAGTGTCGCAATAACACTGTACTCGGCTGGACGTAGCAATATTTGTTGTAACATCGCATCGGCAATAACGTCTTTGATAATGATTTCTTTACCGGTTTTAGGATTGGTTAAGCTACACCAAGGCCCGCCATTAAGTAAATCAGCGCCAAACTCTTCTCTTGCTAATTCATAACCCCAGTCTTTAAATGCTCCTTCAGTAAATTTCATGATGTTACCTTTATGAACTAAAGTAACCGACTCTCTGTCGTTGTCAATGGCATACTGAATAGCTTGTCGTACAAGCCGTTGAGTACCTTCTTTAGATACAGGCTTGATGCCGATACCACAATTTTCCTGAAAGCGAATTTTAGTAACCCCCATTTCTTGGGTTAAAAAGTTGATCATTTTTTTCGCTTGCTCAGTGCCGGCTTGATATTCTATACCTGCATAAATATCTTCTGAGTTTTCACGAAAAATAACCATATCTACTTCACTGGGTTTTTTAACCGGACTTGGTACCCCCGTAAACCATTGCACAGGTCGTTGACATACATACAAATCAAGTATTTGTCTTAACGCGACATTCAAAGAGCGCATACCTCCACCCACAGGTGTCGTTAATGGGCCTTTAATACCCACTTTAAACTCTTTAAACATAGCTAAGGTTTCGTCAGGCAACCAAGTTTCTGAATCATATATTTGTGTCGCTTTTTCACCAGCATAAACTTCCATCCAATGAATTTTTTTATCTCCGCCATAAGCCTTCTGGACAGCGGCATCGACAACTTTCATCATAGGCGGCGTGACATCAACACCAATGCCATCACCTTCAATGAAAGGAATAATGGGGTTGTTAGGTACCTTTAATATACCTTGTTCTGAAGTTATTTTAGTGCCAGCACTAGGAATATTTACATGGTTCGACATATGAACTCTCCCAAATTTACTAATGAAAATAGCCGTTTGCTAGTTCCTTTACCCTTAAACTAATAGAAAAAGAGCAATGAAACTAATACTTAAATCATGATAGTCAACATCATTACTATGAATAATTAAAACGCTTGTTTAAATTAATTGCAAATTTTTTAACGGAAATAACGTAATCAATTAAGATTTTCAATCTATCTGCTTGATTTCAGTTTGGGTTTACCAGCTTTATAACCTGTTGATTCATTGTGATATTGGTTAAGTTATTCACGATACCTTTTTGCATAATAAGTTAACAAAACATAATGAGGAAATGTCGGCGCTTAGCAAGGTATATTTACAAAATAGCCGCAGCTATTGGCTATATAAAAAGCCCTAGTAAAGGTTTAAATAGGATAATTAAGTAATGTCGTTTAACCAGCGCTCGAGTTATTTATCTAGGTAGGGAATTTAGAACTAAAAAAAAGCTAGGCATGTGCCTAGCTTTGTATAGTAGCTTAGTCTAAACGCTTAAAGTAAGCTTGATAAAATTGTATTCAATGTCGCACTTGGACGCATAGCTTTTTCTGCTAACTCAACATCTGCAAAATAGTAGCCATTGATATCCATGCTAGGCCCTTGGGCTGAATTTAGTTCTTCAACAATTTTTGCTTCTTGTTTGGTTAACGCTTGTGCCACAGCGACAAAACTTGATTTTAAACTTTCATCTTGAGTTTGCTCTGCAAGTGCTTGTGCCCAATACATAGCTAAATAAAAGTGTGAACCACGGTTGTCTAGCTCACCAACTCGACGTGAAGGTGATTTATTTTCTTGTAAGAATTTAGCTGTTGCTTGGTCAAGTGTATCAGCTAAAACTTGAGCTTTGCTATTTCCGGTAGTAACACTTAAATGTTCTAACGAAGCCGCTAACGCAAGGAATTCACCTAAAGAGTCCCAACGTAAGTGGTTTTCTTTTTCGAATTGTTGAACATGTTTAGGTGCTGAACCACCAGCACCAGTTTCAAATAAACCGCCGCCATTCATTAGTGGTACAATTGATAGCATTTTTGCACTGGTACCAAGCTCTAAAATTGGGAATAAATCAGTTAAGTAATCACGTAAAACGTTACCTGTTACTGAAATAGTATCTTCCCCTTTAGCAACACGCGCTAAGGTAAACTCACAGGCTTTAACCGGTGCCATAATTTGAATATCTAAACCTGTAGTATCATGATCAGCAAGATATGTATTAACTTTCTTAATCATTTGCGCATCATGACCACGGTTTTCATCTAACCAAAATACGGCTGGTGTATTACTGGCTTTTGCACGTGTTACAGCTAGTTTTACCCAATCTTGAATTGGCGCGTCTTTAGCTTGACACATTCTCCAAATATCACCTTCAGCAACTGTGTGCTCTATCAGTGTTTCACCTTTATCGTTAACAACACGTACAATACCTGCACCTGACATAGTAAATGTTTTATCATGCGAGCCGTATTCTTCAGCTTTTTGTGCCATTAAACCAACATTAGGTACAGTACCCATAGTGGTTGGGTTAAACGCACCATTTTCACGACAGAAATCTACAACGGCAGAAAATACACCCGCGTAGTTACGATCAGGGATCATAAACTTAGTTTCTTTTTGGCTGCCATCCGGTCCCCACATCATACCAGACGCACGAAGCGCGGCAGGCATTGAGGCATCAATAATCACATCACTTGGGACATGTAAATTGGTAATACCTTTGTCAGAATCAACCATTGCTAACTCAGGGCGAGTTGCATATACCGCTTGAATATCAGCTTCAATTTCAGCTTTTTTCTCTGCTGATAATCGTCCAATTTTAGCGTAAACATCACCAATACCATTATCAGCATCAACACCAAGTTGTTCAAAAGTTGCACCATGCTTAGCAAAAACATCTTTATAAAATACTTTAACAGCATGACCAAACATGATCGGATCAGATACTTTCATCATAGTTGCTTTAAGGTGCAACGATAACAAAACATCTTCTGATTTAGCCTTTTCTGTTTCCGCAGTAAAGAAGTCAACCAAAGCGGCTTTACTCATCACTGAGGCATCAATAATTTCTTGATCTAAAAGTGCTAAATGCTCTTTTAATAACGTCACATCGCCATTGTCAGCAACATATTCAATTTTAACGTTAGTCGCGCCATTAATGGTGACTGATTTTTCACTGCCGTAAAAATCACCTGATTGCATATGTGCGACATGAGATTTTGTTGTTGGTGACCATGCTCCCATTGAATGTGGGTTGTTGCGAGCATATTGCTTAACAGAACCCGGTGCACGGCGATCAGAGTTACCTTCACGTAATACTGGGTTTACCGCTGAGCCTAATACTTTAGCGTAAGTCAATTTAATTGACTCTTCTGCTTCATTTTGTGGCTCTTCTGGGTAATTGGGTAGATTATAACCTTTTGCTTGTAACTCTTTAATTACTGCTTGTAACTGCGGGATAGATGCAGAAATATTAGGTAATTTAATGATGTTTGCTTCAGGTGTTTTAGCCAATTCGCCTAACTCAGCTAAAGCGTCATCCATTCTTTGCTCTGCAGTCAGATATTTCGGGAAATTAGCGATGATTCGACCAGCCAATGAAATATCACGTGTTTCAACGTCGATAGCAGAAGATGCTGTGAACGCTTTAACAATAGGTAAAAAAGAATGCGTAGCTAAAGCTGGCGCTTCATCGGTAATAGTATAAATAATTTTTGATGTATCTGTGGTCATTTAAAATCCTTTGCTGATTTGCCATTAATCGATAAAATGAATAATCATTCATTATATCAATTACACTAATGTATTACTCATTTAGCAAAATTAAAGCGTTAAAATCAGGGTATTGATGATGAGAAACCTTACCCTCAACTCAAAACTAAAACGCCATATACACTTCGTAATCTTGATATATTCAGTTATTTTTTAATAAACAAACAACTTCATTTAATGCATGAACATTGCCACTATTTTCCGTGAAATGTTCATGCGCTATTCAAGCGCTAAATTGTACAATTAATCAATTGATTTGATATAGTGTAAATAACTATTCATTTTATCGATAAAAAAATTTTTCGCGCGCATAGTATCGGAATTCAAAGCGTATTAAAATAGGTGAATTAACGCTAGCTCATTTTCCACAAGGCAAAAATTAGTGACAATTAAGCAAAATCAATCATTTGCAGGCAAAAACAGGCGAAAACCCACAAAGGTACGACCAGTTGATTTTAAGGCAGAGATAGTACTTTTTAATAAACCTTTTGATGTTTTAAGCCAATTTACTGATGATCAAAACCGACAAACCCTAAAAGATTTCATCAATATAAAGGATGTATATGCTGCTGGGCGCTTAGACCGAGATAGTGAAGGCTTATTACTATTAACGAATGACGGTAAACTACAACATAAACTGGCTAATCCGAGTCAAAAAACCGATAAAACCTATTGGGCGCAAGTTGAAGGGGCCGTCACTGAAGTAGCCATTAATGCACTTTGCCAAGGGGTGCAATTAAAAGACGGCATGACAAAACCCGCCAAAGTTCGTGTTATTGACGAACCCAACATATGGCCACGTACCCCCCCTATTCGTGAACGTGCAGCTATTCCAACAACATGGTTAGAATTAACGATTCAAGAAGGTAGAAACCGACAAGTAAGACGTATGACCGCACATGTTGGCTTTCCAACCCTTCGGTTAATACGTTATCGCATAGGTAAATGGACTATTGATGGCATCAACAATGGTGATTACAAGCGGTTAAGTCATGCCTAATAATCAATCAAGACATAGTGTTAAAACCCAAATAAGCAATGAAAAGTCTACCAACTCGCACGGTAGTGAGCAATTTAAGCCAAACACTACCGTTGCAGCTGTGATCTGTTATCAAAACAAGTTTTTATTAGTCGAAGAATTGGAGCATGGTGCTACTGTTTATAACCAACCCGCGGGGCATTTAGAAAGTGCTGAGAACTTAGTCCATGCTATGGAACGAGAATTAAAAGAAGAGACTGGACTGTCCTTAACACCAGCATATCTCTGCGGAATTTACTATTATCATCGCTGCTCAATTAACCTCTATTATTTACGGTTTTGCTTTGTTATTGAACTTGATGACTTGTTAGCGACACAACCCGAAGATGAAGAAATTATCGCTTGTCACTGGTTCACCTTAGCTGAAATCAAAGCAAAGTCAGCACAGTTACGTAGTCCATTAGTATTAGAATGTATTGAAGACTACCTCAGCGGAAAAAAAATTCCGTTAACTCACCTAAAATCTAATCTTTAATCTATCATCACGCTAAATGACCATGCTATAATTTCGCGCCTTTTTCCATTGAAATGTAGTTGTAATGACCTCGAACGAACATGTAAATTTAAACTCAATAGAGCCAAACGAAAAATTACCACAAGATACAAAAGTGATTGTAGGTATGTCGGGTGGTGTTGATTCTTCTGTTTCTGCTTACCTTTTACAAGAGCAAGGCTATCAAGTCGAAGGCTTGTTCATGAAAAACTGGGAAGAAGATGATAACGACGAGTATTGTGCCGCCGCTGAAGACTTAGCTGATGCACAAAATGTTTGTGAAAAGTTAGGCATTAAACTCCACACCATAAATTTTGCCACTGAATACTGGGATAATGTATTTGAATACTTCCTCGCCGAGTACAAAGCAGGTAGAACACCTAATCCTGATATTATGTGTAACAAGGAAATTAAATTTAAAGCTTTTCTCGAATTTGCTTGCGAAGATTTAGGTGCTGATTACATAGCAACTGGCCACTATGTACAGCGCAAATTTGACGATGGTAAATGGCAAATGCACCGAGGGCTAGACTGTAATAAAGATCAAAGCTACTTTCTCTACACCCTAAGTCATGAACAAGTTGGTAAAACACTTTTTCCTGTCGGAAATATTGAAAAACCTGAAGTCAGAGCTATTGCTGAAAAAGCTGACCTAGTCACTCATAACAAAAAAGACAGTACCGGCATTTGTTTTATCGGTGAACGTAAATTTAAAGATTTTCTCGGCAAATATTTACCGGCACAACCCGGTGTTATTGAAACCCCAGAAGGTGAAGCCATTGGTGAACATGATGGTTTGATGTACCACACTTTAGGACAACGTAAAGGGTTACGTATTGGCGGTCTTGCCAATGCAGGTGAAGCGCCATGGTATGTCGTAGATAAAGATCTCAAGCGTAACGTATTAATTGTTGGTCAGGGCCATAATCACCCTCGCTTATTTTCTAAAGGTTTAGTGGCCAATCAATTACATTTAGTTGATCGTATTGAACTCACAGCACCAATAGCTTGTACGGTAAAAACCCGTTATCGACAAGAAGATGTTGCTTGTAATTTATCGCCGATGGCAAACGGAGAATATTTAGTGATGTTCACTGAGCCGCAAAGTTCGGTTACACCCGGACAGTCTGTGGTATTTTATCAAGATAATGTTTGCCTAGGTGGCGGTATTATCAACTCCCTGATTCGCTAACATAAGGCAAACATGAATAATTTAGAAAAACAAACTATTACCATGGCTGCAGTTTGCCAAGCTTCAGCTTTAGTGCAACAAGTTGCTCGAACGGGCTCAATAGATGAATCTGATCTTGGCGTTATGCTCAATAGTATTATGGTGACTTCTCCAGAGAGTATATTAGATGTTTACAGTCACGAACTGGTACATTTAAAATTAGGCCTAAACACATTAATTGAGCAGTTAGGCAATCAAACCAAAGAAAAAGATCCTGAGTTAACCCGTTATGTGGTTAGTTTATTAGGACTTGAACGCCGTTTAGCAAGCAAAAAAAATCAATTATCACTGCTAGGTGAGCGCATTGAACAAAGCCAACGTCAGCTTGCCCATTACGATATTACCAGTGACACCCTTATTGCTAGCTTAGCGAGTATTTACAGTGACTTACTCAGCCCTATTGGCACACCAATTCAAGTTGCCGGTGAACCAGCTTTACTTAAACAACAAAGTAATCAACACAAAATTCGTGCTTTATTATTAGCCGGAATTCGCTCAAGCGTACTTTGGCGACAAGTTGGCGGCAAACGCAGAAATATTTTATTTGGCCGCGCAAAGATTGTCGCGTGTGCTCAACAATTACTTAAAGAAATTTAAATCTAACTTCAGGAAATTACTATGGAACTTTCAGCATTAACTGCAATATCGCCAGTTGACGGTCGTTATGGCAGTAAAGTTAAATCATTGCGCCCTATTTTCAGCGAATTTGGCTTAATCAAATACCGTGTAACAGTTGAAGTACGTTGGTTACAAAAATTAGCCGCAACTGCCGAAATTAATGAAGTTCCAGCATTTTCTACGCAAGCCAATGCGTTATTAGATGCTATAGTTGCTGATTTTTCAGAAGCTGATGCACAAGCAATCAAAGATATTGAAGCTACAACTAACCATGATGTCAAAGCAGTAGAGTATTTTCTAAAAGAAAAAATTGCTGATAATGCTGAGTTAAATGCGATTACAGAATTCATACATTTTGCGTGCACCTCTGAAGATATTAACAACCTTTCACATGGCTTAATGTTATCTGATTGTCGTGATCATGTGTTAATGCCAATGATTGATGACATTCTTAACGATATCAAAGCTCTGGCAGTAGAATATAAAGATATTCCTATGATGTGTCGTACCCATGGTCAACCAGCTTCTCCAAGTACACTTGGTAAAGAAATGGCCAATGTTTATATTCGTTTACGACGTCAACGTCAGCAAATTGCCCAAGTAGAAATCTTAGGTAAAATCAATGGCGCTGTTGGCAACTATAACGCACATTTATCGGCATATCCTGAAGTAGAATGGCAAAACTTTGCTCATGAGTTTGTTAACTCATTAGGTCTAAGTTTCAACGCCTTTACTACGCAAATTGAACCACATGATTATATAGCTGAACTATTTGATGCGATTGCTCGCTTCAATACTATTTTAATCGATTTTGACCGTGATGTTTGGGGCTATATTGCCCTAGGTCACTTCAAGCAAAAAACCATTGCTGGTGAAATTGGCTCTTCTACTATGCCACATAAAGTTAACCCAATTGATTTTGAAAACTCTGAAGGTAACTTAGGTATTGCTAATGCCCTATTCACTCATTTAGCACAAAAGTTACCTATTTCTCGCTGGCAACGTGATTTAACAGATTCTACTGTTTTACGTAATTTAGGTGTTGGCTTTGCTCACGCCTTGATCGCATACCAAGCAACACGTAAAGGGATCAGTAAGTTAGAAGTAAACGAAGCGAATCTAGCTGCTGAACTTGATGCCAACTGGGAAGTGCTTGCTGAGCCGATCCAAACAGTCATGCGTCGTTACGGCATTGAAAAACCATACGAGAAATTAAAAGAATTAACCCGTGGCAAGCGTGTAAATGGCGATTCAATGCGCGAGTTCATCATGACTTTAGCATTACCTGAAGCGGCAAAAGCACAACTTTGTGAAATGACACCTGCTTCTTATATCGGCCGTGCCGTTTCATTTATTAATGAACTAGACTAGTTATTGACTAGCAATTCAGTTTTATAATGATTAAAAAGGGATCCGTAATGGCTCCCTTTTTACTTTCTGTATTCGCAGTAAGATGAAGTAAGTACCAATCACTCGTCATATCAACTATATAGAAAATGACGACATCATAAGGTAAAAAAATGACTATAGCAGCACTAAATTGGGGTGAATTAAGCCCTGAAAAATTTCTTGCAGAATATTGGCAAAAAAAACCACTGTTAATTAAGCAAGCTTTTAAAAACTTCGAAGATACTATTCCCGCAGATGAACTCGCTGGTTTGGCAATGGAAGCCGAAATAGAGTCGCGTATTGTTAGCGCGGATAACAAGGGAAATTGGCAAGTAGATCACGGCCCTTTTGAAGACTTTTCTCAATATGGTGAGGAAAATTGGACATTACTGGTACAAGCAGTGAATAATTGGTCACGTCCAACCAATAGTTTATTGCAGCCGTTTGCTTTTATACCTAGATGGCGAATTGATGATGTCATGGTTAGCTTTTCAACACCTAACGGTGGTGTTGGCCCACATTTAGACCAATACGATGTTTTTATTATTCAAGGCAGTGGAAAAAGAAGATGGCAAGTTGGTGCCCCTAATAAAGCATTATCAACATTGCTCCCCCACCCTGATCTAAAGCAAATATCCGCATTTGAACCCTTGATTGATGAAATAACTGAAGCAGGTGATTTACTGTATATTCCGCCAAATCACCCTCACAATGGCGTATCAATAGAGAACTCAGTTAATTTTTCTATTGGATTTCAAGCGCCTTCAAGTCAAGAGCTATGGTCAAGCTTTGCTGATAAATTAATTGATAATAACTTAGGTGAGCTGCGCTTTAGTGATACGGCACGCAAAGTAACGGATTCGAGTACTTTGATCAGTAAAGCTGATCAACAGCAATTGAAAGCTTTTATGCTAGAGCAGTTAGAGGATACTGCATTATTTGAGCAATTTATTGGTCAATACTTAACGCAAAGTCATCATGCATTAGAATTGCTCATGCCGGTCAATGAGATAGATGCCGACAAACTTGCTGATATTTTATCTGAACCCGAAATACTATTTATGCCAGTATCGGGCTTAAAAGCAGCCATTACTTCTGAAGCAGAAATAACCTTATTTCTCAATGGCGATAGTTTTCCAATTGATAAACAAAGCTTACCATTAGCTGAATTATTAGCCGAACAATCGCCTTTAACGACAAACCAAGTAAAAAACTTTAATAGTTGTTTGAAAAACACCCAATTGTTAACTAATGTTTTAAATAAGGGTTATTGGTATATAGAATAAAATAAATGTCATACACAGTTAGTCGCGTTAAATGGGAGCAGGCAGCTCCCCTATTAAAAAATGTTAGAGAACAAGTTTTTGTTTGCGAGTGGCGTATTCCAAAACATATTGAATTTGATCGTAAAGACCGCTTTGCTTGTCATGTTTTAGCTTGCCATGATAAAACGCAAGAGCCGATAGGTACAGGGCGTATTCTCTCAAGTGGGGAAATTAGCCGTATCGCGGTATTGAAGTACTGCCGTAAAGATCGGGTCGATAAAGCTATTTTACGAACATTATTTAACATTGCACGAGAAATGGACTTAAAAGAAATCTTTATTTATAGCCCTTTGGACGCGACTGATTATTTTAAAAAATTGAACTTTAATAGCTCAGGCTCGGTATTTATGGAAGCGGGCATGCCAAAACAGAAAATGACCTGCCCATTAAGCGAAGTTAGTGTGGCTAAGTATTACTTAAGCCACTAATACCTAATCTTATGGTAAATTTTTTTATTTTTCTGCTTGCCAAAGTTCGTCTTTATCATAAAGTTGATAAAGCCCGTCCGCTCGCGTGATCAAAAACTCAGCAAATTGCTTTTGTTCTTGGTCATCCAAGCGCAAAAGGTTTTCTGCCTGTAGTTGCCATTTAAAAGAGAAATGTCTAACAACATCACGTGCTGTTTCACCTTTGTCTAAAACAATATGATCTGTCGGTAAATCTCCCGATACCACCCATACTTTAGTTTTATCCAATAGATTAATTTTCCATAACGCCATAACTGGTACTAAATAGCGACTTTCCGTCTCTGCAACGCTCTGGGTGACTAAACCTTTCTCAGCAAGGTATTTAGTTGCTTTGAGGTATTGTTCGCGTATCCATGCTTGTTTTTGTTCTTCAGTCATTTCTAGTTTATCAGTCATATTTATGGTCTTTTTGTTAATGATTGTAATGGGATGTTAACAATGGAAAGTTTGTATGAATTAATTCACAGCAAAATTCAAATTTATTTATAGCTTCACTAGCGAAGCCCTTACCTAAATGGTATTGTGCGCAGCGAATTATTACAACCTTAGTTCAAGAAAAATTTATCATTGAGCTATTTCTAAAATCATTGGAGATTACGATAGTGTCCGTTTTCGATTTAGTAGATTTTGACAACCACGAGCAAGTTGTTTATTGCAGTGACGAAGCTTCAGGGCTAAAAGCCATCATTGCAGTACATAGTACGGCATTAGGTCCAGCAGCTGGCGGTTGTCGCTTTTGGGATTATGTAAGTGATGAAGCAGCTTTAAAAGATGTTTTACGTTTATCAAAAGGCATGACTTACAAAAATGCCATGGCTGGTTTAAAGCTAGGTGGCGGTAAAGGCGTAATTATTGGCGATCCTAAAAAGCTAAAATCAGAAGCGTTATTTAAAGCTTTTGGTCAGGCTGTTAATAATTTAAATGGTCGTTATTACACTGCGGAAGATGTCAATATCACCACCGGCGATATGGCTATTGTTAACCAAAACACGGCTTTTGTATCTGGACTTGAAGGTAAAAGTGGTAATCCTGGCCCCTTTACTGCGTTAGGTACATTTTTAGGCATAAAAGCTGCCGTCAAATTTAAGCTAAAAAAAGATGACTTATCAGGTATTAAAGTTGCTGTGCAGGGTCTAGGTAGTGTTGGTTACGCTTTATGTGAAAAATTACATGCTGCTGGTGCTGAATTGATCGTAACTGATATCAATCAAGCTACGCTAGATAAAGCTGCAACAGAATTTGACGCAACGGTTGTTGGTCTAGACGAAATTTATAGTCAAGATGTTGATGTATTTTCACCATGCGCTCTCGGTGCTGCCATTAATGATGAAACAATTTCTCAATTAAAAGCAAGCATTGTGGCTGGTTGTGCTAATAATCAATTAGCTGAATCGCGCCATGATCAACTATTGTTAGGAAAAGGAATTTTGTATGCGCCTGATTACGTAATCAACGCTGGCGGTATTATCAATGTTGCTTTAGAAATTTACCCTGAACCTTATTGTGCTGAAAGTGCAACAAAGCTAGTCGAGAATATTTATAACACTTTAATGACTGTTTTTGAAACAGCGGCAGCTAACAATATGCCAACAGGCATTATTGCTGATGAAATGGCACGTAGCATTATTGCTAAAGGTGCTTAAGCCAAGGCTTAACCTGGCATCATCTAAATATCATTACTTAACGTACTGATATGCAACAAGTAAAAAAGCACCTGACGGTTAATGCCAGTCAGTTAACAGCTGACTGGCGTTTTTTGTTTGGGTATTTACTGGGCTTTGGTTTCACACATCTCGGATACGCCCGCTCCCGTTTTATCGGCAATAGGTGATGTTCAACTTGCGCT
>UEXM01000185.1_pt1 | contig 68513 bp, 41 predicted proteins | sample 1796661 | NCBI WGS metagenome assembly UEXM01 (sample SAMEA4772469, study PRJEB27181) | metagenome | reverse complement strand
GGCAAAGTCTAATGGGATTGTCGCCCAGTCGATAGCGGGAGGTGGAGGTAACGGTGGCAATGTCATCGATTCGGAAAGTGAAACTGCGCCGCTTAGTATGAATTTTGATGTCACCATGGGGGGCACGGGCGGCAAAGCAGAGGCGGCCAGGAATTCGGCTGCCAATATCGGCGCTGGCGGAAGCGTCACTACCTACGGCGATCACGCTGCCGGTATCGTCGTCCAGTCGATCGGCGGGGGCGGCGGCAACGGCGGCTCTGTTCAGCACTACAGTAGCGTCACCGGCGGCGGATTCGCGGGAAGCGTTGCTGGCGAGAGAATTCCGACCCTGGTGCTGAATGCCAATGTCAATCTTGGCGGTGAAGGTGGCGCAGCCGGTGCTGCCGGTAACGCCAGCAGCTTACTGAGCGGCAATATAGCCACCCACGGTGTTGGGTCGTTCGGCGCCCATATTCAGTCCATCGGCGGTGGCGGCGGCAATGGAGGGCATGTCTATTCGCACTCGCAAACAGTGACGGTGACTTCGCAGACCAAAGCCATTTCCGCGACTGTCAATGTGGGTGGCCAGGCTAGCGGGGGTGGTGCTGGTGGAGAGGCTGTCGCCAACCTCGCCGGAGGATCGATCGAGACTCACCTGGCTCGCTCATCGGGGCTGGTAGTACAGTCCATTGGCGGTAGTGGCGGTAACGGTGGCGTCACCAGCAGTGTATCCTTGGCCTCCTCAACCCCACCGACACCGAGTTTGATGGTAACGCGATTCGATAACATTGATAACGGAGCGCCTCAGGACACAAGCAGCCTCGACATCACGGCCAATGTTGGCGGGCGTGGCGGCGCCGGTGGCCAGGGCGGATCAACGGATGTGAAATTGAACGGCGGCACCATCAAGACCCATGGGCGCCAATCCCATGGTGTACTGGCACAGTCAGTGGGTGGTGGCGGTGGCACTGGCGGGCATGCCATGGCCAATGGATTCGTCGGTATCAATACGTATAACTTCAGCCTCGCCCTGGGCGGATCGGGCGGGTCAGGAAACAGCGGCGGCGCGGTGAATCTATCACGTTCGCAGACAGCGGCTACGACCGCCGTGACAACCGTCGATGATCACAGCTTTGGTGTTTTGGCACAGTCAATCGGCGGTGGCGGTGGCGAAGGTGGATCTGCGCATGTCGATCTGGCGAAGGCGCCTGCCGGTCTGTCCAAGACGGCCATCAGCCTGACCATAGGCGGCAGCGGTGGGACTGGCGGCACCGGGTCAACGGTGGCGGTGAGGGACCTTGATATCTCGACTTCCGGCATTCAGTCCCATGGCGTGGTGGCGCAATCGATCGGCGGTGGTGGTGGTAGTGCGACCGTATCCAGCGCGTCCGGCTCAACCACATTGAACCTGGGTGGCAGCGGCGGTGATGGCGGCAACGGCGGTTCGGTCTCTGTAAGTGACATCACAGCCAATACTGCTGGCAGCCTGGCTGCGGGTATCGTGGCGCAGTCGATTGGCGGGGGTGGCGGCCTGGCCGGTATCGCCGGCACCAATGGACTGCTCAACGAGGCTGCGGCCAGCACAGTCGATTCGATTTTTCATCTGTCCCGGTCCGGAACCGGCTATAGCGGCGCTGACGTTCTGGTCGGATGTACTGCCGACGCACAGACCTGTCAGACGGCCACTACCACGAAGGGCGTCGCCGCGGTGGGTATCGTCGCACAATCAATCGGCGGTGGCGGCAGCAGTAGCTTCCTGAATCTCGGCAGTTCAGGCAAGGCAAGCGTTGCTATTGGTCAGCCCTCTGGCGGAGACAGCGGGCTCGTATCACTGCGATTGTCGGGCCCGTCCAGCGCCGTCTCCACCAGTGGCAACGGTGCGGCCGGTGTTGTTGCACAATCCATGGCCGGTGGTGGTGGCGCCCTGTTTACCGATGCGAGTCTGGCGGCGGTTGAACTTAGCGCCGGATTCCAGGCATCCGATGGCAATAATGGCGGCATTGATGTAACACTCGGTAATTCTGTAACGACGAGCGGAGATTTCGCACCCGGTGCGTTTGTACAGGCGGGTCACTCCTTCTTCACCGTATTTGCCAACGATGGTCAGCGCACAGTTCGTGAAAAAGTGACAGCTGACTCCATAATCAATCTGAGTTTCGGCAACAGCCTGGTACTTGACAGCGGCGGCCAGATCAGCACCAGCGGCAAGCGCTCCCACGGATTGTTCATGGAAACGTTTTCCTGGTACGGTGCGACACCCGATCCAGCCAAAGGCTCCCGCGATCGCTCCATGAATATCTGGGTTGACGGCTCGATCAATGTGACCGGCGACGAAAGCTGGGGTGTTTCTGCTGCGAATGAATGGGATGTCTCAACCAGAAACAATGTGCCCACTCCCAACGTTATCACCTCTGCCTTTACACTGGGGAGCGATGCGGTCATCAATGCCTCAAATAACGCGGCAGGTGGCATCAGGATAACGGATACAGGTAACCTGCGGGCAGATGTGAATGGCCTGATAAACGCCGGCACCGGAACCGCTGTCGACATAACGGCTGCCAATACGTTTCTCACGATAGGCGATCCGAATACAACAAATTTTCAAAATTATTATGGGGATGTCAAGGTATCGAACACCACCCCCACCGGAACCAATACCATCACGGTTAGCCAAGATACAATTCTGTACGGTGAAGTTTCGTCAGTCGCGCCGCCCGGCGGTAAAAGCGTGATCGATATAGAGGGCAGGATAAGAATGTCAGGTCGAACAGCGATACGTGTTAACGAGCCGGACAATAATAATTCTTCAATTACGTTTTCTTCTATTGATGGTAATATTGTAGCCGCATCTGGTTCAAGCGGACCGTTTACTGGTCCGACGGTGTCTCTTACCAACGCGGGTTTCATAAATGGAAAAATTAGCGGGCCATTTGCTTATCATATGAATGCCGGCAGTTCCCACGTGCTAAAAATTGACGCCGCCAATAATTCCGGCGACTCCATTTTGGCGGCGTCATTCAGCAGCGACGCGGGCGCGTCTATCTCCGCAACTCTGACCTCACTGCCAACGCCCGAGTTCTCCCAGATTCAAATCGCCAGCATCACAAACGGGAGCGGGCTGGCTTCCGACCTGAATTTCGACAATAGCGGCGTCACTACCTATGTTCTTAGTGCGGCGCGCAATGGCGATATTTTGGACGTCACGCTTTCTGACATAAAGATCAACCTGAACCCGGCTGGGCTGACCGGCCCAGTCGCTCAGATCGCCCCACTTGCCAGCAAGCACGTACAGGCAATTCGTGATGGCAGCTTAACGCCACAGCCTGAGGGGGCCCTCTATCAGACACTTCTGAGTGCCGCAAACATTCCGCAACGTATCGGTGTAGACAGACTCCAAAGTACCCTGCAAGCGCTGGTCGGCACCTCGTTAGATCCGGATATCCAGAGCTCAGTTGGGGCATCACGTAGCGCGAGCGATAGCCTTCACAGTTGCGGTGGCGACCAGCTGGCGTCAGTAAACCCGATACAGCAAGGGGAGTGTGTCTGGGGGTCCGTAACAACAACAGATGTGTCACTGGGCTACGCCGGCCACGATGAAAGCAGTATCAATTTTTCCATCGGCCAGCAAAGGCAGTTAGGCGAGAGGAGCTATCTCGGCTTCGGTTTTGGCTATGACGATGTCGACATTACACGTGACGCCGGCCACGGCGATGGCCAACGTTTCCATCTCGGCGGTGTCTACAAATTCATTAACAATGATCTTTTCCTGTCTGGTTCACTGGTTGCCAGCTATCAACGCATCAATTCAACCCGCCTCTTCAATGATCCATTTGCCTTGGGAGAGCTGGTTAGCGCAGAATCTGACCGTAATACGGTGCTCCTGTCATCTCGCCTACGTGGTGGATACAGGTTCGAGTTTGACCGCTTTGATATTACGCCCATCATGGATCTGGATGCTTTCCTGAATCATCAGTTCGAGTATACCGAGCGCAATGCCGCTGGACTGGGTACGCATGCGGCATCGACAAGCAACCTGCTGTTTGATGCCCATCCTCGCATTGAGCTGGGCGCCAACTTTGCACTTCGTGACACGAGCATTCGTGTTTACACTCAATTTGGCCAACGTTTCGCACTGAATGATCCGTCGCTTAATGTTGGTTTTGGTGGCGGCCTGGCAGGTAGCTCGACGATTGAGGTGGAACACGATCGAGAAAACCGACTCAACTCTTTTGGTCTGGGGCTCATCGCCGATCTTCCTAAGCAGTTGGAGTTTAGGCTGTACTACGATCTGATCGATGGTGACCTGGAACGAAATGAACGATTAGGTCTCAAGCTGGCCATGAAATTCTAGAATTGTCATAGAGGCAGAAGTGAATGAGGAGGTTGGGTAATCCACCAAACAAGCGAATGAAAGCATATTAGACATATTTCGATACGTAATGGCGAGTTCGTGGCTAGTCTTGTTAAGAAATTTAGCCCGGAACGGCTAGTTCAGAGCGAATGACGGTCGACCACTTTTTCCAGCTAAAGTAAGTGCTCGGATGACGAATAAAAAGAATTCTTATATCTTTAGCATCCTTACCAATTACAAACGTCTTAGACATGGAGGAGGTCACAATCCGCAAAGTAGTGCTTCGCTATAAGGTACCCACTCAAAAACGATCCTCCTCCCTGAGCAGGTATTCCAGCGTATCTGTCTCGACAGCCAGCGTATAAGCGCAGTATATGAACTCTTCCCAGTATAAGTTACTGAGTGGATGCACAACCCTGCCCATAATGGCCCCGTCGGTATCAACCAGAAACTCCACCAGATCCACATGCCGATTACGGGCCCAGGTATAGTGGATAATGTCTTTAACCTTAAGCTTGCTAACATAGCCGTTTTCGGTAACCCGGCTCTGGAATACGCATCGCCCAGCGCATTCATACAGATGAACATGTTGGTGTCGTTTCTGATGAGCGCCGGTGAACGAGAACTCCAGATGCCAGCCTTCACCTGTCTTGACAGCTTTCACCTTTGTGGCGCCCTGGCGGTCGACCGGTATGGAGGTATTTTCACTCAAGGAGTGAAGTTTCGCCATCACGTCTGTTGACAGCGCTGTTGAATAATCGCTGGGGTTGTGAACCAGGTCCATACGTTCAAACAGACGATCGATTTTAAGGTGATCCGTGAGCTGCTCGTCACCTACCAGCATCTCGCTGTTTGCCAACAGTCGCCAGGCGCCCGGGCGACTGCCTTCGTCAATAGCGAGGGTACGGCTGAAAGTGCGCCAGGAAACCCGATCCATCAGCGCGATAAGATCTTCCACATCTTTCGGGTCCACAATTGCTGGATCGTGAAGGCGCGTCAAGGACGCCAGCAGCTCGCCGCTGGCTCTGGCGGACTTGAGACAAACTGATAGGGAGCCTGTTGTGCCGTCCCAATCCTGATCCCTGGCGGTGATGACAGGCGGCGAATCAAAGTGCTCTTTGAGCCTGGCTTCCAGCAAAGTCGTGACATGACCGATAGCTTTTCTTCGGTCTTCGTTCGCGACTTCCACAATATCGCCGTCCATGCGTCCATTGTCCTCTGTTACGTGGGCATCGTACGGGGATTTTAGCTGTTCCATAATCTGTTCTGGTATTTCTTGCCGATCCGCTAACGCTGAGTCAGTGGCAAGGTATTCGCTGACTTTCTTGCCTTCATCGCTGAATTCATGCAGCGACAGCAGATAGTCATTGATATTGCGACAGACGCTGCGGATCTGCAGGGACTCGATGCTCTCCCGGACAAACGGAAAAGTGACCTGTATATAGTCTTCATCCACCGCTGCGCATTCCAGTGCCTGCAAACGTCTTTGAGCCATCGAATTGACCCGATCGACTCGGCCACTTTTTTGTTCAAGACTGATAGGCGATGCCGATACCCCATAGTGAACAACGCTGTCGCAGAAAGTATGCAGATCTTCCCCTTCCTGAAACACATCGGTGCTGATAAGTGCCAGCGGGTAACCGGGCATTCGGAACTTCCTTGCCTGAGGGGATCGGTCGCCGGTTTCACCAGACGCGCCGATGATCGGCGAGACCGGGTTCAGCGTGCGACTGAGCAAGCGGCGATAATTCTCAGGCGGCTCATTGAGAATATCCGGAATATTGTTGCGAATAATAATCTCAAGGTGAGAGGAAAGTCGCTCCAGTTCATGGTAGGTCGAGAAGGCAGGTGATTGCCGTTGATCCGCCAATGTCACCAGCAGGTCGCGCATCCAGTTCCGCCGTGAGGCATCATTGAGATCGCCTTGTCCCTGTTTGAGTCGAGACAGGTAAACGTCGACAATCCCGTGCCCGGTACGCAGCAGAAAGCTCAGCATAATGTTATGGATGACAAACAGTTTGCGCAGTTCGTCTAGCCCGGGCTTGTTATCCCGCAATGCCGCCATGAAGCGCTGTTGCCAGGGACTTAATTCCGCTTCCAAATCCGGGTGTGCGCGCAACTCCGAATAAAAGGTGTGAGTGCGAAGGTGCCGGTCGAGGCTTTCAAGATTGATTTGGTCCCCAACTGTGGATTGCTCCGTAACCCCCAGTGCCGCCAAGATCGGCGTCAGGTGCTCGAGCTCCCGTTCATGGATTAGCCATGCAATGAATCCAGCCTGGCAGGCATGAAACTCGGCCAGATGGTCGTCCTTGAGATCGCTGGAGAAGTAGCGATTGGCCAGGTTGCAAATGATAGTGCCGTGCTGTTTGAGAGTAACCGTCAAATCGAGCGTCAGCTCTTCACACAAATACTCAGCCCAGTTGTGCTCCAAAAGGACAATGTTGATCCGGTTTCTGGATGCCAGGCTGGTGCGTATAGCGTCAGGCGTGGGCCAGTCGCCCAGTATGCGTCTCACCTCGGGCAAGGATTCGCCCCGGTAGAACCAGGCAAACAGTGTGTCATTCTTAGGTGGTAGTGCTTTCTCTGGTTCTGCTGGCGCATCCAGTTCCCCTCCCAGCGTATCTTCATCCCGCTGGCGACTAGCCACCTGATAGGCGTCATAAATCTGCTGCATCAGTAGGAGGGGATCTAAATTGTTAACAAGCACCGATCGGATGTGCATGTGCAGCCAGGCGTTGTACCCCTCATCCAATTTGGCTTTCAGCTCATTGACGCTGCGCACGCGACGCACAAAAACAATCTGTTTCCTGCCCTGCTCATACAGCTCCCCGCAGAGACGTTCCGTAACAGTATCCATTTTTGGGTGCGGTAACGTCCGACCGAGATCGGCATCGATGTAACTTTCAACGATATGTTCCAGTACATGTCGGTCGCGAGCATCGGTCTGTTGTTTCTCGCTTTGATCTCCATCAAAACGTACTGGCTCACTGCGCGCAGACTGGGCAAAACTTTCAAAAGAGGCAAGCAGGCCGGTTTGAAAAGAGGGCGATTCAGTTTGCGCACTTAGCATCTCGCCAACTTTTTTCTGCACCAGCGCCATAATCAGCTTCTGTTCATCGCTCTCAAGGCTAATCTCCGCGCGCTCGCCCTTTCGCCACTCGCGCCTGTAGCGATTACGCGTCATAGGCTCATCGTTTATAGTCAGAACATTGAGTCTCCTGACCATGAAACACTTTAACGCCTCGCGAATGCGACCTTGATCGGTATCCTCTGACTCAGTAGGCAACAGGTCTTCTTTGCCTACCATTCTTAGTTGATTGCGCAACTGCCGTATATCCCGGTCGTAGGGTGTAGCCGAGAGAAGCAGAGCCTTTTTGACCCGAGGAACAGTGTCACCGTGAAAACCCAGCACTCGCGATAATACCCGGTTGCGATCGCTGCTTTCAAAATCGTGCTTGAAGTTGTGTGCCTCATCAATCACCACCAGATCGAAAGTGGGGAGGATATAGTTGAGCACCTCAGCATATTGATCTTTCACCTGACATTTCTGCCGCACCAGTCCCTTCCATTCCCGAGCGGGCACCAGTTGGCGAAGCTCTTCCAGCTTGCCCTTCCAGGAATCAGGGTCATCGCTGAGATGTATGCTGAAGCTGTCCTTGCCGATGAAGAAGTCAGCAAAATAGCCGCTGCCGGCCTGACGTATCAGTGAATCCACATTGCGGCAGCTGGCCATTGGTGCCGCCGGTTGGCCGTCGCGGGTGCGTATACGTCCGCTCGACAGCTTCACGTTGTAGCGTATAAATGCCTCGTACTCACGAACCCATTTCTCCTGCACATTGCGGCTGGGGCACAGGTAAAGCACTCGCAGCATCGGATTGAAATAGCGCATCATCGCCACCACGGCAAGCGCCACATAGGTTTTACCCATTCCGACCTCATCAGCCAGATAACCGAGGCCGATCTCGGGGTCAGCGAGGTGGTTCTGTAGCGCAACGGCCCCCTCCAGCTGCAATTTGCCCAGCGCCTCGAGATCAGGTTGTCCGCCAGACATGTCCAGCAGTAAGCGCGCCGTGTTCATATCAATGGGATTCATGAGTCAGTTTGCTCCACTACCCGGTAACGGCGGCAGAACTGCTCCCTAAACCAGCGGAAAAATACAGCGCGTTGTGTGTCCTCATGCCGTTCCAGGCGGATCTGGTCCCCATTCTCTAATGCATCAATCACGGCCTGAATACGCGCTCTGCAACTGCCGACCTGAGGCCGTTTAGCGAAGGCCCGCTCGGCATACAGCTCATCAACACACAAGAGTATGAGATAGGCGCTGACAGGACTTAAGGTGTGGCTATGCGCTGTATCTTCCAGAGCCCGCCTCTCTTCTGAAAGGGTTAACGCCTTGTCGAGCAGTGTGGGCAGACTGTCGACGCCAGTGCCGGTCAGATAATAATCGAGCTCGTTAAGGCGCTCTTCAGCCAGCGCGTTCTGCATACGATTGCGAAGCCGCCGAAAGGCATTAAAAATCTCTGCGTATTCACTGAAAAACTGCTCGCTAAGGTTGTCATTCATCACAAGGCTGAGCTCGCCACCCTGATTACGCAGCAACAGTTGACGGATGCGCTCGCTGGACAGCAGCAATTGTCTCCTTTCCGAACTCATACCTGCGTAAATAGCCAGAATCTGCGCTGGCGTCAGATCTGGGATGTCGAGAGGTTTGTGGGTCCAGTTAAGTTGCTGCACGAGCACCCGGTGGCGAGGGAAGTTTTTACCTTTGTCCTCACCGCTGCGCCATTCGCCACTGATCTCCAACAATGACCCGTGTCGCAGGCTCTTGCGCAGTGCTTCCAGGTCTCCATCATAATGGCGTACCTGGCTCTGCAGCAGCCAGGGTTCAATGATCGTTTCAGCCTCTGCGCCATGGAGCTGGATGCTTATACGCTCACTCTTGCCGTTTGCTTTGCCCTCATTTGTGCCGACACGGCCACTTAGTTTCCCGCTAAGCCAGTCATAGCAGATTTGTACAACCGGATAACGGGACAGGTGATCATCTGTGGCCGAACCTGGGGGCAATTCTTCAGGCTCATTAAAGCGATGGATATGCGTGTCTTCACTTAACGGCTCCAGCAGCGGTATTGCCTTCGGCAGGCGCAGCAGGAATCCAGCCTCGATATTGTCCCACAGGGCCTTGTGGCTAAAATTGACGGAACCGACGAATACCCAGGCTTCTCCCCTACGATAGAAGTGGTAAACCTTGGCATGCAGCCGCCGGAAATGATTGCCCGTGAGCCCCAGTGTTTTCTTCAAGGCTTCGGTCCAGTCTGCCCACTGCAGTCCAGGTGCCTCTTTAACGGCCTCGTAGTAAGCCTCCGGGCACAAAGCAACGCCTTCTTCATCGCGGGGCAGCAGCATCGTGATCGTCTTTACACCATTCTTTATAAAAATCTCATGCTCATCATTGAGTGGATCATCGGCGAAAAAAGGAGAGATGATTTCCAGGTTCCAGTTGTCATGGGCTGCGATTGGGCGCGGCTTCTTCATCAGATAGTGTGGGAAAGGGCGGCGCTGCAGCCCTGAACTCAGTCCGAAGTAATGTACTGGCTGGGATTGCGCGCAACGAGTTGTCTCCAGATACTGGCGAACCAATAAAGTTGCAGCCAGGTCTTCATTACTCGGATAACGGTGTGTTTCAAGCAATGCAAGATCTTCCAGCAGAATGTTGCGTAACTTCACGCTGAAGCCTCGTGGTTGCAGTTCTTCCCAGTGTAGACACTCGATGTTGTCCCACCAGCCTGCTCGGGTAAGATTGTTGGAGCCAGCGCCGAGCAACAGCGACTGCCCTCCACCGGTTTCCTTCATCAGAATCAGACAGATTTTGCCGTGAAAGGCCCCGTTGGGATGCAACACACCGTGGCAGCCATATTCCATTTCTGGGGAGGCTGACCCTGTTTCCCGATACATGGGCAGGTCATAATAGACATCGATGGGCAGACCGGATTCTCGTAAATGCTCACGAACCATAAGCTGCTTAACGCGTTCATCAGTGGAATAGGCCAGAGACTGTTTCAGTAATAGCGGAATCACTTCCAGCTCGAAAAATTCGGGCTCGAACGTGAACGTAGTGAACAGGGCGGCGACGACCTCGCGATCCCGGATCCGATCCAGCAGGTGTTGGGAAACAACAGCGCTATCCATTTACGGCCGTCCGATGCTGCAATGCTATGTTCAGGAAGGAGCCGAAAAAGTAGTCATAATCCCAACGGTTCGTCAGTGTCTGCTGGTCCGGTATTCTCGCGTTTTCGGCCTTCACACGCACTCTGAGGGTGCGGCTGTTCTCGAGCTCCACCCACGGTGCTCCGCCCCGCTGGCGCATCACCTCTTTGTTGAGCTCCAGTACGCGCAAGAGCGCTTCAAGCAGTTTGCCGGTACAAAGCAAGCGATGAATGTCATGCAGAAACTCGCCGCGAGGCAGGTTGGCATCTTCTGGCAGTGTCTGTGGAAGGAAGCTGTAATCCCGATTCTCAGACAACCAGTTCACGAGTTCATCGACGCTGGCGCCGTCTTTTCGCCGACAGTAGGTGAAAATGTCGTTGGCAGCGACCAGCATCCGATCGACATGTCGAATGTCTATCAACGCCTGCTTCAGACCACTGTGAGCTGTGGTTTTCTCTATGCGCATCAATAGTGTCGGGCCGCTGTTTGGCGCATCGGCAGATGGATCATCCAGGAGCGCGCGCACCTCGCTCCAGAAACGGTTCTGCAAAGCATGGTCCTTTGGCCCCGCCATAAGGCAGTGCAGCAGACGTTCTTGTAGTTTCCGCTCACGAATCGCGAGCAGGAAGGGTTTCGCCAGCGCCTCCAGACGGCGCCGATCCAGCACTCCGGTTTGCGTTAGCATTCCGAAAAGCTCATTGGCGTGTGTTCCGAGGTTGGCAATAATTAGCTCGGTTAGCTGGCGCCCCAAAGGCGTGAGATGGCGGTTCTGCCCTTGGGCGAGGCTCGTTTCACTGGCAGCCGTCGAATACAGCCCCCAAAGACCGTAGCTTGCCTGATCGCTGAGAATCAGTTGACTGGTATCTAGGCCCAATCGCAGCGGCTCCTTCTGTTCGATTCGCTGCTTTACCCGGGTGATACCGAGGATATCTCCTGCCCCCGCTAGATAACGCAGGTAGCCGGTCAATTGTTCGTATCGGAGAAAAGTTTCTCTGGCGAGCTCATGCCGTCGGGATTCATCCTGCCCCGCTGTCAGTTGCTCAGCCCAGTAAAAACCCAGTAGCGCCACGGCAAAGTTGTCCATGGACGAGGTGACGGTCGTAAGATTGCCGACAACTCGGCGACCAAACCGTGTCCATACCAGCTCAAAGCCAAGCGGGTCACGGGATCCCTTTGGTTTGGCTCGATCATCTAGGTGAGAAAGAAAGGGCATAGTAAAACCTGGCTTTTTTTGTTGGTAGGATCTTACTGATTGATGCGTGCCGAGTCACCTGTTGAGTCTCCATTGGGTGAGAGCTTCAGAATACGCCGGTGTGCGACGAAATTCGTCGCTAAGAATAAAATGATACGATTAACCAAATGGGTAGGTGGCAGCGACACAAAATGTCGGTACTATCAGTATAAATAGGCAAAAATTGCTCGAAACCAAGCGGGAAATATAATGCGCCGGAAAAATGAAAATATTGAAAAATAGATAGATAGCGGAGGTGTACGACCGTGACGATTAATGATGGCAGCATAAATTTCTACGAGTAACTGCTGTGGAAAAAAGGGGGGTTACCATGGTTCATGCAGCCTGCCGGTGAGTTCACCATCGTTAGGATCATTCTGGAGCCAGCTCTCAACATTCCGAATGAGCTCATCGAAATTTACCGCAGAGCGTCCTCTCGTACTGCACTCCCATATAACCAGAGTTTTCCAGCCTTGGCGCTGACGCTCCAGAGCAAACCTTCTGTCTCGCAGCCGGTTACCAGAAATCTTTTCTTGCCATTTCTCTTGGTTCTGCATTGGCCATTTGAATAGATGGCAGTCATGGCCATGGAAAAAGCAGCCGTTCGTCAATATGACAGCTTTGTGACTAGGAAAAACCATGTCAGGTATCCCCGGTAGCCCTTGGAATCCAACCTTCTTGGGAAGGCGATACCGGAAACCCCGTCGCCAGAGCGCTTTGCGAATTGAGACTTCAATTTTAGTGTCTCGGCCCCGAATGTTTGACATCATTCTGGAGCGAGTTGCCTTATCGACTACATCAGACATTGCATCAGACCTGGATTTCTGTCCGTTTCCTGGTATGCTCACAAGGATGCATACCCACAGGGAAGAATGATGTCACACCATATCAATATAATCGACTTGTTTGCCGGGCCGGGAGGGCTAGGTGAAGGGTTTTCGAGTTTTAGAAAGTCGACGGCGCCGAGCGGGGGGTTTCGGATACGAGCTTCCGTGGAAAAAGAGTCCAGTGCCCACGATACATTGACACTTCGGGCGCTCTACAGAAAGTTGGTAGGCACAAAAGAGGCAAAGCATTATCACGCTTATATCGCTGGTGAGATCAGTAAAAACGATCTGATATCGGCAGTACCGCAAGCATGGTGTCTGGCACTTGAGGAAACTCTCGAGCAACCCTCTGCGCTTGGGCTCGACAATGAGCGTATACACCAGAGAATCCGCCAGCTAATTAAAGCTCACAATAAAGACCCGTGGGTGGTCATTGGTGGTCCGCCGTGTCAAGCCTACTCGCTCGTAGGTAGATCTCGCAACATGGGGATCTCTGGGTACCGTGCTGAGGATGATCATCGGCACTTCCTGTATCGCGAATACTTGGAAATACTTGATGTCGTTCAACCAGATGTGTTTGTGATGGAGAACGTAAAAGGTATCCTTACTGCCAAGGTTGGAGGCGAGCTTATTTTTCCAACTATAAGGCAGGATCTTGAGCACCCGGCGTCAGCGCTTGGAAGAAAGCGCTCCAGTGGGCGAACCTACAAGTTGCGTTCTTTTGTGATGCCGCCTGATTCGGGCAACCTTTTTGAGCAGGACTACAGGGAGGACAAGTCGTTCGTGATACATGCGGAACGTTATGGCGTCCCGCAGGCCCGTCATCGCGTAATTTTGCTAGGTATTGCCACTGATATTGAGAGGGAGCCGCATACCCTCGAAGCAGTTTCTCCAGTCTCTGTGGAGAAGGTTCTGACTGGGCTGCCTAGGCTTCGGAGTCGGTTGTCTAAGGGTGGAGATGATAAAAAGAAGTGGCGGGCAAGTATTGAGGATCAGGCTGCGAACATAAAAAGAGAGCTGCAGGGTAGCGGACAGGCGGTGTTGCTTGATGAAATCCAATATCAGCTTGGGAAGCTGAGATTTAAAGCGCCAATAAAATCATATGGGTATGATCAAGTTCCGTTTTCCAAGAAGTTGCCCGATTCCCTTGCGGATTGGCTGAGCAATGACATGCCCCTGAAGGTGCTCAACCACGAATCAAGGGGGCACATTCCTGGAGATCTGGGCAGGTACTTTTACAGTGCCTGTTGGGCCACAGCCTATAAGAACACTGATAATTTGGTTCCCAAAGCGAAAGATTTTCCTGACTGTCTTGCTCCGGCCCACATCAATTGGAAGAGTGGGCACTTTGCTGACCGCTTCCGGGTACAGGCGAGAGGAAGGCCGGCCACCACTGTGACTAGCCACATATCGAAGGATGGACACTACTTTATTCATCCGGATCCTAGTCAATGCAGAAGCCTCACTGTTCGAGAAGCTGCGCGGATTCAGACGTTTCCGGACAATTACTTTTTCGAGGGTGGTCGCACGCAACAATATGTACAGGTTGGTAATGCCGTTCCTCCGTTTCTAGCCTTGCAGTTGGCCGAGATTGTATGGGGATTGCTTAAGTAAATTGAATTTCTATCGAGGGCTGGTAACCCGCCACCGGACCCATAGTTGTGTAGATGACTTCATGATGCGAAATACTAGGCCGATGATAAAGAGTGAAGGCAGACTCTAGGAACATCCGTCATCGTATCGTGCCAGAACCATGATGGTCCGATTGCACGAGCGTCGTCATTCGAATGTTCTAGGTACCCTAATAGGATAGGCGTCAGCAGAGAGTTCAGTTTAATCCGGAGGACGCTGGATATGGCAGCTTATAAATCAGACTGAGATCGATGGAATCAGCCTAAATCGCGTTAAAAACAGCCAATTTTGACGCTGAGGCCGATAACTTTGGAATATTGAATATTTTTTGCAGGCTTGTTCAGAGCTTCCTTAACACCATCCCTTGCTTCAGTTGACCCTTGCGGCTATTAAAATCAACAGAATACGATTAATATGGGACGGCTTTAAAACGGACAGCATGGTGGCAAATGATGGATTTGGACGAGTACCGGCGGGAGTTGCTCGATGCTGCGTTGCAGCGCATGTCAGGAGTAGGGACTCAGGAAAGAGCAAACGAATGCTTGCTCTACGAGTTTGTGGAACGAGTCACCCAAGCCGAGGAGTTCTCGGACATCATTCCTTGCCATTTCTCAGGAGTCGGTTCACGCGGTCGCCGCATGAGAATTGATGGCTACCAGCTCGACGAGGCGGACGACTCGATCCGTCTCATAATTTGTGATTTTTCCTCAGAGGCAAACCCAGAGAGCTTGACCCGTACTCGTGCTGAAGCTTCTTTCAGGCAGGTAGAAAATTTCATCAATGATTCTAGCTGTGGAAGAATCTGGTCCGAATCTGGTGTGGGCGAATCCGACGCAGCAGAGCTCGCCAATATGCTCGAGTTGTCAGGCAAGAGTGTCTCGCGTTACAGGATTTACCTCTTCACCGACTCGCTGATGAGCGGAAGAATAAAAGAGCTTCCAGAGGGCGAGGTTGTTGGAGTATCGGCCGAGTACCACATCTGGGATGTCGCAAGGCTTGCTGCTGTATCGCAATCGTCGCTTGGGCTGGAAGAGTTCGAGGTTGATTTTACCGAGTTTGTTAAGGGGGGGTTGCCTTGCCTTGAAGCCAGCGGCACTGACGAGTACCAAGGCTTTCTCGCGGTGATTCCCGGTGACGTTTTGGCAAGAATTTACGACCGACATGGCTCCAAACTGCTGGAAGGCAACGTACGTTCATTCCTCACTGCAAGAGGGAAAATAAACAAGAGTATCCAAGGGACGATAAGAGCCGATCCAGAAAAGTTTTTCGTTTATAACAACGGAATTACCTGTACTGCTACAAGCGCGCAAATAGTTTCAGGGGAAAACGGTACCAGATTAATTGCTGCGAAGTACCTTCAGATAGTCAACGGAGGGCAGACCACAGCATCATTGCATGCGGCTCTGCGGCTAGGGCAGAAAAACCTGGAGAAGATTCATGTCCAGATGAAGTTATCGGTTGTGACAGTAGAAGAAGCCGAGAAGCTTGAGGAGATGATCGAAAAAATTGCTCGATACTCCAATAGTCAGAACAAGGTCAGCGAAGCGGACTTTTTCTCGAACCACCCCTATCACCAAGCAATGGAGCGCCTCTCCAGACGTATTCTTGCTCCAGCTTCGCAGGGGGCCCAATACCACACCCGCTGGTTCTATGAGCGTGCGCGCGGGCAATACCAGAATGCCCAGCTGCATCTTACTCCTGCAAGGAAACGGGATTTTCTGCGAGACAATCCAAGATCCCAGATGCTGGTGAAGACAGATGTAGCTAAGTACGAGAATTCGTGGATGTGCAAGCCCCATATAGTCAGCCAGGGTGCGCAGAAGAACTTCTCTCACTTTGCTTCCTTTGTCTCTGGAAGATGGGGTGAGGAGGGAAGCAGTTTCAATAATGAGGGGTATTTCCGAGACGTTGTCGGGCGTGCAATTCTCTTCAGGCGTGTCGAGAAGCTTGTCAGCGGTGCCTGTTGGTATCAGACAGGGCTGCCCCGCGCGCAGATTGTAACTTACACGATCGCCAAGCTCGCTGACATCATAAATGGGCACGATCAAGGTGGAAGCCTGGACTTCAAGACGATCTGGAATGCGCAATGCCTGCCTTCAGAGCTTGAGGAATTTATTCTGGTTGTTGCTGCGCAGGTGACTGAAATAATTATCAATCCGCCCGTTCAGGGTATGCATGTCGGTGAGTGGTCGAAAAAGGAAATATGCTGGCAGAAGGTCAGGGAGTTGCATGTGCCCTTCCAGCCCAGACTGAATAAATTCCTCGTGGACAAGGACGAGAGGCTGGCAAATGAGAGGGAAAACTCTGTTGCAGGCAAGGAAAACAGCAAGATCGACGCGTTGAGTACGGTAGTGAATCTTGGTACGGAGTATTGGAAAAAACTGGCAGATTGGGCTCGTGACTTCTCACCAATATACGGCAAGGAAGCAGATCTTGTACGACTGGCATCGCGTCACGGATGGGTACCTTCCGATAAGCAAGCTGCGGCTCTCATGTCTATTCGAGCTCGACTGGAAAGGGAGGGCTTCCGCTCTGATGGCTGAGGCTGACTACTGATGAAAGAGTTCAACACAGAAAGCTTGAAAGTATCTGTAAATGAGGTTGCATCAACACTTCCGGGTTGGGCCCGGACAGCTGTGGAGGTGGGCATGCTTGCAAGGCGGGCTGCTCATTCCACTGAAAGCAGGCTCATTGTTTGCTGTGTGGTTCCTTGCCGGAGCGTATTCACTGCTCTGATCGGATTTGGTGCCGTACTTGCTGGAGGGTTTGCCTTCAAGAAAGGTTTTGCATGGGAAGACTTTTTGAGCGTGGAGCCAGGCTCTGAAATTTTTTGGAAGGAAAAGGATAGAGACGGCAACCACGTGGGCGTCGTAGAGCCGCATGAAGAGTTGTCAGGTCAGATTTTTGTTCCTGTCACCATCACTAAGCCTGCAAGGAAGCAAGGACGCTGGCTATTTACCAAAGACAAATTCTATGAATGCATATTCAGCGAGGACAAGCTCCCCTCTCTCAAAGGTGCCGAAAAATATGAACGATCCGAGGTATTCTTTGGTAGTTTGGGTATAAAAAATGCTTCTTCGTGGCTGATGACTTCGGGAGCCGAGGTGCGCCTCATTACGAATCGTGCTGCATTGGAACGCAATCTTGAAGGATGGGGGCTTGTCGCAGTGGAAGGCAGCGCAGGTGTACCGCTGGATGATCTGATGCTTCTAAAACATGAAGAAGATGCGCCCTTGGCAAAGGCAACGATTGCCAGCCATCTGGGAGGGCTGGTTGTTGCCTGCCCTGTTACTGTGCTCGATGGTCCGTTGGCTTTTCAGAGTTTTCAGAAAGTTGACTCGGGTTCTTTGGTATTTGTGCTTGAGCGCGCAGAACTGGGCGTGGAGCATGTCGGCTTTCTTGAACAGGCACGTCATCAGCATTCCCCTGAGCACACCGTAGAAATCGACAGCATGTTTTTTTCGGACGTACCCGAATCTGTCGAGATAACCGGGTGTTGTCTGAGAGCAGCCTGAGTCGCTTATGAAAAAGAATGCCTTTGAGCTGACAGATCGCAGGTTTTCAAATGCCGATCTGGCAGAAATCCATGTTACCTATCTTGGCAACGACATCGTTCGCCTGAGTCTTGATACGGTGAAACAAGCCTTTCGCACGCTTGATTATTCTGACGACTATCAGTCCCGGCTGGGGCTTGGGCTCTTCAGGATTCGTTGTTCGATACTTTTTGGATTGGCTCTGTACTCTCATGATGAATTGCGACTTCTGGAGCAAGGTCAGGAGCTGATGGCAATGGCTGAGTCTCTACCAGGTTCTAGAGACATGTTTGCCCGGTTGATTGAGCACTTGAAGCAACTTCTGGATGCTCCGAACCCTAAGCTCGAATGGGTTCTGCAGCAGGACTGGGAAGAAACCAGTGCAGTTGTCTTCACTCCGATGGCAATGGGGAAGAGCTTTGGTTCTCATCTCATAGCAGAGCAGAACAGTCATCACTTAAGTGTCATCCATTCCTTGAATGAGCTGGGAAGTGGGAAATATTCGACTTTGATTCTGCCGGGAACCATGCGATATCTCTCATATGCTCTTTCCATGAAACTGCTCCACCGAGGCGAGTTTGCCAAAATTCACGTCCTTCTGTATGAGGGCGAGTTTCTAGATTTGAAGAGCAGGTATGAGTTGCCGAGCTCGCCACTTTTTCCAGAGCTTTCATTTAGGGGCGAAACAATACTCTATTATTCCAAAACCGCCATCCAATCGGGCGCGGAACCCCTGCCGACAGTTGAAATGAATTCCGGCAAGGCAAAGATCCGGGACGGCAATCCATTTGCGAGGCTTATTCTTTTTGAAAACGGGTGTGAACTGCATGTATTCGAAAATGAATGCGTGCATGTCTGGCGCCCTGATAACACCGATGGCTTGATTAAGGTCTATCCTGCCCAGCTTATGGAAGGTGATTATCTCGTTTTCGAAAAAGGACAACGACATGATCTGTTTCACCTTTCAGATGAAGACTTAGGCTTCAGACTAGAACTTGATAATACGGAAGGTTGGCGAAAGCCACTTAATGCCATGCTGCTGAATCACACTCCACGAGAGGTAGCGTCTCTCATGATGGAGACAGCTAATCTGAATCGTGGAAACTCATCTGCTCCGGAGGTTAATGCCGAGACTGCTGGTTTGCGCAACCTTCAAAACAATGTCACGAAGTGGGCAGATGGTCAGGTTTTCGGGCCGGGAGATATTTCTACCATGCGAGCACTGGTCAGTATTCTTGTAATTAGCGGCTTCCTGGAAATAGACGGATCGATTGATGGCGCGGCGGATGCGTGGTTTGCAACACTGCAGAATATCAGGGCTGGCCGAAGGGCTGCTGGCGTTAATCTCAGCAGCCAGAGAGACGAGTTGCTCAAGGAGTTACTGGGCAAACGGGCAGAGCTTGAAGGCGCTGAGGAACTGATCCTTAGCAATGGCATGCTGATCTCCCTGCACAAGCTGGCAATGGTCGGTGATCCTGTCTGGGTGGTGCCTGATGCTTTTAGAAAAGAACCTGAACGGGGAACGTTCCGATGGCTAGAATGATCCCGCCCATGTATGCAGCCGACACCTCGCAGGGTGAAAGGCGTGTGTTCGAGCTTTTGCAGAACGATCCGGATACGAAGGGGTGGATTGTTCTTCACTCATATGGAGTCAGCAATCACAAGTCCAAGCGTAACGCTGAAATTGACATGATCGTCCTTGTACCAGGGTATGGAGTTCTGTGTCTGGAGATAAAGGGCTCAAAGGTGTCGAGGCGCGAAGGGATATGGGATTACGGTTACAAGACTTCTGTGGAAGGCCCTTTCCGCCAGGCATCAACCGCAATGCATGCTCTGCGGGACAGCATTTCACGCAGGGATTTAGCATATCGAAACATGCTCTTCTGGTCTGGAGTGGTATTCACCTCCCAATCCTTTAACGAGAAATCTCCTGAATGGCAGCCGTGGCAGTACATAGATGGCGCTGACCTGACCCGTCGGCCGATTTCCAGATTGATCACCGGCATGCTTGACCGAGCGCATTCACATTCCGCGTCACGAAGCGGTGCAGCACACTGGTATGACAGCGTGGCCAGTCGCCCTTCACAGGATCAGGTCAACAGGCTGGTCAATTTCATGCGAGGTGATTTTGAAGCTATTGCCAGTCTCAAGGATATGGTCCAGCAAGCCGAGCAGACGATTAAAAAACTGACAGAAGAGCAGTATGTAGTACTCGATTCGCTGGAGGATAACGATCGCATTCTTGTCAGTGGACTGGCAGGTACAGGCAAGACCGTTCTCGCTCTGGAAGCCGCAAGACGGGCTTGCCACAATGGAGCGTCCGTGCTGCTCGTCTGTTTCAACAGGCTTCTTGGGGAATGGATGAGTGCGGAGGTTGACAACATAGCCTCAACAACCAGCGGAAGTGTCCATGCCGTACATATTCATGGTCTCATGCGTGAAATTGTTGGTCATGCTGCTCCGGTCGGTCAGGACAGACGATACTGGACAAAAGAACTTCCCGAACAGGCGTTGTTGAGTCTCTGGGGCGATGTGAACGCTAGGAAGTTTGACGTTCTTGTAGTGGACGAAGCTCAGGATATTCTGACTGTCGAATATCTTGACGTCTTGAGTGAGCTTCTTGTTGGTGGTCTGGCCGGCGGGAAGTGGATGATATTCGGCGACTTCAAGAATCAAGGTATTTACATCGATAGCGCCGGAAGATCAGCGGATGAGCTGACGAAGGACCTGGCGGATCGAGCGCCCTATCACACAAGACATAACCTGTATGTCAATTGCAGGAACGCAGAGCAGATCGTGAGTGCTATAACGCTCGTCTGTAGTTTGAATCCGGGCTACAAGAAGACAATTCAGGAAGTCGATGGGGCGGGGGTGGAACCTCGTTTCTGGAAAGACGGTTCAGAACAACTGGCAATCCTTTCAGAAATGCTTCGTGAGTTGCGTCGTGCTTTCGAAGTTCGGGACATCATTGTTCTCTCTACTCGCAAGGACGAACAATCCTGTGCGTCCGCGCTGGCCGGAAAGGAGGGTGCGGCGCTTGTGCCTCTGCGCCAGGCAAGGCGAGGCATTGTCGAAATTCCTTATACGACGATTCATGCGTTCAAGGGACTGGAGGCACAGGCTGTAGTGGTAACTGATGTTAGCAGTCTGGATGATGAGCAGAGAGCCTTGCTCTATGTGGCTATGTCACGAGCTCGTATTCGGTTGGTGCTGTTGATGAATGATAGTTGCCGAGCCACATACAAAAAATTGCTGATACGGAATCTCGACTCGCATATAGGGGGCAGGGCATGAGTTTGCAAGGAAATGTCACAAATCGACAATGGTTAGTTGCGAGACTCAGAGCCGAGGTTATAGGGCCTGATCCATCCGGTGAGCCTGTTGTACCTGTAGGGGCCAGCAAACTGCCCGGGTGCACTTGGCAAGAATTTCGAACCCCCAGGAAACAGCAAAATGGCGAAGAAGTTCTCTGGCAGGACGCACCTCTTCGCCGTTACGGTGCAGGAATCCTCTATCCAGCTGGTAGTCGCTTGACCGAGACCGGCGACGATGAGACGTACAGGGAAGCAACACCAGTTGATGAACTGCAGCAGGATAGCCTCAAGGCTGCCGATAGTGTAACTGATGCAACGCTTTTGCCTGCAATTCCAACCAACGATGACTCGGAGGATTATGACGTCTCGTTAGCAAACGCCATGAGTCCCTCTGCAGTCGGGCTCAGCTTTCTTGCAGACCTGTCGTTACTCACTGACAACATTCTGATAGAGCTTGTGAACGTTACACGAGCATCTTCGAGCGAGCTGGTAGAGACGTCCGCCGCAATGTATCGCCGTTGTACGGTTTCCATCAGGAACGAAAAAGGTAATGACAGCGAGCGAACAGTCTGGCTGCGTGAGCCTCTGCGGGATACCGAAGGTGCTTTCCCAGGAATAGTGCTTGATCCGGCCAGGATGGATGTCAGCAGGACAAGTGGGGTGCGGGAGCAGGTTCCTGGTGTGGAAGGGTTGGAGGCAGTGATAGTTGTCAGACCCTGGAAACAGGGCAAAAAGGTCCATGACAATCTGAAATTGCTGACAATCACACTGGTGAACAGGCGCAGTCGTTCAGGTTGTGATGATGAAAACTCGATTTTCCAGGCAGGTGTCCGGGTAACCAGCAGGTCCGAGGCTAACTGGATCGCGCCCTATCCGGAGTCAGGGCATGAGAATTCTGGCGCGCTGGAGGACGTGCTCTCGGACGAGGCCATCAACCAGGTCCTTTATCGGGACCATCGTGCCTATGCAATCGGTCACGGTTGCGCAGCTGACTGGTCTCCGCCCGTTGGTGGATTTGTGTCTGCCATCTGGAGTGACGTGATGCCGGTATACGAGACGCCACCCACCACGGCCGAGCTTGAGTTCACGGACAAGAGCGGTACCCTGCTGAAACTGAGGGTAAGCATGAGAAAGCTTGGCGGGCTGGATCCAGAGGATTCTGGTTGGGGAGAAATATCTCTGCTCATATCCGAATACGAACGCTGGATTCAGGGCCAGCGATCTGATGAGCTTCCGTCTTTGGATGCCTCAGTCTCTGCAACCGGCAGTGCGCTGATTCAGCGTTGCGAGCAATGCCTTGAACGTATTCGCGACGGGATGTCATTGCTCAAATCTGATGGAAAGCTCGGAGTCAATGCGCGCAGGGCATTTGAACTGGCCAACCATGCGATGCTTGTCGCGCAGTTGCGGGGCGGGGCGGAGGTGCGGACTCCCGACTATTCCTCAGGAACTCTGGAGTGGAATCGTCCAGCGGTATCACCAGACCCGGCCGTGCGGCATGATGACAAGGGGTACTGGCGACCTTTCCAGATAGCTTTTCTGCTGATGTCATTGCGGGGCATTTGTGAGCCGGAACATGCGGACAGGGAAATAGTCGACCTGATCTGGTTCCCTACAGGCGGCGGCAAGACGGAAGCTTATCTGGGAGTGACAGCCTTCACCATGTTTTTCAATCGGCTGACTGGCAGGGAATCATCAGGCTGTAGTGTCCTGATGAGATACACCCTGAGGCTGTTGACCGCACAGCAGTTCCAGCGGGCAGCAACATTGTTCTGTGCAATGGATCAATTGCGAGCTGCGAACCAGAAGGAGTTGGGACTGGCTCCATTCACTCTTGGTCTATGGGTGGGAGGAGACACTACACCGAACAGCAGAAAGGCCGCGCTGGAGGCCTTGGCGAAACTCGAAAGCAAATCCGATGAAGAAAACCCGTTTGTCCTTCTTCAGTGCCCTTGGTGCGCAGCCAAGATGGGGCCTCTTGAGCGGGTTGCTACCCAAGGTGGGCAAAATCCTTACAGGAGGAGTTCTAAACCAAAGCATGAGGTCTTGGGGTATGTGCGGCAGGGTGCGGGTAGTAACCAGACTGTCGTATATCAATGTGCCGATACAGGCTGTGAGTTTGGCGGCGGGCTTCTCAGTCGCGGCAAGCGCCCTCTGCCAATAGCAACAATCGACGAAGATCTGATAGCCAATCCTCCAAATCTTCTGATTGGCACAGTCGACAAATTTGCAATGCTCGCATGGAAACCGGAATTGAGGCGATTCTTCGGAATTGGTGAGAACGGGATGCATGAGACAGTGCCGCCGAGTTTGATTATTCAGGATGAATTGCACCTCATATCCGGACCACTGGGAACCATGGTGGGTGCTTACGAAATGGTCATTGACCGGCTGTGTCGAGAGCATGGGGTTGGGGATATCGGTCCGAAGATCATCGCATCCACTGCTACCATCAGTCGCGCTCGTGAACAGATCAAACATCTTTATGCACGTGATGCGTCTATGCTATTTCCCCCTTCCGGTCTGCGATCATCTGATTCGTTTTTTGCCCGGGAGACAGACGGGCGGGGAAGAATGTACCTCGGCGTGATGGCTCCGGGACACTTCTCTTTGCAGACGACTGTAGCAAGGACTTTTGCAACGATGCTACAAAGTGTTCCTCACATGCCTGCCGATGAGCAGGGGAAGGATCCTTGGTGGACGCTGCTCTGTTTTTTCAACTCGTTGCGAGAGCTTGGCAGTGCTGCGACTCTCATGGTGGCGGACGTTCGTGAATACATGCGTGTGCTCATGGATCGTCATGGGTGGGATTACAAACTGATGCGCAACACCATGCCTGCAGAGCTCACCAGTAGAATCAGGAGTGACGATATCCCCAAGGAGCTGGCTAAACTGGAGATCCCACTCGAATCTCGTGATGGTGCAAGACAGAAGGCCTATCCCGTGGACGTCTGTCTTGCTTCCAGCGTCATCGAGGTCGGAGTAGACCTTCCCAGGCTTTCACTGATGTCGATTGTCGGCCAGCCCAAATCCACATCTCAGTACATTCAGGTATCAAGTCGTGTGGGGCGTGGAAAGGATAAGCCAGGGCTGGTTGTGGTGCTGTATGGGCAGAGCAAGCCAAGGGATCGAAGTCATTATGAGAGTTTCCGCAGTTACCATCAAAAACTGTATGCACAGGTGGAGCCTACCAGTGTGACTCCGTTCAGTGTTCCGGCAATCGAGCGAGCAATACAGGGAATTCTCGTTGCCATTACCAGACAGCTGGGCGCTCTGAAAACGGAGGGGGCCTCCCCTAGGCCATTTCCGCTGACCGTCAACAGTCGGCTTCTTCCGATTCTGGAAGAAATGCTAAGAGAGCGTTGCAATGCAGTCACCGACGGCGAGGCTACCAATGCTGTCCTGGAACTGCTGGATGACAGGCTGGGTCAGTGGCGCGCATGGGATCCAAGCGCTTATGGGCGCTTCGGGATTTTTCCAGAGAGTCCGACCCTGATGTATCCGGCGGGTGCAAACCCGCCTGCTGAATGGGATGGCCATAGCTGGCCGACGCTGTCTTCCATGCGTAATGTTGATGCGAGCGGGGAAGCTGACATCACAAATTGGTTCAATATGTCGCCTACAGCGGAGGATCAAACTTGAAGCCTATAAGACGATCGCAGGCGATTACCCCCTTTGGACCGGGGGCCATGGTGGACTTCCCGGGACCAGTGACTTTGGTCCATGCAGCTATTGATGCGTGGCCATTCGATGAATGCAGTCGCGAACATGATGAATTCAGAATTGATGACGAGCCTAGGCTCGCTCATCGTCTAGGGGTGGAATTCTTCGTCCTTCCACCGGATTTCCGAAGACCTCAGCGTGGCTCAGGTCAGTCAATTAACCTGAATTTGAAACTTCCCTTTCTGCGATTTCCGAGGTGGCATGTATGTCCGATTGCATCATGTGGCAGGATGCATTTCGGGGAGTATCACGATAGGGATGCTCCCGTATGCACAGGCAGAGGGCAACATGTTCACAAGCCTAGGAAGACCTTTCAGGTTCGTTTTGTTGCAGCCTGCTCCAAAGGACATCTGACCGATTTTCCATGGGTTGAATGGGTTTTTGATGGAAACCCCGGAACCTGGAGGGCAGATGGGATTGACAGATGGCTTACCCTGAAAAGCTCTGGAAGCGCGTCCCTGATGGGAATGCAGGTTTCTGCCGAGGAGGGGCTGGGTGAAGCAGTACGGCTTGTGAAGACTCGCACCCTGGCAGGAGCCTTTGGGAGCGGGGTATCCGATGGAGATGAAGCAGGCGACCAGAAGTCACCCTTGTCCCGCATAGGTGTTCGCTGCAGCGGCGAGAATCCGGTTCTAGCTATCGGGTCAGGGCAAAGGCCTGCTCCAGGGTGTGGTGAGCATCTGCAGGCGATACTCAAAAATGCCACTAATATCTATTTTTCGAATGTGGTGAGTTCGATCTATATACCACCGATTGACGATTCAAGTCTGTCGCCGGAAATGCTTGATCTTCTCGATGAGCCAAGCATGAAGAGGGGGCTGAGAGAAGCAGCAATGGACGCCAATGATGGCCTGGTTTCGCAGAAGTCTGCGCGCCGCCTGCTCGCGAAATACCATCCGGAATCAGTCGTCGCGCCAGAAAATCTGGCGAAAGCGGCGAATGAACATCTGCTGTTAGGGGTTCGTCTTGAGGACCGTAAGACCATGACGGTTCTGGAACAGCTATGGAAAATGAACGGTGGGTTTGTGTCCATGGAGGATATATCGGATGTCGTCGGCCGCATGGAATGGGAGATAGAACCATCCCGGATTCTGCCGGACATCATGGCAAAGCTGGGTAACATGCTTGGACAGAGTGGCGCTGATGATAATTCGCAGGTCGGCACGAAAATGCCGGCAGATGTATCGGAGGAGGGGATATACCGACGCCAGGAGTATGAAGTCTTCATTCGAGACATTCAGGCAGGCTTCCCGAAAAAAGATCTGGATATCAGGAGCAGGCCCGTCGAGGAGTATGCGGAACTTTCCGTATGCGGTTTCAAGAGAGTCGCGCTGCTGCACAAGCTTCGAGAAACACGTGCATTCGATGGTTTTTCCAGAATCAATTCATCAGGACTATCGCGACATGAAAGTCGAGCATTGTTTGCTCAAGGGGAAGTGAAATGGCTTCCGGCAATCATTGTTAGGGGCGAAGGCATTTTCGTGGAGTTCAATCACGAACAGATCGCTGCCTGGGAAGCTGCGCACAAGGATACGCTTGATCTGCGCCTCAAGCCATTGCGCCATCATCTTGCGGCTCTTGCTGTCCAGCGCAATCAGCCGGTGATGTCTATCACCCCCGGTTATCTATTGCTTCATACATTTGCCCATGTCCTGATCACCGAGCTTGTGCAGGAATGCGGTTACGGCTCTGCCTCGCTGCGGGAGCGAATTTATTCAGGAGGTGGCGAGGAACCGATGTCCGGTGTGCTCATATACACGGCTGCTGGAGACTCGGAAGGTACAATGGGCGGGCTGGTCAGGATGGGAGAGCCGGATAGACTGGTTTCCATAGTGGTCAATGCTATCAACAAGGCACGATGGTGCTCATCCGATCCGGTCTGCATCGAAAGTACAGGGCAAGGCCCGGGAAACTGCAATCTTGCCGGATGCCATTCATGCGCATTGCTGCCGGAAACGTCATGTGAAGAGCAGAACCGGCGTCTGGATCGTGCGATGTTGGTGGGTACTCTGGAGAACCCGGAGATTGGCTTTTTTAACAGCCTTTTGGACTAGCAGATACCACAGCTTATCGACAGCATGGTCAGCAATCTGGAGAACTTCTTGGGGGACGTAGTTATCGAAAATTAGCGGGTTAGCGCTTGTGCTCCAACATTCACCTATCTGCTTGCGAACCCCAAGAGGTTGTATCTCCACTACCAGTAGCTGGACCCAACGAAGTGAGCGGAAAGCGCCGAGACGCACCCATGCACTATGCTGTGCTGTATTAGTTCAGACTAAATCTGTAGTGGTCAACTAAATCCTGCCCCTCTATGAGCGTGGACCGAAATGGATTCTAAAGCTCGTCTCTAGATACGTATTCGTTGTTGTCAAAGACCACGGAGCCATACTGATTGAAATTGCCCGCATCACGGTAGAGATAAATAAATTGTCTGCATTTGTCATTGCCTCGACTTGACGCCATGCTCGACATTAAACAATATCCACTCATGATAACAACTAACCACCATAAACCCTGCCCCTTCTGCGACCCAACCGGTCGCGAGCCACTGGCCAGCAGCATCAACGGCTTCGCGATCTTCGACAACTACCCCATTTCAGCGGGACATACGTTGATTATCCCTATCCGACATGTTGGTTCATACTTCGAGCTAACGCGTATCGAGAGGGATGACTTCTGGGATCTGGTCTAGCAGGCCAAACCAGAGCTCGCCAGCCAATTTGCACCCGACAGCTACAATATTGGTATGAATGATGGCCCGGCAGCAGGGCAGACTATTGGGCATTGTCACATCCACCTGATTCCTCGTTATGCCGGGGACGTGGATGATCCTCGCGGTGGGTTACGTTGGATCATGCCAGACAAAGCTGATTATTGGTCCGGCCGATGAGCGCACTCTCCGCCAGGGCACAGCTTGCGTTCTTGGAGAAAATTCAGCGTCTGTTTGATGAAGGCGAATTTTCTGCTACTTACAAGTTTGCCCTGATGCTGACATTAACCGAGCTAGCGATTGAACGTGGCACGGATGATGACGCAGAGCTGGCATTGCCGCTCGACGCAGTGGCCGAGCGTTTCGCGTTGTTGTACTGGCGACAGGCAAGCAGCTACGGTCCGGCATCTGAGGATTCAGAAAACGGGATACTGCTGCAGAACCTGGGTAAACAGGCCGCTGTGATCAATCGGATTCGCGACATTTACAATGACGTACAGGGCAACCCGGCTAGGGCCCCTATGCACCCTCAGTGGAAACGCACGATTTCCGATATCCGGGCTGTTGTTCACAATATGCCGCTTCGCCATCTGCAGGTCATAGGCGGCCAAACCGACCGATTCATGTATGACTATCCTTGTACCAACAAAATGCTGATCTTGAAGCGGGGCGTCAGCCACAATCTGCGCCGCTTTAGTCCATTGATTCAGCAGTTGGCCAAGGCAGGCTGGGTTCAGCACATTCGCAGCAATCGCCGAAATGCACCACTGCTTGGCAAAAAGGACGATCTGGAGTCTTTCATGTTCGGCACACCGCGTGCGCTACTGGTTCGTATTTCACCAATTCTGTCTCAGATGCAGGACAGGCGTTGCTTCTACTGCCAGGGAAAGCTGCACAGCCAGACCGAGGTTGATCACTTCATACCGTGGTCGCGCTATCCACGAGATACGGTGCACAATTTTGTGGTGGCGCACCGTGGCTGCAACAATGACAAGCGGGATATGCTGGCTGCGAAGACGCATCTTGAGCGGTGGCTGGCGCGAAATGACCAGTTAGGGCAAGAGCTGGGTGAGCAAGTGCATGACCTGGGGTTTGTATCTAATATCGCCAGCACAACCGAGGTGGCAAAATGGGCTTACGGCGAGGCTTTCAGAATGCGGGGATTTGCTTGGATTGAAGCACGCCGGCAGACAGAAATGGTGGGTCGAGAGTATCTTGAGTTGTTTGGGGCGGATAGAACTTAGCTGATCGACTTATTTGCAGCAGAGCGTCCATCTGCGACGCCTTTGTAGCTTTTGGGGCAGGAGAGGACTGTCTAATGGTGCCCAGGAGAGGACTTGAACCTCCACGACCTTTCGATCACTAGCACCTGAAGCTAGCGTGTCTACCAATTCCACCACCTGGGCATTGCGGGGTGAAGCATTTCAGAGCGCGCATTTTGCCCATCTGTTTCTGAGCTGTCAATGGGTGTACACAAAATCTTCAAGAAATAAGGTGTCGCAGCGTGTATACTGGCCGCAAAATAGCGACGAAACGAGAAAATAGAGAAATATGTCAAGACAGAAGCAAGACGCCCAGGGGCAGGACGCCAAGTCCAAAGATAGTTCCACAGGCAGTGCCCCCATCAAAGACCCCTTCGCCAACCGCGAAGCGGAAAACTACGAAAAACCCATCCCCAGCCGCGAATTCATCATGGAATACATGGAGAAAGTCGGCGAGCCGGTGAGTTACGAGCACCTGTGTGAGCACCTGGAGCTAACCGATGATGAGGATCAGCTGGAGGCCCTGCGCCGCCGTCTGATCGCCATGGCCCGTGATGGCCAGCTGATCAGTAACCGCCGTGGCGTGTATGGCCTGGCGGACAAGATGGAGCTGATCAAGGGCCGCATCCAGGGTAACAAGGAAGGCATGGGCTTTTTTATCCCGCAGGATGGCTCTGGGGACCTGTTCCTCAGCCCCGGCGAGATGGTCAAGGTATTTGATGGTGATATCGTGCTGGCGCGGGTGTCGGGCGTGGATCGCCGTGGCCGCCGTGAGGGCATGATTGTTGAAGTGCTGGAGCGCCGTACCACGCAGGTGGTCGGGCGTTTCTACCATGAGAGTGGTTTTGGTCTGGTGGTCCCGGATAACCGGCGTATCAGCCAGGAAATCCTGATTCCGGAAAAAGATATTGGCAAGGCGCAGGACGGTCAGTTCGTGGTGGCGGAAATCCGCAGCTACGCCGATAACCGCCGCAAAGCAGTAGGCGCGATCACCGAGATCCTGGGCGATCACATGGCGCCGGGCATGGAGATTGATGTGGCCTTGAGAGGTCACGGCATCCCCTTTGAATGGCCGGCTGATGTTGACCGTGCGGTTCAGGGCCTGACCGAAGAGGTGGCCGAGGCCGACCTGGCCAACCGTATTGATTTGCGCAAGCTGCCCTTTGTCACCATTGATGGTGAAGACGCCAAAGATTTCGACGACGCGGTGTTCTGTGAGCCCATGGACAATGGCGGCTCGCGTCTGTACGTGGCGATTGCCGATGTCTCGCATTATGTGAAGCCCAGCTCGCCGCTGGACGATGAGGCGCAGAAGCGCGGTAACTCGGTGTACTTCCCGGGTCACGTGGTGCCGATGTTGCCCGAAGTGCTGTCCAATGGCCTGTGCTCACTCAAGCCCAAGGTCAATCGCCTGACCATGGTGTGCGAGATGGAGCTCAACCCCGAAGGCAAGGTTGAACATTACCGTTTTTATGAAGGTGTCATCTTCTCCCACGCCCGCCTGACCTACACCGAAGTGGCGGACATGCTGGAAGAGTCGGACAGTGATGTCCGGGCCAGGTCTCGCGATCGCCTGCGTGAACGTTACGCCGATGTACTGCCGCATCTGGAAACCCTCTACGCCACCTATCTTAAGCTGGCCGAAGCACGCCGCCAGGCCGGGGCGCTGGATTTCTCCAGCAACGAAACCCGTATCGTGTTTGGCGAGACCCGCAAGATCGCCGAGATCGTGCCGGTGGAGCGCAACAACGCCCACCGCCTGGTCGAGGAGTGCATGCTGGCAGCCAACGTGTGCACCGCGCGCTTCCTGGAAGACTCCGATCTGCCGGTGCTGTACCGCATACATGAAGGCCCTAACCCGGAAAAGCTGGATAACCTCAGCGCCTTCCTGCGTGAGCTGGGCCTGGTGCTGACGCGCAAGGACAAGCCGGAGCCGAAAGACTACCAGCGTATTCTGGAAAGCGTGGGCGATCGCCCGGATGCGCGCCTGATTCAGACCATGCTGGTGCGCTCGATGCTGCAGGCGGTGTATTCGCCGGAGAATATCGGCCACTTTGGTCTGGGTTTTGATGCCTATACCCACTTTACCTCGCCGATTCGACGTTATCCGGACCTGTTGGTGCACCGTGCGCTGCGGTTCCTGATCCGTGAAGGCAAGAAAAAGCAGCAGATCCGTCAGGTCGACGGTGCGCCCACGCTGACGCGCAAGGAAATCTATCCGTATCAGTTAAAGGACATGCAGCATTTTGGCGAGATCTGCTCGACCTATGAGCGCCGCGCTGATGCCGCCAGTTATGACGTGCAGGACTGGCTGAAGTGTGAGTATGTGCAGGATCGCGTCGGTGATGACTTTGAGGGCACCGTGGCCTCGGTCACCGGGTTTGGTCTGTTTGTCATGCTCAACGATATTTATGTCGAAGGCCTGGTGCATATCACCGCGCTGGCTAACGACTATTACAAGTTTGATCCGGTGCACCAGATGCTGGTTGGTGAGCACAGTGGCACCACCTTCCATCTGGGTGATTCGGTGCGGGTGCGGGTTGCGCGCGTGGACCTGGACGATCGCAAGATTGATCTGCAGCTGCTGGACTCCAGCGGCAACGTCGCGGCTGACAAGGCGCGCAAGGGCCGTGGCAAAGACGGTGGCAAAGGCAAAGGGGCGGGCAAGGGCGCTGCCAAGAGCGAATTAAAGGCCAAGGCCAAAGGCGAGCCCAAAACCAAGAGCACTCGCGCCGGCAAACCTAACGCCAAGGCCAAAGACAAGCTGGATGATGCTGCGCCCAAGGCCAAGGGTCGTGGTGCAGCTGCTGCCAAATCAGGCGCCAAACCGGCCGCCCGAACCGGCACCAAGGCCGGCACCGCTAAAAAGGCTGCACCCAAAACCGGAGCAAAGGCTGGCGCAACATCTGAGCAAAAACCCGCCCAGAAGCGCAGGCATAAGCCGGCGCAGACGGCCGCTCAGCGCCGCGCTCGCCAGCCGGCGAAAGAGTATTCGCAGACTGCGGGTGACACGTCCTCGGCCAAACCTTCTCGTCAGGCCAATAAAAAGGCCGCCAAGAAGCTGGCGCAAAAGCCCGCTCAGCAGCCGTCGCAGAATGAGTCGTCTGGCAAGAAGCCGGGCATGTTCAAGCGCTTTATGAAAAAGCTTGGGGTGTCTGATTAATGTCCGCCCGCGAGTGGATAGTGGGTATTCATGCGGTCAGCGAGCTGCTGAAGCGGCATCCGGAAGATGTGCACGAGTTGTTGCTGCAGCAGGAGCGCAGCGACCAGCGCATTGATGAAGTCCGGACGCTGGCGCAGGAGCTGGGGCTACTGTTTAAAGTGGTGCCACGCGCCGAGCTGGAAAAGCGTATTGCTGGCGACAGCGGTGCAGCTGGCAAAGGCGGCGCGGGCAAAAGAGCGGGCAAGAGTGCGCCGGTGCATCAGGGCGTTGCCGCCCTGTGTCAGTGGCGCGACACCGTCAAGGATGAGGCGTTTCTCAATGCTTTGCTCGACAAGCTGCCACACCCACCTTTATTACTGATTCTGGATGAGATTACCGATCCGCATAACCTGGGCGCGTGTTTGCGCACCGCCGATGCGGCGGGCGTGGACGCGGTGATTGTGCCCAAGGATAACTCGGCGACCATGAACCTGACCGTGCGCAAAGTCGCCAGCGGCGCAGCGGAGAAGGTCAATCTGGTGGCGGTCACCAACCTCAGCCGCACCATGGCCGCCCTGCAGCAGCGCGGCATCTGGATCAGCGGCGCGGCCGGCGAGGCCACCCAAAGCCTGTATGAAGCCGACCTGACCGGCCCGCGGGCGCTGGCCATGGGCTCCGAAGGCAAGGGCCTGCGCCGGTTGACCCGTGAACATTGCGACTTTCTGCTCTCCATACCGATGGCCGGCGCCGTTAGCAGCCTGAATGTGTCGGTTGCCACCGGCGTTTGCCTGTTTGAAGCCGTAAGGCAGCGCTCAGGCAACTGAAAAACTATCTGCGTTGCCATTGCTTCGTTAAAAACAGGCTCAAGATGCTCACTTACTCCTTGTAAGCTCCGCTCTTTCGCCTGTTTTTGCCTCGCACTGACTGCCTCGAATACGTTTTTCAGTCGCCTGAGGGCAAATTAGATTGCATCTGTCAGTAACTTTCATTAAACTTCGCGGTCCCTGAATTCCTGCCGGAAGGCACGTCTGCAGCCACGTGAAGGCTGAACAGCAGATTGAATAAGGGTTAACAGTTCACTCCTTGTCTTACCGACTTTGGCCAAGATGGCCGGGTTTACGGAAGACTTATTGCCAGAAGGAGTCTCTATGAGACATTACGAGATTGTATTTGTAGTACACCCTGATCAAAGCGATCAGGTCCCTGCGATGGTTGAGCGTTACAAGCAGATGGTTACCGAGAGCGGCGGCAAGATCCACCGTGAAGAAGACTGGGGCCGTCGTCAGCTCGCTTACCCGATCAACAAGATTCACAAAGCGCATTACGTTCTGATGAACGTTGAGTGCAACCAGGAAGTCCTGGACGAAATCGTGACTCTGTTCCGTTACAACGACGCTATCCTGCGTAACCTTGTGATCAAGACTGACGAAGCGGTGACTGAAGAGTCGCTGATTCTGAAAGGTGAGCGCGAAAGCCGTGAGCGTCGTGCCCGTGCCGAGCAGAAGCGTCGTCTGGAAGATGAAGCCGCTGAGCGTCAGGCTGCCCGTGAAGAAGCCGAGAGCGACAAGGACGATGACAGCGACGACGAAGACTACGATGGCGACGACGCTGACTCCGACGACGACAGCGACGAAGACGACAAATAATCACAGATTTTTAAAGGATATTTAATATGTCACGTTTTTTCCGTCGCCGTAAGTTCTGCAAATTTACGGCTGAAGGCACCAAGCAGATCGATTACAAAGACCTGGAAACACTGAAGGCCTATATCTCTGAGACAGGCAAGATTGTTCCCAGCCGTATTACCGGTACCAAGGCGCGTTATCAGCGTCAGCTGGCGACTGCCGTCAAGCGCGCGCGTCACCTGGCCTTGATTCCGTACACGGACAGCCACAACGTTTGATCCTGCGTTTACGCGGGCTCTTGCTGAAACGAGAGTAATATGCGGGGTTTAGCACAATACGCAATGAACGGCCGCCGTCAGGCGATCACGGCAGCGCTATTGTGCGGTTTGATCCCGCTGGCCAACATGCTGACCCCGGCGATTGTGGGGTTGGTCGGTTTGCGACACGGGCCACGAGAGGCCTTGATGGTGGCAGCCTGGGCAGCACTTCCGCTGTTCGGCTGGGCGATGGCGGGGGATATTACCCCGCTGATCCTGCTGGTAGGTGTGTTTGTGCTGGCAACAGTGCTGCGACAATCTTCCTCCTGGCAGCCCACCATGCTGGTGGCCATTCTGGTCGGAGTGGGTGCAGAACTGGCACTGCGGCTGCGGCCGGAGTTTCTGGTGTTGCTGACTGAACAGGTTGAAATGTTCATGGCCAGCGGCAATACAGAGATGCCGGCGGTACCGCCAGATATGATGCAGGGTGTCCTGATCAATCTGTTTGGTGTCATGCACATGTTCCTGGCCATATGCCTGCTGATGCTGGCGCGCTGGTGGCAGGCCTTGCTGTTTAACCCGGGTGGTTTTCAGCAGGAGTTTCACCAGTTTCGTCTGCAGCCGTCGGTTGCCGTGGCGTTGATGGTACTGTTTGTGCTGGCAAGTTTCGGCATCACGGCACTGTCCGGTTGGACCATGTATTTTGTATTGCCCCTGTTTTTTGCCGGTGTCGCGCTGGTGCACGGGCTGATTGGTATCAAGAAATTGTCGCGGCTTTGGCTGATCGCATTCTACATGCTCATGCTGAATCCGCCGCTGGCTCAGTTGTTGGCCGTGTTCGCACTTGCGGATAGCTGGTATGACTTCCGGGGCCGGATTCAGAAACAGAGCTAAAGAGCTTAATTGAGGAAAACATCATGAACGTAATATTACTGGAAAAAGTAGGTCGTCTCGGCGGCGTTGGTGACACCGCAGCTGTGAAAGCGGGCTACGCACGTAACTTCCTGTTCCCGACAGGCAAGGCAATCCCGGCCACCAAAACCAACCTGACTGATTTTGAAGCCCGTCGTGCTGAGCTGATGGCTGCGCACAACGAGAAAGTGGCTGCGGCCCAGGCTCGTGCTGCCAAGATCAAGGCGCTGCGCGTCGAGATCGAAGTTAACGCTGGCGACGAAGGCAAGCTGTTCGGTTCTGTTGGCACCAAGGACATCGCTGATGCCGCCAACGCTGCTGCTGGCAGTGACCTGGTGAAATCTGAAGTGCGTCTGCCGATCGGCGCGATCCGCGAAATCGGCGACTACGAGATCAGCATCGATCTGGGTTTTGACGTCGAAGAAATGATTACCGTGGCAGTTGTACCTGCGAAGGTACAGGCGTAACTGACGCCGGTAACGGATGCCCTGACGGGCCCCATCTGCTGGTTGTGAAGACAACCGTGTAGTGGGAGAATAGAGCACCACCGCCTTCGGGTTGTGGTGCTTTTTTTTTGCCTGACTGTCAGCCTGATACCCACGCCAAAGGAACTATGTCGGAATCCAAGGAATCTTCATCGCCCCGCACCGCCGGGGGTTCGCAAAGTGCCGGTAGCGGGCAAAGCGCCGGCGGCGGACAAAGTGCCGGCGGCGGACAGAGTGTCCTGTCTTTAAAGGTACCGCCCAATTCGGTGGAAGCCGAGCAGGCTGTGCTGGGCGGGCTGATGCAGGACAATACCGCCTGGGACGATGTCGCCGAGGTGCTGCAGGCGGAGGACTTCTACCGCCACGAACATCAGTTGATCTTCAACGTCATGCTCAAACAGGTGGAAACCAGTAAACCCATTGACGTGGTGACCCTGGTGGAAGCGTTGGACAGTTTGAACGAGCTGGAAACCGCCGGCGGCCTCGAATACCTGACCGACCTGGTCAGTCATGCCCGCGGCACCGCCAACATCACCGCGTATTCCCAGATCATTCGCGAGCGCGCCACGCTGCGTACGCTGATTCGGGTGTCCAACGAGATTTCCGACAATGCCTTCAACCCGGCCGGCCGTCCGGCGGCTGAGGTGTTGGACCTGGCAGAGCAGAAAGTATTCCAGATCGCTGACAACCGCGCCCAGGATGGTGGTCCGCAGCAGGTCAATCCGCTGCTGACCAAAGCCGTAGAAAAGATCGATGAACTGATCAAGTCCAAGGGGGGCATCACCGGGCTGTCCACGGGCTACAAGGACCTGGACAAGAAAACCTCCGGTCTGCAGAAATCCGATCTCATTATTGTCGCCGGTCGTCCGTCCATGGGTAAAACCACCTTTGCCATGAACCTGGCCGAGCATGTCGGTTTAAGCCAGGACAAACCGGTACTGATTTTCAGTCTGGAGATGCCGGCAGAGAGTCTGATCTTCCGTATGCTCAGCTCCATCGGCCGTATTGACCAGACCCGTTTGCGCAGCGGGCAGCTGGAAGACGAAGACTGGCCCAAGCTGACCTCGGCCATTGCCAAATTAAAAGACCGCCCCATCCTGATTGATGACGCGGTGGGCCTGAGCCCCACGGAGATGCGCGCCCGTGCCCGGCGTATCGCGCGTGAATACGGTGGTATCGGTCTGGTGGTGGTCGACTATTTGCAGCTGATGCAGATCAAGGGTTTTGGCGATAACCGGGTCGGTGAAATTTCCGAAATCTCGCGCTCGCTGAAAACCATGGCGCGTGAATTTGAATGCCCGGTCATTGCCCTGTCGCAGTTGAACCGGAGTCTGGAGCAGCGCCCCAACAAGCGTCCGGTAATGTCGGATCTGCGTGAATCGGGCGCTATCGAGCAGGACGCGGATATCATTGCCTTTGTTTATCGGGACGAAGTGTATAACGAAGACACCCAGGACAAAGGTATCGCGGAAATCATCATTGGCAAGCAGCGTAACGGCCCCATCGGCACGGTGAAACTGGGCTTTATCGGACATTTGCTGCGTTTCGAAAACCTGGCGCTGCCGGACTACGACGACAATTATGGTTGATATGCCCCGGGTCGATGCACATAGCTGGGCCGAGATCGATCTGGCCGCTGTCCAGCACAACTTCCGGCGCGCCCGGCACTATGCCCCGGCCAGCCGTTTGTGTGCGGTGATCAAGGCCAATGCCTACGGTCATGGCGTGGAGCCGATTGCCCGCGCATTGAGCAATGAGCTGCAGGGCGGTGACTGTTTTGCGGTTGCTACCCTGGCCGAAGCGCGGCGCGTGTATCAGGCGCTGGGCCTGCGCGATATTCTGATTCTGCGCGGCCCGCTTGATGCGGCAGAACTGACCGAGATCCTGGCCACCGGCTTCATGTGGGTGCTGCATTCGCCGTGGCAGGCTGACCTGCTCAAGGCGTCGCTGACGCAGGGCATGATGTTCCAGCCGCTGCGCATCTGGGTGAAAACCAATACCGGCATGAACCGGCTGGGCATGTCACCCCAGGCCTTCGCCGACATCTGGCCGTGGCTGAAAAATCTGCCGCAAAAAAAATCACTGATGCTGATGTCGCATTTTGCGACCGCCGATGAACCGGACAAACCGCTGGCGGCGGAACAGTTAAAGAATATTCAGGCGCTGGCAGACAGCGTGGCGCTGGACCCGGACAGCGAGGGTATGAGCCTGTCGGCATCAGCGGGTATCCTGGCCTGGCCGTCGGCGCAGTTCAGCATGTGCCGGCCGGGCATCATGCTGTACGGTGCATCCCCGATGGTGGGTGAGCATGGGCCCGCTTTTGGTCTGCAGCCGGTGATGAACCTGAAGTCGCGGCTGGTGACCATCAATGAGGTCAAGGCTGGCGACACTGTCGGGTATGGCGCCACGTATCACTGCCAGCAGGACATGCGTGTGGGTATCATTGGCATTGGTTATGGCGATGGTTATCCACGTCATGCGCCGTCAGGCACGCCGGTATTGATACATGCCGCTGGCAAGGTGTATGAAGCGCCGCTGGCTGGCCGTGTGTCCATGGACATGTTGACCGTGGACCTGACCAATGTCCCTGCGGTACCGGGCGATGAAGTGTTGTTATGGGGGCAGGGCTGGGGTCAGCAACTGCCCGCCGAGCGTATTGCCGATCTGTGCCAGACCATAGCTTACGAGTTGTTCTGTCAGATTACCGCGCGCGTTAAACTTATTTATCAGTAGTTGTGTCCCTATGGCCAAAACCGCGAAAACCAAAACCGCCTATGTCTGCAGCGACTGCGGCACCGAGCACGGCAAATGGCAGGGCCAGTGTGTGGCCTGCAAAGAGTGGAACACACTGACGCGCATCAGTTTGGGCACCACCAATCAGTCGCCCTCGGTGCAGGCGGATTTCCGCCGCCAGGGTTATGCCGGTGAGCGCTCCGCTGCGGTGCAGGATCTGTCTGAGATTGATGTGGCGGCGGTACCACGATTTTCCTCCACCATGGGTGAGCTGGACCGCGTGCTGGGTGGTGGTCTGGTGCCAGGGTCAGTCATTCTGATCGGGGGTAACCCCGGCGCCGGCAAAAGCACGCTGCTGCTGCAGATCATGTGTATGCTGGCGCAGCAGATGCCGGCCATGTATGTCACCGGTGAGGAATCATTGCAGCAGGTGGGCATGCGCGCCAAACGTTTGGGGTTGCCGGAAAAGAATCTGAAAATGCTGGCTGAAACCCAGGTCGAAACCATCTGTGAACTGGCCTCGGAAATCCAGCCCCGGCTATTGGTGGTAGACTCCATTCAGGTCATGCACAGCGGTGATGTCGCGTCAGCGCCGGGCAGTGTGTCGCAGGTGCGTGAGTGCGCCGCCTATCTGATCCGTTACGCCAAGCAGACCGGCACCGTGCTGTTTCTGGTTGGCCACGTCACCAAGGACGGCACGCTGGCCGGTCCCAAGGTGCTGGAACACATGATCGACTGTTTCATCATGCTCGAAGGCGGCAGTGATACCCGTTTCCGCATCCTGCGCGGGCAGAAGAACCGCTTTGGCGCCGTCAATGAGCTGGGCGTGTTTGCCATGACCGAAAAGGGCCTGAAGGAAGTAAAAAATCCGTCGGCCATTTTCCTGGCGCGCACCGAAGAGGAAAGCCCCGGCTCGCTGGTGATGGTGTTATGGGAAGGCACCCGCCCCCTGTTGGTGGAAATTCAGGCCCTGGTCGACGGCGGCCAGGGCGGCAATCCGCGCCGGCTGGCGGTGGGGCTGGATCAGAACCGGCTGGGCATGTTGTTGGCGGTGTTGCACCGTCATGGTGGTCTGTATATGGCCGACCAGGATGTGTTTGTTAACGTGGTTGGTGGCGTCAAGGTCACCGAAACCAGCGCTGACCTGGCACTGCTGCTGGCTATTGTCTCCAGCTTCCGCGACCGCGCCCTGCCACACGAGCTGGTGGTGTTTGGTGAGGTGGGGCTGGCCGGGGAAATCCGTCCGGTACCCAGCGGCCAGGAAAGACTGCAGGAAGCGGCCAAACATGGCTTCCGCAAAGCGATTGTGCCCAAGGCCAATTGTCCGAAATCGCCGATCGCCGGGATGGAAATCATCGGCGTGAGTAAACTCTCCGAAGCGTTGGCAGCGCTGTAAGCTGACATTGGAAACCGCAATGGAAAAGCAACAATTTGAGCAAAAGCAGGAGCCTATTGTCTCCATCAAGAACCTGAACAAAACCTACAAGGGTGGTTTTCAGGCGCTGAAGAACATTAACCTGGATATTTACCCGGGCGAGATTATTGCCCTGTTGGGCCCCAACGGCGCCGGTAAAACCACGCTGATCTCTACCATCTGTGGTATTGCCCAGGCCACCAGCGGCACGATCACGGTGGGTGGTAAGGATATCTACAAGGATTTTCGCACCACGCGGTCCCTGATTGGCCTGGTGCCGCAGGAGCTGACCACCGACTCCTTTGAAACACCGTGGGTAACGGTGAGCTTCAGCCGGGGTCTGTTTGGCAAAGCCAAGGATCCGGCCTACATTGAGAAGGTGTTGAAGGATGTGTCGCTGTGGGAAAAGCGCGACAACATGATCCGCACGCTCTCCGGTGGCATGAAGCGCCGGCTGCTGATCGCCAAGGCGTTGTCGCACGAGCCGCGCGTTCTGTTTCTGGATGAGCCGTCGGCGGGTGTGGATGTCGAGCTGCGCCGGGAAATGTGGCAACTGGTGCACAGGCTGCGTGAAAGCGGCGTCACCATTATCCTGACTACGCACTACATCGAGGAAGCTGAAGAGATGGCCGATCGCATTGGTGTGATTGCCAATGGCGAGCTGATCCTGGTGGAAGACAAAAAGAGCCTGATGCAGAAGCTGGGCAAAAAGCAGTTGCTGCTGGAACTCAAGCAGCCGCTGGCAGCATTGCCGGAGGCACTGAAAGCATTCGAGATTGAACTGAAAGACGACGGTTACACCCTGGTTTACACCTTTGATACCCAGGCAGAACGCACCGGTATTACCACGGTGCTGGACGCATTGCGCGAAGCGCATATCAGTTTCCGCGACCTGAGCACCACACAAAGCTCGCTGGAAGATATTTTTGTTCGCCTGGTGGAGGAAGCCTGATGAATCTGCATGCTGTTAACGCAATCTATCGTTTTGAAATGGCGCGCACGCGTCGTACCCTGTTGCAGAGTGTGGTGGCGCCGGTGATTTCGACCTCGCTGTATTTTGTGGTGTTTGGTGCTGCCATCGGTTCGCGCATCGACCAGATTGATGGCGTCAGCTACGGCGCGTTTATTGTGCCCGGCCTGATCATGCTGTCACTGCTGACGCAGAGTATTTCCAACGCGGCATTCGGGATTTATTTTCCCAAGTTTACCGGCACCATTTATGAATTGTTGTCGGCGCCTGTGTCCATGCTGGAGGTGGTGCTGGGTTATGTCGGGGCCGCGGCCAGCAAGGCGCTGGCGCTGGGGCTGATCATATTGGGGACGGCGACATTTTTTGTTGATCTGCACATTCAGCATCCCCTGGTGATGCTGATGTTCCTGGTGCTGACCGCCGTCAGTTTCAGCCTGTTTGGTTTCATCATTGGTATCTGGGCGGATAATTTTGAGAAATTGCAGATGATCCCGTTGCTGGTGGTGACACCACTGGTGTTCCTGGGCGGCAGTTTTTATTCCATCAGCATGCTGTCACCGACCTGGCAGATGGTGACCCTGTTTAATCCGGTGCTGTATCTGGTGAGCGGGCTGCGCTGGAGTTTTTATGGCCAGTCCGACGTCAATGTCTGGATCAGCGTGTGTATAATTTTTGGCTTTCTGGCCGCGTGCATGGCGGTGGTGGGCTGGATCTTCAAGACCGGTTACCACTTGCGCAACTGACCATTGGCCTGCCCTGCCGGGCGTCACGCATCGGCGGGGCAGGGTCCTTTAGCCCCGATAAAGTCTGCATCCCTCCTGGCAAACGGCACTGTCTGTCGTTTATACAATAAACTGTTTATTCAAGTCATACCCGGTCTGGTCGATAGTCAGGTAAGAGTATTTTTCCCACTTTCCTGTTTTCACTGCAGCCACGCTGCGTAAGGCTAACCATGTCCGCCAAACCATCACCTTCATTGAGCTTTGGGGCTCGCCTGACAATCTGGATGACCGGCGTGGTGCTGGTATCTGTGGTGCTGGTGTCCAGCCTGGTGTACGCCTCGTACCGGGATTCGTTTACCGATGTCACCATGAGCGAGCTGGAGGTATCGGGCTCCCTGAATGTGCGCTCGTTCCTGGATTGGGCGCTGGCGCGACAGGACGAAATGCGTTTCCTTGCCAGTCTGGATTCGGTGCGCTTTCAGGAACTGGCGCAAATCGAACATCTAATGCTGCAGATTGCCAACGCACAGGGCTTTTATGACACCATCTTTTTTGTCGACCCCGCCGGTTCTGGTGTGGTGGGCGTTGAGTACGATGGCAGTAGCGGACGTATTCTGTCGCCGGAAGAAGCGCAGGCCTTTGCGGTGGCAGATCGCGCCTGGTTCCGGCAGGCCATCGGTGGTGAGGACGCATTTTCGCAGCCGGTGATTTCCCGTGCCACCGGCAACCAGGTCAGCACCGTTGCCATTCCGGTGCGTGTCGCCGGCCAGGTGGTTGGCGTCATGCGTGGCGCCGTGCGTGTGGATACCATTCTTGGTCGTGTCAGCGAGCTTGGTGGTGCAGAGGGCCAGGAAGTGTATCTGCTGGGGTCCGATGCCATGCCCGTGACGCCGACACAATCCATCCGCCAGATGGACCAGCCCGTGGATACCGTTGCGGGTGACGCCATCGCCGCTGGTCGCAGTGGCACCGGCCAGTATACCAATGCTGCCGGCACGCCGGTCGTGGGCAGTTATACCTTCATGCCTCTGTTAGGCTGGGGCCTGGTGCAGGAAACCCGCCAGGACGTAGCCTTTGCTGAACTCAATACCATGTTCTGGACCATTGTCGCGGTGACCCTGGTGGTGCTGTTGGTTGCCATCGCCGCCAGCATTACACTGGTTCGCAGTGTGGTAAAAACGCTGGGCGGCGATCCCGAATATGCCGCGCAGGTGGTGCACCGGGTAGCGCAGGGCGACCTGACCGAAGCCATCACCCTGAAGCCGAACGACACGCACAGCCTGCTGGCATCGATCAATACCATGCAGAGCAGTTTGCGCACCATGCTGAATGAGGTCATGCAGTACGCCGAGCAGGTGGCGTCAGCCGCCACCGAGCTGACCCAGGTCAACGAAATAACCAGCGGCGGTATCATCGATCAGAACAATCGCATCGACAGCACGGCGGCGGCGATGAACGAGATGACAACCACGGTGGAGGAGGTGGCCTCCAATACGCACCGGGCGGCCGACAGTGCCCGTCAGGTCAGCGTGGACGCATCCACCGGACGTGATGTGGTGGTGGCGACCGTGGCCGCCATCAGCGCTCTGTCCAAAGAGATTGAAAACGCGGTAAACGTAGTCACGGAATTGCGCAGCGACAGCGACCGGATTGGCAGCGTCCTGCAGGTCATTGAAAATATTGCCGAGCAGACCAATCTGCTGGCGCTGAACGCCGCCATCGAGTCTGCCCGCGCCGGCGAAAGCGGTCGTGGTTTTGCCGTGGTGGCCGATGAGGTGCGTTCACTGGCCAGCCGCACCAAGGATTCGACTACCGAGATTCAGTCGACCATCGAAAAATTACAGGGCGGGGCGGTAAGGGCGGAAAAAGTCATGCAGGACAGCCGGGCCGGGGCCACGTCCATGGTGGATCGTATCCAGGAAACCGATCATGCGTTGGAGCGAATTGCCCAGGGCGTGTTGCTGATCGAGGAAATGACCCAGCAGATCGCCAGTGCCGCCGAACAGCAGACCTCGGCTGCGCGCGAGATCAACAAGAATATTCACGGTATCAGCGACGTGGCCGAACATACCGGTCGCAGCGTGACGCAGTCGACCGAAGCCAGCGAGTCACTGGCCGGACTCGCCGAACGTTTGCGCTCGCTGGTTACGCAGTTCCGGGTCTGAGCAGAAGCAGACCCGGAAGACACGCCTACCGGGCAGCGGAGACCTGATCCCTGCCACTTTCCTTCGCCTGGTACAGGGCGGCATCGGCCCGTGCAATGAAAGGATCCAGCGCTTCGCCGGGCACATACTCGGTGACGCCCAGACTCAGGGTGACACGAAGCTGATTGCGGCCAAAGGCAACCGATTGTTCCTTGACGGCCTGACGAATGATCCCGGCGCGCTTGATGGCTTCGTCAAAGGCGCAGTTGTCCAACAGCAGAATGAATTCTTCGCCACCCCATCGGCACAGCGTATCGCTGTGGCGGGTATGCTGCTGGATGGCCCGGGAGACCGCCTGCAACACGATATCGCCGGCCTGGTGGCCATAAATATCGTTAATCTTTTTGAAATAGTCGATATCGATGCTGATCAGTGACACAGGGCGTGGATAACGCTGGGTGTTGCGGGACAGATGGTCGAAAATCATTTCGAACAGGTGGCGGTTGGCGACACCGGTTAACCGGTCTTTGGTGGCCATTTCTTCCAGACGGCGCTGGTATGAGCGCAACGTGAAATGCGCGATGATCAGCACCAGCACCATGATGGCGGCGGAAAGGCCGATATTCAGCAACAGGGTGTTATCCAGGCGTTGTTCGGAGACGGTGGCATCCTGTTCCACGATCAGGTACCAGTCGAACTCGGGAACCAGCCGGCTGTTGAGAAATACCTTGTGGCCCTGACTGTCTTCATATTCCAGCGATGCACTGGGTGTGCTCAGAATCTGAGTGGCAACGGCGCCCAGTGAGGCGCGATCCTGCAGCCGTGAGCTGCGACCATAGCCGCGTCCGGTTAACGTGACATTGCCTTGCCGGTCGACAAAATAGATGGTGCGGTTATAGCGCTGCTGATAGGTGTCAATCAGCTCGGTTACCGCTGCCACTGACAGGCCGACACCGGTGGCGCCCATGTACTGGCCGTTGTAGTCACTGACCCGGTAGTTGATAAAGATGCTGACGCGGCTGCGGTCGGCGGTATCGGTATCCACATTGACCTCGTAGGGATCACGCATACTGCGTACACGGAAATACCAGTCGTCGTCGGGGTCCTGTTCGCTCACTGTCTTCAGTATGCCGGTGGGGTGGTAATACTGACGGCTTTGCTCGGACACATAAAAGGCGGTGATGGTGTCATATTCCTGCTGTATTTCGGTCAGGTAGGCGACGATGCGACTGGGGTCTTCTTCGCCGGTCAGTGCCCAGTCGCGCACAAAGGTGTCGGTCGCCATCACCGAGGAGATCAGAATGGGGCGCAGCAGGTCGCGCTGAATCTCGGAATAGATGTTGTCACTGGTCAACGGCAGCATTTGCTCGGAGATGTTGCGGGACAGTGAGTCCTGTGCCACAAAATAACTGGTGAGACTGGTGGCCATGAAGCCGATGACCATCAGCGCCGTCAGCGCGCTGACAAATAACAGTTTTCTTTTGTACATCGTGATCCTGTCTGCATTGTTTTGTCGTATGATTCAAGTACTGAACTAAGACTCAGGCGTGTCAGGTCGCCGGGTCAGGGGCCGATACAACAATAAATGTTGTCCGCGGGGCCGGGCTGCGGTGGGTCCGGGCCGGATATTACCATCAAATTAAAACCACGGGCAGTCATCGATGCTCATGCTGAAAGGCTTGTCAGCATGCCGCCCGTGGTTTACTGTCAACGCTGTAAATGTTTATCAGATGACCGGTTCATGATTCCATCAACACTGACCTACCTGCAGGAAAACCAGCTTAATGTGCTGGCCCTGATCTTCTTTCTGGGCTGTTTTCGCGGCTATCTCTACTACACCTCATTGCGCGCGGTGGATACGCCGTGTCTGGCCTATGCCATGCACCGGTTCCGCAAACAATGGATACGCATGGCGCTGACCCGGGAGAACCGGATCGCCGACACCAATATTGTCGCCAACCTTGAGCGTAATGTGTCATTTTTTGCGTCGGCCTCATTGCTGGTACTGGCTGGTCTGGTGACCCTGCTGAACTCGTCGGATGCGGTGATGGGCATGCTGGCTGACTTTCCGTTTTCCGACCAGAGCACGCGCGGGGAATGGGAAGTCAAAGTCATGCTGCTGATGTTTCTGTTTGTATATGCCTTTTTCAAGTTCACCTGGAGTTTGCGCCAGTACGGTCTGGTGTCGGTGATGATCGGTGGCGCGCCGGAGCTCAAGCTGCTGCCCACCGAGGAAGAAATGGCACGACACGTCGATTCAATTTCCAAGATGTCATCCAAGGCGTCGGGCAATTTTAACAATGGTTTGCGCAGTTACTACTTCAGCATGGCTGCGTTGAGCTGGTTTGTTAATGCCTGGTTCTTTATTGCGCTGTCCGCCTTCGTGGTGTTTGTGTTGTACCGCCGGGAGTTCAAATCCGACACGCTGGGCATCATGATGGAAGACCTGCCCGACGCCTGATACCCATAATTGATAGCGGACACCGCCTGATGTTGAAATCGCTGGTCAAGAAGCGCTCCCTGATACTGTCATTACTGACGCTGGCGTTGATAGTGGTTGCAGTGCAGCGCTATGTTGAAAACCGCTATCGTGATCAATTGCGATTTGTGCAAAATGAGACCATCAGCGAGCGTCTGAGCACCATCCGCTATCAGCTTGAAGGTGAGCTGAGCAATAACCTGTCGCTGATCAACGGCCTGGCTGCCTTCATTGCCTCCTACCCCGACTTTACTGAAGACCAGTACGAGCTTTATGCCAGTACCGTGCTGGCGCGTGAGCCGGCATTGGTGAATCTGGCGGCAGCGCCCGATCTTGTGGTTCGCTACGTCTACCCGTATGCCGGCAACGAAGCCGTTATCGGGCTTAACTATCTGCGACAGGCTAATCAGCGCGAGGACGTGGTGCGTGTGGTCGAGTCTGGCAGCATGGTAATTGCCGGGCCACTGGAGCTGGTGCAGGGCGGGATGGCGTTTCTCGGCAGGGCGCCGGTTTATGTGCGGGGCGACGATGGTCTCCCCGAGCTATGGGGTATTGTGTCGGCGCCGATTCTGGCGGACACCGTGTATGAAAATGCAGGTCTGACGGACCTGCCTTCAGATCTCGAATTCGCCATGCGCCGATCAGTTCAGTCTGGCGAAGACACGGTTTTTCTAGGCTCACCCGCTACCTTCAACAACCCTGCTGTCGTGATCATGCCGGTCACAGCCGGCGGTACTAGCTGGGAAATAGCGGCCGTGATGCCACTGACCCTGACGCCGGGGCTCACCGCAGTGACCCTGCTGCGTGCAGGCAGTGTCGCGGTGTTCCTGTTGCTGGCGGTGCTGGTGATCCTGCGCTACCGGCAGTTCGAAAACAATCAATCGCTAAGGCGGCTGATCTTCCGTAATGAGCGCTTCCTGCGCGCGGTCGAAACAGTATCGCAGGTCGGCGGTTGGCGCTGGTCTGACGGGCTGTTCACTGAGCTGTCGACTCAGGCGCGGGACATCATGATGTTGCCGCGTGATGATGACAACGTCGACATGGACAGTTTTTGCTTCAGCCTGGACACCCGTGGTGCCGAGATGCTGACGCACTACATTACGCAGGCCGTCAGTTTGCGTCAGCGCATTGATCAGGAGCTGGAGCTGCGCCGCCGTGAAGGCCGTGTCATCTGGTTGCACCTGAAGGCTGAAGTGGCGGAGCTGGATGACAACCGGGTTGAACTCATTGGCGCCATTCAGGACATCACGCAGCAGAAAAAAGTGGATCAACTGATCGAGTACCAAGCCAACTATGACAGCCTGACCGGGCTGCCCAACCGCGGACTGTTCCAGGATCGCCTGCATACCGCGCTGCTGCACGCCAGGCGTCGGAGTACCCGCATTGCCGTGCTGTTTGTTGATCTGGATAACTTCAAATCGGTGAACGACAACCTGGGTCATGATGCCGGCGATGAGCTGCTGGTTGAGTCGGCGCAGCGCATTCAGGCCAGTATTCGCACCGTCGATACCGTGGCGCGTTACAGCGGTGATGAATTTGTCGCCTTGCTGGTGGATGTGTTTTCCGCCAGTGTGGTGTCGCGGATTGCGGATGACATTGTGCTGGCAATGCGACAACCGTTTGTACTGGGCGGGCGCCAGGTGTATTGCAGTGTCAGCATTGGCGTGGCGTTTTACCCCGATGATGGTGAAAGTGTGGATACGCTGGTGATCAAGGCCGACCAGGCCATGTACGAGGTCAAGAAATCCGGGCGCAATTCCTGGCAGTTTTACACCACGGCGATGCAGTTGGAGTCGGAACAGAAACACCATTTGTACAACGAACTGGTGATGGCGATTGAACAGAAGCTGTTGACCGTGTTTTATCAACCGATCGTGGATGCCGCCAGCGGGCGGGTTACCGGTTGCGAGGCATTGGTGCGCTGGCAGCAGGAAGAGGGCGACTGGATTGGACCCGATATCTTTATTCCGATTGCCGAAGAGCGCGGCCTGATTAACCGTATCGATCTGTTTGTGCTGCAGTCCGCACTGCGTTTTCTTAATGAGCTGAATGCGTCATTGCCAAGCCCGATTTCGCTGTCAGTGAACGTGTCGCCGCGGGTGTTGCACTTGCGTGATGACGATGCCCAGGACTGGTTGCGGACGCTGGAGGCAGAGAAGAATGTGTCGGTCACCATTGAAATTACCGAGCGCGTGCTGGTGGAAGACAGTGTTAGTACCCATGAGATTCTGGACCAGCTGCATCGCGCAGGGGTACAGATTGCCATTGATGATTTTGGTACCGGTTATTCAGGTCTGAGTTATTTCTCACGCTTCCCGGTGTCGTCGGTAAAAATTGATCGCTCGTTTGTGCAGGATCTGGGGTTGCGCACCACCGAAACCACGCTGGTAGAAACCATTCTGCTGCTGGCGAGCAAGCTTGGTATCAAGGTGGTAGCGGAAGGTGTGGAGACGGAAAAGCAGGCGGCATTCCTGCGCGATAATCATTGTGATTATCTGCAGGGATACCATATTTGCCGGCCGCTTTCCGGACAGGACTTCCGCGACTTTGTGTCAGACAAAGTATGATTTCAGGGGCGGGAAGCCATTGAACTCTACCGAGCTGTAGCTGGTGGTGTAGGCGCCGGTAGAGAACCAGTACAGGCGATCACCCGTGGCCAGGTTCAGCGGCAACTCGTATTTGTACTGTTCGTACATGATGTCGGCGCTGTCACAGGTCGGGCCAGCCAGGATCACTTCCTCGGTTTCGCCGGTTTTGTCGGTGTGGATGGGGAATTTGATGGCCTCGTCCAAAGTTTCGATAAGACCGGAGAATTTACCCACGTCAGTGAATATCCAGCGGTGCAGTGCGGTGTGTGATTTGCGTGAAATCAGCACCACTTCGGACACCAGGATGCCGGAGTTGGAAATCAGCGAGCGACCCGGCTCCAGAATAATCTGCGGGAAATCGTCGCCGAAATCTTCCTTGATAAAACGTGTGATTTCTTCGGCGTAGGTCGGCAGCGTATTGGCACGGGTGATGTAGTTGGCCGGGAAACCGCCGCCCAGGTTGATCATCTTGAGGACGATGCCGTCTTCTTCTTTCAGGCGCTCGAAAATGACCTTCACTTTGGCGATGGCCGCATCCCAGACCCCGATATCGCGCTGCTGCGAGCCCACATGGAAAGACACGCCGTAGGGTTCCAGGCCCAGTTCGCGTGCCAGGATCAGCAGGTCGATGGCCATGTCGGTATGACAGCCAAATTTGCGTGACAATGGCCAGTCAGCGGTGTGGCTGCCTTCTGTCAGAATCCGGACATACACGCGCGAGCCGGGGGCGGCGCGGGCGATGTTGCGCAGGTCGGCCTCCGAGTCGGTGGCAAACATGCGCACACCCTTGTCGAAGAAATAACGGATGTCCTTGCTCTTTTTGATGGTGTTACCATAGCTGCAGCGATCGGCACTGACGTCCAGCCCCAGCAGTTTGTCCAGCTCGTATATCGACGCCACGTCAAAATTGGAGCCCTTGTCACGTAACAGGGTCAGAACCTCCGGTGCCGGATTGGCTTTTACGGCGTAGTACACGTTGGCGTACGGAAAGTACTCGGCCAGCGTATCGTAGTGCTCGCTGATGGTATTCAGGTCGATGACCACAAAGGGTGTTTCCTTGGTGTCAGCGAGCGCTTTTATGCGATTAAAGGTGGGCAGCGGGTAGAAATCTTCGATTCTGATGGCTTCTGTGCTCATGCTAGATTTTAGCTCCTTCAGCATCGGCTGGGGACTGGATGGAAATCACTGGGCCCTGACCCGACCGGTCGGGGGCATTAACGCTCGGAGGCATTGTAACAAAGGCATCCGGCGTGGAACATTCGCAATGAATATATTTTTAAAACTGGGTTGGTATTTCCGTGCGGAGTGGCGACGCTATGCCGTGGCGGGCCTGTTGCTGGTGGCGGTCGATGTCATGGAGCTGATGATCCCCTGGCTGGTCGGGCAGTTGATTGATGACGTACTGGCGCAGCGGCTGCAACCCGGGAGCCTGTGGCGTTATGTGCTGATTATCGCCGCCCTGGCTGTTGTCATTTATGTCATGCGTTTCTTTTGGCGCATGTACCTGTTCAGTGCCTCTTTTCAGCTCGCCGAGCTGCTTCGTCAGCGCGTGTTCAAACAACTGACGACCATGGCGCCGGCATTCTATAACAGGCACCGCACCGGTGACCTGATGGCGCGCGCCACCAATGATGTTACCGCGGTGGAGATGACCGCCGGTGAAGGCGTGCTGTCGGGGCTGGATGGTTTGGTGACCGGCGTGCTGGTGTTGTTTGTGATGCTGATGTTTATCAACTGGCAACTGACGCTGGTGGCCCTGTTGCCGTTTCCCTTTATGGCCTGGTTTTTCTATGTCATCGGCAACCGTCTGCACGATGGTTTTCGTGATGCCCAGGAACGTTTTTCCGATCTCAATGACCGGGTGCAGGAAAGTGTTTCCGGCATCCGCATGATCCGGGCCTTCGGCCGGGAGGCGCGCGAAGACGAGGTCTTCCTGTCAGTGGCCGACCGCGCCGCCGAAGCCAATATGCGGGTGGCGACGACCGACTCCCTGTACGATCCGGCCATTTTCCTGACCGTGGGGGCCTCCTTCATGCTGTCCATCGGCATGGGGGCCTGGCTGGTGACCCGGGGCGAGATCACGCTGGGCGAGCTGACCAGTTTCACCATGTATCTGGGTTTTCTGATCTGGCCGATGTTTGCCTATGGCTGGCTGCTGAACCTGGTGGAGCGGGGCAATGCTGCCTATACCCGCATCAGTGCCTTGCTGGATGCGCGCTCACCGGTCGAAGACAGCGGTACCGAACAACAGGCACCGTCATTTGATGTGAGCTGGCGCATTGGCCGGTTCTGCTACCCGGGCAGCGACAATGCGGCGCTGGCCAATGTCGATCTGCTGGCGCGTCAGGGCCAGACACTGGGTATCGTGGGCGCCACCGGCGCCGGCAAGACCTCGCTGATCAACCTGCTGCTGCGGTATTACGACGACCCGGCGTGTGAGGTCGGCGTCGGGGGTATTCCGGTGTCTGGCTATGAGCTGCATGCGCTGCGCGATCTGGTCGCCGTGGTGCCGCAGGATGCCTTTCTGTTTACCGCAACCATTGCCGAGAACATCGCTTTGGGAAAACCCGGGGCTACGCTGGACGAGATTCGCGCGGTGGCGCGGCTGGCGGCCGTGGAACAGGACATTCTGCGTTTTCCGGCTGCCTATGAGACGCTTGTTGGCGAGCGCGGGGTGACACTGTCCGGCGGGCAGAAACAACGCATCGCCATTGCCCGGGCGTTGCTGCTGGATGCGCCGATTCTGATTCTGGATGACGCGCTGTCGGCGGTGGATGTTGGCACCGAGCGCAGCATCCTGGCGCATCTGCGCGAAGCCCGCCAGGGGCGCACGACGCTGATTCTGTGCCATCGCCTGTCGGCGGTGGAAGATGCAGATCAGATTGCCGTGCTCAGCCATGGTGAGCTGGCGGAGCTGGGCACACACCGCGAACTGCTGGCCCGACAGGGCTGGTACGCCCGCATGTTTGATTATCAGCAATTGGAGCGGGCCGTTGTATCAGGACGATGATTTACCCAGGCACGTTAACCGTGGCTCGCTGAAGCGCCTGCTGCGTTATGCCCTGGCGTATCCGCAGCTGTTGAAGCAGGCGGCCGTGTTTCTGCTGCTCACCACACTGGGTCAGGTGCTGGGCCCGGTGCTGATCAAGATATTCCTGGACGACTACGTCACCGAAGGGGTGTATCCGCTACGGGACATCACGCTGCTGGCGCTGGCCTATGCTGCCATGTATGGGGTGTCTGCGTGGGCCGGGTATTTGCAATCCATGCGTCTGAACGAGGTGGCGTTCTCGGTGGTGCGCAGAATCCGCTCGCAGGTGTTTGCCACTGTGATGCGCAAGCCGCTGAGTTTTTTTGACCACGAGCCCACCGGCAAACTGGTCTCGCGCATCACCAATGATACCGAGGCCATCAAGGACCTGTTTCTGCAGGTGATGGCGACCTTTGTTCAGAGCGTGGTATTGATCGTGGCGGTGTTTATTGCCATGGCGTTTCTGGACTGGCGACTGATGCTGGTGTGTCTGCTGATGATGCCGTTGATGGTGTTTGTCATGTTCAGATATCAGCGTCTGAGTGCGCCGCGTTACCACAAGGCGCGCAGCATTCTGAGTCAGATCAACGGCACGCTCAGCGAGTCGATTCAGGGTATGAAAGTGATTCAGCTGATGAACCAGCAGCGCCGTTTTGATCAGCGCTTCACTGACACCAGCCAGAGCCATTTCACTGCCCGCATGCGCAACCTGAAGCTGGATGCGCTGTTGCTGCGGCCGATGCCGGATCTGTTGCGCACATTGACCCTGGCCGGTTTGTTGTTGTTCTTTGGCTGGCAGTCGATGGGGTCGGCAGTCGAGATTGGTGTCATCTATGCCTTTATCAACTACCTGTCGCGCATCACCGAGCCGATGCTGCAAATGACCCAGCGGCTGAGCATGCTGCAGCAGGCGGTGGTAGCCGGTGAGCGGGTATTCACTATCCTGGACGATGGCGCCGAAGATCACACGGCAGCCAATCAATTGATCGAAAGCGGCGAAGTGGCGTTCCGCGATGTGTCGTTCAGCTATGATGGCGAACACCCGGTGCTGAGCGATATCAATTTCACCGTCAGGCCCGGTGAGTTCTATGCCATTGTCGGTCACACCGGCAGCGGCAAGAGCACCCTGATGAGTCTGCTGATGCGCTTCTACGCACCTCAGTCCGGCGACATTCTGCTCGATGGCAAGCACATCAACGAGGTAGACCAGAACAGCCTGCGTGAATCGGTCGGGGTGGTGATGCAGGACCCGTTTATCACCACTGGCAGCGTGCGCGAGAACATCACACTGGGTCAGGATATGAGCGATGAGGTCGTGCTTGCCGCCGCGGGGCAGGCTCAGATTCACGACTACATCATGACCCTGCCTGAGGCCTACAACACGCCGATGGACGAGCGCGGCAGCAACTTCTCGACCGGTCAGCGCCAATTGCTGTCATTGGCCCGGACACTGGCCCACAAGCCGCGCATCCTGATCCTGGACGAGGCCACCGCCAACATCGACAGTCACACCGAAGCGGTGATTCAGCGCGCGTTGATGATGCTGCGCGGCGACACCAGCATCATCGCCATTGCCCACCGACTGAGCACCATCACCGCCGCCGACCAGATACTGGTATTGCATCAGGGCGTGATCACCCAGCGCGGCACACACCAGCAGCTCCTCTCCGAAGATGGTTTATACAGGAATATGTATTTGCTGCAGCAATCACGGGTGGTTTAATCGAGCTAGATGCACTCTGTTCGACGGCCGGCGCCAGGGTGTATAGGCCTCGGAACGGTCGCCTTCGGCGCCCTGATTGTGGCGTACCATCCATGGCCGCCACCCTTTGGGGCGCCGCTGACGGGCGCCTAAAATTGCTCCTGGCAATTTTGTGTTCCTCGACGTATACACCCTACCACCGTCCTCGATGGAGGGAGCTTCGGGGCTGGCACAACACTTGAAGCGGGGATGAGGGGTATATAACTGCAGGACCGTATGCGACCCTTGGCAGGTTTTTGCTCCTGCAAAACCTGCATTTCCGCCATCCATGGCGGTCAGACGGGTGTGGTTCACGGGCGTGTCCTGAAGGCATATACCCCTCATCCACGCTTTACCACTGACTCGTGATCCTCACCCACCGAGCAGCGCGCCCCGGGGGAAGTACGCTGCCCGTTTTAAGAATGGCTTCCCGCAGAGGTTACTTCGCTGAGCGCAGCGCAGCCTGCGCCGCCGCAAGTCGTGCAATCGGCACACGGGGTGGTGAACAGCTCACGTAATGCAGACCCAGGTTGTGACAGAAATCGATCGAGTCCGGATCACCCGCGTGCTCGCCACAGATGCCCAGCTTCAGATCCTTGCGCGTCTTCTGGCCATTGGTGACCGCAAACTGCATCAGTTTGCCAACGCCCGACTTGTCCAGACTCGCAAACGGGTTCTTGCTGTAGATTTCCTTCTGCTGATAGACATCATAGAACATGCCCATATCATCCCGGCTCAGGCCCAGCGTAGTCTGGGTCAGGTCGTTGGTGCCGAAACTGAAAAACTCGGCATGTTCCGCGATTTCGTCAGCGGTGATGGCAGCACGTGGCACTTCAACCATGGTGCCCACCATGTACTTGATTTCTACCTTCTTCTTTTTCATGACCTCGGCAGCTACGCGATGCACGATGTCCAGCTGGTCACCAAGTTCCGCTTTGAATCCCACCAGCGGAATCATGATCTCCGGATGCACCGTGACCGGGGTTTTGCCCGTCATCAGCTCGGCAACCGCTTCAAAGATTGCCTGCACCTGCATCTCCGTGATTTCCGGGTACAGAATGCCCAGACGGCAACCACGGCAACCCAGCATCGGGTTCTCTTCGTGCAATGCCTTGATGCGATCGATGACGAACTCAAGCGGCAGGCCCAGTTTGTCCGCCAGCTGACGACGCACTGCATCATCCTGTGGCAGGAATTCGTGCAAGGGCGGATCCAGCAGACGGATGGTCACCGGGCGACCGGCCATGGCCTTGAACAGACCGACAAAATCCTTGCGCTGCATGGGCAACAGTTTCTTCAGCGCTTCGCGGCGCTGTACGCCATCAACAGCCAGAATCATCTGACGCATGTCATCAATGCGACTGCCTTCAAAGAACATGTGTTCCGTGCGGCACAGGCCGATGCCTTCGGCGCCGTAGGCCACTGCGGTTCGCGCCATCGCCGGTGTATCGGCGTTGGTGCGGATGCGCAGCTTGCGATACTTGTCTGACCATTCCATCACGGTATTGAACAGCTCATAAGTGTAGCTGTCCTTGGCTTTCATCGAGCCATCGAGCACGCGCTTGACTTCAGAGTCCGCGCTCTCGATCAGGCCCTGATAAACCAGGCCGGTGGTGCCGTTGATGGAGATGTAATCGCCTTCTTTCAGCGTGATGCCGTTGGCGGTCAGGGTTTTTCTTTCGTAGTTGATGGTGATGTCACCGGCGCCGCAAATGCAGACTTTGCCCAGTTGACGTGCCACCAGTGCTGCGTGGGAAGACACACCGCCGCGGGTGGTCAGAATGCCCTGTGAATGCAACATGCCTTTCAGGTCATCCGGCGAGGTTTCCGAGCGGCACAGGATAACCTTGTTGCCTTTGCGGGCTTCAATTTCAGCCTGCGCAGCGGTAAAGGCGATACGGCCAGTGGCCGCGCCCGGGCCGGCGGGCAGACCTTTACAGATCAGCTTCGCGTCCTTTTGTGCCTTGGCGTCAAATACCGGTACCAGCAGCGTGTCCACCGACTCTGCCGGTATTTTCAGCAGCGCTGTTTTCTGGTCGATCAGTTTTTCCTTGTTCAGCTCAACCGCAATACGGATGGCAGCCAGACCGGTACGTTTGCCGTTACGGGTCTGCAGAATGAACAGGCGACCATTTTCAATGGTGAACTCGAAGTCCTGCATGTCCTTGAAGTGTTTTTCCAGGCGGGTGCGGACTTTTTCCAGGTCGGTAAAGTTCTTTGGCAGCTCCTTTGCCATCGCCGCGATGGGCTTGGGTGTGCGCACACCGGCGACCACGTCTTCGCCCTGGGCGTTGGTGAGGTATTCGCCATAAAACACTTTTTCGCCGGTGGCCGGATCGCGGGTAAAAGCAACGCCGGTGCCGCTGTCGTCGCCGGCATTACCAAAGACCATGGCCTGAATGTTCACCGCTGTGCCCCACTCAGCCGGGATGCCGTACTGGGAGCGGTAGAGGATGGCGCGATCATTTTTCCAGGAGCCGAACACGGCGCCAACGGCGCCCCACAATTGCTCGTAAACATCCTGCGGGAAGCTGTTGCCGGTTTTGTCGGCAATCAGCAGCTTGTAGCGATTGACCAGTTCCTGCAGCTCTTCAGCCGTCAGTTCATTGTCCAGCTCCTTGCCCAGCGACTTCTTCATGTCATCCAGCAGGGCATGGAAAGGGCACTCGGACTCGTCGTTCAGTGCCTGCACGCCCATCACCACATCGCCGTACATCTGGATGAAACGGCGATAGCAGTCCCAGGCGAAGCGCGGGTTGCCGGAGATGTTGGCCAGGCCTTCAACGGTTTCGTCGTTCAGGCCCAGGTTGAGGATGGTGTCCATCATGCCCGGCATGGAGTCACGGGCGCCGGAGCGAACCGAGACCAGCAGTGGGTTGTCGCGGCCACCGAAGTCACGTTTCATCTGAGACTCAACGGCCTTGATGGCAGCTTCCACGTCTTTAGCCAGGGTTTTGGGGTAACTGCGGTCATGTGCATAAAAATAGGTGCAGACGTCGGTGCTGACGGTAAAGCCGGGTGGCACTGGCAGGCCGATGGCCGCCATCTCTGCCAGGTTAGCTCCCTTGCCGCCAAGCAGTTCGCGCATGCTGGCGTTGCCGTCGGTTTGCTGACCGAAGTTATATACGTATCTCGTTTTCTGCGAGCTGCTTTTTGTTTTGCTGGTATCAGATGTATTTTTCATGGTTCCCGGGTTCTTAAATCAGCAGAAGATGTCGATGTGCGCCTTCCTGGCAACTGAGAGGCAGTCTGGCGAGGGCCGCAAGGATAAAGCATGTGTCTGTTAAAATCCAGCTTACGGGAAGTTTTGACCGGGGCTTTATGTCTGCATTTGCTGGGAAGTGGCCGGTAATATGCAGCAACTACGCGATAATGTAGTAATACTACAAAGCAGGTATGCCGGAAGTGCTGGCATCGTCGCCATCAGGGTGGATAAAGTGGCCATTGCGCAGGAAGTACAGAGTCTGGTCGATAACTTCCATGCGCTGCATAATAAAGGTGTGTGTATAAGGCACTTCGATAAAGTCGTTCATGCCTTCTACTTTGGTGCTTTCTACGCTGACTTTGCCGTCGTCCCGGTCGGGGAGCGCGAGCGAGAACAGCGGGCTGATCGAGCGCGTGCCGGCGATGACGCCAAGCTCAAAATCATCAGCGGGAGGCAATTGCAGGGGGACACTGTTGCTGCCGGTGCCCAGTTGCAGCGCCGGTTCGCCACTGAACAGCTCAAACCCGGGCATGCTGCCAAAAACGTCTATCACCTCGCTGCCCCGGTTGGGCGGTGCCAACATGACAACGCGGCCGAGCTTGTTGATGGACTTCCGTGCCAGATAATGTCTGACCAGTATGCCGCCCAGCGAGTGGGTGGTGAAATGAATTTTTCGCACCAGATCCTGTTCACACTGCGCGACGCCTGCTTCAACGGCGACATCGGCGAGTTCTTCAATGCTGTGGTGACGGGAGTCATAGTAGGTGTTGGCAACCGAATAACCATTTTCCAGAAGCTCCTGCTGCAGGCGTTTCATGGAAAAATCGGTGCGGCTGAGGCCGTGTAACAAAACTACGCATTCGGGGCCATCCGCCCGCGCCAGCGTCGGCAGCACCGTGCCGGCGGTCAGCAGGCAGAGCAGCAACAGTCGCTGCGCGCTTGCCAGGCTGCTTATGGCATTGCTGGCGGTTCTGATCATCCTGGTTGCCCTGTTTGCAGTTCAGTCATGCGCGTCAGGGCTGCTGTCAGCGGGCGCGGCTGCTTTGTCGGCCGGTTTTTGCTGCTGCGGCGCGGGTGAGGCGCCGGGCCCGGCTCCGGTTTCCTGTAGCGTGGCGCCAAGCCGGCCGAGCCCTTCCATGATGTTCATGGGCAGCGGGAAAATGATGGTCGAATTCTGTTCCCCGGCGATTTCGGTCAGTGTCTGCAGGTAGCGCAGCTGGATTGATGCCGGCTGCGTGGCCAGCTGTTTGGCCGCTTCCACCAGCTTCTGCGAGGCCTCGAACTCGCCCTGGGCATGAATCACCTTGGCGCGTCGCGACCGCTCGGCTTCCGCCTGCTGTGCAATCGCACGAATCATGCTTTCATCGATATCGACATGTTTGATTTCAACATTGGAAACCTTGATGCCCCAGCTATCGGTCATTTCATCCAGAATGTCCTGAACGTCGCGGTTCAGACGCTCGCGCTCGGACAGCAGTTCATCCAGTTCGTGCTGCCCCAGCACGGATCGTAAGGTGGTCTGCGCCAGCTGGCTGGTGGCTTCCATGAAATCCTCGACATTGATGACTGCTTTTTGCGGATCAACAACGCGGAAATACAGCACCGCATTCACCTTGACCGATACATTGTCCTTGGTGATCAGGTCCTGTGACGGGATATCCCAGACCGCTGTCCGCAAGCTGATTCTGACCATCTGCTGGATGACCGGGATCACGATGATCAGCCCGGGGCCCTTGACGGTCTGAAAGCGACCGAGCATGAAAATCACGCCGCGCTCGTATTCCTTGAGGATATTGAAGGTGCTGAACAACAGGCCGATGACGATGGCCGCCAGTACCAGGCTGAAAATTTCCATAACAACTCCGTCAATGCGTGTGGGGGTGAATGCTCAGGTCGGGTCCTGTTTGCTGACATGCAGGGTCAGGCCATTGATCTGATCGATGCGCAATCTGTCACCTTTGTGGACCGGTGTGCCGGTTTGGGCGGTCCAGGTTTCGCCGCTGACATGGACATGGCCTTCATGTGCAAAGTCTTCCATGGCCACTGCGGTCATCTGTAGCATTGCCGGGTCGCCGGTCACCGTTGGCTGGCGCCACGCCTTCAGTGCCGCACCCAGCACCATGATGATCAGGCCGCCGGTTGCCACCGTGACTGCGGCGATCAGTGGCAGCGAGATCTGCCAGGCTGCCGACTCTGTGTCCATCAGCATCACCGAGCCTATCACAAAGGCTGCCAGCCCACCCAGACCAAAGACTCCAAAGCTGGGCGAGATCACTTCGAACACGATCAGTCCGATGCCGACCGCCATCAGGGCCAGGCCGGCGTAGCTGATAGGTAGTAACTGCAGAGCATAGGCGCCGACCAGCAGGCAGATGATGCCGGTAATGCCGGGCAGCCCCAGTCCGGGGTTGTAGAACTCGAGAATCAGGCCGTAAACGCCGATCATCAGCAGGATATAGGCAATATTCGGGTTGGTGATAACATTGAGGAAGTCGTGTCGCCAGTCGGACTCAATGAGGGTGATATCGGCGTTGTCGACGTTAACGCTGAGTGTGCCGCGGGTCGTCTCCACGCGCAGACCGCTGGCGGCCTGCAGCAGTTCATCCAGATCGTTGGCGATCAGGTCAATCACGTCCTGTGCCAGTGCATCCGGGGCGGTCAGGTTGGCGGCATCGGCAACTGTCTGCGAGGCCCAGGCGGTGTTGCGTCCGCGCAGCTCCTGTAAACCCTCAAGATAGGCAGTGGCGTCGTTAATGGCTTTTTGTCCGGACGCCGATGTCTGGGTGTCGGCGTCAGCCAGGCTCACGGGCGTAGAAGAGCCGATATTGGTTGCCGGTGACATCGCCGCGATATGGCTCGCGGCCGTTATGTAGGCGCCGGCGCTGGCGGCCCGGGCGCCCGCTGGCGCGACCCAGGTGGCCACAGGCACCGGCGAATCGAGAATTGCGCTGACAATGTCGCGCATGGAGCTGTCGAGGCCACCGGGGGTATTCATGCGCAAAACCAGCAGTGCGACATCAGCTTCTGCGGCCCGCTCCAGCACACGTTGAATGTGGTCTGACGTGGCCGGGCCCACCGGGCCGTCCAGATCTGTCAGCCAGACCTGGGGCGGTGCCGATTGGGTTTGCGCGGTCAGCGTTGTTGCAGCGCTCAATGACAGTAGCAGTGCCAGTAGAATAAACGACATCAGGCGCGAGCCACGGGAGCTCCGCCGCCGTTGTCTGGCATACTTGCTTAACAGGTGCATTATGCTTGGCATAAGCGCATAATACGCCCGTATTTGAGGCAAGTCGAATAAGCTGTTTGCGCCGTAACCGACACACTTTGTTGCAAAAATGGCATGGCAAACGTTGTACTAGTTCGAAAACTTGGTTTACGATCCGTCGCAATGCTGAAAACCAATGATGCAGATACAAGACAGAAGGTGGTAGTTGTTGTCAGGGATAGTCTCTGCCAGCGTTCAGCCGCTAAACCCTGCGGGAGGAATTGCATAATGAAGAAAACCAGTATCGCTATGCTCGCTATGGCAGCTGCAGTAAGCTTTCAGGCTAACGCAGCTACCGGCGTTGACCCACTGACTGAAGTACAGCCAGTGGATGCCGAGTGGTTCTATAATGGCTCTGAGCCGGACCACATTGTTGAAGTTCCCAGTTTCAACGTTCCTGCAACCGGTGTTATCGACTACATCGACTCCGTTATTCCTCTGGAATTCGGCGAAGAGAAGTGGGTGAAAGCGGTTCAGTTCATTCCAGGTGACAAGCGCGTTCTTCACCACCTGTTGAGCTACGTTGTAGCCGATACGCCCGATGCTGGCGAAGGCATGCTCGACGAGACTGTTAACGATCCGCGTCGTGAATTCCTGGAAGGTTATGCACCTGGTAAGGAATACGCCACTGAGTTCCCCGAAAACACAGGTATCAAGGTACCTGAGGGTTCAGCTCTGCGTATGAGCATTCACTACACCTCTTTCGGTCAGGAAACGACTGACAGCACTCGTGTAGGTCTGTGGTTCGCTGACGAGAACGCAACGCCAGAGCGTGAATACCACACGTACTCTGTTGCCACTCCGATGAACCAGATCCAGATCCCGGCTGGTGCCAGAAACCATGAAGCATCTGCTTCACATGTGTTCGATGACGACATCATGCTGTACGGTTTCCGTGCTCACATGCACTACCGTGGCAAAGCAATGAGCGCGCGTGTTGTGTACCCGGACAACTCGTCCGAGGACCTGATCAACGTAGCTGATTACAACTTTGCATGGCAGCCGACTTACCGCTTCGATGAGCCGATGGTTCTGCCAGCTGGTTCACGCGTAGTCGTGGAAGGTCTGTTTGACAACTCTCAGTACAACCTGGGCGTTCCTGATCCAACCGTGGATGCAATGGGCGGCCTGCAGAGCTGGGAAGAAATGTTCATCGGTTACTTCTCTTACACTGACGTTCCTGAGTAACTGTCAGCTGTTTGCAAGTAATTGATTGAGCAGCACAAGATCAAAAAGGGCTGCTTCCCTGAGAAGCAGCCCTTTTTGTTTCTGCGCGAAAAGTATTTTAGATTGCACGTGTTTTAAACTGCCATAAGTTTGCGTCAGATTAAGAAATGCCGTCGTGAATAACGTATACTTGGCAACCTGATCTTTTGTTGTGCCTGAGTTTGGATTAAAGCGCTTTGCAGGACAGATTTTAATTCAGGTTGTATTAATCTAGTTGCTGTAATCTATAAGTCAGAAAAATAATATAACGTCGTGCGCCATCACCCATTTTGCTGTGGCGCTCTGCAGAATTATCCAGAGATAGTATGAGGGTTTGTTCATCATGAAAAAAATTAGCTGGTTGGCGCTGGTAGCAGCTGCCGCATTCAGTATTAACGCACACGCTGCGCCAGAGCGCGTAGGCGACTTTACCCTGATCGACGATGCCGGCAAGGCCCATCAGTTGAGCAAGTATGCGTTCAACAAGGCTGTGGTTATCGTGTCGCAGGCGTCAAATTGCACCATGAACCAGGAAAACATTGCGCGTTACAAGCAGTTGCGCACAAACTGGGATCACCGTGGCGTCAGCTTCCTGATGCTGAACTCGTCGGTTGATGACGATCGTGCTGACATTCGTGCAGAAGAAGCGGTCTGGAACTATGACTTCCCGATTATGGATGACGACGCACAGCTGGTTGCCAACGCGCTGGGCGTGACTCAGGCCGGTCAGGTTGTGGTTGTGGATCCGGTACGCATGAACGTTCTGTACCGTGGCCCGATGCCTGCACAGTGGGCACGCGCACCACTGGGTCAGGTGCTGGAAGCTGTTGTTGCTGATGGTGCTGACTCACGTCAGATGGATACTGTGACTGTAGACATGCCGGAAGCCGAGGGCTGTGCCCTGGACTTCCCGGTTGCCGAGCAGTACATGGCTGATGCGCCTGATTATGAGACCGAAATTGCTCCGATCCTGATCGAGCGCTGTGTCGGTTGTCACGTCGAAGGTGGTATCGGGCCGTTTGCCATGAACAGCCACATGATGATTCAGGGCTGGAGCCCGATGATTCGTGAGGTGATCATGACCAACCGTATGCCGCCGATGCAGGTCGATCCAGCGGTGAAAAGCTTCAGCAACTCGGGTAATATCCCGACTGAAGAGCGTCAAAAGCTGATCCATTGGATCAATGCCGGTTCGCCGCGCGATTGATTTCGTGTAAGTGATTGATAAAAGGGCCGTTCTTCGAAAGTTGAACGGCCCTTTTGCGTTACTGCCGGCTACACTTCACCTTGTAACTCAGTGTCAAAGGGTATACGCTGAAAATACCAGAAAATAAAAAAGTCAGTTCAATCAGGCCATCATGTCGATAGGCTTGAAACCTGCGAGAGGTGCTTATGAAAATCAAGACGACACTAACGGCTGCAGTGGCCATTGCCGCAGGCAGTCTTGCCCACGCTGGCGTTGATCCGCTGACACAAATCCAGCCGCCACAGAGCGAATGGGTGTATGACGGCAGCGCGCCTGACCATATCGTTGACGTACCTGCCTTTCAGGTGCCGGCCACGGGTGTAATTGACTACATCAATACCGTTATCCCGCTGGAATTTGAAGACGAGCGCTGGGTCAAGGCTGTGCAGTTCATTCCGGGCGACAAGCGCGTGCTTCACCACCTGCTGTCTTACGTTGTCGCTGACAACCAGGACAACGAAGGCATGATTGATGAGGCGGTGAATGATCCGCGTCGCGAGTTTCTGGAAGGTTATGCGCCTGGTAAGGAGTATGCCACCGAGTTTCCGGAAAACACCGGTATCAAGGTGCCTACAGGCTCTGCGTTGCGCATGAGCGTGCACTATACTTCGTTTGGTCAGGAAACTGAGGACAGCACACGTGTGGGCCTGTGGTTTGCCGACAAAGATGACGAGCCGGAACTGGAATACCACACGCACTCGGTATCACCGGGTAACCGTACCGAGAACATTGTGATTCCGCCCGGCGCCATGAACCACGAAATGGCGGCAACGCATGTGTTTGAAGAAGACATCCTGTTGCGCGGTTTCCGTGCGCACATGCACTACCGTGGTAAGGCCATGGCAGCACGCGTGATCTATCCCGACAATACCTCGGAAGAGATTATCAATGTGCCGAACTATAACTTCGCCTGGCAGCCAACTTACCAGATGGAAGAGCCGATGGTGATTCCCGCTGGCTCGCGTGTCATCGTGGAAGGTCTGTTTGACAACTCCCAGTACAACCTGGGTGTCCCGGATCCGACTGTGCCGGCCCTGGGCGGCCTGCAGAGCTGGGAAGAGATGTTTATCGGCTACTTCTCATACACAGACATTCCCGAGTAAAATCAGGAGTCTGGTGAGTTACTCAAAAAGGCGGTCCAGAGATGGGCCGCCTTTTTTTGTCAATAGGCCTGTAACATTTTATTGCAATTTGCCTCGGGCCTATATTGTTTTGCACGATTGACTGGTTTAGAGTCTGAGCTAATGCAAGGCGGTTGTATGCAGATCATAATAAAAATGACAAATAGCATCGCGGCCTATATGCGGCCGCGCCATCACAGGTTGTGACAGGAGCCGTAATAATGAAAAAAACCACGTTGTCCGCAGCACTTGTGTTGACGGCCGTCTGGGGCATGCATGCCCAGGCCGGAGTCGACCCGCTTTCCCAGATCCAGCCCCCCGCAAGCGAATGGACCCACGACGGTTCCGCGCCCGATCACATCGTTGAAGTGCCGCCATTTGCGGTACCTGCAACGGGTGTTATCGACTACATCAATTCCGTGATTCCGCTGGAATTTGGTGAGGAGAAGTGGGTGAAGGCCGTTCAGTTTATCCCCGGCGACAAGCGTGTATTACACCATCTGCTGTCATATGTGGTCGCCGATGATCAGAACAACGAAGGCACGATCGACGAGGCTGACAATGATCCGCGCCGCGAGTTTCTCGAAGGTTATGCCCCCGGAAAGGAGTATGCCACCCAGTTTCCCGGCAACACCGGGATCAAGGTGCCGGTTGGTTCGGCGCTGCGCATGAGCATTCACTACACGTCATTCGGCCAAGAAACCGTCGACAATACCAAAGTTGGTTTGTGGTTCTATGATGAAAACGAGGCGCCCGAGCTGGAGTACCATACGCATTCTGTCTCCGCCAATGGCGCCGATCGCCTGGTGATTCCACCGGGTGCCATGAATCACGAAATGGCAGCCAGCCATGTTTTTGAAGACGATATCGTGCTGCATGGTTTCCGTGCTCACATGCATTACCGGGGCAAGGCGATGTCAGCACGGGTGATCTACCCTGACAACACTGTGGAAGACATCATTAACGTGGCCGACTACAACTTTGCCTGGCAGCCTACTTACCGTATGGACGAGCCGATGGTGTTGCCGGCAGGCTCCAGAGTCGTGGTCGAAGGCTTGTTCGACAACTCTAAATATAACCCGGGTAATCCGGACCCGACCGTGCCTGCCATTGGCGGACCGCAGAGCTGGGAAGAAATGTTTATCGGCTATTTTTCTTACACAGACCTGCCGGAATAAGGTAAGTTAGTAAGCTGATTCGATAAGCAGACCGAAACAAGAAGGCTGCTTCCTGAGCGGAGCAGCCTTTTTTTATGGCTGAATTTCCATTTTTACTATCTGAGTACGGGTAACAAGACATGTCGATAGATGCTTTATTGCGACCTTTTACAACACCAAAACTGAGCCTGAAGAATCGACTGCTGATGGCGCCGATGACGCGCCAGTTTTCGCCGAACGGCGTGCCAGGGGCCAATGTTGTTGATTACTACCGCCGTCGCGCTGAAGGTGACGTTGGCCTGATCATCACCGAAGGCACAACGGTGGGCCATAAAGCTGCGTCATTCGATGCCTCTATCCCGAACTTCCATACCGATGAGGCGCTGGCTGGATGGGCCGAAGTGGTCAAAGCTGTCCACGCCGCCGGTGGCAAGATTGCGCCGCAATTGTGGCATGTCGGTTGTGCCCGCAAACCAGGATCCGGGCCGTTCCCGGATTATCCCAGTGCCACGCCATCAGGCTTTGCCCTGCCCGGCAAAAAAGTGGGCGAGCCGCTGAGCACAGCGGAAATCGACGATATCGTGAAAGCCTTTGGCGATGCTGGTCGTAATGCCAAAACCCTCGGCTTCGATGCGCTGGAGATCCATGGCGCACACGGTTACATGATTGATGACTTCCTGTGGGAAGGTCTGAACACGCGTGATGACAAATATGGCGGCTCGCGTGCCAAGCGCAGTCAGTTTGCCGTAGAAATTGTGCAGGCAATTCGTGCCGAAGTGGGTGAGGACTTCCCTATCATTTTCCGCTTTTCACAGTGGAAACAGCAGGATTATGATGCACGCCTGGCAACCACGCCTGAGGAACTGATGGAAGTTCTGGCGCCTATTTCTGATGCCGGCGTTGATATATTCCATTGCAGTCAGCGTCGATTCTGGGAGCCGGAGTTTGAGGGCTCAACCCTGAATCTGGCGGGCTGGACTCGCAAGCTGCTGAACAAGCCGACGATTACTGTGGGCAGTGTCAGTTTGAACGAGGAATTCATTACTACCTTTATGGGTGGGGAAGCGGGTAGCGCCGATATCGGTGAGCTGCTGCAGCGCATGGAAGCGGACGAGTTTGACCTGGTTGCTGTGGGTCGGGCATTGATCGCTAATCCGGACTGGCTCAAGCAGGTGCAACAGGGTGATGTCTCGTCCCTGAAAACTTACGATAAATCCTTGTTGGCTGCGCTCGCTTAAGAGCGCAACTGGTAGCAGAAAAACAAAAACGGAGAACGATGATGTTTGATCGATTAGCCGGATTTTTGGGTCTGAATGCCATTCCCCAGATATTCTTCAGTGCAGCAGGCATAGCGATACTGTTTGTCTGCCTTGCTATCCCTTTCAACAGTGAGTTCGCGGCGTTTTTTGGCGCCGTGGGCACATTTACATTTCAGTACTTTGGCTGGTTCTATGTGCTCAGCGTCAGTGGTCTGCTTATCTTTCTGGTCTGGCTGGCGCTGAGTCGTTACGGTCATGTCAGGCTGGGCCCCGATGATGAGGGGCCGGAGTATCCCACCGTCACCTGGTTTGCCATGCTGTTTGCAGCGGGTATCGGTACCATCCTGATGTTCTGGGGCGTGGCCGAGCCCCTGTCGCATTTTGCCAATCCGCCTATTGAGGGGGTAGAGGCCGGTACTGTTGATGCGGCAAAAAATGCGATGAATATCGCGCTGTATCATTTTGGTTTGCACACCTGGACCATCTTCACCCTGCCGGCGTTGGCGATCGCCTACTTTACCTATCGTCAGGGTCTGCCGATGCGAATCAGCAGTATCTTTTATCCGGTTGTGGGCGACAAAATATTTGGCCCGCTGGGGTGGGCTATTGATGTGATCGCCTTGCTGGGCACCCTGTTTGGTGTGGCGGTCTCGGTCGGGCTGGGGACACTGCAATTGAACAGTGGGCTCAATGCCGTGCTGGGTGTGCCCATCAGTCAGCTGTCACAGCTGCTCATTGTGGTGGTGATCACGGCGGTGGCCACTGTGTCTGTGGCGCTGGGGCTGGACCGCGGCATCAAGCGCCTGTCGGAATTCAATATCGTGCTGGCACTGATCGTGATGCTGTTTGTCTGGCTGGCCGGCCCGACGCTGTTTATCACCTCCGGCATTGTGCAGAATTTTGGTAACTACATGCAGAACCTGCCGTGGATGTCATTCTGGACCGAGGCCTATCAGGGTACCAGCTGGCAGCAGAGCTGGACGGTGTTTTACTGGGCATGGACGATTTCCTGGGCGCCGTATGTGGGCATTTTTATAGCACGCATCTCCAAAGGTCGTACCATTCGCCAGTTTGTCGGTGGTGCTCTGGGCGCACCCTTGCTGTTCACCGTGGTGTGGTTCTCGGTGTTCGGGTTGGCGGCCATGGATCTGGAGCTGAATCAGGGTGTGGATCTGACCACGCAGGTGCAGGCAGATGTGTCGGTGGCATTGTTCGACTTCCTCAGCTACTTCCCGGCGTCGACGCTGATATCGGTACTGAGTCTGGTGGTTATTGTGGTGTTCCTGACCACGTCGGCTGACTCGGCGGCACTGGTGGTGGATGTGCTGTCGCGCAGTGACAAGCAGCCGAGTCTGACCTGGCAGCGTATTTTCTGGACCCTGTTGCTGGGCCTGATCGCAGCAACGCTGTTGCTGGGTGGGGGCCTGCCGGCGCTGCAGAACGTCATCACCACGCTCGGCTTCCCGTTCTGTGTGCTACTGGTGTTCATGGCCTATTCGTTGTTGCGCTCGTTGCACGCCGATTACCTGGGTTACACGCTGGCTGAGTCGGCAGCAGGCAAAGTGCCGCATATGGATCCGATGGGGTCCAGGCCGTCAGACAGTAAAGGCGCTTCACACCCCAAAGAATAGGTTTCATCAATAGCCTGCTAGAGCGCGCAACAACCAGACCTGATGAATGCGGGTGTTGCGTGCGAAATCCCTGTCGATGCTGGCGGCAGAAAAAGCTTCGATGGTAAATCGCTCCGCCAGCGTCTCATCCAGTTTGAATTTGCGCATATTGGTGGAGAATACCAACGTTCCCTGCGGACGCAGGCGTTGCATGCACAGCTCAATCAACTCACCGTGGTCGCGCTGAATGTCCAGCACGTTGTCAGTGCTCTTGGAATTGGAGAACGTGGGTGGGTCCAGGAAGATCAGGTCGAAGTCCTGTTTGCATTTTTGCAGGTAGCGCAGGCAATCCATTTCCACCAGCTCATGGGCGCGCAGGTTCAACTGGTTCAGTTCCAGATTGCGCCTGGCCCAGCTCAGGTAAGTGTTGGACAGGTCGACACTGACCGTGCGGCGGGCGCCGCCCAGTGCGGCCTGTACGCTGACCGAGCCGGTGTAGCAAAACAGGTTCAATACATCCTTGCCCTCAGCATGTTGATGCACGTAACGACGCATCGGGCGATGATCCAGAAATAGTCCGGTGTCCAGGTAACGTTCCAGATTGACGATCAGTCTGGCGTCGCCTTCCTGCACCACAATGTCCTGACCCTGTTCGCGAGTCGGCTGGTATTGCTGTTTGCCGCGCTGGCGTTCGCGCACCTTGATGCTGACGAATTTTGCCGGCAGCTGCATTACAACCTGCACCGCCAGCACGCTCTGGCGACGTCGTTGTTCGGCATCAATCTCGGTGACCGATGCGGGGGCTTTATATTCCTGCATGTGAATGTGACGCTGGCCATCGACGTCGGTATAGACGTCGATGGCAAAGGCGTACTCGGGCATGTCGGCATCATACAGCCGGTAGCAATCATGGCCCTGCTGCCACGCCCAGCGGCCGATATTCTTCAGGTTCTTGCGCAAGCGGTTGGCGAGCATCTGTCCGCCGTTGTCGAGCGCGTCTTCGGTGACCAGCTGGCTATCGTCCACAGCGGTTTTGCGGGTCTGGTAAACCGATGAGTCATCCACCCGGAACAGCAATAATTTTGCCGGCAGCGCACCATTAAACAGAGCGTATTGTTTATGGCTGTGAATGCCGATCAGTTTGCCCCATTCCGGACGTGCGGTGAACACCGCAACGTCTGCGCCCATGGCCTCGCGGCGAATGACATCGCCCAGCTCCTGGTACAGGGCCATGACTTCGGCATCGTCTCCCAGGCGTTCGGCGTACGGCGGGTTGGTGATCAGCAGCGTCGGCGGTTGGCCGAGCTTGACCTCATGCAAGGATGCCGAGGTGAATTCGATATGATCCCAGATTCCGGCGCGTTCGGCGTTACGCCGGGCCATGCCCAGTGCGCGCAGATCCTGATCGCTGCCCAGTGCCTGTCCGGTCCAGTGC
>UEXM01000184.1_pt1 | contig 68810 bp, 50 predicted proteins | sample 1796661 | NCBI WGS metagenome assembly UEXM01 (sample SAMEA4772469, study PRJEB27181) | metagenome | reverse complement strand
GAGCGCGAGCGAGCGAAAGTGTTTCGCGCGACCAACCCGCGATTCGCGCAGTTGAGCGCGACGCTAAACGCGACACTGCGAGCCTGTTCACCCTACCGCGAAAGCGCAACACGCGCGAGACAGACCTACCCCTCGCGGCCTCGCGCAATTTGCCCTCGCGTTAGCCGGACTCGCGCTCGCGCGGTGGCAATTTGCCCTGCTTAACCGCATGCGAAATACAGACATTTTTTTCGTGGGGGCCAAAAAAAAATCCCAGCCAATTTTCCATCAACCGCTACCTTCAAGGGTATGGTCGCCCTCCCCATCACCAATGGGTCGTCTCATCAGTATCATCAAAGCCGATAAGAAGCCTCACCGCGAAGAGCAAGCGAACGCTGGTTATGCGGCTCTTGCACCGTTCGCAGACGGAATACAACAACGCTACGAGAACAGTGAAATAGACAAGTGGGACTTCTTTTACGAATTACTTAGCATGAACAACACCAACCTCTCGCTACTTCTTTCGCGTAAAATGGATGACGCGCCGGATGAAGACACTCCGGCACTTGGTGATGACCTGCTTGTCAACCGTCCTGTCATAATGCACCTCAAAAGGTTGCAAAATGAATACCCCGAACTCAAACAGTGTCAAGAAGAACACGAAGCAGTTGAGGGTAATGAAACGCTCAATCAAATGCAGGGAGCCACAAGAGGTGTGCGCGATGACATATCGGCTTTTATCGCGCAACCGTTCCTTGATGGTAGAGAAAATACACAATACTACGAGAATGAGTTGAAGGGCATTCAAAACTTGCTGTTGAGCGACGGTAGAGGATTAACACACCCGCTCGGACTCGCGCTGGGTAAAGCCGTTGAATTGTCCCAAGACAACATTCTCCCTACTCCACGACAAGAGAGACAATTAAGCGCAGAAGAGATTGCGGAGATGGCTGACAGAAAGCGACGACGACGCGGTGAAATCGCTGACCCTTCGTTTCAAAGCGACCAAGATAAAGCGGCTACGCGCCAACAAGAAATGCTTGACACAATGTTTCGCAACCCCGAAGAAAAGGTTGACACTGTTGAACGCGAAAAAGAAGTGGGAGAGGACTACGCGAGATTCTTTGAACAGACAGATATGGAGAGGCGCGGTGGAGAGGATGCACCGTCTATTTCGTTAAGAAAGCCCTCGTCAAATATGGTCAATCAACTTGTAGAATTGATACGCACCAATGCCGTTGACACCAGTGAAGCAGAACGACGAGATGCTGAAAAAAGACAGCAAAGAGAACAGCGTTATGAAACTTTCATTGATGAAAAAGGGAATGAAAGACGGCGTGCGAAAGGACGGGGGATAACACCCGATGAAGAAGAGTATGAGCGGCAAGCCGCCGAAATGCGTAGTGAACATACCCTCTCCGCTTTCAATGAAATACAAGAAAAGTTCAACAATTTCATGAGTGATTTGACAGGCAACCCGTTTGGGACTGCGGGACGCGCGGGTCGTTTCGGTGGTGAAATCACCGCGGTTAAATCAAAGAACGCGCTTACACCGTCGCTACGAGAGGCCGCGAAACAATTGGGTATCGCATTGCCTGTTGCTACTGTCCCCGATTTGCTTTTGAGGCCGTTCGTCGCTGGTAAAAATGCATTCAGTAGAGAGGTTGTTGAGTCGTTGACAGAACAACTTGGTCAATTAGAAGACACAAGCAATTTTCATCCTCAATTGATGAACGCAATTCGTAGCGGTGGTGAATTGGATGCCAACAAGGATGACCCACAAGAGGCAATCCCCGACGCTTCAATATCCGGCTCACAAGAAGAGCGCGAAGGTAAAGGGGCAGAAGCAAGAATGGGTGTAGGTGTCACCGAAGAAGGGTTGCGCGACCCCGAACTTGGAGAAAGGTTGGACGACGAAGCAGACCAAAAATATCAACGACAGTTGGCTAAGTTGGAGCGCATGAAATCCAGCGGTTTCATGACCGAAGAAGACTATCAAATGCAAGTGTTGGCGGCACAACTCAATCGTGCGAATAAAAACGATGCAGACGATAAACACCGTATTGACGACTTTGCTGAACTCGGTGGGTTGAGCGGCAACGACTTTGAAGTGGGCCACCCTCTACATGGTGCGTCAACATCAAGCATTCTTCGTGCTACAAGCGACTTCGCATCCAATCTTGTCGGTATGGGACGAGTGTTGAGTGATTTGCGCTTTTCGGCCTATTATCACCAAGACGCGCAGTTGAGGAGTGAAATGGGTGATGTGGATAAACAGTTGGCAGAAATAAATCTCACCGCTGACGACATTCTGCACTTTTCAAATCCGCAAACACTACAAGACAGCAATCGCTACAAAAAATTGGATGAATTGCTTGGTGGCAAATCGCAGATGTTGATGGAAAGAATGAGTTCGCAAATGAACCGACGCATGTCGCGAATGCATGCTCTCTTTCCTCACGATGACCCTGCTTGGCGAACAAAATTGTTGAATGCGGCTATGCGCTACACCAACGCTGACATGAGCGTTGATGGATACAAAGACGCGTTCAAGTATTTGGGTCGTCAATTTACACAGAAAGGTTCACTCAAAGGATACGAGATAACACGCTTGCTACGATACTTGGAACGCACAGGAGAGCGCGAAGCAATGGATGAAGAACATCAACAGAAAGTGATTCATCAACAAAAGAGGTGGCAAAACCATCACAACGCTCTTCAAAGCGCAGGTGAAGATGATGAAGTTTCCGAGGAACACAAACATCACCTCATTGGCGAAGACGAAGAGTGTGTCGCGTGTCATCCGGACCGTTTTGGCAACAGAACAGCAGATGAAGCATACGCGCATTCTCCGAAGAGAAGGGACAAAACGCCTTACAAATACAAAATGATGACCATGCCTTTGTTGGAAGAGTATCAGCAAGGTGGACGAACTGCAAAGTTGAAAGTTTTGGGAGACGAAGGTGAGCGCGCTACGCTTCAAAAAATCCTTCAATACATCTACCCCGATGATGACCAATTCAACAAAAGTAAATTGGAGAGTTTTCAAGCAAGTGCGGCAAAGAAAGGGCAAAAGATGGCGTGGGAAAAGAGAAATGCTCGTCGCTATCGCGCTCTCATCAAGAACGCTGTCGCAAGTGGTAATCCGCGCGCTCACAACATCTACAAACAATTTGGACTCTACAAAACTGCTGAAAATACGATAGCAGGTGGTTCTGCTGGTATGAGTGGTAAACAACTCGCCGCACTCTCATTTTTCCTCAACGACGATGACGCATACGACGCGCATCACGAAAAGGCTCGCGTTCGCACTTTGGTGGCGACACGCATGGATGCACTTGATACTGCACTGACAATGATTGACGCTATCGCACAAGGTGAACTCGGTAAAACATACAAACCGGGAGCGTTGGGCGACGAGGCTACACGACAAAGCATCGCGCAAGAAATCTACAAAGACCCTCAAAATGCGATGAGACTTACGAGAAAAAAATTGGAAAATGTCAAAAAAGAGAAGGAATTGATTTCACAAAATAAAACATGGCGCACCTACGCCAAAGACATTGGTGAATTGAAGCGTGCTGAAGAAGGCTTGAAGCAAAGAAAAGAAACAGATGAAACTGGCATAGAGAGAAAATATCCCGGTGTGTATGATAACCCTCAAGGTCGCGCAAGAATTGAGCAAATGAAAAATGACTTCAAAGCAAAATATGACACACTGGAACGGCAGTTGAAAAATGCCAATAACCGAATAGACAAAGGAAAAGAAAAACTCAAGAGTCAACTCGCTACATCACGAGAAAACCTTTCGCGAACAAATGAATACGCGCTTGGTGCATTTATCAAAGCCGGACCACTGTTGCTGAAAGTTCACGGTATGAAAAACCGTCAAGACCAATTGGAGGGGCTTACTGCAATCATGGATGACCTTTATGGAGACACAGAAGACATCATCTTCGCGGCCCAATCCAACGGCAATGTGTATGAGAATAAATCACACACCATTGATGAATACAAAGATTCGCGCATGCCTATGGGTAAACTTGGTGAAATGGGGGGAACCAACATCCGTGAGTTCACTAATAATCTCGCCGCTCCTATCGTTGATGACATCAACATGTTAAAAGCGCACCGAGCCAAAATGGGTTTCCCATTAACAAAAGAACAGGCTGAACGCGCAAAGGGATTGATTCACGACGGCGAAATGGCTGAACACATTGACAAAGAATTGAACGATAGTCTCGCTCATCTTGTTCCCGAAGGAGAAATTATCAATCATGCAGATGTTCCTCAAGACCATCATAACGAAGAGCCAAACGAAGCGGGGCAGTTGAGTGAGGCTGAAATGAGGAAGCGTCATCACAACTCTCACTTCACGCGCGGTGCGGAAAGTGCCATCCTTCGCAATGATTATGAGTTTATGCCGATTGAAAAGTTGCACTCCAACTGGCGACAACACGCACCAACGCTGTGCGGCACTTGCCACGGAACAGGCCATGTTTCACGAGATGAAGCCGCCACATATCTACGAAACCACATTCCCGAACTCAAAGGTGAAGTGAAGAATAGCGCGGCGATTAACAAATACATGGCTTCACACTGTCGTCCTCGCGATACCCCATCCTATGCTGACCACATACACGCTGATACGATGCATGTTAATGACCACGAACAACTCGCGTGTCCCGATTGCGACCACGAAGACCCCGATGTTATCGGTGGGCGTGTGTCCAACGGATTGTGTTCTCATTGCCACGGACACGGAAAACGATGTGTTGATGACGATGAACACCTCCAAGAAGGATACACAGACGCAGACGGAAACACCGTCAAAGGAAAGAATCACCATTACGACGGCATGACGAGTCAAGGGTTTGATTTGCTCAACAGAATGTTCGGACAAGTGTTTGATGCGCGCTTGAGAAATGATATGCCGGACTTCTTGAGGGACATGATGCCGCGGATTCCCTTACCGTCGCAAGTTTACGCAGACGCACTTGAAAGTGGTAAATACATGAGCCGCGCGCAACTTATGCGAGCGCGAAAGAAACAACACATACCACTCTCAATGGATGATTATGCTCCGGAACTCCCCGATGTGGGACGCAACTACGAAAAAGAAGAAGAAGAAGGCCGCGCCCGCGCCGCTGAACGCGCCAAAGAACTCGCCGCCAATCCAAAGCCCGAACCCACCAAAGAAGCGGGTGAAGAAACACCAGCAAAACAAGCCTTAGCGCAGTTGAACTTTCAAAGCACACATAACGCCTTCATGGATTCACACCACAAAACGGCTCTTCGCGAGCGTGTGATGATTCTTGGTAAAATTATTGAAAGTTTTGTTGCAAAGAGCGGCAACAGTATGACTCAAAACGAAAAGGATGCCTTCATTGAAGAAGCGCAAGATTACATTAACAGATTGCTACAACCCGATTCGCACAGTCTACATAACGATGACATGCATTCACTCAACGATGACCTGCAAGAGTTGCAAGAGATGGCCGAGATGCACTTCACGGTTGACCCGGATGAGAAGGGTAGAATGCCTCAAACCCCAACTTTACCCGTTGATGAAAAAGGTGCATTCAATTTGGGAGTTGATGATGTATTTTCGGGTGAACTACCGATGAAGTTTCAGCATTACCCACCATTGCACTTCTATCACGGTCGTTTCTTAACGCCAACTGAAATAAGCGAAGGTTTGTTTGACCCGTCGCGAACAAATGCGCAACCTCGCGATATTCGTTTTGAGGATATGGAAGACTTCTTCGCCAATAACAAAGAAGCGCGTCGCCTCATTAAAATGAAACAGCGCGAACACGATTTGTCGGATGAAAAATTGAAACCTATTGTAGACTCTATTGGTGGTTTGAAGAACCTACCTATGGTTATGAAAAAGGCAACTGGGCTTGAACATGCTGACCTCACAGAAGTTTCTAATCGCGCTGGAATGCCTTTGGAGAATTACGACATGGTTGAAGAAGGGCTGTCATTCAGCGATGAACTTACCAAAGCGTTCAAAGAAAACGGAGCGAAGGATGTTGGAAACATGCTTTCAACGATACAAAACGGTCGTAGACGAAGTATTGGTGGCGATTACACCTCTAAATTGAATAAGCAGATACGCGCAATGTATCTTCAATACGCTAAACTCAAAGGGTTGGAGATTTTCTTGGCTGACCACGCAAATCCTCTTGACCATCCGTTTATACCCGAAGGGTTGACGATTGAACAATTCGGGCAACAGAAAGAACAATACAACCCCGAATTGTTCTATGACGAAGTAGCAAAACTTTACGGCTACGCGGATGAAAAAAGCATGGATAAAGGTAAAGGTAAAATGGGCCTCATCAAGAAACATCACATTCCGCGCGGTAATCGTGGCGACTTCGTTCTTGACCCGAAAGCATTCAAGGCAGAAGTGATGAGAAACATCACAGAAAAAGTCGGCGACCAACTTGGTTTCAGCCATGCTCAATACGGCAAAGACGGAAACGGAAACCCAACGACCACTATTGAGCCGGTTGAAGTAGACAAAATGCTGGACAAGGGAGAAGCAATGTCGGAACTTGACGGTAGTAAGTTTGATACGATGTTGGATATGATGCGTTATCATTTGCGTCCAAACTGGTCTATGCAAGAAGACCTCACCAAACTGATGCAAGGACAAGAAGGTATTGACGGGTTTGACAACTACGAAGAATTGCAACGCGCTTACAAAGAAGGCGCGCTACCCGATGATGTGATGAAGAAACTTACAAACATGAAAACGATGTCAGCATTCGCGCATCCTACATTGCGACCACACAATTATGATACGATGGCTCATTACGACTACGCAAATAAACAAGTCAATGGTGAACAACAACCGATGGACTTTGATGAACGCCAAGAAATTGCGCGACAAAGGTTTGACGCGAGTGTAGACCGCCGTCGGCCAGCGCAACCGGACCCGAACATGCCGCCGGTGATGCAAAACCCAAGAACGGCATATCGTCAACGACAAGTCGCAGGGCAAGAGTTGAGAGAAGGTATGGCGGCGTTCCCTCCATATCAGCCTCAAGCGCATATTGACCAAAGTCAACAACAGGATTCGCAATAATCTCATATTTTTCTTATAATGATAATAATTGTTATTGTTCTAACAATAATATGATAATATCAATAAAAGGGTGAATCAACATCCTTATGTAGCGCACGCGATGTCGCGATGTAAGGAGGATTATGCTGATGCAACAACAAACCCCCCAAAACAAAGACGAATTACGAGTGCTGGGACTGATTTCATTCGTCAGCATACTCGTTGGATGCGCAATCGCGGTATTTGACGCAGGGTTGTGGTTGACATCACCCGACACCTACACGAATGCTATCACTTACACGATGGGCGCGTTTACTTTGCAAGGTATGGCGTATTTCATCTACAAAATGCTGGCGCAAGACGGTATGGACCAGCGCGCTGTTGTTTCAAACATGCAACGCAACATGACGCGTCAAATGCAAAACCAACAAATGCGTTTTGCTCAAGCGCAAATGGAGATGGAGATTAAAAAACAAGAGGTTGTCTTCGCAAAACAGATGGAGGAATTGGAGAAAGACCCCGAAGTCCAGCAATATCTTGGGCTGATGAACGGTGAGATTGAACCCGAAGCACCTCAACACAAAGCGAATCACAAAAAACCAATGAAATTGGGCGGAGATACGCGCAAACGCAACACTGATGGAACTTACGCTAAGAAAAAGGAGTGATTTTGCGTGGGTTGGCTTTTCAAAACTCCGAGCGATGACGCGACGGAGGCCACTTTGCGGGCTTTGCACACTCAAAACACTCTTGATACCTACTACGAGAAGGGTAAAGCATTGGTGTATTGTATCATCACAGGTTTTGCTACTGCTTTGAGCGTGTCTTTTTTTGAATTGCATTCCGATGTGAGCATTTGGGAGAACACCATTGAATGGTTTTACAACAAAGTGCGCGGATGGGTGTCATAATGGTCGCGACGATGGCAGGTAGCGCGCTGATGGGTGCGGTTGTTTACGGACGGGAACTCTATAACTTCCTCAAACCGCGCAGAATAGGTGTTTATGGACCAACACAGGTCGGTAAAACAACTCTTGACCTCTTTATGCGCACTCCCGGTGAAATGGATGACATTGAAGAGCGCACAATGCACGCGAAACGACTCTTAGGAGGAGGATATGTGCTTCCGAACGCAACACGCAAACGAATCCGTTGGCAAGGTGAGAAAAGAGTTGTTCATTCGTCCGATATTGGCGGTCAACAACGATTTTGGAACCTGTGGATTGACGATATGGTTGATAGGCAGGTAGAAATTGCTGTCTTCATGACCGATACGCGTGTTTTGAAAGGAAACGGAGCGCAGGTCATTGACGCAGTAGGCGGTTTTGAGTATCTTGTGGACGCTTTGATTGAAAAAAGGTGGAACTATCGCTCTCTCAAGTCGCGTTTACGCGGGAAACGCTACTCTCCGAAGCAAATATGGCTTGTCGCGAACAAAGCAGACGAGTGGTGGGACGAAAATGCGAACATTTTGTGGCAATCGGGGCGTTTACGCGAGCATAAAGTGTTCAATTTGCACCGCCCAGCCATGCGAAGACTCCAAAAAGCAGGTATTCCGTGTCGCGTTAGCATGATGGCGACCAAAATCGGCTGGAATGTTGAAAAAACGATGATTGAAATGTTGAATTGGTGATAAAATGCTCGGAAATAAACCCCAAAATGACCTACTTAGGCTTGCCGCACAGACCCAAATGAGCCTTGCACAGATGCAACAACAGGCATCCGCGCAAGCCGCAATGAGCAATGTGAGTGAACATATTGAGGTTCCGCAGGTCAACTTCTACCCTTCACAGCACCCAAACCCCAAAAAAGCGCGAAGAAAGGACATAAAACAGGCATATCGCCTCTTAAAACCGACAAAAAGAAGCATGTTCTCTCCGCGAAGGTGGTTATTCGGGGGAAAATACCGCTATAACACCAATACCATGCGTTGTGTCATTGACGGTGCAGATGTTGAACATTTATTGCGGATGGCTGGTAATATCTACGAACAAATCATTGATGAGGAAACTGGACAGTCATTATGGGACATTTACTTCAAAAATCCGGTCACAGGAGAGGTTGAAGCCTTCGTAGCGCGAGAAAATGTGACCAGCGGACGCAAAATGCGCGGAACATACTGTCCCGAACACCTACACCTCTATCATTTGCTTTGTAAATGGGAAAGAGAAGAAGAAGCGGAGCAAGAAGCGAGTGGAGGAACACTGAAAGCCAAGTTGAAAAAGGGTGTTTCTGTTGTTGCTGTTCCTGTAAATAGCATCAAAAAGAGAGATAACACACCGCCAATACTTGCAAAATACGAACAATTCTTCGCGATGTTGAAACAAGACAACATCCCTATCACTCATTTTACCAATTCCGCAACAGGAATGAACGATTTGGTTATGATTGTCTTTGATATGCGTCAATTTCAAGCAGGGAACAACACAAAATTGCTTCATGACGCACTCGCGATGCACCAATTACAGCAACAAAGTGCGCCTCTCCCTCTACCGCAACAACAAAATGAGGGTAGCGCGTGAGGTGGTATTATGGCATGGTGGTCAAATAACCAACAACCTGTGCAAAATACGGGAACATTGAACCTCGGTTTACCGAATGGACAGCAACAAATCCCCGCTGGTGCGGGCTATGGTGCGGCTGGTGGATACAATCCGTATGCGCCACCTCCACCACCTACTGAAATGGAGATTCTTTCATCAATGATAACCTCTAATCCGATGATTGACAGGTGGCTTTCGGATAATAACGGCGCGAACATGAACATGCTTATTGCATTGTTGAGCAACTTGATGACTGTTTCAATGAGTAGTCTTTTGGCAAATGCGCGCTTGATTGAAGACGGAGACGGCTACAAGTTTGATTTTAGTGGCGTTCAAGGTATGCCGACCGCTGATAGCGTGACCATGAGCCAAACACAAATGTTGAACACGGCTTCAAACAATGTTCAGCAAATGAGTATGCAATTTCAGCAGATGGTAGCCATAGCGAATCAAAGCACAATGCAAACCATGCTGGATGGTGCGCTCGCAGACCCCGGTATGATGCAAAATGTCGGTGGTGGCATCGGTGCGCTGGCGCGTGGTCTTGTAGGAGGTCGCTGAAATGGATATGACAAGTCTCTATGGCGCATTGAGCGACATGACCAATTTGCGCAAATCAGTCGTTGTTGACATGATTATGGTGCAACTTATCGCGTTGACGCTCGGTTGTTTCCTCATTTTGGTTTTTTCCGGACCTAAAATGACTTCAACTGACTTAAGTTGGATTATCGGCGCGCTTTTCGTTTGTTTCAGCGCGACTGGTATCGTCTACCGTCGTCTCGGACAACAAGGTTGACCATTTACCAACAGGACACTCGCTATTATTGAGAATTGTTTTGGTCTTGATGAAGCAACCGCATAGGCCGCATCGGTCGTGATTCCGTTCCGGACATTGACGGCAAATGTTCATTCTTCGTTCACGCTCGGATAACGACGCTTTATTGTTGGCGAGAATGTCCATAGCCGCGCGTGAAAGGCTCTTGGTAGTCTGTATAGTGAGAGGAACACCCGCGATTTTTGGCGCACGACCAAGCCGCTTTCTCATAGAAACGCTCTTTTGCTACGGCTACTTGGACTTTCCTATGGCGGAGCGTATAACGCGAGCATCTTGCAAGTTCTGTCAAGATTCCGACCGCGACGGTCTTGAAGAAATGATGACACATGGTATCATCACAGCAAAGCAATTGGATAAAGACAAAGGTTGGCGCGAAGGAACGGCTGACCGTCATTTTCGCAACCACATGGGCGAATACCACATGGCATCAAATAGTGAATGCAAATTATGTGTGTCTGTTAAACGCGAAGAATTAGAATTGGCGTATTTTAACGCTTCAATGACTGCCGAAGAGATTGCTTTGGATATTCAAATGCCCGAATCCAGTGTGTATCACCACCTCAAACATCACCTCAAACCAGTTGTGCAGAAGGGTGCGGCTGACATCATCATTGTTGAAGCGGGTCAAGAGATGGAAAGTCTGCGCAACAATTTGGCTCGCATGAATGGTGAATTGGGTCATTTTCTTGATGATGCTGACCGAAACGACCCACAGTATGTGCGCAACATCGTTTCGTTGCACAAAGAAGTTCGCGAAACGGTAAAAGACATTATGAGAGTCCAAGAGCGTGCGGCTGGAACTACCAATGAACACATGACGGCACAAACCATCAACATCCTCAAAGTTGAATTAGCGAAAGAGTCTCCCGAAGTATGGGCGAGATTACGCGGTAAACTCATGGGAGGTGATGAATGATGGTTGGTGGACCCGAAGGCGGAACAGCAGGTATGCGTTTCAACCCTCGCGAGAGCGCAGAAGAGTTGCAGGGCGATTCAACTGTCGGTCGCGAAGATTCCGATGAGCGCGCACGAGATGATGCGAAGAAGCGTGAAGAACAAGAACAGCGCGCACATAAGTTGCAAGGATTGCAACACATGAAAGTCAAAATACCGCAAAAAGACCCCGATGACGAAGAGGACAGTCAAGTGAAACAACAGGCTGAATTGAGTCAACTCACAGGACAAGTCGGACAAAGTGAAGCCAACGCTGGTGCAAACCCACGCGCAAGCGGTATGGGTATGAACATGATGCTCTCCACCGCTCCATTCATTGACGATGCATTTGAAATGATTCGTAAGAAAAAAGATGCGCCGAAGTTTGATACCGATAAACCGCAGAAAACGACTACAATTCAAACAATTCGCGCTCGTGAACGCGCCAAAACTGGTAAAAAACGGAAAGCGCGTAAAAATGTCACCACCGAATCAATCAAGCGTAAGCGAAGAAAAAAGGGTAGCGGTGTCCGTCTCAAAGCGGGGAACATACGCCAACCGCAATACATGGCAAGTATGAGTGCCGCTCGCGCTCCGTATGCTTCGTTTGGTGCGGGATACACCTACCGACAACGAACAGCACCCATCCGAGTTGGTGGTGCGAGTGGTCGTTCACGAGCAAAACAATCTTACTCCGACCCAAGACAGCGTGAAGCGGAGGCTATGCGACAACAACAGCGTCAAAGTCAACCCACACAAGACCTTACACCACCTATTCCCACAGTGACTCCGAAGGCGCGAATACCGAAAGCAATTCGCGGTTCTCGTGATTCACGACCACACGGTAAAGCAATGCGCCAACCACGCACAGCAAAAACACCGGGTGGTAAAATTATGTCCGAAGCAACATCGCTTACTGGCGGTGCTGGTGGCATAGGTGCATCCGACGCTATTCTTGCATCCGAGGAGTTCTTGAAAGCGCGCGCACAGCGTGTTAAAATTACCAATCGCATTTCACCACGCGATAAAATTGAATATCGTCAACTAATAGACCAACTCAATCATTTGTTGCGACGCATGATGCGGAAAGAAGACAAATCCATGCAAGGTGCGAGTGAAGGACCAAGTGATAACGCGTCGGGTGGTTTGACATCCGCTCCAACGGGTGCGACGGAGACTGACCCCGATGATGACGCGACACGCTGGGGCGCGCATCCGTATGACTTGTATGTGCGAAGAGGTGGACATTGATGAGTGATATTATTCTCAAGGGTAAGGGTGTTTGGTATCTCAACCCCGAAACGGGTGAAATGGAGGACATGACTTTTCCTCCAAATGACTCCGACCATGAGGATTTGTCTCACTTTCACATTCACTCCAAAACCGGCAAACCATTCAATGAATTGATTGAATCGGGGTTGCTTGGTTTATTCCCTATGGAGATTGCCGCACGCATCATGGCGCGAGAATTGATGCAAAATGGCTACACAGGCGAAGGTGGGGTTCGTCAAAAACCCTCATCCGAACAATCAGCAACGCGATTAGCGCATACCATATTCAATAATGCCACCAAACGCTTCAATAAAATTAAGCGCGAAAATGGCGACGATTTTCATATTCTACCCACACCGTTTAGCGACAGTGGTATGCTTCACCCCGATTACAAAAACAACCACTACGGCGGACACCAACACAAGCGTATTCCTACTGCTCAACGCAAAACCCGAACAACTGATGGAAAACTCATCAATAACCACGCACGAAACGAGACACACCCCGAACTCGGTCAACACCTTGAATCCGCCGCTCTTCACGCCGCTAAAGAAATACAAGAAGAAGCCGAGAGTATGGGTTTGAAAAGCACAATAGGCGCGGGTCAAAATGTCATTGAACCTCAACAAATCACCAACGGTGTCACGCATCGCTATACATCCAACGACAAAGACCCTACTTCACGCGACAACACCAAATATCCTTCTCACCACAAGGATTTGCACGCTCAAAGTGCGGCATACGGTCGCATTTCACCTATGGACATTGTATCCATTCTCCCCAACGACTTCTTCGCACCTTCAACCGCTGGTGGTATGTCAAGTAGAATAATGCACGATTTAGAAGGTATGGGCTACAACCAAAACACGGCTCGCCAAATGGCGCGCGCACCAGTCAACCAATTGCTCTACGGACGAGGTAAAGACGGAGCGGCGACAGGATTGCGTAAGGTGATGAGCAACATGCGCGCGGGATTGCAAATTGATAGCAATGATGAGATACATGCTATGTTCCGAAACCATCGCGACCATGTTGCTCCTATGGTTGATGCTGGTAATGACAAAGGCCGTCAAACAGCCGCCATTGAGATTTTAGCGATGTTGAAAACAGCCGAGCAGTTGGGCATTGACCCCAACAAGTTTTCAGCAAGACCAACCTCCGAATCAAACACCAGCAATTGGCGCAATGTAGCACTTCAAGCAGGTGGTAAAGAAATTGACATGGAGGCGTTGGGAGTGGTGGATGAAGGACACTCTTTGCGCGGCAATGTGTCGCGAGATACAGAACATCGCTACGGTGAGTTCCCTGCACATTTGAGCGGTGGTGCGCTTGGAGATGACCGACCTGTCGCTCCTGTCATGCCGAAAGAGCCAATGAGCGCGCCACCAGCAATTGATACAACTCAAGAGCCGATTGGTGATGATATGCCTCCACAAGCAGTAGCGCGAGAGCCTATTCCGTTTGACCCATCACAAGGACAGTTCGGCAACCCGCTTGACTTTGGAGAAGATTTTCAATTTTCCGATGACGACCCTATGGGTGTTATCGCGACCATCATGGAGCGTGTGCAAATGCACGACGCTGGTGGCTCTTTGATAACCAAGTATGACCCAATGGACGCATACGATATGCAAAAGTTGAGTGGTAAAGTCGGTGTATCCAGCACAACAGTTCGCGCGATTGCTATGTCGCTTGGTGATTGGGGTATCATTGCGAAATCCTTTAACACTACGCATGATGTGGTTCGCGCTATCAAGAGGTCTTGCGGGGGCTTACTACATGGTTGATAATTGGGAGATTGAATGGAACGACAGCATGCTTAAGCATGGTAAAGAAGACGGAACTGTTGAGTTCATTATCAATAAAGGGGGCAACCTTAGCGACATCAATTATGTGTTTTTTGGCGTTGAGGATAACACTTGGGAACCGCTTATCAAAGCAATCGCGGAACGCGATAATTCACACCCCGACATCATTCGGAAACAACCTGCGTTTAGCCAAAACTTCACCAATGACCAGTTGATGGCACAAGGTGGTGGACAAAACTTTTCTCAAAACTTACAGGGTATAGGTGCTGGACAGCGGTTGTCCGAAGCACAGGCTACTGGTCAACCCTATCGCGGGCAAATGCGAGATTATGCTGTGAGTGGTCAACCTATGATGGCCGCTGGAACGGCTCTCCGGAATGTCGCTTCACTTGGTGGCCTCATTAAACCCGGAGTGCGTCAACGCATGAAGGACAGATTCGCGACGGCACGACAACTACCCGGCGCGTTCCGCGATTATCGCCGAGCATCATCCGAGCGTGACAACCAAGCGGCGCGACGCACTCGTCTTGAAGGCGCGCTCGCTGATACCGAACAACGACGACAACAAGCCATGAGGCGTTATGTCCCCGGTAGCCAAGGTTATGATGAAAACATGCTTGCGTTTGAAGGTGAGCAAAACCGACGATTAGCGCGAGACTTTAACATTGACCCTATGGATGATGAAGAAGGTAATCAATTGACAACGCAACAAGCAATAGACAGACAAATTGCTGACATAACAGCGGGTGCGAAAAAGCCGATGCAAGGGCGATTTGACCGCGCACGACAAATGCGCGACAGAAAGCGAGCGCAAGACGCGGGTGTAGCATTCCGACCCGACATGATGCGTGGTGCAGAAGAAGAGCCAGCCGTAGAAGAAGAAGAATCCTTAGAAGAGATGCAACCGGGGACACAGGAGCAAGAAGAAAGTGCGCTCACTGACACAGACCCCGGACCGACTGGTATAGATTTGAACTTTGGAACACCACCAGCAACCGAAGAACCACCGGCTCCTCAAGCGGGGCCACCGACACCGGTTGAACCCGAAGCACCGGCTGAACCAGCCGCACCAACACCTTCAAAAGCGGATGAAGCGGCTAAGTTGTTTGACAAAGTGCAAGAAAACAAGCGCAAGAGAATGGCTATGGAAGGCGGTGGTGGAGAAACCGCTATGGCGACCGAAGCCGATGGCGGACAACTTGGCCGAATCCGCGATTACCTTACATCCAAAGAGGGTCGCGAAAAAGGACAGTATTACGGCCAGCGCACGATTGGAGAAAAAGGTAGCCAATCGGGATTAGCACAGCGCATGATGGATGCAGGTTTTGACCCTGCCGACACCGCGATGAAAATTACACAAGAAATGCTTGACGGTTTTGGTCTTAACCCCAAATCGCGACAAGGAAAGTATTTCATGCAAACGCTTCAAGCCGACCCGCGATTTCAACAGGCTATTGCCGCTGGTGATACAGAAGGAGCAAAAGACATCGCAGAAGAAAAAACCAAGGGTATGAAATTGAACTTTGGTGAACCAACCGAACAAGAAGACGACGAGGGCGGTATGTCCGAAGGTGGTGCGTTCAAAATGTCCTCGGATAAGCACCAAGCGGCGTGGGATTCACTGTTGAAGGGGTTCAAGATTCGGTGATGAAGTGTGCAATCCCTATCACTTGAAGCAATTGAAGAGATTGACTTTGAGGTAGCGAAGCGCGATTTTAGATTCTTTTTTGAAGAGATACTCGGTTTTCAATTATCACATCATCACGAAGACTGGTATAACAACCTTGAAAAACGCAAACGATATTGTGTCAAAGCGGCTCGCGACCACGGTAAATCAACGCTCTTTCTTGGCTACATGCTGTGGAAAACAGCGTTTAACCCAAAGACCAAAGCCGTGTTAATTTCACACAGTCTTCATCAGTCCATTCACCACATGCGCACACTCAATGACTTGATTGATGGAGTGCCGTTCCTCGCGAAAATGAAGAAAGCAGATTCTTGGTCAAAGACATTCTTCGGTTTTAGCAACGGCTCCAACATTAGCGCGAAGTCAGTTGGTGGTGCTATCCGTGGTATTCACCCCGACCTCATCCTTTGCGACGACATTCTGTGGGGAACGACTGATACTGAACTCGCTCGCGTTGCTTCATGGTTCTACGAGGTTCTTGTTCCTACACTTCACCACACATCCAAATTGATGATTGTCGGGACACCGTTTACACCAACTGACCTTTACACGGAGTTGGAGAGTAGGGAGGGTTATCTCGTTGAAACCTACCCTGCTATCAACGCCAAAGGTGAGGCTCTTTGGCCGGAGCGTTGGGATTTAGATTCTCTTGATGCGCGTCGCAATGATATGCCAGCCATCGCATTTGCTCGTGAATACTTGTGCGAACCAATGGACGATGTGAGCAGTTTGTTCCCTTCAACCATTCTGCAAGCCGCAAAAGACAACACACTCAAACTGATTGAACGCGAAGTAGGCGACCCCGATGACCAATACTTCATCGGTTGGGACCCTGCTATTTCTTCGGACCGCGCGGCTGACTATACTGTCATGGTGGTGCTTCGTCGCCCATCAACCAACCCCGAACTGCTTGAATTGGTTCACGCGGTTCGTCGCAAGAATATGGACTTCCGAACACAGATAATGGAGATTCAAAGACTCAACGCGAAGTTTAATCCCGATGTTATTGAACTTGAAGCCAACAACTTTCAGCGTGTGTTCGCTACTGAACTACGCGCAGATACAGACCTCCCTATCAAAACATTCATCTCCACACGCCAACGCCGTGAGTCTCTTCTCATGGGTTTGGTGTTGCGCTTTGAAAATGAGCAGATGCGATTGCCGTGGGGTGATGACCGTTCACGAACGATGATGTCGGAACTTGAACGAGAGTTGCTTATGTTTGGTATGAGCAAGAAAGGTCGGCTTGACAGTATTGGTAGGCACGATGACTTTGCTATTGCTCTCGCGTTGGCTCATTGGGCCACCACGGAGTTCCGTGAGCGCATTGTGGACTTGGATGAAATAATGGAGGGGTTGTTAGATTGATGTATCCTTTTACTGAATGGGGTTTTTGAATGGCTTGTAATTGTGAGTTTTGCGTAGGCGGAGAAGCCGCGTTCGGCTATCTTGAGAAGAAACTGTGTCCGGCGGGTAAGGCCGCGGCGAAGCGTAAGTTCAAAGTTTATCCAAGCGCGTATGCAAATGGATGGGCTGTTCAATACTGTCGCGGCAAGTTCAAGAAAAAGAAGGGAGGCAAAAAGAAATGATTCCTCTTGAAGAAGCGTGGGCTTTGATGAAAGCCAAGAAAGACGCGCCGAATTATCGCAAGGCCACAGGTCCGAAGAAGTGTGGCAACTGCAAGGCGTGGGACGATTCAGCAACAGAAGACCCTCAAACGGGCTACTGCAAGTGGTATGATTTTACTTGCAACAAAGAATATATTTGTGATGCGTGGGCTGGAAAATGACGGTTGAGAAAAACTTGAATCGTTGGTTCAAGGAAAAGTGGGTTGATGTTTCGCGCACAGGTAAGGATGGTAAGCATCCTCCCTGTGGGCGTTCTAAGGCAAAGAAGGGTAGCAAAGGATACCCCAAGTGTCGCCCCTCCGTCAAGGTATCAAGCAAGACTCCGAAGACCAGCGGTTCTATGTCAGCAGGTCAAAAGCGCGCGGCAACGAAACGCAAGCGTAGCAAGAAACAGGGCGTAGGCGGAAAGCCCACCATCGTTAAAGGGATGGACGAGGCGTGGGTGTTCATGAAGGGTCGCGGTAATTATCCACCATGCCCTACTCCGGAGAAGAACAAATACGAATCACCCGCACATGCGGAACGCGATAGAGACTATCAATCGCGCCAATCGGGACGACCGATTTCAACATACCCATGCGTATGCGGGTATCATCATTTGACGAGGGGATAACATGACAGAATACGAATACATAATGCATGAACCAATAACAGCAGAAGAATTAGCAATGATGAACGACGACGACATCGCGAAAGAGGTGTCGTTTTGCACATGTTGCTCACCGTTTGACATTGCAAACACGGTGTTGAAAGCGAAGAAAAAGAGCAAGCCGTTTCACGGATACAATCCAAACAAACACAGTCGCAAAGGTGGACTGAACGCGAAAGGTCGCGCCGCGGCAAAGCGAAAGAGTGGTGCAAACCTCAAACCTCCGGTCACGACAAAACCAAGCAAACTAAAACCGGGCGGTAAAAAAGCCAAGCGTAGAAAGTCTTTTTGCGCGCGAATGAGTGGCGTTAAAGGTCCAACCAGCAAAGGTGGTAAGATGACTCCGAAAGGCGCGGCGTTGAAAAGGTGGAATTGTTAATGACCCAATCTGTTGAGTATCACTATCACACTTGTTGCTACACAACAGATAAGGTATATCCTTTTGGATTTTGTAAAAAGTGTTGGGAGAAAAACGGTAGTCCGCAAATAATGGCTTGGAATGAGAGAAAGGTGAATCGCGTTGAAAATTGATTTATCGGACTCCAACCTGTTCAACGATAATCCGTTGTTGAAGAATGTCATTGAGGGTCCTACATTTGGTGATGCGCCTATGCCTGTATCTCAAGGTCAAGGTGAAGCCAATGCCAACCCTACACCTCCACGCCCAAATCAAATTGAAGAAGGCGAAGAGAAGAAGAAAATACGGGAGCAACTCAATCGTTCTCTCCCCAAAGGTGGTTGGTTTCAGTCTATGTTTGGTCGTGGTGCTGGGGATTTAGTGAAAGACCTCCGCATGGCGCGACGCGAACACAAAGAAATGCGTGAAGCCATTGACTATGCAATTGACGCTATCCGTATCGCAAAGAAGCAAGAAGTAGAGGCTACGCTTCAATCCATTGATTGGATTGGTAAACATGAGCCGACTGTTCGCAATTTGGGTATCAGTGAAAGAGATTTACAAGCGTTGCGGAAACACGGCAAATCACGCGAATATGCGCTTCGTCGTGCTTGTGTTCAATGGGAAAGAGCCAATGATTCAATCACAAAATTGTTGTTGATTGAAGGTGATTTCAACGATGAACAAAGGCAACTGTGGGTTGATTGTCAAGAGGTTAAAAAGAACGCAAAAAAGGAATGGAGGAACGCGCTTCATTCTATTGATAACATCAAAAAAACGGATGCTATTTATTTAACAAAAGCCGCTACAATTCTTGAAGAGCGCGGTCCTTTACCTACAAGTGAGGTTTTCGCGAGCATGGATAAAATCAAAAATCTTTCAATTTCTCAACTAAGCGCGCTTTTCAAAATGCATGGTGTAGAATACGATATTGAAAAGGTCGGCGTTGGGTGGGGTATTGTTCGCGATAACACAATGGTGTTCAAGGATGTTTGGGCGTATGCGGCTGGTTTCCTTGATGCTGACGGATACATCACCATCACCAAACGACTTGAGCCTCGTGCTGGTTTCATTGCAACAGGTGAGCGGGGTAAGTTGCATTGCGAACAACTACACAAAGCACTTGGATGTGGCGTGCTACAAACTGATTTGAAAATCCACAAGAACAGCCGACGCACTCAACACCGTCTTCAATTCTATTCCGAAAACGACCTTCGTTCACTGATGAAAGGTATCCGCCCACATCTCCGCATGAAAAAAGGACAGGCTGGCGCAGTCCTTGAATTACTGGATTTGCGCGGTCGCAAAACTGACATCATAAAATCAAGACGCGACGAACTTTATCGTGTTGTCAAATGGTTGAATTGGAAAGATGTTCCCGATAAGCGTGAAGAGTTGTTGAAAGAGTGGAACATTGATGAAGCGGGAGTTCATGCGATGTTTAGTCGGGACGGTGAAACCCTTCGTCTTCTTGACGATGCCAACCGACTTGTGGAGATGATATGATGGCCGAAGAAAAAGGAATAGTAGGGCGTTTTTTGTCTTCGTTGACCAAACCATTTAGCCGTAGAACAACCCCCGAACCGCAGATGCCGCTTTGGAAAACGGGTATTCAAGAACCTGTTCTCGTTCAAGGTGTATCCATACCTGCTCTTTATGCAACAGTGCAAGAATCCATCATCCTCCGAACGACTATCAACACACTATGTCAAGAGATTTTTCGTCGCGGCTATTATTGGGAGAAGAAGTTTCACAAGAAATGCACCAACTGTGAAGAAGAATACCAGCATGACACGATTGACTCGTGTCGTATTTGCGGCAATAAAAAGTTTGAAAGCCCCGATGCTGACCAAATCCTATACCCGCGATGGTTGATGAAACAACGCAACACTATGGACCAGTCATTTATTGAAGTGATGAAGGAGATTGAATGGGACTTGGACATCGTTGATGACGCGTTTTTGTTGCTTATCAAAGAGTATTTCATTGACCCTCAAGACGGCAAAATAGAGTTTTTCCGCGTCAAAGAATTGGTTCGTGGCGACCCAACATTCATGCGTATTGTTGCTGATAAAGCAGGTAAGCGCGGAGGACGATACCTTCTGTGTCCTGTCCACCGCGACAAAACCTACCCCCACAACGGCGACCACAAAAAGTGTGAAGTTCACAATTGTGGCTTACCTCTTCAAGATGTTCACTACATCAACACTGCCGGTAGCGGAAAGACGCAATACTACATTGACGGTGAAGTGTTGCACATCTCCAAGTTCAATCCGTCAAAATTGTATGGCCGCTCACCTGTCGCCAGCATGTGGCGACAAGCGCAATCACTCACTGCTATGGACAATTACATTTACCTCGCGTATCAAAAGCGTCGTATCCCTCGTGGTGTTCTCGCTATCACCACTGATAACATTCAATCTACCGCTTCGTTTTGGAAAGGAGCAGAAGAAAAAATGGAGCGCGACCCCCACTACATTCCTAAAGTCGGCGTTGAATCAGCGTCGGGACGCGGTAAAGTTGAGTTTGTTCGCTTCATGGATAGTCTTGATGAAATGCAATACGCGCAAGTCCGTGATGAAATACGAATGCGTATAGCGGCTTTCTATGGCGTATCCAATGTTTTCATGATGGATAGTGGTAAGTCCGGTGGATTGAACAACGAAGGAATGCAAATCCTTGTCACGAATCGTGCTGTTGAATCGGGGCAGAAGTTGTATTCACGCGAGTTATTCCCCCGCTTGCTTGACCAAATGGGTGTTCATGACTGGATGCTCACACTCTATCCAAATGAAGAAGAAGACGAAATTACGCGACTGCGACGCGACGAACAAGAAGTCAACATCGCACAGCGTATGCAAGCACTTGGGTTCCAACCCGAATTAACAGAAGACGGCGGTAGCGACATACGATTCACTTACACAAAACCCGACCCACAAGAAGCCGCTATGCAACAACAGGGTGGCGGCGCGATGGGCGGAATGCCACCGGGTGGCGGTATGCCTCCGGGTGGCGGTATGCCTCCACCTATGCCGCCGGGGGGCGGCATACCTCCACAGGGTGGGGGTCCAATGATGCCGCCCGGCGGTGGGCTTCCTCCGGGCGGTGGAGGACCTCCTCCGCAGGGAGGCGGTCAAATTATGATGATGGAGAAGGCAATCGGTCTTGGTGAAGGCACAGGTCAGCGCGACCGCGGCCCTGCACCAATCAGTTCGGAGACACAACAATCCGGCGCGCCTTCAAGCAAAAAGAATCAACGCGGTGCAAAGAAAACACCTATTGAACAGGCTCTTGATAGCGTTCAAGCCGCGAAAGACCCAACTGCTAAACAGAAAGACAGTGGTTTCCAATAGGTTAAAGTGGTGATGCGTCTTCGTCGGAGCCATGAGCCTATTGCAGAAGATGGACCCGATGGTGCGCAAACTTGAAACCGCTGTGTCGGAGTTTAAGGTTGCACTCGCGAACAACGACCTTGTATCAGCCGAACAATTCCTACGAAGTATTCAATCAACCAGCGATTATCTCGCGGATGATGTCGGTCAAATCTACAAATCACAAACCGGTCAAAATGACCGCATTCTTGGTGTCAACGATATGTTCGCTGGTGGCGCGCCTGTCATGCAATTCAACAGCACTCAAGGTGTTATCGCGAAATCTAATGACCGACCAATGGGCTACATCGGCCCCGACCGAATCGGTAGCCACTTCAAGAAGCAAGGACAGGTGTGAGCGTGTCGGAAGAATCCGGAGACGCTATGATGCTGATGAAAGCACTCATCAGCAAAATGGAGACTATGGATGCTGAAATCAACGCTATGCGAAAAAGCATGGACACTCCCGAACTTCTTCTTAAGCGCGCTGGATTCGTTCGCGCCAACACTCCCGCAAACGAGGATGTTTGGGGCGACCCACTACGAGGCGACCGCGATTCAGTTATCAGCAAAGCCGCCGCCGCTATTGACGATGCTGGTATGAATATGCCAGCGTCAAATGAAGAATGGCATGAGATGTCATGGGATGAGATTCACGCAATGGCTGACACAGCCGCGCAAGCAGAAGGAAGGAGGATTGACCAATGAAGCCAATGAAAGTTGAAGCAGGGCAACTTGCCCCCGATGTAGATGAAATCATCAAAGAGGCAAATGAATTGATTGCCAAAGTTGACAAAGAAACGAAAGACTTCGGAACAGAAAGTGGCGACCTTTTTGCAAATGTCACAGGCAGTGAGCCAGTCCGCACAGGGTATTACGACACCAATCAACGACGAATCACGGTTGAGGATGTCAAGAAAGACAACCCAAAGACGGAGAACATCACTTTGACTCCAATCGGCTATCCATATCCACTTGAGGCACGCGAGAACAAGAAAGGCGACCCGTCCGATAAAAACCCAGCCGGAGCATATACCATCACCGACTACTCTTGAGGTGATGAAGTGTGCGCGAAGACGCTGGTCAATATCATCGCCGTGTGATGAATGAGTTCATCAATGCCGTCATCAACAAAGAAGACGCACGCGAAGAAGCGGTCAATGTTTTGCTAAGTGCAAACAACTTAGAAAACAACGGATTCACGCGTATTCTGTTGAAGAATGAGGCCGAAGAATATCTCAAACCCTCCACAGTGATGTCGCAATCCACATCAGCAACGAAGGATATTTTTTCATCTCCGCGTGGAGATACCCTCCAAGAGCGCGCACCCGCTCGTCATTACAAACAGATTCCCGTATTCAATGAAAAGGAACTTCTTAATGCAATCAAAGTCGCGTTTAAGGATGAAGACGAACTCCCCCTTGACAAAATTGTTCGCAAGTATGTTGGTTGGCGTATGCACACGATGCAAAACCCGGAACGAGATGGTGATGTTGTTGGCTCTCATTCTAAACTTGATGCGGCAAATCTGTTCCCTCAACGCGAAGGAAAAGCATCGTATGGTGAGATGCCTGTCTTTCAACATCTTACGCGATATTTGTTTGGAGGTAAAGGTGAGAATGCTGAACGATTGCATAAAGCAATGGTGAAGACCGCGAAAGGTATGCATCCGAAAGCAAAAGAACCACACATGTTTTCCGATTGGGTCGGCAATAACGCGACCATGATGCGTCTCTTCAACATCGGCTACGACGATTTCAAGCGCGCATACCTTGAAAAGTTCCCCGAAATGCAGAAGTTTTTCACAGACCCGGAAGCCATCAATCATTATATTCGCGTCAAAAATTGGGAGAATGAAGGCATACCTCGCGACGAAGTGATGAAAGTTTTGTTCAAAGATGATGGTATGCCTCGTCAAGTTTACGAGGATGAAAAAGAATCTCCTGTGCAACGGTTGAGAAAGATGGCTGACAAATACAATGACCAACGCCGTGTGCCGAAAGAAGGTGAACGCAATTTTGGTCGCGTTGGTATTGACGCTTATCGTTTAGGTATCGCTATGCTCCCGTATAGCCAAATCTACAACATCATGAAGTGGATGCTGGTCACGAACGGTGGGACAAACAGCGAGGGTAAAATTGATGACTCATTTTTCGCCAACCGACAATATGGTAGCGATATGCGCGGCTACATGGCAAACCACGCTTATCTCATGGATAACATGATTGACACTCTTTACGCTGGTGGGGCTGGGCGAAACGGATACAACCAAACGCTACCCAATCATTACACTAAAAAATACAAAGAAACGATTGCGACTGATATTGAAAAACGAAGTCAAAAAATGAAAGAGCAGTTGAAAGAAAACAACTGGCAAGGATTAGCACCCGAAACCATTGAGCGCGCTGTTGAATATGTCAACTTCAACAATTTAGCAAAACGATACGCTGATGAACACGATGCTGAAATTGTTGAAGACGGTGGTCGCTATCCGCACATCAAGCGAGGTGAGCATGGTGATACTATTCACATGAAAGAGAAACCTCCCGATTTGCGCAGTTTGAATCTTCACAACTTCTTTACTGATGATGAGTCGGAGCGTATCGCTGAACGCACACTGATTGCTTACGGACAACAAGAGTTTGGTGATTTATTGCGTGAAAGTGTTCAAGGATACACGCACACGCATAACACCGCAGATGAGTTTGACATGCTTGAAGAGCCACAGTTCGCTGAACCCTCACCGCTTGGTATCGTCATGCAGGGTGTTGGTAGCCGCCGCGGGAACAACAGTGGTGAAACAGGTGATGTGCAAAACGCTTACGACGAAGGATTTGGTAATGTGTTCCGCGCGCCGTTATCACAACGCACATTTTTGATACCTTCGCGTCCGGAGCGAGACGCTACCGGCTCAAAAAGAACTGTTGAACAGAAAGATGTTTACGACCCAGCGAAGGATGTAGACGGTTCATTGCTTCTTGATTTAGAAAATGCGTTGGAGTCTCGCGATGATGAAGACGCGGAAAAATTGATTGAGCAATTCAAGAGCGGTAAAGCAGTTCAACTTGACATGCCGCGACAAAACCTCTCGCTTGAAGAAGCACTTGATTCTAAAGGAAAAGGTGTGGTATCGGACATGGATGGGACTACACCTAAAGAAGCACTTGAGGATTACATCAAGGATATGCCTTCACCAAGAACACCATCCACAGCGGGTTTACACTCATTTTACATGGCGCACAGTGATTTTTTGAACAGCGGCGACATGGATGACTTTGTAGGTTTCTTGAGCCTTGACGGTAAAAGAAGGCGTGGTTCGCGTGTTGCTCTTGACACGCCTATGCTGGGGTTGAGAAAAGAGCGCATTCGCTCACAAAAAAAGGGCGGTAAAAAACTCTACGAGGCTCGGCACGCTCCGGGTTATCACGACCAAAAAAAGAGTGATGAAGCGCGAAAGTTTGGATATGAGAAAGGAACAATGCCTCACATAGACCGTTTACTCATTGACTTTCTTTTGCATGGTTCACATCTACCTCTCCATGAGTTTGATGAAGCAGACCAAAAGCAATTTGAAGACTTGTTGCGCGAAGACCACGAAGACCGTTTTTCCGCGCTAAAACAAATGAATCACAGGGATGTTATCGGTGAAGGTGGTCGGACTGGTAAGGATATGGTAAATGACATTGTGCGCGACCGTGAACCTCCGTCTCAACTTGCAATTTATTTCAAAGAGGACCTTGATGATTACATTCAAAATCAATTTAAAATGAGTGAACCGTATTCACTCCCTCCTACTCAATCATCAAACATACGCACGCGACGAGCATTGTTGCAAGAACTCAAAACGCTTGATATGCAATACCTCAACGCTAAGGATGAAAACACAAGAGGAGAGCGCGCGAACGAACTTGAACAGTTTATCCAAATGAAGGAAAGACTTGACAACGACGACGGTGTGCCTCTCTCTTCGTTGCATCAACACGGAACAGAAGAAGAACCCGCAGTTTCATCTCTTGTTGTTGCCCCTTCACCGTCGTATCTCGCGTCTATTATGAAAGCGCAGTTGGCGAAAGCAATGCGTTTCGCAGAAAAAAGTGGTGATAACAACACCAAAGAATTGATTGAACAAAAATTATCTCAAGTTCGTCGCGCTACTCCACCCGAAGATGGTGGTGAGGCTGTTTTCAATAACGAAGATAAACGATTACGCAATGAGGTGCAAACAGTCAACGCAACTGCAAAAATCTTCAAAGCAATTCGCCCCGCGATTGAGAAATTATTCCCCAATGTATTCACCGAAGGCAACGACAAAGCCTACGCCGCGACTGCTTACACGCTGAAACTTGCTGAACAAATTGCTATGCTTGACCCCGACACGCGCGGTCAAGTGTTTGAGAACGGTATATTCTACGGTGGACAAAACATCCCCTTTGACTACCTTAGTGATGATGAAAAAGACAACCTTGCGAATCTACATGTCTCTCGCGAGAAACACAAAGGTTCAACAGATATGGCTGAAAAAGCCCTTGATAGGCAATTCGGTGGTGTTCAACCAAGAGGACACGAAGCCGCGAGCAAACTCGCTCGGCGTGAAGGTAGCGGCGTAAGTGATGAGGATGTTGAGATATTTGATGCAGTGATGGAGAATGTGAAAAAAGCCGCAGACGCTCAAGAAGGTGTTGGTTTTGAAAAAGCGTTCATGGCTCGTTATCATCCTCACGACTTGAAAGGTAAACCTATTCGCGGTAATCTACAATCAATTCTTTATGAGCAACTACAAGGCCAAGGATTGAAGCGCGGAGGAAGCAGATTTGCATTCAATGATGGCGGCATCTTTCATGACATAGCAGATGATTCATGCACCAGCGGTGGTGAAAGTGTGCTTATGGGTAAAAGAAAAATGAAACCAATCAGCATGAAGCGTGAACGCGAGGCAATCGTCAATGTGTTGAAACATGCAGGTAAAGCCACTCAACGAGGTAGCGACATTGCGATGGATTTCAAACGCATGAGAAACTTCGGAATACAACGAGGCGCGATGGATACAAAATCGTTGAAGCGTATGATGAACTTCAACAAACCAAACTCGCTTGAAAACATCGCGGCACTTCTTCACGACAAAACAGGCACACAACTTCTTGACGAAAGTTCAACTGAACCCGAACCGCAAACCGTCATGGGTGGCTACAACATGAACAACGCTCACGCAACTCCTATCAATACCTGTCATGAAGGAAAGTTCAACTACGGTATTGAAGGAACTCGCTCTCCACCGTTTGTTCACCAACCTCACTTTTTGGGAGACGGAAAAATTGTGTTTGAAACAGACGATTTGCACACTTTCAACGCACCATCACCTCAAATGTTGAGGATGAACATTCGGCACATGAAGCACGCAAATCCCGACCTCCCTCAACTGGATGTATCAAAACCCATGAATTACTTCAATTACCAAGCGTATCAAGGTGCAAACACCAACATGCGGTTGGGACAAGGTATCAACGCGGCTACAACATTTGCAGAAGATGAGATGGGCGCGAATGATGAAAGCATCTTCACCTATTCTTCTCACCTTCTTGATGTCGCGCTTGATGACACATTGCTCATCAAGGATGATGGAAAACCGCAACCTGTGAAGTTTATGCATCGCATTTTTGATTTAGATGACATGCAACATTTGCGCGGATTTACAGGCGATTGGGTCATTTCACTCTACCCACAAGGCGAACATGTGATTGCAACCAAAGACAAAAAAGGTATCACCGCATACGGTATTGATGGAGAGGTGAAGTTGGATGAGGCTATTTTGGAGGAAGCGGAAAAAGTTTACGAGAAAGACTTCACGGTTCACGCGATTATTCATGATGGAGTGATGACGATTCTTGACCTCCTCAAGACTGCTGATGAAGACACACATAATATGCCAACCAAAGACCGGATTCGCCATCTCCGCTCTCAATATGAATCCAGTGAGCATATCAAAATGCCCGAACCTATCAACACAAAGCGTAGCGACGACGAAGGATTGCAAGTCGCTATTGAAGGATTGCAAAAAGAAAACAACATTGACATTCTTCTTCGCGACGCTAATGCAACTTACATGAAAGGAGAATCGCGCCATCCTAAGTGGGTGCTATTGAGCAAAGAGAAAATGGTAGATGTTATCGTTTTGTCAGCATCCGGCACAACCTATGGTGTTGGTGTCGGACCACTCATGCATCCCGAACATTACGGTAAGCGCGCACAACAAGTTGGTGATGAACACTACATGAATGTAGGTAGCGCGAAAGGTCCACGCGGGTTGAAGGTAGGCGATTTTGCTACTGTTCGTTGCACAGGTGTGAGTGTATCATCAAAGAAAGAACACCCCGTCTACCGCATCCGCTCCGCGAAAATCACCGACAACGAACCGTTTGCCGCGAACAGCGTAGAAACTCTTGCTATCATGTCGGGTGAACATCATGTGCCTCAACAGGTATCTATGAAGAAAGGCAACATCACCATCCGCTTCACTGCGTTTGATGATGAAGTTATTTGTAAAACGCGCAAACAAGACGGTCTTTGGTATGTAGAACCGCAATCATCAGTATGGGGCAACGAGTATCTTGTGCGATTAGCGCAAGACCAAGAAGCGTATTGGATTTCAAAAGCGGCTTGGTTGTTGAAAGAAGAGGATGTTGAAGAACCGGAATATGATGAGGTGCAACCCGAAGCACCCGCGGGTCATGTAAAAAAACCGAAGAAGGTTCTTGAAGAAGAAGAAGAAGTTATCAAGCGTGGACTTGAATTGATTGAGCGCGGGCTGGAACATCTCTCTAAAGAAAAAATCACCAGCACTGGTGTGCAGGGGTTAGGTATGGATTATGCGACACCCGACGAGTCTCCGCGAGGACCAACGCAGAATATCCGCGACAACACTATGCCGGATTTTGACCCTCAAGCGCGAGCCGACGATGAGTTGAAGCCAGCAACAGCCAAGAAAACCAAGCGACTGCGAACCAATCAAGGCGAAAGCGCGACGCTTGAAGACGACGGTGTTATCGTTGTTGAGAGCAATTCACTTGATATAGGATGAAGTTAAGTCGGGAGGCAATGGCAATCCTCGCGGCTCCGAGTTCTTCTACCAATCCCGTCATTTTGAAGGGTATTGGTAATGACCTTGTTGTTGCTGGATACGCGTCAGTTGAAATGGTTGACAAGCAAGGCGACCTTATTACACGCTCCGCTCTCAAAGATGCTTTTGGTAAGTTTATGAAAGCAGACGGTTTTCGCAATGTTCAACTTGCACACTCCAACATTCAAGTAGGAACGGTTATTCCTTCTTACACTGATAACTCCGGACGAATGTGGAAATCCGAAGTAGATGATACAGGCATGTTCGTAGTCATTAAACTACGCGGGGATATTGAAAAAGCCCGCGAGGTTGCATCCGAAATCCGAAAGGGAAGCCTTCGGTCGTTCTCAATCGGCGGTCAAGCCTTTGAGCGCGTCAACAAAAGCGACCAAACTCGCGGAGACTACCGCGAAATCCGTCGCATGGAACTCCATGAGGTCACGATTTGTGAGAAGGGTATCAACCCCGAAGCGCAATTTCGCATCCTCAAGGAAGACAACGGTGAGAATATGACCAACACAATGAGCGAACTGCAAAGCGTCCTTGAGCGACTTTCTAAGAAACTTGAAGACAAAGATGACAAAGATAAAGAGTCCAAAAACAAAGGTCTTGATGACCTTCTTGACACGAAAGACATTGACGACGACGGCAACGAAGAAGAGTCGTTGATGGATGCTCGTGAAGACAAGAAACCAAAGAAACCTCCAATGATGGAGGACAAAGAAACAGGTATGTATGCGGACGACGACGACGACGACGACGACGATGACGGAGATGAGAAAATGAGCAAAGGGAACGATATGATAACAAGCGACTATTTGGTGTGGCTTGAGAACACTGCAAAGAGTGCTGGGTATGACCCCAATGCCGCTCGCGACCACTTTGGTAAGGGATACGGACCGGGCGAAACATCATTTGACATGCGCGGACAAGGTTCTCTTGAAGGTGCTGGCGAAGATGATTCCGGTAAGCGACCACAGCCAAACTTTGGCTCCGCGCCTTCCGGCAACAAGAATGTTATCAAGTCCGATTACCTTAACGCGAACAATGTTTCAAAAAGCGAGATTGAGTCGGCTTACGAGGTATTCAAAGCCGCGGCACAAGAACAACAATTCAAGGCTGACTTGAACAACCACTTCACTGACCGCTTCCTCAAGGAGCAGAAGCGTGAAGAGAATGAGGTTGCTAAAGCCAACTTTGATGCTCGCGCACCAATGGTTGAATTGCAGAAAGCAGTCCTTGCCCTTAACGACCGCATTGACAATGTTGCATCCGGCTCTTCAACCATCGCAAAGTCCGCAAACAGCGCGACTGTCACTATTCCCGAAACCGCTGATTTAGCAAATATGTCGTGGGACGATGTTCACCGACTTGCTGGTAAAGCGTTGAAAGGAGGCGATTACTGATGGCAAGAGATTATGTAAGAACAGTGCAAGACATGGAGCGATACTACTACGGTGGTGCTTCTCAAACAGGATACACCTACGGAAGCGGAGACATTTTGAAGGCTGACGCGCCTTTGTTGTCCACTACCGCAGGAACATACCAAGCAATCTACGGTCGCAAAGTATGGTCGCAGTTGAACCAAGAGTTCAATGCATTTTCAATTCTACCAAAGAAGCCTTGGGAACGAAGTGGATGGCGAATCCTCACGGAGCGCGCATCCTTCACCAAGGGTGGCGGTATCGCGGAGAACGGCGTTCTTCCCGACACCACCAAGCCGGAGTTCCTACATGTGGCCGCAAAGCCAAAGACTGTCGCGCACACTTTTGACCTGTCCGAAGTGAGCATGTTCCTTTCCGACAAGGACGACGGACTTGGCGATGTGCGAACCGTTCTCAAAGAAGAAATGGGTAAGCACCACGCAGAACACATCAACCGTATGCTTCTTGAGGATGTTGACACAACCGCTGGCAACGACTTTGAATCACTTGACCGAATCACTTCCGACCCGGACAAGATGACGACGGGAACCAACCACATCACCACTTCGCTGACCAAGCACGACATGTATTCCATCACTCGCGATGGTTCTGCCGCTTTCCACAGCGCAGAAGTTGATGTTGACGCTACCAGCGCGAACCGCAACCTGTCCCTCAACCAAATGGACGGATTGTTCCAGCAACTTTGGACTCGTGGTGGCAACCCGAAGGTTATGCTTACGGGCTACGACACTTTGATGCGCGTTCAGCAATTGCTCCAATCGCAACAGCGATTCATGGACAGCAAGCGCGTGACTCCTACCTTCAACGGTGTGAAGGGTGTCCCCGGTCTTGAGGCTGGGTTCATCGTCGCAACCTACAACGGTGTCCCAATGATTCCAACCAAGGATATGCCCGACGAAGGCGCAGGTAGTCTGTCGCGTATCTACTACTTGGACACTGACTACTTGTGGTTCCAAACCGCAATCCCAACCCAATACTACGAAAGCGGTATTGAGACTGGCGACCCATTCGCGATTAACCGTCTTGGACAAGAGGGGCTTTACCGAACAATGGGTGAACTTTGGTGTTCATTCTTTGGCGCAAGCGGGAGCATTCGCGACCTACAATGAGGTGATGAGATATGGCAACGACAAAAGACAACCGAGGAATACGATATGTTTGTAGCGGAACCGCTACTACGGCAGTGAACTTTGACATTGAAATGCAAGCAGGTGCGAGCAACAACGACAGCACGACATGGCTGGCAGGTGGAGCCGGGACTTACCCCGGAACTCTTACGCCTTTTGAACCACGACAAAGCGACGGAACGAACTCTCACCAAAGCCCGCGACTGATTGGTCTTACCATGAGTGGCGCGCTTACCGAAGGCAACACGCTTACGCTCTCCAACGACCCTACACAGGACGCTGGTGGCGCAGGTATCAGCACCATTCTTGGTGTTTATACCTCACAAGTTGACGCAACCGCTTCTCTTGGTGTGACCAAGACCAGCGCGCTTGTTTTGACCTTTGATGTTGAACTATCCAGCGACGGCGTGACCGACGATACGACTGGTGCTGAACTGCTACTGCTTGTGGTTTGAGGTGATTCTTCTGCCTACGATTACCTACCGAGGACCACGACGCACTGGTGCGAACTGTGGACGCTTAGGTTGGTGGGCTTGGGGTAAACCACGCGAAGTTTCGGCTGAATGGCTTGAAGCACATCGCGTGGCTATTGACGGACCGGAGTTCCGAATTGAAGGATACACCTTCAAAGAGGCCGAAAAGACCGTTGATGAAGGCGATGATGGCCTCCCCGACATGGGTTGGACCAAAGGCGACATCCTCTCGTGGATGGAGGAGAAAGGCATTGCCTCATCTTCACTATCCACAAAGAAGAAGTTGCTCGCGGCAATTGAGGCGCACCTTAATCCACCCGAAGAGTCTTTAACCGATGGCGAAGAAGCACAAACAACAGGAGATGAATGATTATGGCATTTAGTTCAACAATTGATAACCGACCACACAGTATTGGAGATTTGGTTCTTCTCAGCGGAACATTCAACGCGGATAGCGCGACAACTGGCGCAATTGACCTATCATCCCACCTTAGCAACATCTTGAGTGCGCAAGTAAATGGCGACACTCTTGGTGATGTGACCGGTGGCGGTGTTGATGGTGCGCTTGGTTTGATTACCGCGGCTACAACTTTGACAATTGACTGCGTAAGCGGAAACACAGGAAAGTGGACTGTCATTGGACGGCGATGAGGTGATTCACCTTGTCCGATACAAAAGTGTTTGAGTTCACACCCAACGAGGGTTGCGAAACAGGCGCGGCTGTGGCCGGTGGAGCGCAGAAGGTTCTTGATGACTACACCAACGGAAAGACGGTTGAAGCAATCACCTCTTACACTTTGCAGGGCAATTTATATGTCGTAGTCGTCACCTCGTGAGGTGAGCGACATGGACTTGACTGAATTGCAACGACTTGAAAAACAGGGCTGGCGTAAAGCCGAAGAGTCAATGGTTAAGCGCGATGAGCGCGACAAGTTGAAGGGTGTTATCAAGCGTCAAAACATGAAGACGCGCAACATCCGAGATATTGTAAACATCGGTTCCGGAACTCGTTGCCGTCATTGCGGCATGCTTCATTTTTGCTACCTTGAACGGTGCGGTGCGTGTAAGAAGCCTATGGACTACAACCTCGCGAAAACGGAGGAGGTGGTTTGATGAATGCGTTTGAGACGGCTTGGCGGTTGCTCAAGATGACACCCGAAGAAATGGAGGCTCAAGGTTTCCGCGCCGCGGCTGAACAAATGCGTCAAATGCAAGCGCAAGAACAACAAGTTCGTCAACAAGGCCAAGACACTGCTCCAAAAATGACACCACAGGCTCAATCGTATCAACAACAACTTGACGCTAAACAAGCGAAAATAGACCAAGGTCAGCGCATACGCGTTATGCTAAAAGAGGGTGGGAGACTCAAAGAAGCAAGAAACATGACCGAACAATTTTACCAACAACACGGACATTACCCAAAGGGAGTCGGGAAAAAAATGGTGCGAAGACTTGACAGACTGCGAGTGAGGGATGACTGATGCCGACAGTTTTTCAAACAGGTGAGCGTGAAGGACGACCTTTATTCCCCGATAGGCTTTACTACACATCCGCACAGAAAGTAGCGGACATTCTTCAAATACCATTTCCCGACCCTGTTTATTTGGCCGCAGAAGATGGTGGCACAGATGTTGATATTTCCCCCGCAGACTACCGATTGGTTGGTTTTGAAGTAGGTGATAAAATTGAAATCACCAGCGATACTGAAATGGGTGAAGAGCGAACTATCACAGCAATTGCTCGCGCTTCCGGCAATGTTCGTCTTTCTTTTTCGGGAACTTTAACAGGCGACTACACGACTACGGCAAACGCGCAAGTGCAAAACCTACAATCGTTCACCAACGGTAAGCGTAAGGGTGTCACGCGCAAACAAGTTGAAACACTCATTCTCCGCACTCAAGACAAAATTGACAACCTCACGAACAACGCATGGCGACCAATGTTGCAGACGGCTGAATATCTCAACTTTGACACTTACAAGCCCTACCGTCGTCGCTACTATACCGACTATGTTGGGTCTGTTCCGCTTATGTTCCGCAATGTTCAGCAGGTATTGCGACTTGAGATATGGCAAGGTCAAGACTACCGCGAGATTGCCGCGGCTGAAATCCGCCTCAAAGTGGCTGACTTCACACAACTGACGGCTGACACAGACAAAGTTTTCTTCTGTCCGGGTGGTGGCGGTGTCGCCACGCTCACGGCTGGTAGTGGCAGTTCTAAGTTCCGCGCGCAGTTTGATAATGTCAGCACCGCACAACAACTCGCTGACATCATCAATAAGGATGCGCGTAAAGGGAAAGACGCAATACCGTTCAGTCCATCCTTTGAGTTTGAAGACATCACCGAGACTGACGGAACAACCACAGCCAATGTGCATCATGAGTTCATGGCATCCGCAAACGCTGACTACGGTGGTGGTCAAATCAAAATCACTTCTATGCGACGCGGTGAGGCTGGCGAGAACGCTACCTACGCTTGCACATCATCCGGTATCACTTTCACAGGCGCGACTGATAACTCAACTACGGTATCATCGTCCACCGCGACCACCATCACGGTCGCTGACGCTACTGGCTTCGCCCCTTACGGTATCATCAGCATCGGAAGTGCGTTCGGATACTACACCAGTCTTAGCGGCAATGTCATGAGCGGTGTGGCTGACCTTGTAGGCGACATTAGCGCGGCGGCAACCAACGGCGCGACCCTTCTCCAAAAGAAGTTCAAAATTGATTATGTCGGGACGACCACAGGAGACGAGGCTCGTCTTCGCGATTGGTGGGCTGACTACGACATGGGTGTCATCTACTTCAACAACTCCTACCCCTACTTCTCATGGAACGCCGTCAAGGTGTCCTATGTCTACGGTGAGCGGTATGTTGAGAAGGCCATTGAAGACATCTGCACGAAGTTGGTTGCGATGGACCTCATTCTCTCCGACGACCGAAGCGTGCTGTTGCCCGAAGGGACACAGAATGTGGACTTGGGTAGCAAGTATCAATTGTTCAAGGCGCAAGTGGCGGAGGCCATGCCGCGCTACACAGAAGTGATGACGGTGTTGTGATAACATGAAAGAAATCATCAAGAAAGCAATTGCGAAGGCTATGATTGAGCCTGTCAAGCAAACACGCGAGAACAGCGTGTTCAGCGATGAAGGGCGTGTTTTTCTTGATGCGTGCGCTCTTGACTACGGGGCGGCTGTCAACAGCGAAGGAGAGTTGATTGACGCGAACGGAAAGGTGATGGATGAATCAAGCCCCGAATACAAAACCATTGTTGCTTTGGCGAAGAAACAGGCTCGCGGGGAATCTGCAATAGGGAGGAATATAATTGGCTCTTGAATCTGTTGAACTCATCAAGAAAATCCTTACGGATAATTGGAACCGTGGCAACACGAACCAACGCACACCTATCGTTGAGGACATCACCACGGTTGAGGCTGGTCGCGGTAAGCGTCTTGACCTCACCAACAAAGATGCTATCCTCCTTTACGAAACAGTCCACAACGAAGAGCAACCCGAAGTGTTCTACGACTTTGTTCACACGCGAATCAACATCACCGTTGACGCGCGCACCATGAACGGTCGTAGCCACCTCATGAAAATGGAGGATGAGGTTCGTCGCATCGTTCACAGTCAGCGCAAGGGCGATGGCGCGAACTTTGACCGATTACTCTATAAGATGCGAACTGACCTTTCGGACCGAACGAAGAGACTACATAGGATGACCTTTCAAGTTGAAATCGTTATATTCTCGGAACTCATCGCGTGAGACAAGGCGGAGCGAAAAACATGGCATCAACAGTGTATAAAGGCGACCTATCCGAAGTGACATTCGGTAAAGAATGTGGATTGGCATTAGCCTTTGATAGTTTTGGTGGTCTTCGTTTCGCGACAAATGCCGCTGGCACTTTAATCACTTTCACAGGCGCGAGTGCTGGTTTCTTCTCGTCCGGCTCACTGTTGCGATACCCTGCTGGTATGCTTGTTGGTTCTCAACTTCGCGTCATTGGTGGTGGCAATTTCACCCTTGATGACAACGCCACCAAAGGACATGTTTACACAATTGTCGCAAACAGTGGTGCTACACTCACCGTTTCACCTGCAATGAAAGAAGTGTCTACTACATCTGCGTCGGGTGATGAGTTGCGCATTGATACGGTCGGAACACCAACGATTGACGCAGGGATGACTTTTCACGCATCTGCTTCTTCTTCCGATGAATCTGTTCTCACAGACCAATTTATCGGCCTCGCGGCAACTGTCGCATTGCCGGAAACCAAAGTGGAAGTGCGACGCTCGCACATCGTCGGCGTAGGCCGTGATGTTGTCATCCAAGAACCACAGCGATTCTCCAACGAAGGTGGTTCAATGGAGATAATGATGAACAGCGCGCGCTGGCTTTACTACTCCCTCGGTCGCGAAGTCATTGATATTCCCGCCGCACTCATGACCGACCCAAGCGGACACGGCAAATTGGACATCGCCGCTGGCGACACTTTCATTGCTTACACAGGCACACTTTCTAATCTCGCGGCAGGTGATTATGTCGTCGTGCAAGACAGCACAGCCACAGATTTCCCCAAGGATACCCCAGCCGCCGCTTCAAAAGAATGGGGTGCTGACGGTCTTGGTATTGACATGGAAAACACGGAACGCAATGAAATCCGTCAAGTCCTCTACATTGACACGACAACAAGGCGAATCCATGTTGAAGAGCCATTCTACTTCAACCACCTCGCAAGTGTATATTCATTGAGGGCTTTGAAATACGACGCGGCGGCATCCAACGGTTCGCCCAATTTTGTCACAACCGCCGCTTCCTTCGGAACAATCACCAACCGTCAATCGCGATTATTATTCTCCGGTGCAACACTCCCTTCGTTTTCTATTGAATCAAGCATCCGAACCAACAACACAGGCTCTTTCAACGCCAGCGCAGAAGGCATTGCGGCCCCCGGTTCAACCAACGACAGCAAGCAACTTACGCGCGTTTGGAAAGGTTGTAAAGTCAAGGACTTTTCTCTCGCGGCTGATGCAGACGCAGAAGTCAAATTGAGCATCAACTTTGACGCGCTTTACTGCTACACCGACACAGGTCGTCTTGAAGACTCCAACAAAGGCGACCGCTACACAGCACACCGCATGTTTGAAAACACCGCGAACAGCACCATTAACCGCAAGAAGGCTGGTATTGCACCAAACACCGAGAAGCCGTTCTTCTTCTACAACGGTTCAATCAGTTCCTTTGGAATCAACATCGCGCAAGTCACGAACTTTGCATTGAGCGGCAACAACAATGTTGAAAGCATTTACACAATCCGCGGCAACGGACAAGCCGAAGACCGAAACACCGCTGGTGATTCGCTTGAACAAATCCCGTTTGGTGGTTCACGCAACGCGAACCTCATGATTGAGAAGGCAATGGAATACGAGTTGTCCATGACCGTCATCGCCAGCGACCCGTTGATTTGGCATGAGTTCCGAACCAACCGAACTCATGACTTCACCGAACCTATCACGCTTACGCTGACAAAGGCTGGTGCGGGTTCTAATCGCGAAGAGGTCATCATCGTCGTTGACGACTACATTATCACGGAGGCTCCACTCCCTATACCCGAAGACAAGGGTGTTATCAAGAGTGAGTTGAAGATTATGCCAAAGCATGTGCGCGTGATTTCGCACGATGCTTTCTTGCACATGTGAGGTGAAAAAATGAATCCGTTTAGAGAAAGTTGGGGAACGCTGTTGAAAGAAAGTATGTGCAAAGACGACGACTGTAAAGGTTGTCGTGGTTGCAAAACATGTCCAAAGTGCAAACCCGAAGGCTCAACCTGTGAGAAAATGGGGTGTGGCGCATGAAGCGAGACATGCACATTGGAGGCGAACGACCTCTTCACATTCGCGCGGTTGAAAAAGAGACTTTCATTGCTGAACCCGAAGTCATTGACGAAGTGTTCAACCCCGAAGCCGCAAAGACTGACGGCAATCCGTTTCCCGAAGAGCAACAAACAGAAGAACAATCTGTTGAAGTTGCTGAACCCGATTACGAGTCCATGACTGTTGAAGAACTCAAAGCCCTATTACGGGCGCGAGGTCTTCCGGTTGCTGGTGCAAAGGCGGACCTCATTGCTCGCCTTATTGAAGCCGATACCCCCTCCGAAGAGGCAGTTGAAGTGGATGAAGTCGCTCCTTCCGAAGAAGCCGCGACAAGCGACGAGGGAGTAAGTGAGAACAATGCCGAAAATAGCGGACCCGATGAGCCTCTTGGTGAACAGCCAAGCGGTGGAGCATGAAATACAAGCAGACGAAAATGACTCCGAAGTGGTCATGAAAGTATGGGTGAAGGAATTATCCTTCATGCAGTTGCAAGACGCAATCAAAACTTTTGTGAACCTAAGCGCGGGTGGCTCGGTTGATATTGACCTCGCCAACTACTGGAAATACATGTTCGCCGAAGCCATTGACAAAACAGAACCGCGTCTTACTATTCCGCAAATGTTGTCGCTACGGCCATTCATCGCGAATCAAATCACCGCATTGTTGCCTCAACCTCAAGACTTGCTGGCGAACCCTTTAGCGGATGGGGCGAGCGAATAGAAGAAGCCTATCAGTTTCTACGAAAACCATCGCCCAATCTTGAACACGGTTTTAGCGCGGCGGCGTATTTCGTAGCCAAGCATTACGGGATTAGCATTCAACAGGTGTGGGATATGAGTATCAGCGCGTTTGAGACTTCTTTCATTTGGGCGACCGCTTCGGAGCGTATCAAAGGAGAAGAAATACAGAAAGCAACCGATGGTGCAAATAACAAGAAGCGCGTAGGCTCAACACACGGACCGATGCCGTTTAGCGAAGGGTGGTGAAATGAGCGAGATTCAGCAATTAAAAGACCAAGTGGATGAACTCACCGTCGCACTTGAGCAGTTTGGCGTTTTCAACATGAACGCGACGAAAAAAATGGGCGTGTTTGAGAAGCAACAAAAGAAGGTCACAACCGCGCTAAAACGCTCACCACTTAACGCCATTCGTCTTCAATTGCAAGGCTTTGCTGAAAGCATATCTACCGTGGTTAAACGCGGCGCATTATTTTCAAACCTCAACACAAAACAACAGGATGAACTGAAAGAAAACATGACTGTCATGGAGAAGTTGGCGGCGGCTACCATCGCGCATGGAGTTGCAGTTAAGTTCGCCAACAAGTATTTGGACAAAAAGAACACACTGCTCCGTCGTGTTATGGTGTCGGCATTTTCGTTGGTAAGCATTTTCCTCATTGTTGGATTCGCGCTTGCTACATTGTCCATTGCTTTTGAAGGAGCCAATAGTCCTATTCTTGACATGACGGAGGATTTAGGGCCACTGCATGACGCGATGCTGGGTTTGGTGTTTGTCATCAGCGGAGAAGGTGATGAAGGAGGTTTGATAACAGCACTTGACATCCTCGCGGCGGCTTTCGTGGTCGCGGGTATCGCATCATTAGCACTTGGAGGAACCGTTGGACTGTTAGCAGGTGCGGCTGTTCTCGTTGTTGGAGCATTCCGTATGTTCAACGCGGAGTTTGAAAACTCGCGTCTTGCAACTGTCGTCGCTACTGGTCTTGCTATTGTGTTTGCTGGGATTCTTATTACATTGAAATCTGCCGCGATTGCCGCCGCTTTTGGTGTCAAAGCGGCGACTGTGGGTGCTGTGGGTGCTGTCGTTGCTGGTATTGGTCTTTTCATTGGTGGAGTTGCAGGTATGGTAGCCTTCGCGATGGGTGCTGGTGATGGTATCAAAGGTATTCTCATTGGTGTAGTCAGCGCGATTGCAATTGCCGTCGGTGCTATCTTGATTGGTGTTGCCGCTGTCCCTGCCGCTATCGCCGCGGCCATCGTTTTTATTATTGCTTTGATGATACGCGAGTGGGATACGGTCAAACTGTTTTTCACAGGCATGTGGGAGTTCTTGAAGTTCCTCGGTGGAGCAATTTTCCTCGGAATAAAAACGGCTTTCGTCGTTGTCATAGGTTTCATCGTTGCTTCTATCACACTCGTCATTGCAACAATACTCGGATTGATTACAGGTGCGGCTGTTCTTTTAGCCACGCCGTTTATATCGTTCTACGAAAATGTCATAAAAGGTGGAGAAGGCATTGTTGAGTTCTTTACCAAATTGCCGGGGCGAATAAAGGATGGCGCGCTTGACGCTTTCAAAAGTGTCTTTAACGCAGTATCGGGCATTTACAATGACTTCGCAGATTTGATGGCGTTTGACATCCCCGATTGGGTTCCTGTTGTTGGCGGTAAAGAGTTCAAACTACCGCAAATCCCAATGCTCGCACAAGGTGGTATTGTCAACAAACCAACGCTCGCTATGATTGGCGAGGATGGTCCGGAGGCCGTTGTGCCGCTCAACCGCAAAAACAATCCAACAGGTATCGGTATGGGCGGAGGTATGACGGTCAACATCAATGTCGGTGGCGTGACAGACCGCACTGACAAGAAACAACTTGCGCGCGAAATTGGCGACCTTATCCGCGCTGAAATGTCTCGTGGCGGTCGTTCACACGGAAACAGGAGGTCGGGTGTTTGACCAAAATACGATTGATTCGCAACGATGGTCAAGTCTTGACGCTGGACGCTACCGATTACAGCATGAACATCACGCGAAGCGTTCCTGTTATGCCTGTTCCTGTTCTTGGTGAACGCTACGGTATTGACCTCAACATGGTCACAGCAGACTTCAAGTTCAATGTTATTCTTGCTGATGACGACTGCGCGGCCAGTGCGTTTGAATCAATCGCGGCAAAAGCATCGGTTGATTTTAGCGCATTAGCAAACAGCGACGGCGGCACGCGCCAATCGTATTTGAGTGGGGGTAGCCCATCAGTTTCTTTGAGCGACCTTAACGGTCAGTCGTTTTCAATTGAATCAACCTACACAGGTGAAAACACAACGCGCGACCCAATCAAAATCCAATTTGATAGTAGCACAGCATCCCACAGCGACATCAATGTGCCGCCCACCGTGATTGTTGGTATTCAAGGCATCACGACTGATAACGGACTGGCGGCGGCTGTTAAGACAGCGTGTGAAGCCGCCAACTTTAGCCCGCGACAAGTCAGCACAACAAGCACAACTTTCAGTAGCGCGTTCACAATCACCACCAGCAACGGTGAACTGACAAACAACGCAAAACTCACCTTTACTCAAGTGGACAAAGGTGCTGGCGGCAACAGCGAAACACCATTTTTCAGCAAAGGGTTGGCTACAAAAGCACCGTTGTTTGAGGTGTTTGCTGGTGGTCAAGCCAAGTCTTGTCGTAGCGCGGGAGATAAACTCCAAGACCTCATCGCGTATGTTGGCAACGCCAGCCTCTTTGGTGCATCCGGTGTGTTAGTCAACACACCCGATAATGACCCAATGCTTGAAGCAGATGCAAGTCTTTTGACGCAACAAACATCCGACTACATCATTGGTGTGCAAATCCCCTACAACTCACTGATTACCAGCACAGCCGCCGCTGACGATTACACTGAACGCAACCTCATGATGATAACTGGTCGCGCTAATGCAAATCAACAAGACGCGCTTGCAAACAACCTTGATGTTGGTGTCAAGTTTGACCCAACCGATAAGAAGACAGGCATGGCTGGAACAGTGGTTGCTATGTCATTCAACTACATTGCTGGTGAAAATGTTTACGAAGGCTCTTTGACATTCATGCCAATTGATTTTATTGTGGGGAGTTAAGATGGCAGTTATTGGACAAACAAGCCACGCGTTGTTTTTCAACGGTGTGAGCGATAGCATTGTTTGTCCACAAGGCAACTTTGTCAAAACAGGACATAAGCGCGAACTAAACGGAGCCGTTGCGCGCTCATCTGCGCCCATATTACAAGATGGGGACGGCCATCGCTTTGCAAACGCCAACAACCAATCACTAAGCAGTTTCACTGTTGAAGCGTGGGTGTCGCCCGATTGCGGTGGTGTGATTGCAAGCAAGAGTGGGCTGTTTGAATTACGCATGGGGACAGTAGATGCCCCCGGTAAAGCATCATTCAAGGTTCAACTCACCAACCAAACATCTGTTATTGCAACAAGCGCGAACAATTATCCAACAGCGGCAGGTTCGTTTATCAGCAACAATGTTGGCTACAACACAGGACAGCGCGAGTTGTATCATATATCCGGCGAGTTCAATGGTGAGCAAGTCAAACTTTATGTCAACGGTGAACTACTGGCATCGCATAAAATGAACAAAAAATACTCATGCAATATGAATGACCAAGACTTTTTCATTGGAGGTAAAGGAGGTGAGTATCGCGGCTACATTGAGACAGTGCATTGGAAATCCGATGTGTCTACACTTGAAACACGCGCAAAACCATGCATGCTTTCAAACAGCACAATTGGACTTTGGCGATTTGAAGAGCCAGTCAGTGTTGATGAAACAACATTTTACGCAACCAGCAACATCACTGCTGGCGACACAACCATCACAATTGGTAGCACCGCGTGTCAAACCCTTTACGAAACGGTAAGCGGTAAATCCGATACGCTGGCAACCAACTACCCGCTTGAAAGTCTTGGTAATTATCAAGTTGCAAACGCCGCGCACAGCGGAGGTGCGCAGGTAATCAGCGTGGCTCATACTCCATTTAATCTCATTATCAACCCTACCGCAACAGATGTGCTTACTGGACTACCCAACGGCACTCCACCGGAACGAGTTCGTCTTAAACAAATCAACACCAACGGAACCATAACGGTTGAAAGCATCCACCTTGACTTTGGTGTATCAAGCAACACAGGTTCGCGCGGTGTGCTACACTCACGAACTGCATTCAACAGCGGAAACAACTTTGCTAATGATTCATCATTGGTTCTCGTTCGTTCCGATTTGCTTATTGACAGCGAAAGCGGTAAGCCATTTCAACGACTTGGGACGGGTAGCCAAGCCATTGACCGAACAGGCGCGATGGTGATTGATGAAAGTCAAAACGAGTTTCATGGTTTTATCTACTCGCGCGGTATTGCTGTAAACACCAACGCGTTTGCTCCTTCGTCATGGACAATTGCAGAACGATTCAAAACAGGACACGCAGGTAGACATGTGTATTCTCACAGAAAAGGGCATCCTTTCTTACAAATGCTACCTCCTATTCACGAACAAGAAATTACGAGAACGATTGACGGTATTGCTGATGATGTTCTTGTGACCTTCGCGGGTTCTTACCTTGGACTGAAAAATGTAATGCCGATTAACAGCAAAGTTGAGATTTCACATACGGCTTTTAACGCGCGGATAATGAGCATCAAAACATCAGCAACAACCAACGGTATTGTGCGAAACGGTCTTGCTTCACTTGATGCACACCGTGATGGTGTCATTGCTATATCAGTTGATAGCATTGAGCCGTTTTTGTTGAAAGGTGGAGGCATTGGTGTGTCATCAACTACCGATGCTCAATACACAAAGCACCTTACACCCGAAACAGAATCACGCGTTGCTATTCTTGAAGTGTCGGGATTGACCGCTGGTTATGTTGAGATTCATTACAACGCGGTTGACCTTACAGGTAGTAAAATGGGATTAAGCAACCCAGCATTGCTCATCACCAAAACAGTTCCCGACGGTGGTTGTCTACTTGACGGCAACCGAGTAGCCGCGCATATTGCTAATGCTGTTGGTGCTGGCGCGACAATTCATTCTCCGGGTGGGGTTATCACTGCCTCATCTCAAGATATTGGAAGTGCGCAAGTTGCAATGAAACCTCATCATCTTGTTGGTGATAACACTGGTGGCATTTCGTATGAAACTGATTTAGATGAATCGTTTTTGCCAAGCAACTATACTCCGCGTGTTGCAGGTGATGAATCACAAAAACCCCCTCAAGGTATTGGAACAACATCCCACCCATCAGCCTATCACAAACTTCATCTTCAACCTATGCAACGAAGTGCAAGCGACCCACCTGTTGGTGAAGCACCAACTCATTACCAAGAAAGCACACAGTTTGCTTCACAGAAAGGTGGTGCGTTTGAAATGTTTGACATTATTGATAATGACAAAGAAGGTGATTCTTACATTTTTATTGTTCAACCAAGTAAGCGCGAACGCACCATGCAATTGACGCGAACAACACCAGCAACGGTAGACTTCAATGATAACACCTACTTTACGATTGAATACATTCAAACAACCGCGCGTATAACATCTATGCAAGTCAACGACAGTGGTGCTGGACGATACCTCATCATGGAGGGTCAAGGGTTAATGGCAGACATTGCTGACCAAACTGTTGCTTACAGCGGTGATGGGAGTCCTAATTCACACATCGTCAAAGAGATTCAACCGGGCGCACCTGTTGTATCGGTCACGCTTGGTGGTGTTGGTCAAGGTGCTATCAATACAAAACCAACATGGGACCCTGCATCACTGTCTCGCGTAGGTTGGAACACGCGTCATGATTGCGCCGCAATCATTCAAAATATAGAATCAAGTTCAAGTCAAACAGTGGTTGTAGCCGCTTTGAACAACGCTGGAATTACATTAGCAACATGGGGGACATATTGTTTCCCCGCTACTGGTCGCATCTATTTGGAGAACGGAGCGAGTGCTGAATACGCAAGCAAGACAGGAACCACTTTTACTTTTGCTTCCGGAATAGTGCATACGGGTTCCGGTAAGTTTTTGCTCCCTAACGGCAACGAAACCGGTTCATTTGCTAATTGGGTCACGCAAAGCGGAATTACCGCGGGTCAATTGGTTCTGCTTGACCCGTTGTTCGCAACTTCTTCAATTTGCGCGGATGGGACAACCGTCAACGACCGATTGTTTCAATCACTTGGTTCTGTTCAACACGATTATCAACTTGGGACGCAATACGCCAGCACACGCGCACTTGTTGAAATACCACTCTTTCCTCAACAATTTTTTGAAAACCGCAACACAGGTATTTTCCCCGGACCCGACAACAGCATGAAGTTGCACCTTGATGCAACGATGACTGCACAGGCTTGGAACCCTTCGCCTGTTGGTCGTCGCGCGCCAAACTATCCAGCCAACGATTACGAAGCATTCGGGCAATACCAATACCGACTATCAAACGATTTGCCTATTCGCGCTACTGTCCGTCGCTATGACCAGCAAGGCACAAACAGAATCCTCTACATTGGTGATGGTCTTCTCCGAATACCCAAATCAAACTTCAACGCGGCTGGAACCGTCAAAGGTGTCAGCACACGACGCACACGCAAACTGGTGCTTGGAAACGGAGAGTGGGCTTACTACGAATATGCAGGTGGGTCAACCATCACACTAAGCGAGTTGGATACTCACTCAAGTCCCGACTTCTTTGCTTCGCTGACTGTTGGCTCTCAAATTATTGTTGGTGTTCTACCAAACAATACAAGTTTTCCTCTCGCGGGTGATGATGATTACGCATCATCAGCACAAGAATACCGACGACCATTTTACTACGACCGCGGGAGTGTAATGACTCAAGGCGGCAATCTTGACTATGGTCTGCGTCAGTATGTCAGTGCAGTTGAGTTCAAGGCTGGGCCAAGCGCAAATCCTCATTTACCACGAATTAAATCTAAAAATGCAAAGTTGGACTTGTTAATACTCATCACCGGTCAAACATTTTCATTCAAAGGTGATATACCTAAAGGACATTTACCAACGAACTATTCATTTGCCGCTGTCAACGAGGCTACGGGTCGTAAGTATGTAATCACTTACAACTCTACAACCAACGCTACTCAACTTACAATCAACGCTCACCCTCTTCTTGACAACACAGCACCCAATGTCGCGGCAGGTGATACTCTTACGCTTCTTGGTATTTATTCAACAAGCGCAACAACATTCCCTATCAAACTTGAAGATGGTATCGCAAACGCGACATGGAATAATCCATATTGCCCCGGTGGACTGCGCTACGGCGACACGGTTTGGATGAACATGCACTACACCAACCCTCACGCAATTGAAGGAATGTTTTGTAAATCGCGAGGTGTTCTTAACGAATACGAAGTTTGGAGTGGATTTGATGGTGGGAAAGGCTCTTTGGGAGTTGAAGCGCGCGACAGTCTTCCTCTTGAAAACTTCCTTATTGGCGATACTTGTCTTGAATCTGCTCGCAACTTTGTTCAACATGTAAACAAAACCATAGAGTTGAACTGGACTGAACTTGGACACGGCACAAGCGCACCCGTCGTCGCTTTCCTTGACCCCTACCTTAGCACAGAAACACACGCGCGAGTATTGCTTTACGATGTAGAGCATGACCGTGAGTTTATTTCGTTTCATGACCTTCACATGCAAGTTCAAACAAGCGCGGCTACTCCGACCATTGAAGGACTTGATGTAGCGGCTGGATTTAAAACACAGCGCAAAGACAACGCAACAACTTCAACTACTGACGCTCAAACAATTAACAGCACTTCTTACAACCTTATCAAAGACGAAGGCAAATCACAATATGTTGAAAGCGCGTATGCTCACAAATCATGGTGGTTGATGGATGAGTCGTTCATGCTGACAAACAATGTAGCACTGAATCGTTTCAACCGAAAAGGACGCGCAACACAACATACAATTCAATTTGGAACTGAAACAACACAGTTCGGACAAGGACGGGTCCAGCAATCAACGGTTGATGTTGATAGCGCACAAACGCAACACGCTGAAACAATTGACCACGACACATCCGAAGCCATTATTGATAACACGACAGGACACTATCAATTTTCATCAACATTCTTTGATACGCCCGAAGGGACGCGTGTTATTTCAGCGTTTCTTTGTTTGAAGGGCAAGCGTGCTGTTGCTCACAATATAGTGGATGTGGGTGATAGTCACTTGTCCAAACTGCCTCACTGGACAGACATGGATTTTGTTCGTCGTCTTAGCATTGACATGGGTGAAATTGGGTTGCGCGAAGGTGTGACAGACATTGAAGCGGCGGCTCGCGAAGTTGTTCGTCTCATCAATCAAGGGGGTGCGCTTAATGGACAAAGCAGTCAACGACGACCATCCGACCAATACGCAGGTGAGGGAGAACGCTTTGACATCAATCGTCGCGCTGTTTCTGTTGGCGGTATTGATACCGAAGAACCAACTGATGCAACAGCCGCACATCATCATGCAGACTTTGCAACCACAGGTAGCACGCATGACCCCGCGCCATTTTGGAACGCGCAAACAGCCTTTACATCATTTGACCGCGGTTCTCACATGGGATATTTACGCGCTCATTTAGGGCGTGTCGTTGAGGATGCAAACGGCAACGAAGGATACAGCATCGTTATTCACAGCACCGTTCCCGGCGCGACCAGCCGCAACTTTTGTGCGTGGCTTGACAACAGCAAAGGACAGGCTGAATACAAGCCACAATTCCTTATTGGACACGGTGGCCGTTTCCGCAATTTCTACTGCGCACCACCCGAAATAGCAGGTGAAAATATGCACCCTGCACCTATGCCGATTGACAAAAACGGTAAACCGTTTGCACCAATTACAACTTTGCGCGAATATGTAGCGTTGGATGAGGACTCGGATGAGTTTTTCACCAACTTACATCTTGGTTTTAACAGCAATTTCAACACATCTACACAAGAAACACCAAACAGCGGAACATCAACTGGTCGCGCTTCAAATACAGGTGCTATGGAATCATTTGAAAACAGTGGTCAAAAGTTTACCATCCGTGAAGGATTGCAGACAGGTAGTAATGCGCGAGCAAGAATCAACTTTGGTGGTATAGTTGCCGCAGGTGTTCCGGGGTTTGCACCGGATGCTGGTGATTGGGGTTTTGGCGAAGACGGTAAAGACACTGGTCGGTTTGTGTCGTCAATTTATGGAAACTACCTTGAAGCAGATGACACTTATTACAGCGTTTATAATTCGTATGTGCCGTCATTACAAGTCAACGACGCGTCAGTTGGCACGCAATCGCTTTATGGATTAAAAATGGTTGACCATCGCGGTAAATCACATATTCTACGATACATTTATCGTCGCGCGGGAGATTCTTTCTCACACAAAAACTCGGTTATGCCAAACACAATTGACGAAGAAACGCTTGTTTATTTTAACGACCGTGATATTGCGCAGGGTGGTTTTACAATTGGTGCAAACATGTGGGGCAAAGGTTCCGACGGAACGCCGTTTTTCTACACAGGAACAACAGACCACAATTGGCGCGGCAATAAATGGCGCGGCGTTCACACCCCGAACGCTGGATATGCGGTCACGATGGATACTGCAATGGCTAACAACACTCTTGGTATTCATGATGCGAGTGGCTACGGATACCACAATGGCGGTATTTGGCATCAACTGCCGGATGTTGACGATGTGTTAGGATGGATGGGCTTTCCCAATAGTGGACTGGTGTGGTTGGCTATACCATCATCAAGAAGTCAATACAACAATGTTGGTGTGGTGTTTTCCTACACTTCGCGCACACAAAACGGTCGCGGTGGACCTCATACCTTTTTTGGTGTTGAAGGCTTTGGTGCAAACTCAATGGCGGCAACTTGGTTTGACTCTCAAGATAAGGCTGGACCAACCAGCGTATCATCCTCACGCGCGCCTGTTATTATCAGTCCTCATCTCAACCAAACAACCATCGTGACCGACGAATTGATTGCCGCGGCGACCGCTTACGCTTTTACTGTTGACCCCAACGAAGGCAACCAATACTTTGACTGTTCACATCTGCGCGCACCGGATGGTCGCACCTATGGAGAAATTATGGGCGACAATGCACAAACTGCAATTGAAATAACCAAGTTTAATCAAGACAAAGAAGTGATACCGTTGAACAAAATGTTCTCCGTTTCGCTATCACCCGATTGGGGACTGCAATCCAGTATCGTTGAACATGCTACCATTAACGCTTCATTTTCGTCGGGGGGACAATTTGGTGGTCTTGGGGATAAAGTAGGTTCAACAATGGAAGAAGTCGGCTATCTCCCTCACACCTTGCTTACAATTACTACAAGATACAAAGGGAGTAATGCAAACACAGCAACGCCTGTTCTTGTTGACCAAACCAACAATGCTATTCCTATTGATAATTGGCAAAAACATTTGCGCGGTGATAAGTTTACACGCTATGAAGGGGACCATATTACACCCTCGCTTGAAGCCGCGACTTACGAACTTGACCCGCAAACCGCTGGATTAGCATTCCCCGGTGGGACTGCTTACGACACTTACCAAATCCAAATGCGCGACCCTGCTTTATTTACTGTTCTTGGTCGTCAATACGCGTGGCAATTGCAACATGTTGACACCGGCGGTAGCAACTTGAATTATGACACTTCAACCGAGTTTGGTGGTAGCACCACAATTGACGGGTCTTGGACTCCTTTCAAACGCATGGATATTGATGAAGACACTTACATTTATTGCGCCGCATTGAGTTCAATTGACGCGCCAACTGATGTTGCGCAAGACCTACTCGCTTGGCATCACGACGACAGCAAAGGTGATTTCAAAGACAAAGTAATTGTCAACGCAATTCTTCAACGATTCAAGTTTGTTAATGACATTCAAGGTTTGCGACTTCGCGCTAATCGTAGAGGTAAACCATTGTTGTATTTCCGTGGCGCACAAGACAGCATTGACCATCATGTGCCGTTGTATTTTGGTGGTGGATTCAGCGGTGTCGTTATGGACATCAATGATAGTTCGCGTGTAGATTACAGCGCGCATAACAAACACCCATACGCCAGCGGACCAACAGGAAGTGCTGGACTGCAAGACATCGGAGAAAAAATGGGAGCCTATGCGCTTCTTGACACTACTGCGTTATTTGCTATGTTCCCTGCCGCTATAATTACCAACCAGCATCGCGGTGAAGCAACACCACCGTTTGCTAATCAAGACGCTGTTCTCAATCCCGACATTGACGGCAACACCAACACGCATACGATACCTACTACAACTTACACCAATGTCAATATCGCGCAACCTACGCCAGTTGTGCTTCGTTTTGCTCACCCTTATGCGCGCTACACAGACTCAACCAACAGCGTAGCCTACATGATATTTGGTCCCGGTCAAGCGGTTCCTAAGCATTGGTATGGTGAAGGTGTTGCAATAGATGTAGCCAAAGAGCCGTCTGCAAAATGGACTGCCGCGTTCAAAAAATACTGTTCGCTTGATGGAGCAATGGCGACTACTTTTAATCAAGGCAACGAATCGGGTTATTTCCTGCCGAATGAGTTAAGCAACGGAACGCTCAACGGCGCGGCAAATCAATTCTTACCACCAGCAGACGCATATAGCGCAAACAATGTATTCCCTTACACAACTTTCCGACATTGGGAGCCGTCGTATGGTTCACCAAACAGCGCGTTTAATCAATCTATTTCAACAGAAGCACGCTATGTCAGCAGTCATTTCTTCGGTGCATCATCAGCCGCACAAAGCGCGGCAAATGAATACGGTCATCCATTCTCTTTCTACGCCGCGGCTGTTCGTTTTTCATCAGCGCGAGTCAAATCATTTGCTCTTGATAAACTGATATTCCACCTTGACGGAGGCTACACCGCTGGTGGGTCTTGGTTTGATAACAGCGTGCGAAAGAACGCGCCTCATCCAATCACAGCAACACTGGTCAATTCGGTAAACGCGACCGTTCAATACATTGACCGACTCGGACTTAACGCGACAATGTTCCGAGTTGGTTCGCAAGTCTTGACTGACTACGACGACAATTTAGATGCGGTAGTCCCCGATGATGTGTTTTTGATTGACGCAACGCGTTGTCAAAACAGCGAAGAGTTGGGTGCAGTTGTTGCCGCGGCAATCAATACATGGCCCGGTCGGTCAAACCTCAAGGCTCTTGGTGGTTCTTTCCTCCCATCATTCCAAGATGCGCAACGACAAGACCGCTACGGTTGGATTGATGTTGGTAGTCTTGGGGCCTACACAAATGAACCACACGGTCTTGTTTCCGTAGGAACTGCTCTACCGATGACACTGCCGGAAAATGGTTGGATACGCGTCAGCAACGGCACAAAATCCTACTACGGCTACTACTCTCACTACGATGTTGCACAAGGAACATTTATTCTTGGAGGAAATATGCGTAGCGGATTTAAGCGTTTAGAAGAACCTGCGATTGGCGGAACAGGTGATGTTTCATCCGTTGAGGGAGAGGGGCACAAAGTGTTTGTTTGGTCAAAGGCTGGCAACTTGCGCTGGGACAACGGGTTTCAAAACGCAGTTGACGGAACACGCTCAACAGGAACAACATCATCGGGTCAAATGTCAAACGGTCCATTTGACCACTACGCGTCAACACAGGTTCACTTTAATGGTGCAACTGATGCCATAGACCGAACACGCGCAGTTGGTGCAGTGGGTTGGCATGGTGAACGATATTCATACTTCAACAGTCTTAACATCAGCGACAAGGTTGCCGCAGGTCTTGGCGCATGGCATCCTATGATGGGCTTCACACCTTACGGTGCGGCTACTGCTTGTCATAACCCACAATCATTAGAATGGGTTTTGCGTCTTGTGTCGGGGTCCGGGGCGGAAACAACAGACAACGGAGAGCATGTGTGGGAACCAAAAACCAATACACATAACGCCACATCGTTGCATCAACGACATTTTGTTGTCGTGTCTTACGAAGGTGATTTACCAATCATTGCTAAAGCCGCGCGCAACGGACAACAGACCTGTGGAGACATGCTTCAACTCAAGTGGGGAGGAACACAAGGTGGGACTATTACAGCGTATCATAATGAGCGTTTCAACAACGACCGCTACAACGCTGAATCAAATGCAGGGCCACATGTTGAGGCTATGCATGACACAACAATGACAACACCAACAAACGACAATGCAAATAGTCGTCTTTGGACACATGCGGCTTCAACTTCACTTGCGCAAAGTGAAACTTGTCTCTACCCAACAGGTGATTTATTCTTTGACAAAACCGAAAATCCAAACAACGCGCATTATCCAAACGATAACATTTTTGATTCGGAAGTGGCGAAGACTGAAAATGTTGGCTATGATACCTACGGAACACACAGGGATACAATCTATTCCTACTTTAAAACACGATACGCGGGTCGCAATTTCTTTGCAGAACATGTGGTATGGAAGCGTATGGGTGGTGGCAACCTCACACTCCCTGCTCAAAACGCACGCGGTCTTGGTTCTATGCCTTGGCAAGTTCACAAGGTTGGTTCGGAATATATCCGATTTGGTGAAACTATCTACGGTAATGTGCGGTTTTCGTTTGAGACTACCAACGCGGCAATGTATCCTGTTATCCAAGCACAAGAGTTGGCTCATCCCGCTCTTGCTGAACAATATCCTTACGAAGTTCAAAACGCGCTTAACATACCAAACGAAGAGATGCAATTCAAAGACATGGTTGTTGTTGATGATACAGGTCAAGAACACATACTGACAGGAGGTTCACCTCTTGGGGTTGTTATACGCGACTACAAAATAGTCCATGACCGAGAAAATGAAGGTCTTGCTCCTGCTTTAGCAGGTTCCGGTGTTGCACCGAACATGAAAATACAACTCCCCGACCATGATGAGATACCGGGCAACATACTCGTTCGTGCAGGGTTTGACCGTCTTCAAGCATACCAGCATGAAACAATAGGTAGCGGAGGACTTCAACATCCAAACCAGCCAACAAAACAGACGATTGATGCTTTCAATGGACAAAGCGACGGCCACCCTCGCACAGAACCGTTTTGGGAACAAGACGGGTATGAACACATCAATCAAAACCCCAACAGTTTCCCCGACAGCAACAAAGCATTGCAATCGGAAAACATTCTTGAAACATCATACGAACCTCACGACCGCGCGTTGTATTTTCACATCACCAAGATGGGCTACACCTACACGGAGCGTGAGCCGTTGCGCATTGTCAACAACACCATGACACTCAACCGTCTTACGGTTGCGTCTGTTGGAACAAACACAATCACGACCAAAGAGGCTATTGTTGCTGACATTTGGAAACAAGACCCTACACCCGATGGACGCTACTTTTTGTCAATCAACGGCACAATTGCATCATTCACAGATGCGCCCGACGGTGGAACACAGTTCACCGGTGTTGCGTTTGCGCCCGATTTCACCGCTTCCGAAGATGATAGCATCAAGCCGTCATTCTACATACCCGCAGGTTCAACACGACAGTTTGCGGCACGCCGTTTGCGCGACCATGCAGAAGTGAGTGGCAACAGTCCGGACAAACCTCACACGAACTGGTCAACTCTTTCCGCTGGAACAAGTCCAGCAACTTTAGTCCGCGCGGCAAACAAACTTACCCCAATGCCGTTGCCTCGTATGGGGCATCATTATGTCATGCCAACAATGGCTATGCTCCCCGGACACCTTGCTCACCCGCTTTACCAACGAATCTATCAAGCAAACCGCGCATGTTTTGGTGCAACTGATTACGACACATCCAAGACCATCGCCAACCCTCTTCTTTGGTTCTCCGGAACCACAGCACCCAATCCTCCAAGCGACATTCACGGTGATGGATTCACACTGTTGACTGAAACAAAACTGCGCTTTGATGGATACGGTATTGCTGATGATACCGCGGCATGTAATGCCGCAGGTGGACACAGAATACAACTTGAAGTTGGTTCAGCAAACGGAGCAAACTACAACACACAATTTCACTTCCCCGACCCAGCAGAAGTAGGCGCGTATCAAATTGTTATTCAGCCAAATCTGTTCAGCAAGCAGTTGATGGGGAACAACGAAAATACAGTCTTCGCATCAACTGATGCACCAAAAGAACCCGGCGCAACAAACGCAACAGTGCGCACACTCACTGACCAACTGTTTGCTACTGTTGTCGGAATGAAAAGTCGCGACCTTATTCTTTCCGAAGCAACAATGGCTGATGTGCGCGGTTGTGAAATCTATCTTAACGAAGTCATTTTGGATATTGACCCGTCAACGCGCGAGCAGTTTACCAATATACCTACGCTTGGTTTAAGCAACCCATTCGGTGTCAACGCGACTTCTTCGGGTGCATTTACGCGTCGCAGTCTGCCGTATCACCCGAACATGTTTCATCGTTCAACACCCGGACACACCGTGACTGTTCCGTGGTGGAGTGTCGCGCTTGCATCTTCTACTGTGTTTTCATCAACCTCACCGTGGAAAGGTTCTCAATTGTATCATCCCGACGATTACTACTTGTTCTGTCGCTCTACGCTTGGTGCTGTCGGAACACAAACCACGATGCTTGGATACCCGTCTCATTATCTTGATGTTTACACAGACTACCTTACATCGCTTACGCCTGTCGCAAATGTTGAACATGCGGACCAAGGGAACAACAAACTGTATGTGCGCAACAACAATTTGTTCCCTGTTGCTGGGGCAGACTACTACGCGCAATATCTTGTTATTGTTGATGATAATGGGGTAGAGCAAACAGCATCATACGAAGACCGAGGATACATCAGCGGTGTAGGTGCGAATGGGCCTGTCGTCTTTAACTCGGTCGCGGCCATAACAAGTGGATTTTGGACTGCGGCTGTTCAAAACGCAACTGTCCGACTTAAATCAAAATACAACAACCTTGGTGCTGGTGAAGTTTACACCAACTCTAAAGCAAGCGTGGCTACGCGCAATTTACCACAGTTGCTATCGGGAACGCGAGATACCAACAGCCTACACTTACCCGACGCGTATCTGTGCCTATGGCATTACAACCTCGGTCGCCCGATGACATGGTTCTCCGATAGTCAAACAGACCGAGCAACTAAGAATGACCCCGCGGTTGACAAGAAAGCATACAACCACGCACCCGAACACTTTGAAATGATTCACTACCATGAGTTTACTTACGCTATGAGCGATGGTCCCTTCAAGTTCCGAATGAAATCACCGAGCAATGTGGATGGTTCAATCGCTGACACATATTCGGTAGCCGCGCTTATCAATCAAGCAGGGGTAGATGGAAAGTCGCGCAAATACAACCTCGGTGCGTTTTGGCCGGGTGGTCATCGTTTTGGTGCGCAGATGAGTTCACTATCACTCTACGGCACAGCCGCACCCGGATGGCGCGATAAATGGGATAGCAACATCATCAAGCAAGTGTCGGATGCAGATGGACTTGTCATCACAAACGGTGATGTAGAAACAATTACAGAAACAATTTTGTCCAAGACTGCACATAAACAAGCAGGTTGGGGATACCGTGTGTCTCTTCGTCAACCCTACAATCGTCCACGATGGGCTATCAAATCAAATCAAGGTTTGCGCGATTCTCAAACCTACTACCACTTCCAAGCGGAGGGACCGTTTATCAGCAGTCAAAACGGAACAACGCGCATCAATCAACAATCGGGCAGTTCAAACACAACAGGCACAGCAACCACCAACCCAAACTATGTCGGTATTATTGAACGACAAACCAACGCATCCGCGCTAATCGGTAGCGACCTCAAGTTTCAACAAGTGCGATACAGCGATGGTCGTCGTATGACCAAAGGGTTTGGTTGCGCGGTTCGGAACTTCCGCAACCCAACCACAGCAATTCGTAAGTTCCACGCAGACCTCCCGGCTGGACATAAAGCCGGAACAGATGTTGATGACCAACGGGTAAACCTCGCATTGGCTCAAGCGCACTACATGATTGATTGGTGGGGCAACACAACCGGTGAAGAGGTTCGTCGTTTCCCTGTGCGCGGTTTTGGTATCCGACCATCGTGGGACCCCGAAGATGCATACCGCGCGACAGATAGAACAAAGTCTGCTGAATCAATGTATTCAACAATAACAGGTATGGTGTTTTCCGAAGCCAGTGTCAACTTCTTTGACCCTGCTACGGCGAAGCGCGTAGGCGACCGTGGTGATGGGCGCGGTGTTCGTTATCCAACATACTTCAACGAAGACATACTCCAAGATGTTTCGGAGGATATGCGCCCGTTCGGTTTGGTCTTGTCGCACCACACCAGTGAACCTCCGTTTATGGGTGGTTTCTTGCGCCCTTCAAATGTTCAATTGCAATCTCATGAAGTTCCTCGTGGTATAAGCGCAAAATTAGAACTTGCAGGTGATGACGGACTACTCAAGCGCGAAGCGAATGTAGGAACGAATGTTGAAAAATCAAACTTCAATTTTATGCAAGAACCAATTGCAAAATCAAAACCGCGTATTGGGATAGATGGGACAAGTGTGGTTGAAAACAATGGAGAAATGTCGCCACGATATATCATTGCCAGCACAGAAGCAACAAGCGTTCACACCGACCGACAAGTTGGACAACGATTCATTCTTGCAGGTGGTGTCAGCACAGCAAACCGCGCAGTTGACAACCTCAACCTACACACGCTTAACCTTTCATCAGCCAAGCAAGTGATGAAGTTTGGAACAACACACGGTATTCCTCCAATCGGTGGGACTTACATCATGGAGGTGTCGTCGGATGGCGAAAACATCAGCGACCATCATTGGGGTGCGTCTTCCGGTATTACAACCAACCCATATCAAACCAGCAACCACGACTCAACTTCTTACAAGACCAACACCAAAGACACAACCATCAAGTTCCTTGTGCGTCCAGTTCGCGTGCTTGACAACCAACACATTGAATTATTCCGTGATGATACGACGCATGTGTTATCCGCTACCGCCGCCGGTCGCTACGGCGTATTTGTTTACGATGCACCAAATGCACGCGCCGCTGATGGAGCGTCTTCTTACATGCGCAACAGCAATCCAACACCAAGCAACCCTCCCTACGCGCCTGTTTATCTGTTTACGATTTCGGGAAGTGGAGCATCAACAAGCGCACCTGCGAGCGTTGGACCAAAAATACCCGGTAGTGAAGCGAGTGATTTCACAACACTGGCAACACAACCTGTGGCGCGTATGATTGTAAGCAATAACACACTGCAACACTTCCGTGGGGACGCATCTCGTAGGCAGTCGGTAAACGACGGGAATGAGTCTTTTGTTCGTCTTGACTATACGGTGCAACCGCGCTACACACAATCGCTTTTCGCTGGCGACAAACTCAACACGAGCAACCACAGTTCGGAAGGAGATAGAACTGACAATACGGGGTTGGGAGCATGACATTTGCCGTCCCTACGCCAGCAAACGCTTCCTATGTTGGTCAGCGTCTTGGACGCGCAAAAGAACTTCACGATGAAATCGGAGCCATCGCCGAAGAGCCGACATTTGTAGACAATGCTGTTCACCATGTTGTTTACGAAACAGTTCAAGACAACAGCAAAAAGACACAAGTAAGCAAACCAAACCAAGCAGATTTTCAACCAACTCATCCGCGTCGCTACCGAATCAGTGAGACTCAATCTTCTGTAAGATTAGCGCATACGACGCATGAAGACGCTCCTTACTTTGATGGTCAACAAATGAGCGCGACATCAAACCGTCCTGTTTTGTTGATTGATACTCGCGACCCAACTCTACGATTGAGAACGCAAGGCATATCATCAGCATCCAAAGGCGCGCAAATTGAACTTATCAACATGAAGGGTAGAAGTTTGGCCGATTTTCAAATGGTTGATACGACTCATGTTTACGCTGGACAAACAATAAGCGTGGGTTTGCGTAGCACAGATTTGGTTGAAAAGTTGTTTACGAAAGCACTGCATGGATTGAACAGCGTTGAGTCAAAAGGCAACAGCACGCTCTTTGTCGCGCAAAACTTCAACTCTACTGTCTTACCCACAGCAGTGCGTTTCCTTGGGCGACATGACCACTACATCATGTATTACGACCGCTTTGGGAACTTCATCTACGCGCCAAAGATTTTCAATATCAAAGACCGAGATTTAGGTGTTCAGCGCGGAATCGGTAAAACGAAGGTTGACCCTATTACTGATGTGGCTAATCGCATCCTAATGCGCGGAACAGGTATTGCACTCAACGATGCTATTAGCGTTGAAGTTGATGATGCAGAAGCGCAGAAGCGACAAGGCTCAATCAAGCAAATGAAAGTCAAAGACCCCACGGTCAACAATGAAACGAAGGCACGAAGTAGCGCAAATCAAATGCTTCGCCTTAACAAAAAAGCACAAGGTGCGTTGCAATCAAATCTACACGCGCAATCGTGGGACATAGAACCCGGTGATGTTGTCAATTACAAATCACCTGCTGGTGATGTGCGTCAAGGTATTATTGAATTAGAACACAAATCCGATGGGACTTCAAACTTTCAAATGCTTTCATACGAGGCTGGTCTTGAAGCCGTGGTCAACGCCTTCGGAGACAGCGCAGATATGGATGACGAAGAAGGTGAAGCAGACCGCAGTCAGCAAGTAGTCAGCATAAACAAGAGTGGTGTTGGTAGTTCGCAGTTGAAAGTGCGCGGTGTATTACTGGTGCGACCGGTCATCGGTAAGTTGGCGAGAACCAAAACGAGCGCGTTGAATACAGGCTCGGACATCCACGCTGGCATCCTTTTGGCTCACCGCAACAGCGGATATGGCGCGGGACGGTCGGCTCTTGGTTTCGGTATCACGAAGCGCATCAGCGGCACACATGCGGCAGGGGCTATCACGGTCGCCAGCACCGATGGTTTTGACTCAAGCGGCCATCTCATCATCGCTGACCAATCGCTCGTATCGTATAGTGGAAAAACAGCCACTACATTCACAGGCGTAAGTTTGGTAAGTGGGGCCGCAATACCCGGTTCAGCGGCGGAGGTGCGTATGCTCCGACCGCGCGCACATGAAATGCGAACAACGAAGGGACGACGAATACGGAGGAAGATTTGATGCCAATGCTCAACGCTATCAAGAGACGCTTGGTTGAACACCTCGCAACGCTTGTCAACGAGTTGCATGTTGGTAGCGACGGGACCATTGCAACATCCGAAGACGGTGGTGCGCGCACGATGGCGCGCGTCGTTCCTCGTGTGCAAATCATTGACGACACCAGCATCCTCGTTGAAGGCGTGCTGAACGCGTCGCATGTCTTCGCAAGCCCTATCCAAGAGGTTTACCTACAATACAAAGACGCGTCTACCGGAGAGTTCATTCCGGTGTATCGTGCTGACATCCACTCACTCACAAAGAGCGCGGAAAACGAAGTGCGCTTCTCATTCATTTTGGAGGTGTCATGATGAGTCCGATGGAGAAAGCATGGCGTTTGCTCAAAGCACCCGAAGGACCGTGGTATCATGGCACATCGCGCATGAATCAAGCCAACCAAGAGGGACTGCAACCGAAAGGGCGCGTGCGCTATCCCGACAACACTCAAGCACCAAGCCCCGGACTCTTCTTCACGACCGACCCACAAGAGGCGCGCGGTTTTGCAACACAGTCTAAGTCAAATCCAAACGAGCGACCCGGTGTGGTGCGCGTGCAAAATGTAGAAGGAACTCCAATAAAAATGAAAGGTGGGGGACGACACATCGTTGTGCGGAAGCCCGTATTGAGAGACAGATTTGAAGAGGTGAAAGACGATGGCAACTGATAACATCGCGGGACATACAGCCGCGCAGAACACACTTGGTGAAGACGGACTACGAGATGGGGATTCATTATCACCTGCGACATTAACGAACTTGATTCAAGGTGTGCATGGTAATGGAATCATCCGATACCAAGACGGGGCCTTTGACTCTTCACGCAACGAAACCAACAGCGGCAACCAACCCGGTTCAATGGTGCGCGCTTCTTCAAGCACGCTCACTGTAAGTGGTGGCTTCCTTGTGCTTGACGGCGCGCTTTATGAGTTCGGGAGTGGTGTTGGCAACACCATCACGCTTGACCTCAACAGCGGTTCACATGGTAGTGGCGCGCTTGCCCTATCAGCCAACCAAGAAGCCATCTACACTATCTATGTCGCACCAAGTGGCGGCAACAACAAAGTTCACTACGAAGGTGGAAGCCCCGCAGATACAACGACCGGTCTTTACCCATCCGCGTCCAACCAATATCTCATCAACTACAAGTCACTCTCGTTGGGTGATAACGCCAAAGCCATTGTGCTTGCGCATGTCCGTGTTCAATACACAGCCAGTGGTGGTGGGAGCAACAACCTCAACATTGTTGAAATCAATGACAAGCGTGTATTCATAGAAAGCACAGCCGATTACCGTGTGCCGCTGTCGCTTGCCGCAATCGCGAGTGGTGAAATTGTTGATACAGGCGCGCATGGTATCAATAACATAGCACACCTCAACGCCATTCACAACGATAACGGTGAACTCGCTACCACAGATACAGTCAATGTGCATTGGGTCAGTCATCCGCGCTACGGCTCCTTTGCTCAAACGCCACCGTCAGCCAGCGACCCCGGATATGGTCAAGGACCATCGCGCGGCGCAGACCGTGGAACAGGGCATGTCGCTGACACATTCTATTTCGCGGGGCGCAACAATCAACAGACCGGACACTACTCGGTGCGTCTGCAAGGTATGGGTGTTGACGCAACCACTACCGCGCTAACCACAAACGGCACATGGGTTATCACATCGGACGGTGATTCTTTCTTCATGCTTGCGCCAAATGCAGGTGTTGACATCACACTTCAACCCGAAAAGGACGGAACCAACTACAAGTTCCCCGAAGGACACATCATTGAAGTGTGCAACAACGGCTTAGGGAACATCATTTTTGATGACTTGAGTGGTGCTAATGAAACAGTGGGGCCAACTCACCGCGCTACCTTCATTTACGAAGGAAGTGTTTGGATACGATGCGACTATCAATCGGCCATCATATCGGGAAGTGCGATTGCCGCGATTTACGACAACAGCGGGACACCAGCGTTCACCACAGGTATCACCAAAGCAGAAGTCCAAACACTTCTCAACATTGAAGACAACGCAGATGTGACAGACACAGCAAATGTCACCGCCGCGGGAGCATTGATGGACAGCGAAGTCACGAACCTTGCTCAAGTCAAGGCGTTCGCCGCATCCGATTACGCAACAGCCGCACAAGGCGCAAAGGCTGACAGCGCGCAACAACCTCCATCCGAAGGAGCATTCGCCAACGGAGACAAAACTAAGTTGGACGGTATCACCGCAGGTGCAAGCACAGGAACAATAACGAGTGTAGCAACAACCGCACCAATCACCGGAGGGACAATAACAACCACAGGGACAATTGGTATAAGCGCGGCTACAACAAGCGCGGCAGGTTCTATGTCGGGTGCTGACAAAACTAAGTTGGACGGTATTGAAGCAAGCGCGACAGCAGACCAAACCAATGCTGAAATACGCGCGGCTGTTGAAGCGGCTACTGACTCCAATGTGTTCACCGATACTGACCACACGAAGTTGAACGGTATTGAAACGGGCGCGGATGTCACTGACGCTACCAATGTCAACGCCGCTGGTGCGGTTATGGAAACCGATGTTAATGCCAAGGGCGACATCTTCGTAGCAACCGCCGCCAACACTCTCACGCGCTTGGCGGTAGGAACGAATACCCATGTCTTGACAGCCGATAGCGCGGAGGCATCCGGTGTCAAATGGGCCGCGGCTTCGGGCGGTGGTGGTGGCGCGGCTCCCGCTATTGAAGATAACAGTGGAACGCCTGTGTTTGCTTCGGGTATCACCAAAGCAGAAGTGCTAACCCTACTCAATGTTGAAGACGGTGCAGATGTGACCGATGCGGCCAATGTCACTGCCGCGGGAGCGTTAATGGATAGTGAAGTGACCAATCTCGCGCAAGTCAAGGCATTTGACTCCGCCGACTATGCTACTGCGGCTCAAGGTGTTTTGGCCGCCGCCGCTTTGCCAGCCGGACAAGGTGGTGCTGAACCATACAACCCCGGTCCCGGTGCGGGTAATTGGGTGGGCGCGCCCCCTGCCGATTTAGATACAGCAATACAACGATTAGCGGCGCAACTCTTCGCATTAGGAGGGCCGATACCATGATACCGTTGTGGGTTGCGTTTTTGATGGCGTTTATCGCTGGCTTCATTACGATGTGGTTGGCTACGATTGAATCAAAGGATTCGTTCATCATCTTTGAGTCGGAAGAAGAATTGCAACAAGCATGTTGGGATGGATTACGCAAGGGGATGAAGTGAATGGGTAAACTCAAAGAACGCTTAAGTCAAACTTGTCCGGGTTGTCATGAGACAGTTCTCGCGCAAAGGCTTGAAGGGCGGTATGTTAATGACCGTGATACGCGTGTGCTGATATGGGAGTGTCCGCTTTGCTCGCGGCTATGGCGCGAATCAAGACTGGCGAATCCTAAGTTCAAACAACACGGAGTTGAATAAAATGGCGAGCAATAAAGCAAAAAAAGGCGGCATGGTCATCGTTATTGGTGTTGGGAAACCATCAAAGAAAAAGAAGGGCGACCTCAAGAAAAGTGGTCCGCGACGGATTGGTGGTGGGGATAAAACAAAACGCGCAACCAAAGCATTATTTCAAGAACAGATGGAAAATAACCCTAATCTCCTCAATGAACGCATGGAGCGCGCGGGTGTTGATGCAGATTTCATGAATAAATACATGGAGCATACTCATAACATGTCGCTTAATGATGCAGTCAAAGGTGGCGATGTTGACATTATGGCGGCCATACGACGAGCGCGTGGTGTGAAACAACAAAACGCTGGCTCCTTTCACGAAGACGGACGACCAAAAGAAAGATTACTGGCATTATTGAGAAGGAGACAAGTATCTCCTGCCGCGTTCCGAGGGTCAGTTCAAAATAGACCATTCATGGATTTCCAAGAGCGTATAGACCAACTTGCTGAAAGAGCGCATGAAGGACGAAACCAAGAGCGGCAACAACAGCGAGGGGCAAGGGGAGAGCGAAGAAACGAATCCGAAGACCCCGATGATGTTCTTTACGAGCCGGAGCCGAATGAAGAATTGGGTGAAGATTATGAAGACGACCCCGACATAGTGAGAGAATATCCCGAAGACACACACACAAGAACAGGTAGGTTTAGCGGTCGTGGTAGTTTGTTCTACGAACCTGCGACCACAGCGTCAAGCACTTTACCGTTCGCGTCAAGTGGAAAAACAAGGAGAACACCGCGTGCAACTATGCGCGCACCGAGGGGTAGCGTTGAAAGTGAAACTTACGGATTCGGCGCGGCCAATCCTTACGCGCCAACTTCGGCAGGTTCGGAACACGAAGAGACTGACATGGACGCGGTTGAAGCCGACATGTATGGACTCAAGCGCACATCCTCCGATAGCACAAATGTCATGGACGCGGCGTGGGCTTTGTTGAAAGCGAATCCCGACATGACCGACTCGGAAGGAAATACTGTCCATCCCTCGGTGATGAACCACGCTCAACAAGCACGCGCGCTTGAAGACTCGTTGCAATACAATGATGATGACTTGAACATGCGACCGGACATGCGAGATGATGAAAACACCTCCGAATATCGTGAAGGGTTGAAAAGGCCACGATTCGCACAAACAAAGGTTGGTGGAGAAACCATGCAAGGACACCATGACTTTGCTCGCGACCGCTCTAAGCGCGACACAAGCGAGTATATGCATGACCAACATGAAATCGGCCATGAAGGAGGCAACTTCGGACCCGACCCGCACATTCAACGAACGCCACGACTTGAAGCAAAGAGAACACCTCAAGAAGATGAGATGCACAACCTAAGTCAACAAATTGGACAACTCGCACAAACTCGCGAAGAGGAACACGGATTCAAACTCCCAAGTTATGATGAATGAGGTGCGCGCATGTCGGACCTTTGGTGGCGCATCACGAAAATGAAAAAGGAGGCCAAGTCTCCCGCCGCCAAAGAGCGTAAACGCAAATACGAAACTGAATACGAATCTACGCCCGCGCGTAAGAAATACCGACGGGAGTTGGAGAGTGAGCGTCGCAAGCGCGGGGTCGCAGGTAAAGGTGGTAAAGACATGAGCCACACGAAGACAGGAAAGATTGTCCCCGAAGACCCACACACGAACAGGGCGCGCTCTCATCCATCCGTAGGCTCAACGCTCAAGATGGTGGTGGTCAAAGCACCGCTTTACGATACAACCACAGGAAAACAAGTTGCGGGACAACCAGCACCATTGCCGGATTTGAAACAACCGGGGTATCAGTTCGCGTTTGATAGAGCGTTCAAGAACAATGAACATGAAGCACCGATGAGCGATTTTTTATACATTTCACCCGACCAATCAACTCGCGCACGAGTAGAACTACCACACAAAAACTTTGGTGGTAAACCGAGAGCCACAATTCCTCTCATGGCTGTTCATCGGGATATGCGCGGTCAAGGAAAAGGGCGTGAGGCTTTGCGCAATTTGAAAGAAGAGTTGCGAGAAGTTGCCCCGGAGTTGACTAAGCCCCCACGACCGCTGGCTGTGGGAGGATTAGACGCAATACGCTTTTGGGATAAAATGAACAACGAAGGATTAGCGTCTTATGAATTGGAAAACGATAACTACGATGAAGATGTGGCGCGTCTTTACGAAGGTCTTGACGACGACAATAAAAGTGAACCAATGGACATCGCTTTGCGGTTGCTCAAGGAGCAGAAGAAACTCTTCGTTCAAGGACAGAAGACCCTTGATGGGCGACCTGCCTTCATGCCGACTGACTTTGCGGCGGAGGAACAACGAAGACAAGCCGCCCTAAAGGAAGCCGAGGAAAAAGAACAACGAAGACAAGACCAAATCGCGCAAGCCAAAAAAATCGGGCTTACTCCTCTTCCTTTTCAACAGAACCCGGAATAGGGATGTTGTTCAACTTGCGCACGACCAAGTTCACGACTTGATAGGCAATCTCAAACAGCAAGAATAATCCAAGAACGATTAAAACGCTTTCAATCATTGACCGCGCCTCGCTATGATGTCATCAATGCGGAGAATGGAGCAAGCAACCTCGGTTGCTGACTTGATGATTTGTTCAACAAGCGCGGCAGGTTCCCACACATTGTGTGGTCGCATGTCAACGATTGAGCCTTCTCCGTTGAAATTGATGTAGAGTCCCATGTCGGGTGATACCGAACGCAACTCCATAACCACATCAAGCGCATCCATTCCAGCATTGCTGGCAATAGCCGCAGGGATGATTTCAAGAGCATCAGCAAACGCCTCCATACACATTCTCTCACGAGCAGTAGATTGTCGCTCATGAGTAGCATGGTTGCGCACAGCCATCGCCAACTTGGATAAGACCGCACCTCCACCGGGGTAGAGTCTCTTGTCGTTCATGTAGAGACAAGCCACACCAAGCGCGTCATCAAAAGCACGCTCGTATTCATCCAGTGTTTGTCGGGTAGCACCACGAACAATCATGGTGATGGTGTCGCTTTCCTTCGCTTCAATTGAAACATAGTCAAGTTCACCGATACGGATGGGTTTGATTGCACCTTCAATACGCGCTTCGTAGTCATCGGCAATTTCGGTGATGCGGTGATGAATTGGGATACCTGTAATGCGAGCGATGCTGTCCATGTCGCTTTGTTGAACACGACTCACAACGGCTATGTTTTTTGCATCAAGGTATTTTGCAACTGCTTCATGCACTCCATCGCGAACAATGACAACATCAGCCATCTCGCTTATGGTCGCACTAATGTTGCTCAAAATCTGCATCTCCTGTTCACGAATGTGTGCAAGTTGAGCAGGGTCTTGGATTTGCATTTGAACATCTTCGTAGTTGAATCCATCAACACCACCGTCAAGCAGTAATACGCGTGGATTCTCCTTGCCGGAACAGTCGGGGTTGACAAACATCTTGTTGAGGATAAGACCATTGTGGAGGTAAGAGTCTTTCATGTCTCCACCTGCTTGAGTAAGCGTGCGAACACGGTCAAGGTTGCCGTTAACAGTCAGCGCGGCATTTTCAACAAGTTGAGAGGCAAACCCAAGAGCAGACTCGGATGCTTTACCTCGCAGGGCGGTAGCGGCCACAAGGTCAACGCCGATATTAGTTTCGGGAACCGGCATATCTTCAAGAGCAATCTTGGATGCTTTGTTGAATGCGCGCACAATTGTTTGTGGGTGAATACCTCGTAGAAGTAATCCTTCGCTCAATGCAAGCATTTGTCCAGCAAGAACAACGACACTGGTGGTTCCGTCTTTGCAGACTTCTTCTTGCGTTTGACTGGCTTGCACCATCATTTGCGCACCGGGATGTCCAGTTTCAAGTTCACGGAGAATGGTAATACCATCGTTGGTCACGATGGTTTCTCCTCGTTCATCAACGAGCATTTTGTCCATTCCCGCGGGACCAAGCGTGGACCTCACGGTTTCGGCTACTTGCACAGCGGCGCGGATATTACTCATTTGGGCTTCTCTTCCAGTTTTTCTTTCTTCTGTCATGGGGGGTTCACCATCCTATGTGGTATTCTTCAACGATGCCTGTTTCTCGGTTCCGGCTTTTTACGAAGCCTTCATTTCTTCCATGAAGAAACAAGTCATAGTTGAGTTGGCAATCTGCAATGCAGTATTTGATGACTTCTGCGTGTCGGCCTTCTTTCCAAGCCACAGGCGCGTCTGCTGAATCCATAATTTCTTTTCCTTTACCCAGCGTGTGCTTACACAGCGAGTCAAGGTGATGGCTTTTCCCGCATGCTTCACGCAGGGACCAAGAGGTATCAAGGATGTTTTCTTTTTTGCTAAGGAGAACGCCAGCGTAGTGCATGTCCAACGCGTCTCGGAGGACGGGGAGGTCAAAGCCTCGTATGTTGTGTCCAACAATGATACCACCATCGTCAACATGCTTCTTGAGATGTTCACCAATGTCGCGAGGATGGAGAGGGTGCATGTGCGCGTCTGCTACAATCACACCGTCGGCTTTGGTGAAGACATGTGCTTCTTCGCCGTCCCATGTTGCAACCACGGTCGGTTCAAACATGTGGGTGTTGCCCCACCCGCCAACATCGTGAGAGTAGTTTGCTGTTTCAATATCAATCGCCATTATTTTGCTCATTGGGATTCCTCCTTCATTTGAATGTAAACCGCGCTACCAACTTTTTGAGTGCGGAACATCTTCTCCACATCTTTGAATCGGCGATAGACGCTTGGCATACTCAATCCCATCTTGCTTGCATAGCGTGCAAACATATCGTTCTTGAGAACCCAACCTTCACCTTTGTTTTCAACCTCAACAGTCTTGAGACTCTTCATTGCATCCAACCATTCCTCTTTGCGCGCTACCTTTTCAGCGGCCTTTGCTCCGACTTCAACCTCGGACTCAAGCCAAAGGACAAGTTGCTCGTATATATCATAGAGGATTTCAGTAGCCATTTCAACATCGTCTCCTGTAATTTTCCATTCCGCGTCAAACGAAAGTTCATCACGCTCAACACGCATCAACGCAAGGTGAGTGGCGAAAATAACAGTATAGTTGAGTATGTTTGGGATGAAAGAACAAACAACATCACTCAAGTGTTTATCCATACCGCGAACAAGCGTGTAGTATTCTTCAACTGAACTCATCAGTTGAGGGTGAACTGACGGCTCAACGGTAAACATCTCGTGCATACAGCCACGCGCAACTTCTTCTTTGCTGGATGGTGCAAGAGCATCCCACTCTTGGTGGGTCATGTTTGCTATGTTTAACAGACGGGCTTCCGATTTTTCACGAATGCGAATGAAGTGTTGTGCGATGTCTTCAAGTGATTGAACTTCGGTCAACTTGTTCTTGAACACACCCTCCATCCGCCTCTCGGACACCATCTGTCTCATGTCGTCGCTCCACGGTCGGTAAATCAACAGCACACGCTGAAACAATCCTTTGGTCAGCACATACTCCTTGACACCGCTGGGTGGGAAAGAAGTAATCCAAAACGATACGCGGGATTCTGTTTCTACTTTACCGTTCTTCATGTGCTTAGTCAAGGTGTTGCTGTGGCTTCCGACGGGATTCATCGCTTGTTGTAGGTAGAGGATGACCTCGGAGAAGAATTGTTTTGGATTGGATTGAAGAAGGATTGAACCTTCATCAAAGTTCAAACATTTATTGCCGCCGAGTAATCCTTCGTTTTGAACGAGTTCGTATCCGCCTTCTCCGTCGCTCACTGAATCAATTGACCCGATGAGCGCGCTGTCTGTTCCACTGGTGAACATGTCAATGTTCAAACCTGCTAAGTCTGCGACTTCACCTGTGAACTCCCATGCAATTGACTTTCCGGACCGCGTTGCTTGAATCCAAAATACATGGATTCGCGGGTCAAGGGCCGAAGCCCAAACGGGTATTCGCACATAGTCCACGAGGGCTTGTCCTTGTAGGTAGAAGAAGGATATGAGGCCGGGAACTTCGTTGAAAAACGAAGTGGTCCGGAAACGCTCAAGGTATTCCTTCATCATTGGGTATTCTTTCACTGCTGTATATTGGTTCCATTGTCTTTGGGGCATTTTTCTATCTCCTTTGGGGGGCGGATGTCTCTTGGGGTGTGGTGGTCATCCTATAACCATTTCTTATTTTCTTGTTTATCACTATCCTATTATAAAGATAATTTTTGAGTGTATTTAAAGTATTCAACATGCGCGCTCACCTTTCAAAGCGAACTTCTTCTT
>UEXM01000183.1_pt1 | contig 68821 bp, 67 predicted proteins | sample 1796661 | NCBI WGS metagenome assembly UEXM01 (sample SAMEA4772469, study PRJEB27181) | metagenome | reverse complement strand
CGCGCCTAGTAGAACTGAGAGCGGGGCTGGGAAATTTATTTCTGGAAGAGCGCCCAAGGCCGTCGAGGCCGAGGACGGTCAAGATCAATAAAACCCGCTATCCGGTAAACCGTAATGCTGCTCCTCTAAGTGAACAGCATTACGGCAATGCCGGGCTTTTTCACTTAAGGGCTACGGGGCTTCGGATCAACGATATTCCACTTCGAAGGTGACGGCACTAGATACATTGCCAGCAGTCACCGTTTCACCATTAACTTTAACTAGGCCGGCTTCCAGCTGGAAGGTTTCAGTCGTATCAGCAGGGTTGCGTGTCCCAAGGGGGGCAGTAAGCGTGGTTTGTCCATCCAGTGTGACAGGGGTAGCGGTATTGCGCTGCCTGAGTTGAAAAGCGACACCTTCTGCAACGCCGGGCATGCCTTGATCAAGGGGTCGAAGGTCAGTGGTGGAACCTGCAACCAGCTGACCAGAAGCGGGTAGAAAGGCAACACGGATTAGTGAACCGGAAAAGCTGTTTCCTGAATCTGAGAGTGATCGAGGTGGCACACAGTTAACAAGCTGAATATCAAAAGGCGTAGCGGATACATAGCTTCCGGGTGTTAGCGAGGAAGCCATTGCTGGGTCCAGCGTGACGGTTTGTGAGGGAGTAGCAAGATCACAGCTTGAACGAGTGAATATATAGTTGATGGTGGTGGAAATATCCACATTGATTCTCCCAAAAAGGCCGGTGTTGATCTCCATTCGACCAATCCCTCCTGATTGGCTGATGCTGCTACCGATAAAACTGTTCATGGTGCCGAATGTGATAACAGTATAAGTATGAAATGTTATCGAAGAGAGAAGGTTAAGACTCAATAGTGCTCCAGAGCAGAGGTTACCATTGAGTCCGCAATAGCGAGTAAATGAACCTTGTTCGATGGCGTAAAAAGTTTGTAGATGTATTCCAGAGGAAACGCGTAACCGCGAGGCGGTTTGACTGCTAAATCCAGCAGGTAAGGATACGCTTGAAGGCGGTGGGAAATTTCCTGTATTGGTGAAAGGGGAGTTGATTTCACTATAAATAGTGGGGATGACGCCAACGGCAATACAGCCGGCATAGGTTGATGTTTCTTCAATGACGACAGAGTAGCTGTCAGAGGAATCGCCAGGAATAGCCACGGATCCTGATGATCGCTGAAAGACGATGTTCTGATCGAAGGGGCCGTTCAGGCAGAAACCGACAGCACTGGCCGAGTGGCTAAATAAGCCCATAAAAAGAACACCCATGATGGCTAGGAATAATCGAATCACGGTGAGATCTCCCTCGGCCCATGGTCATCAATACCACCGAAATCATTGATACTTTGGAAATGGAATCGGGTGTAACCACAGGGTTGGCACTTAACAATAAATTCCTCGCCGGGGAGCAAGGTTAATAACGCGTCTAGAGGATGTTTTTTTCCCGTCTTGTCTTCCAGTAGAGGAGAAAGAAAAGAAACAGAAAAGGGGGCCGGGTTTTTAATGCTCACCCCTTCCTCGGTGAAGCTGATTTTCAAGGAGTCTGGGGCCTCTGAGGCGGATAATTCATTTAGTGCGTCAGGCCGATAAAAAAGCTTGATACGGATACGCTGAGCAAATTGTAGCGTGTTGGAATTTTTGGGTTCCGGTGGGATCTCCTGAACATTGATCCAATAAACTGACTCCACCTCTTCGCTGAGAGGGGGGGTGGCCAGGATAAAGCGTAGTTTTTGGGTTTCACCTGGCTCTACTCGAAACACCGGAGGGGTAATAACAAAATTTGGCGCGTCGCTGTGGGGCGAATTTCCTTCTTCCTTATGGAAAGGGCCAGTCCATGCTTGTCCAGCATAGGGGAGTGTGCTGGTATTCATAACAGAGAGGGTGACGTCATTGTCGCCTGCGTTGTAGACCACTCGCGTACTGCCAAGCACGAAAGCGGCTTGTGCGTGGCTGCTGATAAAAATAAAGATAACGACTAGAAAAATGAATGCCTTTTTCATTAATTGTCTCCGCTGGCGACACAGGTCAGCTTATCAATGATCGTAATGCCAGGCGCAGATTCAATGTGATCAGGCAGGCTGAAAGTACAACCGGCACCGGGAATGAAATAACTGGATTGATTCTGGATGTGGTTAATGAGCGCGTAACCGCTGCCATCAATAGTGGACACATTGTTACCGTCGGCATCAACGATAAGGCTGCCAAAAGGCGCGACTTGATTGGTGTCGTCCATTATACGAACCAGGAACCGCTGGGTTGGGTAGATGTTGAACTTGGCAAGAGACACCGCACCCCGTTCGGGGGTGATAAAGTGGCTACGATTACTGGTTTCCAGGTTAGCATCAAGCCTGGAAAAATCCATGGAGACTTCTTGCTGGCGGTAGGGTTGGACTTGAGGCAGTAAAGCCATACCATTGCTATTGGTGGTTACAGGGAGAGCCCCGGTTTGGAAGGTGACATCTTCTACACCTCCGGTGTCCGCAATGATCGCCGTTTCGCCGAGTCGGCGACCGAAAATGATCCCGCCTTTATGAACAAGAACCGAGCCGCCTGCCTGAGCAAAGTAAAGATCATGGTTCTTGCTATGTGAGGTGCCAGCGGTGAGTCCTGTGCTTTGACCGGAGTAAGATAATCGAGCAGAACTTTCTACAAGGTCGTCGTTGCTTCTCCCGCTGGTTACGTTGTACGAGAAACGCTCATCGGGAAGCAACCCGGATATGCCGGCATTAAAGTCTGTCCCGGCATCACTGTGGGTTTGCTGATAATTGACATAAGTAGGTCGCCTATTTTTCGAACCCAAAGGCAGGCTGGCGCTGATGCTAACGGTATTATCACGCTTACCGTTCAGGTTTTCGTTGTGTGAGAAAGATAAGCTGTAGCTCATGTCCTTATAATTATTGCTGTAACCGCTAACAAGAAAATTTCTTTGTCCTTTGGCTTTCCAATATTTTTCCTGAGATCCCGTGACGTATAGTGAGCCATAACTTCCCAAACTTTGGGTCAGCGTGGCTTCTGTCCGACTTTTTCTTTGCGAAATAATACTGCCGTCCGATTCGATTACCGCTTCATTAAAGGTGCGAAACCCCTCGGTAGAATAACGATAACCGAGAATCTGAATATTGGTGTATCGGGTTAGGGATTTGGCATAGAAAAAACGGTAACTGTTGCCATCAGCATCTTTTCCCATTTTGTCGGGCCGGAAATAAGATCTGGACGCATCCACAGAAAATCCACCCAGTTTTCCCAGGTTGAAGCCTACTCCCATGGTGTGTATCGAATACTCTTGGCTTACTAGGCCTCCGCCAAATAAGGTAACATCGTTATCCAAACCATGGCTGATTTCAGTATTGATGAACCAAGGTTCATCGGTATTCTCGTTGCGATATCTGCCTGCTGTAATTGTATACTCCCATAGTCCCGGCCTGACTAGATTCGGGATTTGGGTGTAGGGCTGAACAAATCGTTTTTGCGAGCCATCCTCTTCGGTAATAGTGACGGTTAAGTCGCCATTGCTCAGCGATGGTATATCATCAATGGCAAACTCACCCGGTGGGACAAACTGTTCATAAATGGTATAGCTGTTCTGCGTAATTGATACCCTGGCGTTACTTTGGGCAATGCCTCTAATGACAGGTGCATAACCCTGAAATCGGGGTTCTAGCATGGAGCGATCAGTCCCTAGACTAATTCCAGTAAAGGCAAAACCGTCGATGAGATTGCTGCGAAGAAAGGTTTCCCCCGCGGTAAGTTCGCTTCTCAACGAGGGGATTGCGGTGTAGGCATAGCTTTCTTTACTCTCCCAGTCAGCCTCTTGCCCGGTAGAGTCTGAATAATTTAGATTGCTACGAAAGTGAATGCCATTGATGTCTGCACCCAGGTTGAGATCTGTATAAAATTGCGACCTGCTGCTTTGTTGGTCTCTCGATTGCTTGCTTCCTGAAGCCAGATAGTTCATCCGAAAGTTGTTGATACCCTTGTCCCATAAATTAGGCTCTATCAACTGCCGGGTTGTGGTTAATGCAATTTGTGGGATCCGTATATCAAGATTCATGCGTTTAGCGTTAAGCGTTAAGAAACTGTCTGGTGCAGCAGCTATATCAATGCAGCGCATGGTTATATCTGTGTAACGAGAATAGTAGGCGGTATTAATGCCCAGCTGCACAGCGAGAGGATGGGTGATACATGGCGCTGTGCCGTTTGCTTGAGAAATGACTTCCACGTCGGTATCTGTGACTTGAGCACCGTTAACTGAAATGGTGAGAGGGTAAACGCCGGGTATCAGACCTTGTGCCTTTTCAAGGTGGCTAATGTCTACGTCGGTATTGTTTTGTTTGACAAAAAAATCGGATGTGAAGCGGGTTGTTGCTTGAATCTCTTGTTCGGCACTAGCCGCTTGCGCTGAGGCAATCAGAATGAATAACCCTAAAGGGTTAACCGCATATCTCTTCTTCTGATGTGCCATTTGGGACGCCCTTCGCCGTAAAGGGGAGGAGGCAGGCCTCCCCCCTGTGTTCCACTCAGTTAAAAACAATTGAGTAGTTGGCGATGGAGCGAACTTGGCCTTCTGTTACTGCGGTAGCGTCGGTGGCGGCGTAGCCTACATTGAAGTCAAGGCTGGCGCCTGAAGCGTCGGCAATGGTCGCTGGGGTGCCGTTAACGGTTACTGAGGTTGTGCCATCAGATTCAAGTAGCTGCATGCCAACATTGGCAGCACCGCCCGTAGCGATGTTCTGCAGGATGTTATGGCCGACATAAAGTTGACCCGTCCATTGTACGGAGGCGCCTTTGCCGGCCAGATTGCATGTTGCAGAGCCTGCATCTGTAGCAACAAGGGAGAACCCGGTTGTCTTGTAGGCGGTATCTGAAGCCAGGAACTCGGCGGTAGTAATTGGATCGAGAGTGACGGTGTTATCGGCTTGAGCGATCCCTTGTTGGGAGACATCCAGCGTACACGTTGTGTCGCTGACCACCCCGTTGAAAATCACTTCACCGGTGTTGGCTATGGCGATTGAGCTGATGCCGCCAATGGCGACGACGGATAAGATGCGAGTAAGATTGTTCATTTTTGTGCTCCAAATGTTGTTTTAGGTTATTTAACGTAACCTTATGTAAACTGAATCACATTTGGGCTGTCGCTTTTTATACGTTTTAAGTACCCCCCTCCCTTTGTTTATATATTCGAATGGTATTCGCTAGATATGATGAAGCGAAGCTATTGCTATTGTCGTTTTAAGTGCTTGTAGTTAAAGGTGTTAAAATAACGAGCGGAGATCCGGATGATCTTGACTTGACGTATTTTTATTCCTTTATGCCATCAATAGAGAATGAAAGATAACCAATCGAGCTTAAAAAAAGAAAGTTATGTAAGCCTATCGCTATAGAAAGCCTGCTCAGCGTTGTACCCGCATGCCTAAAGAGACGGGGAGAGGCTTTGGTGGGTGCTCGTAGTGTTACGATCAGTTGCAGTTTGTGTTACTGCTTCCAGAACATCGGCGTGAATAGCACTAGCAGGGTAAAGATTTCCAGCCGCCCGGCGACCATCAGTACGGTCATCATCCATTTGGCGCTGTCGGTGATATTGGCAAAGCCGCCGCCTACTTGGCCGATACCCACGCCCAGGTTGTTGAGGCTGGCCGCTACGGCGCTGACAGCAGTGGTCAGGTCCATGCCGGTCATGGTGAACAGTAGGGTGAAAATAACCGAGATAGCGATATAAACACCCACAAAGCCCCATACGGCTTGGAGCACCCTGTCGGGAATCGTTTGACGTCCGAAGCGCAAGGCAAACATGCCGTTAGGGTAAATGAGTCGGCGCAGTTCGCGAATGCTGTGGTGGAAAACCAGTGCTGCGCGTACGACTTTCATGCCGCCGCCGGTTGAACCGGCACAGCCACCTATAAAGCTGGTAAATACCAACAAGAAGGGGATGAACCCAGGGAAGGCTGCAGCGTTGGTGCTGGTTAGCCCGGTACCGGTACTGAACGAGGCTACTTGGAAGGCGGAATGGCGCAGGGCGTCATCCACGGAAAAGTCGTAATGAAAGAACAGCAGGCCAGCAGTAATGATGGCGGTGTAGATCAGGAATAGGCCGATAAAAAAGCGGAACTCTGGGTCACGCAGATAAGCCAGCAGTGATCGGCCTCGCCATACGGCAAAATGCAAGGCGAAGTTAAGCCCGCCGATAAGAATAAAAATGGTAGCTGTCCAGTCGATAAGAGCATTATCCCAGTAGGCCATGGAGGCATCGTGGGTGGAAAAGCCGCCGGTGGCGACGGTGCTGAAGCTGTGGCAGATGGCATCAAAAACAGTCATGCCAAACGCCCAGTAAAGGACGGCGCAAGCAATGGTAATGAACAGATAGATAAACCACAGGGCTTTGGCGGTTTCCGCAATGCGCGGGGTTAGCTTGGTGTCCTTCATGGGGCCGGGAATTTCGGCTTTGTACAGCTGCATGCCGCCGATGCCAAGCATGGGCAAAATCGCCACGGCTAATACTACTACGCCCATGCCGCCGAGCCATTGTAGCTGTTGGCGGTAGTAGAGAATGGATTTGGGCAGGAAATCGATTCCCGACAGAATGGTGGCGCCGGTGGTGGTTAGGCCAGATATGGATTCGAATACCGCATCGGTGAATCCCACCGGCACATCATCGCTGATGATTAGCGGCAGTGCCCCGATTACGCCCAGTACCGACCAGAAAAGAGTGACCACCAGGAAACCGTCACGGGTCTGCAGCTCGGATTTATTACGAAAGAACGGCAGCCAAAGACTCAACCCAAGCGCTAAGGTAATGACAAAAGAAACCAGGAAGGGAGTTTCACTGCCTTCCTGGTACCAATATGACACTGCCACTGGCGGCATCATGGTAAAGCTGAAGACGACGAGCAGCAGGCCGAGAATTTTCGAAATTAACGCGAAGTGCATGAGAGTACCTGCTGGCAGACCGGCACGGACCTTGTATCACGCGGTAACCTGATATAGCCATGGCTTTGCTTCTGCGTGGTGCGCTGTTGCGTGGTTGCGTGCATGCGTTTCCTAAAAAAACGTAAAGCCGACCTGGAATAGTTTTTCCACGTCTCGGGTTCGGCGTTTATCGATCAGGAACAGAATGACGTGATCGTCCGGTTCGATCACCACATGGTCGTGGGCAATCAGCACTTTTTCGCCGCGCACTACGGCACCAATGGTGGTGCCTTCCGGTAGGTCAATTTCATCAATGGCGCGCCCCACCACTTTGGATGACTTGGCGTCGCCGTGGGCAATCGCTTCGATGGCTTCTGCCGCGCCCCGGCGAAGGGAATAAACATTGACTACATCGCCTCGGCGCACATGGCTAAGCAGACTACCAATGGTGGACTGCTGAGGCGAGATGGCGATGTCAATGTCATGCCCTTGTACCAGATCTACATAGGCCGGGTTGGAAATCAGGGTCATCACTTTACGAGCGCCCAGTCGTTTTGCCAGCAGTGAGGCCATGATGTTGGCTTCGTCATCGTTGGTCAGCGCGCAGAATACATCGGTGTTTTCGATGTTCGCCTTGAGCAATTCGTCACGATCCGTGGCCAAGCCTTGCAGCACCACGGTCTGGTGCAGTTTCTCGCCCAGCCATTCAGCCCGTTTGGGCATGCGCTCCAGGACTTTCACGTTGTAGCGATGCTGAATGGTCTTGGCTAGGCGGTAACCAATATTGCCGCCGCCAGCGATAATGATGCGCTTGTAGTTATGCTCAAGCCGACGCAGTTCACTCATAACGGCACGGATATCGTTTTTGGCAGCGATGAAAAACACTTCATCGTCGGCTTCGATAACCGTGTTGCCTTCCGGGATGATGGGGCGGCCACGACGGAAAATAGCCGCCACGCGGGTATCCACGTTGGGCATGTGTGTGCGCAATTCGCGTAATTCATTGCCCACCAGTGGGCCGCCGTAATAGGCCCGCACAGCAACCAGTTGTACTCGGCCGCCGGCAAAGTTTACTACCTGCAGGGCGCCAGGGTGTTCGATCAGACGCTTGATGTAATCGGTTACCACCTGTTCAGGGCTGATGATTACATCAATAGGCAGGGCATTTTCGTTGAACAGTTTTTCCGAGCGGCTGGTGTAGTGGGCGGTACGAATGCGGGCGATCTTGGAGGGCGTGCGGAACAGGGAGTAGGCCACCTGACAGGCAATCATGTTGACCTCGTCAGAGTTGGTTACCGCGATGAGCATGTCCGCATCTTCAGCGCCGGCATTCTTGAGTACGGCCGGGTAGCAGCCCATGCCGCGTACCGTGCCGATATCTAGCCGGTCGCCCAGCTCGCGCAGGCGCTCATCATCGGTGTCGATGACGGTGATGTCGTTGCGTTCATTGGCCAGGTTTTCAGCCAGAGTGCCGCCGACTTGGCCAGCACCGAGAATAATAATTTTCATGAACTGAGTTGGGCCCCCGATTCTTTACGCAGGCAAGCCAAGTAGAAACCGTCCGGACCGTGTTGTTCCGGGAACAGTTGCCACCCTGCGTCCACCATTGTGGCCCCTTCCGGCCGAGGCGTCACATCCCTAGCCTGTGGCTGACGTTGCAAGAAGTTACGCACCTGATGATCGTTCTCGTCTCGCAGTACCGAACAGGTGGCATACACCAGCATGCCGCCGGGTTTGAGCAGGGGCCATAGTGCATCCAGCATGCGCGCTTGTAAATCAACCAGTACACCGATGTCCGAGGATTTGCGGTGCCACTTCACATCTGGCTGGCGGCGCAGGATGCCAGTGGCGGAGCACGGCGCGTCCAGCAAAATGGCATCGAAGGGGGTGCCGTCCCACCAGGTTTTCGGATCGCTGGCGTCACCCTGCAGCAGGGTCACGTCGGTGCCCAGCCTCGCCAGGTTCTCGCGGATGCGCGCTAGCCGTTTACTTTCCAGTTCCAGCGCAGAGAGATCTGCGGCTGGGAATTTCTCACGTAATTGACCGGTTTTGCCCCCGGGGGCGGCGCAGGCATCCAGGATGCGACCCTTTGCCGGGGCTTGCAGCAATTCAGCAGGCAACTGGGCGGCCTCGTCCTGAACGGACAGGGCGCCCTGCTCAAAGCCGGGCAGTTGGAGCACCGGGCGGGCGGGCTGCAGGTAAATGCTGTAAGGGGCAATGTAGCCGGCGCGGGCGCCTTCGCCCAAGGCGGCGATGGCATCAGCTCGTTGTTGCTGCTGCCGATTTACTCGCAAGGTAAATGGGGGCGTTTGCAGGTTGGCGCGGGCCATGGCGTCGGCGTTGTTGGGCCAATCCTTTTCCCAGCGTTTAAACAGCCAGTCCGGCAGGCTTAACTGGATATTGATGGGGGCGTCGGCCACGGCTTGCTCAAGGGTGATCTGGCTAGCTTTGCGCAGCACCGCATTGCTAAGGCCCGCAGCCCAGGGGGCTTTCAGCTTTCGGCATAGCTGCGGGTAGGCGTTGACGATGGCGTGGGCCGGCCGGTTGCTGAACCATAGCTCGTAGAGGCCCGCCAGCAAGGCCAGGCGTACCGGTTGGGCGCTGCCCTTGAGGGGTTTGGATAGCTGTTGATTAAGCCAGTGATTGAGAGGACGCAAATGGCGGCAGACGCCAAAGCAAATATCGCGCATTTGTCCGCCGTCGCTACCTTGCAATGGGAAGTCGCGCAGTACCTCGCGGAGACTTTCGCCGTCGCCCTTGCCTGGCAGTACCCGGTTTAGCGCGCGTACCGCGCTCAGGCGCGGGTCAGGCGTTGCCACTGTGGTCACCAGATTCATTGATAATGGCATCGCCCAGTGGTTCGCCTACCGAAAACAAGGTGGGGTTGCCCCGTAGTAGGTCCGCCACCGCCATCCGTCGTTTGCCGGGCAATTGCAGTTCTTCAAGTATCAGGCTGCCATCGCCGGTGGCCACATGGATACCCTGGTCGTCCACGCTGAGAATATAGCCCGGTTCATCGTTTTCTTGTGCCGGTTGTGGGCTTTCACTGGCGCGCCAGATGCGCATGGGCTGACCGTTCAGTGGCACCCAGCTCACCGGGAAAGGGTTGAAAGCTCGAATGCGATTGTAGAGCGCGCGCGTGGGCAGGCGAAAATCCAGCCGCGCTTCGGCCTTGCTTAGCTTATGGGCGTAAGTGATGCCTTCATCTGGTTGTGGCGTGGCGTTGGCCAGGTATTTTTCCAGGTCCTGCAGCACGGTGACTAGCAGGCGGGCGCCTTGGGCGGCCAATCGATCATGCAGTTCTCCGCCAGTCTCGCTATCGCCGATAGGCAGTGATTCACTCAGCAGCATGGGGCCGGTATCGAGCCCGGCTTCCATTTGCATAATGGTGTTGCCGGTTTCCGTGTCGCCAGCGGTAATGGCCCGCTGGATGGGTGCGGCACCGCGCCAGCGCGGCAATAGCGAGCCGTGCACATTCAGGCAGCCTAGCCGCGGCATGTCCAGCACTGCCTGAGGAATGATCAGGCCGTAGGCCACCACAACCAGTGCATCCAGCTCTAGATCATGCAGCTGTTGGCGAATGGTTTCGCCTTTTAGGTTTTCCGGCTGCAGTACGGTAATGCCTTGGCTATGGGCCAGTTGTTTGACCGGGCTTTGCTGCAATTTCTTGCCGCGCCCGGCGGCACGATCCGGTTGGGTGAGCACTGCCACAACCTGATGACCGTTATCCAGCACGGCCTGTAGGCTGGCGGCGGCGAAATCCGGGGTGCCGGCGAAGGCGAGACGTAAGGGTTTCAAAAAAAGGCCTCTGGGTTGGGAACGGCAAGCTACAATCTACAAGCTACAACGCGGAAATGGTGGGCGTTACGCCTTCTAGCGTGCAGCTAATGTTAAGCCTGCTGGCGGTGGATTTTTTCCAGCTTCTTCTTGATGCGGTCGCGCTTTAGCCGGGATACGTAATCTACGAATAGCTTGCCGTTCAAGTGATCCATTTCATGCTGGATACAGGTGGCGAGCAGCTCGTCTGCTTCCACTTCGAAGGCGTTACCGTCCCGGTCTAGAGCGTTAATCCTTACCCGCGCTGGACGTGGCACCTTTTCGTAGAAGCCCGGCACCGACAGGCAGCCTTCTTCGTAAGGGGCCAGTTCTTCGGTGAGCGGAGTGATTTGTGGGTTGATAAACACCATGGGTTCGTTGTGCTCTTCGGACAGATCCATGACGATCAATTGAATATGCACGTCGACCTGGGTAGCAGCCAAGCCTATCCCCGGGGCGGCGTACATGGTTTCAAGCATGTCGTCGATCAGTTTGCGAAGCTCGTCATCTACCTTTTCCACCGGCTTTGCTACTGTGCGTAGTCGTGGGTCGGGGAATTCCAGTATTTCCAGTTTAGCCATGTGCCTTCTCAGAAGTTGCGGTAGTACTCGAATTTCGGTTGCTAAATATATGATCGCATTGCTAATATCCAAAAGGAACCGCGTCTACAATAAAGGATCGCGGTCGCTCTCGGGGATGAGTCCAATAATGATAAAAGGAATCCGATTATGATGAAATCGGTCCAGCGCGCCTTGGCCTTTGGCTTGGTGCTGGCGGTGTCCGGTATGGTCTCCGCAGCGGTGGTGCTCAAAGATGGGCACCCCAGCAAGTATTTCGTGAAAAACGGCGATACCCTTTGGGATATCAGCGGCCGTTTCCTGCAAGAGCCGTGGCAGTGGCCTGAAATCTGGCAGATTAATGAGGACATCAGTAACCCTCATCTGATCTACCCCGGCGACGAAATCCGTCTGTCCTATGTTGATGGTGAACCGCGCCTTTCGGTGAAGCGAGGCGTGGAAGAAACCATAATGTCCAATGGTACAGTGAAACTCACCCCACGGGTGCGTGAAATTGCCAATGATGAGGCGATTCCCGCCATCCCAGCCAGTGCGATTCAGTCCTACCTGAAAGAAGGATTGGTGGTTGATCGCAAGGAAATCGTTGAAGCCCCCTATCTGGTGGGTGGCCGCGATCGCCGTGTGATCTTCGGTGAAGGCGATACCGTTTATGCCCGTGATACTGCCACCCAATGGGAAGATCTCGAACAGGGCTATGGTTTCTACCGCACGGGTGAGCAATACGTGGACCCGGACACCAATGAAGTTCTGGGTTACGAAGCTCGCCAGATCGGTCTTGGCCGAGTGGCCAGTCACGATGGCGACATGATCACCCTGCGGGTCACTGATTCCAGTGAAGACTTGCGCATTGATGATCGCCTGTTCTCCACTGAAGACCGACGTGTTCGCGCGGTACTGTATCCGTCTGCACCGGATACCAAGATTGAGGCGAAAGTGATTCGCTTCTTTGATCGCCTTAATAGTGTGGCCCGTAACGACGTAGTAGTGATCAACAAGGGCCTGCGTGACGGCCTGAAAGAAGGCAACGTGCTGGATATATATGGTCAGGGCGAAGTGGTCCGCGACCGCCAGCAGGGTGACATGGTCCAGCTGCCCCGTGAGAAAACCGGTTCCATGGTGATCTTCCGGGTCTTCGACAAGGTGGCTTATGGCTTGATTATGGAGTCCACACGGCCTATTTATATGCACGATATCGCCGAAAGCCCGGCGGGCAGCTACTGATCTACTGATAGTTCGCTAACCGCTTGAGGCTGAGCCTCTGACGCCCGAGAATACGCTCTTTCTATGCATGGAAAGGGCGTACTCTCGTATCCGGATCTTTGTTTTTATGGTTAGACTACCGGCTTGAGAGCCACAGGTTTGACTCCAGACATTATTCCAGCGCACACAGGGAGGTGGGCGAAATGGATGGACAATTTAAACGCCTGCTACTGCAGGCGTTATTTTCCCCGTCTTCAGCGGCGCTGGGCCGCGCTTTGCAGCAACATCGGATTGCTTCGGCACCGGTATCAGATTTTCTTCCTTTACTGCCGGCCGGCCTGAAAGAGCGTGCCCGGCTGCTGGATAATACCGGCAACCTTCCCGTGTATTTCGAACAATTGCGTGAGCAGGGCTGGCGTTGGATTGCGTTGGGTGATGCGGATTATCCGCCGTTGCTGGCTCAGATCAACGATGCGCCTGGGGTGATTGCTGTCCGCGGCAGTATAGAGGCTTTGAATGCGCCCTCGTTGGCCATGGTGGGCGCGCGCAATGCGTCAGCTGATGGCCTCGACAACAGTCGCCGGTTTGCCCGTAATTTAGCCGCTAGCGGCTTTGTTATTATCAGCGGGCTGGCATTGGGCATCGATGCGGCTGCCCACCGGGGGGCGGTGAGTGCCGGGCGCACAGTGGCGGTGCTTGGCAGTGGCCCGGATTGCATCTATCCGCCTCGCAATGGGTTGCTGGCCGGGCAGATCGTCGACAACGGTGGTGCCTTGGTGTCTGAGTTCGCCCCGGGTTCGCGCCCGCTTCCTGCGCAGTTCCCTATGCGTAATCGTGTTATTAGCGGGCTCAGTCTGGGCACTATTGTGGTAGAGGCTGCGATCAAGAGTGGCTCGTTGATTACCGCACGCACAGCGTTGTCTCAGGGGCGTGAAGTCTTTGCTATTCCGGGCAGTATCCACAATCCGCTTAGCAAGGGCTGTCATCAGCTGTTGCGTGACGGCGCCAGCTGGCTGGAGTCCGTGGACGATATCTTCCACGCTTTTGGCGATTTCCAGCGCAGTGTGGAAGCTACAGGGATTCAGTGTGAGGCGCCAGCTTTGCTGGCTCATCTCACCGGGGGCCTGAATGCCCTAGATACCCTGCAGGCCCGTACGGGTTTGCCCATGTCGGAGCTGGCCGGCCAACTGGCTGACCTGGAGTTGGAAGGCTGGGTGGAACGGGTTGCCGGCGGGTATTTAAAGCGCCAGGGCTAGCGGATTCTGACTTGAGTCGCGGGGCCGTGCAGGGTAATTTGCCGCTTTTGCTTTCAAGGCTTGGTCATGGAACAGCATCTGCTCAGTGCGGCACAGATCATTCAGGCGGGAGGCGTGGTGGCTTACCCCACCGAGTCCGTCTATGGCTTGGGCTGCGATCCGTTTAATCGGAACGCGGTAGAGCAGCTGCTAGCGATCAAGCATCGCCCGGTGAGCAAAGGGCTGATTCTGATCGGCGAGAGTGTCGCACAGCTGGCGCCCTATCTGCGCCTGACCGAACGGCAGGCTACCCAGCTGCAACAGCAATGGCCGGCCCCGGTCACCTACCTGATTGATGCCAGTGACCGTCTGCCGGCCTGGGTGCGCGGGCAACACCGCAAGGTGGCGGTGCGCGTGCCGGACCACCCATTGGCGCGGCAGTTATGCCAGCTGGTCGGTCAGCCGATCATTTCCACCAGCGCCAACATCAGTGGCCGCCCGGCCGCTCGCACTCGTTATCAGGTGGCCCGGCAGCTGGGTGATCAACTCGACTTTATTGTTAGCGGCGCCTGTGACCGGGGAGCCAAACCCTCTACCATTATTGACTTGGAAAGCGGACGCACCGTGCGCCCGTGAACATACCGAGAGCCCCCGGGGAGAGCACCATGTCAGAGGTTTCGCTGCAGGCGGTGAAAGACTACCTGTTGAATCTGCAGGACCGCATTTGCGATGCGCTGGGCGCTGAAGACGGCGCAGCCACTTTCCGTGAAGATAGCTGGGAGCGCGAGCAAGGCGGGGGGGGGCGTAGCCGAGTGCTGGAAAATGGTGCGGTGATTGAAAAGGGTGGGGTGAATTTCTCCCATGTATTCGGTGAGCAGTTGCCGCCCTCGGCTACTGAGGCGCGCCCGGAGTTGGCTGGCCGCAGTTTTCAGGCCATGGGTGTGTCACTGGTGATTCACCCGAAAAACCCCTACGCCCCTACTAGCCATGCCAATGTCCGCTTTTTTGTAGCAGAAAAAGAAGGCGAAGCCCCGGTGTGGTGGTTTGGCGGCGGCTTTGACCTAACGCCTTACTACGGCTTTGAGGAGGACGTGGTGCACTGGCACCAGACAGCTAAAGCTGCCTGCCAACCGTTTGGTAAGGAAATCTATCCGGAATTCAAAACCTGGTGTGATGATTATTTCTATCTCAAGCATCGCAATGAACCGCGCGGGGTGGGGGGGCTGTTTTTTGATGATCTGAACCGGTTTGATTTCGATACCAGCTTTGCCTTGATGCGCAGCATCGGTGATGCCTATGTGCCGGCCTATCAGCCGATTTTGGCACGCCGTAAAGATCATGAATATGGGGATCGCGAACGCCAGTTTCAGCTGTACCGTCGCGGCCGTTATGTGGAGTTCAATCTGGTCTACGATCGCGGCACTATCTTTGGCCTGCAGTCTGGTGGCCGTACCGAATCAATCCTGATGTCGCTGCCGCCGCTGGTACGCTGGGATTACGATCACCACCCCGAACCGGACAGTGCCGAGAGTGAGCTCTACCAGAAATTTTTGATTCACCGGGAGTGGGCATGAGCGGAGAAAAAGCCGTGGCGGATGTCGGGTTATATTGTGTCTTTGGCAATCCGGTAAGCCACTCACGTTCGCCGGAAATTCACCATGCATTCGCTGCCCAGCATAGCGACCCCATGAAATATGAAAAACGCGAAGCGCCCCTGGATGATTTCGCAGGGGCGGTGCAGGCCTTCCGTGAGGCCGGCGGGCTGGGGGCAAATGTCACCGTTCCTTTTAAGGAGCAGGCCTTTGCGCTGTGTGATGCCATCACCGAGCGGGCAGACCAGGCCGGCGCGGTGAACACTTTGTGGTGGGATGGCGATCAGCTGCATGGGGATAACACCGATGGCGCGGGCTTGGTAAAAGACATTCGTGATAATCAGGGCTGGGCAATTCGCAAGAAGCGGGTGCTTATTCTGGGCGCGGGTGGTGCTGTGCGCGGTGTGCTGGGGCCGATACTGGCGCAGGAGCCCACCTTGTTGCGCATTGCCAATCGCACCAAGGAGAAAGCCGAAGCCTTGGCGGGCCACGTCATGAAAGGAGAAGGCCCACCCGTGCTGGGGGGTGGTCTGGATAACCTCATGGGGCAGTTTGATCTGGTAATTAATGCGATTTCGGCGGGCTTGCACGGTGAGATGCCCGCCTTGCCTGATGGTTTGCTGGCAGAGGGCGCAGTGGCCTACGACATGGTTTATGGCAGTGAGCCCACCCCGTTCATGCGTTGGGCAGAGCAGCAAGGCGCTGCGGCCACAGCGGATGGTTTGGGTATGTTGGTTGAGCAGGCGGCTGAGGCGTTTGAAATCTGGCGGGGCTGGCGCCCGAATAGCGCACCCGTCATGGCTTCGTTGCGTTAGCAGCCCGTGGCTAACGGTACGGTAATGTATGAGGTGGTGTACGCGTCTGTGGTCAGTCTGATCATGGTGCTGGCTACGGTGATGTTGCATTATTGGACCTTGGCTAGCCTGTCAGGCTTGCTTAAGCGCTGGAAAAGTTTCCGCGGCGAAATCCTGGTGGTGGTGATCGTCATGTTCGCGGCCCACATGGTGGAAATTACACTCTATGCTTGGGTGTATCTGCTGTTGGACGTGGGAGATACTGCCATGAGCATTGGCGGCGCGGTGAACGGCAGTTTTTTGGATCACCTGTATTTCTCTGCCGCCTGCTATACCTCTTTGGGGTTGGGGGATCTATTTCCAGTGGGAACCTTGCGTCTGATTGCTGGGGTAGAAGCCCTGAATGGTTTGATATTGATAACGTGGTCAGCATCGTTTGCGTTTTTGGTCATGCAGCGTCGTTGGCGTTTTTAACCCCCCTGTGCGTTGGGGGACGGCTCATCATCAGGGCCGCTTCACATTGATGCCGAGTGAAATATGTTTCTGCGCTTTATTCTGTTGTTAGGCGGATTGCTGCCAGTAAGTGTTATAGCTTCTACATTCGGCTTGTCCTGGGATAATGACTTGTTTGTGGGTGCTGACGGGCATTACACCAATGGCGTGCGTATCAGTTGGGTGGGAGAGGCTCACGACCATTGTGAGAGTAATAGCAGTGTTACCTGTGGAGTGGCGGATTTTTTATCGCCCTTACCGGGGATTGCCTTCCGTGATGATCAGCATGCTCTGACGTTCAGCTTAGAACAGATGATGATTACGCCTAAGGATATCAGTCAGTCCGCCCCCAATTACAATGATTTACCTTATGCGGGATACAGCAACCTGGAAATGGGGCTGTTCAGTTGGGATGACGATAGCCTGGTAGGGTACGGCATGCGACTTGGTGTAGTGGGTCCGTCTTCGGGCGCGGAGCAAAGCCAAAAATTGGCCCACAAGGTCACCGGGTCTGATGAGCCGCAGGGGTGGGATAACCAGTTGGGCACGGACTTGATTGGCGGCCTCTATTTCATTAATGCCCGCCGTTTCAAACAGTTCCAGTGGGATTCAGCGCTTCAGGGTGAGCTCGGTTATGCCTGGGGTGTAGATGCCAACAATTTTCACGGGACCAGTTCCGCCGGTGGTTTCTTGCGTGTGGGTCACAATCTGCCGGGTAATTTTATTCCTGACTATGCGGGTATTGGTACAGCCGGCTCATTGGTTGGGCTGTTTGATGGCACAGGCTTCGGCTGGGAAGTTTTTATCTCCACTTTTGGTGAGTATATTGGATATTCCTACCTGGAGACCCACGCTAGGCAATATAACGTGGAAACGCGCGACGGGGTGTTGGGTGTGACCGCGGGCGGCGGCGTTCACTGGGATACCTTTTCGTTCACTTTGACAATACAAAGCTCCACCTCGCCCCTGCGCAGCCGAGATGAGAGCTCCAGTTTTGGTAACATGTCGTTCATGTGGCAGATTTAGCTATGAGCTTGAGCTATGTGAGATCAGGAGGGTGAACGAAGCGAGTATCACCGATTAGGATGCGCTTAATTTTCACTCAGCTAGACGTTGGTTATTGGTTGCTTTTCAAATATCGATCTTTCAAGCGCACATAATTACCCGCTACATAGGGCAAAAAAGCTTTTTCTTTTTCGGTAAGCGGGCGTATTTGGCGCGCGGGTTGGCCGCGATACAGGTGGCCGCTTTCAAGATATTTGCCCGGCCCAACCAATGAGCCGGCGGCGACAATCACATCGTCTTCCACAATAGCGCCGTCCATAATGATTGCCTGCATACCCACCATGACCCGGTTGCCTAGGGTGCAGCCGTGCAACATGGCTTGGTGAGCCAGGGTGACATCGTCGCCGACCTGCAGCCCGAAACCGCCGGGATTGAACGGGGAGTCGTGGGTGATGTGCAGTACAGCATTATCCTGAATGCTGACCCGGTTACCGATACGAATGGCGTGCATGTCGCCCCGAATCACGGCCTTGGGCCACACCGAACAATCGTCGCCCAGGATGACCTCCCCAATCACGGTGGCGTCCTCATCTACAAATACCCGTTTCCCCAACTGCGGGGCCTTGTCTTCAAAGCGGCGAATCCCCATCACTGATACACTCGATAGTTCATTTCAATGGCCAGGGACGAGCATGCCACGCGAGCCCGCCCATATAATGTTAGCCATACTGATCTTGCTTGGCGTTTTTCTGCTAAGCAAGTGGCTGGTATTCCAGACGCTGTTGCAGCCGGACGACACCGCTCGCCACCGGCTGCCGCCCGCGCAGACACACGCTGAACCCGAAGCAGGACAGGACACCCATGAGCAACAATCCGCTGATTGATTATCCAGCACTCCCCCCTTTTTCACAGATCCAACCTGAACATGTTCTCCCTGCCGTGGAGCAGCTGGTAGCAGAGGGCCGTGCCCGTATCGAGCAGGTGCTGGCCGAAGGTGATTTCGATTATGCCCACCTGGTACAGGCATTGGACCAGGAAGATGACCGTCTCGGTAAAGCATTTGGGCCCGCCGGACATTTGAATGCCGTGGCCCAGAATGAACCCTTGCGTAATGCCTATAATAATTGCTTGCCGCTGCTTAGCGAATACGCTACCGAAGTGGGGCAGAATACGGCCCTTTGTGCTGCCTATCAGGCACTGCGCGATAGCGATCAGTGGGCCACGCTGAGTGAAGCCCAGCAAAAAGATATCGACAATACCCTGCGTGATTTCCGTTTGTCCGGGGTGGACTTGCCGGAAGCAAAGAAAACGCAATACATGGCCAATTCAAAACGGTTATCTGAGTTGACCAGCCAATTCTCGGACAACGCGCTTGATGCTACCCAAGCGTGGAGCAAACAGATCACCGATGAGAATGAACTTGATGGCTTGCCCGCAAGCGCCAAGGCCGGAGCCGCAGATCGCGCTAAAGCAGAGGAAAAAAAGGGTTGGTTACTGACCCTGGATGCCCCGGTTTTTATCGCGGTGATGAGCCACTGTAAAAACGCAGAATTGCGCAAAGAAATGTACACCGCCTGGACCACCAAGGCTTCCGATCAGGGGCCGCAAGCTGGGCAGTTTGATAATGCGGCGATTATGGATGAGATCCTGGCGCTGCGACATCAACAGGCTCAGCTATTGGGTTTCGCCAACTACGCTGAAGAATCTTTGGCGACGAAAATGGCCAGAGATGTTAGCGAGGTTGTACAGTTTCTCGAAGACTTGGCGCGCCGCGCCAAACCCCAGGCAGAGCAGGAACTAGCGGAACTGAAAGCGTTTGCTGCCGAGCAAGGTGCCGGTGATTTGAATCCGTGGGATATTGGTTTTTGGAGTGAGCGTTTACGCGAAGCCCGTTACGATATTTCCGAAGAAGAGTTGCGCCCCTGGTTCCCGGCAGACACGGTAATCAATGGCATGTTTTCGGTGGTCGGCAAGTTGTTTGGCATTCAGTTTAAACAACGCAAGGACGTGGACACCTGGCACGAGGATGTGCGCTTCTACGAGTTGGTGGATGACGATGGCGGTGTCCGTGCGGCGTTCTATCTGGATATGTATGCCCGTACTGGCAAGCGCGGGGGCGCCTGGATGGATGATGCTCGCATCCGTCGTCGTCAACCGGATGGCAGCGTGCAGACCCCGGTGGCTTACCTGACTTGTAATTTCGCGCCGCCGGCTGGTGGCAAACCGGGGCTGTTGACCCACGATGAAGTTGCGACCCTGTTTCACGAATTCGGCCACGGTTTGCACCACATGCTCACCGAGCAGGATGTGTCCGGTATTTCCGGTATTAATGGTGTGGCCTGGGATGCGGTGGAGCTGCCTAGCCAATTTTTGGAAAACTGGTGCTGGACCGAGGAAGGTATTGCTCTGATTTCCGGTCATTATCAAACCGGTGAGCCGCTACCGAAGGAAAAGCTGGAGAAAATGCTTGCCGCAAAAAACTTTCAGGGTGCCATGCAGATGGTGCGGCAGATTGAATTTTCTCTGTTTGACATGCGTATTCATGCTGAATACCAGCCGGGGCTGAATATTTATCAGATATTGGATGAGGTGCGCGAACAAGTGGCAGTGATTCAGCCGCCCTCATTTAACCGTTTCCCCAATAGCTTCGGGCATATTTTTGCCGGTGGTTATGCCGCGGGTTACTACAGCTACAAATGGGCAGAAGTGTTATCGGCGGATGCCTATTCTCGCTTTGAAGAAGAGGGCGAGTTCAACGAAGAAACCGGACGCGCTTTTCGTACGGAAATTCTTGCCAAAGGCGGTAGCCGCGAGCCCATGGAGCTGTTCAAGGCGTTCCGCGGTCGTGAACCTAGCGTAGAACCTTTGTTGCGTCATTGCGGTATTAATGGATAAACCACCTGATACCGAACGCCCGGAGCCGACGCCTATACGCGTGGCACCGGGCGCCTGGGGGGTTAAGTAGAGAGAGATGATGAAACGCCAATTTATTGCTGGTGCTAGCTGCCCGGAGTGTGGGCAGGTGGACAAGATACAGCGGGTCATAGAGGGTGATCATCAGTGGATGGAATGTGTTGCCTGCGGCGCCCGAAAAGACCTAGACGACAAACCAGCGCAAGGCACTGATGTATTGGCCCAGCCGGTAACCTTACAGCCTGGCCCGAAAAAATAGCGCTGTCCCGGTGAGCAAACTGGCGCGTCTTCGCTAGCCACCAGCGTTTTATCTGTTAACCCGTGTTCTACAGGCTCCAAACCATGGAGCTTGTCGTTGGCCGGGTGATAGCGATCCCTTGCTTCACCTTCCCTCATGCAAGATGAATAAAAATTAACGCAGTAGTGCGACATTCTACGGTAATGTTATCTCTTCAGCGCTGCGGCGCATTTTACATCGGGGGAAGGGATGGGGTTAATGACGCAATGCCGGTTTACCTGCATGGCAGGTTTTTCTGCACTGGCTATGCTGCAGGGTTGTTCCCTGCTGGAAGTACCCATGGTTGCGGCAATGAAAGCGCCGGACCATGTTTATATCCATGAAGATGCAAAGGTCGGTGACAAGTCGGTTATCAAAAATCCAGCCAGAGGGCACCAGATTATTATCTGGGAAGTGCTGCAGGAATTTGATGACGGTTATGAAGTAGGGCTCTCTTGGCAGGATGAAACGGGGCGGGTGATGGCGCTGGGCATGGAGCCGGGTCTGCGCCGTCAATTTGTTATCGACAAAGAGGGCAACGTGAAATCCGCCAAGGCGAAATCGGTGCGCTTTGGTCTTGCCTTGCCCATGGCGGTGGCGGCGCCAGGGACCTATGTGAAATCACGAGAAACCATCGAATTTGAAACGCCCCAGGTAATTACCACTCCGGCTGGACAATACACCGTTACCCACGCGCTAGTCTCAGAGTTCGATACTCTGTTGCTGGATAACAAGACTATCGACCTGATCGGCCCGGACGTGAGTTTTGGTGTGGTACATAGCGACCAGGACATCTCCAGTAATGTGCTAGCGGCAACCAACCTGTATGTCGAGATTGCCAAGTTGCAGACCCAGGCGTTTGATCCGACCCGCCTGAATAGCGTGCTTGCCTCGATTCGTGAGGGAGGCAAGATTAAACAGAGCTTTGATCTGGTCGAAGTGGAGTAAGAATCCCCGGGCGCCGGAGGCCATTAAACACAATTTTTTTAAGTTTGTATCTGTGATTTAAGGCATCAGGCACCTGGACGTGTGGTCTCCCGAAAAAATGAACATCAGGCCCAGTTACCGAGCCATTTTTTCTTGGCTTTTTCCACAAGATCGCGGGAATCGTGCTGCCAGGGATGGAAGCTCGGGCTGTAGAATCTGAAGTAGGAGGGCAGCAGCTTGCGGAACACCCCAGGTTTGCCCCACATATAATTGAGGCCGCCCAGCCACGACTTCACATTGGTCAACTCGCCCTGTTCCTTCATTAGTTGTGCCAGATGCAGGGTAGAAAAGAGCGGGAAGAGAACGCTCACGAAGGCCATTTCTGTGATGCGGGTGAATTCACTGCCCCCGATTTGCTTGTACACATCAAACGCCACGGCCTTGTGCTCGGACTCTTCAATGGCATGCCAAGCCCAGATCGGCGCCATGCGCGGGTCCATTTCATCCAGAGCGCTATACTTGAGCAGAAACTCCTCGGCCATTAATGCGGTGAGATGTTCCACTGCCACGGTGTGGGCCAGCTGCCGTTCCGGCGACAGGTTCTTGCGCATCCAGTCCATAAAAACCTGAATTTCACGATCTAGGCGGCCAAGACCAACCCCTCGCTCTTCCAGGTAGCCATTGAGCAGTTTGTGCTCTTTGGAGTGGTGGGCTTCTTGGCCGATAAAAGCTTGTACCGCTGTTTTCAGCTCCGGATCGTTAATGCGGTTTTGGTAATGGCGCACTGAGTCGATGAAAAATCGCTCCCCGGCGGGAAAGCTGGCGGACAGGGCGCCAAGCATCAAGGTTTTAACCGGGTCGTTATCCCACCAGTATTTGGGCACATCGTCAGCCAAGTCGAATTCCGGTTGGCGGACGGTGGGAATCACCATGGCCGGTCGATTATCGGCGGGATTATCGTGAAGCGGCTTTGCCGGTGCATTCATATTGAGCCTCCTGGCGAAAAAGGAACGGTGGCACTTGGCCTATACGGTACTGGTGAGCACAGTGAGGGCGTGAGATGCTTGGCGGACAAAGCGCTTGTCATTGGTGGCCAAATTGCCTGAGCCGAAAACAACCATACCCTGGACACAATTTCCCGACTGGACTCGCCAAAGGAATCAGCCGGTGACCTATCCACGCATGTGTGTGGATGTGGCCGTTCAGCGGGGAGTCGATCGGGAGACGCTGCTGGCCCGGGCCGGGTTGCTGCCGTCACGGTTGGACGATCCCACCGGGCAAGTGTCTTTGCAGGAGACCGTTCAGGTGTTTGTGGCCGCGGCGGCCTTGACCGGCGACAACGGCATTGGTTTGGCCGTGGGGCAGCGTATGCCTTTGACTGCCCATGGCAACCTAGGCTACCTGCTCATGTGTGCCGGTACTGCCCGGGAAGCGATTGGCCTGCTGGAACGTTTCTGGGATCTGCGGGGCCGTAGCGCCGCCCTTGAAGTAAAGGTCGAAGGTGGCGGCCTGTTTTTTGAGTTGCTGCCGGAAGTGATGTTGCCTGCCGCAGTGCAGGATCTGGTGCTTAGCTCCATGCTGGGCAGCATGGCCAGTGGCATGCGGTTTATCCTTCCGGGCCTGTCGCTGATGCCGGAAATTTGGCTGCAGGGCGAGCCGATAGCGTCAGCCCAAACTCTGTGCGATAGCGCGGTTTCGGTGCGTTATCGTCAGCCTAGGGCGGGTATTTGGGCGCCGGATGCCGAGCGGTGGCTGGATAGCCCGTTGCCTACGGCAAACCCGGAAGCGCTGAGTCAGGCTCTGGCCCAGTGCGAGCGGGAAAGTGCCTTGTTGGCCCCCGGTGATACCCTGCTGCGCCAGGTACGCGAGTTGCTGGTTCTCGATGCTGAGGGCTACCCGACCCCGGAGCAGCTTGCCGCACATCTACACCTGACATCTCGTACCCTGCGGCGCCGTTTGCAGGAAAGGGGGCAGGGCTTTCAATCACTGCTAGAAGAAGCCCGGCGCCGGGACAGCTGCCATCTGCTGGCAGCGTCCGATATGGAAATTCAGCGTATTAGCCAGTTGCTGGGCTTTGCCGATCCGGCCAATTTCACCCGCGCCTTTAAGGTCTGGATGGGCATGCCCCCCAGTCAGTGGCGAGAGCAGCAAGCCTAACGCAGTTTTTGCGTTGCGCAGAATGAGACAGACCTCAAAAAGGCGGCGGTGAACGTCAAACGTTTGCTATCGTGGATTGAATACAGCGAAGACCATGTTGTCTCTCGTGTTATTTCTCCACAAACGCTCGCTCGATCACGTACTCACCCAGCTCGCCACCGCGGGTTTCCTTGAAGCCCCAGCCGTCGAGAATTTCCTGGGTGTCCTTGAGCATCGCGGGGCTGCCGCAGAGCATGAAGCGGTCGTTTTCCAGGCTTGGTTTGGGCTGGCCCAGGTCCTCGAAAATCTTGCCGCTGGTCATCAGGTCGGTGAGGCGACCTTCGTTGCGGAACGGCTCTCGAGTGACGGTGGGGTAATAGAGCAGTTTGCCGTTAACGAACTCACCGAAGAACTCGTTGTTTGGCAGCTCGTGTTCAATGGTGTCCTGGTAGGCCAACTCGGAGACATGACGCACCCCGTGGGTGAGAATGACGCGGTCGTACTGTTCGTACACCTCCGGATCCTTGATGATGCTCATGAACGGTGCGAGGCCCGTGCCAGTGGATAGCAACCACAGGTTTTTGCCCGGCAGCAAGTGGTCGGCGACCAAGGTGCCGGTGGGCTTGCGGCTCACGTAGATCTTGTCGCCCGGCTGAATGTTTTGCAGCTGGGACGTCAGCGGGCCGTCTTGCACCTTGATGCTGAAAAATTCCAGTTCTTCCTCATAGTTCGCGCTGGCAATGGAATAGGCGCGCAGCAGTGGGCGGCCGTTGTCCTGCTCCAGACCAATCATGGTGAAATGTCCGTTTTTGAAACGGAAACCCGGGTCCCGGCTGGTGGTAAAGCTGAACAGGGTGTCGTTCCAGTGGCGAACGCTTTTGACGGTTTCGGTATTCAAATTAGACATAGTTAAATCAGCGCTTATTCCAAAATTCCAGATGGTGGAAATTTAACCGAATGGAAATTATCGGTAAAATGGGTTATACCGATAGATCTTATCGGGGAATCCGATATCATTCATTTAAGAATAATTCTCATTCAATCATAAAGAGATGGTCATGCGCTATACCCTCAGGCAGCTGGAAGTCTTTCTGGCCATTGCGCACTTTGAAAATGTGAGCCATGCGGCTCACCATCTGAGCATGTCTCAGTCGGCGGCTTCCGGGGCACTTAAGGAACTGGAAGGCCTTTACGATATAAAATTTTTTGAGCGGGCCGGCAAGCGATTGAAGCTCAATGAACTGGGCCGCCAGTTCTGGCCCCGTGCAGAAGCGCTGCTGGCCCAGGCCCGTGAGCTGGAATCCGATCTGCAATCCCGCCGGGACTTGGGACGTCTGAATGTGGGCGCCACTCTGACCATTGGCAATTATCTGGCGGTGGCGATTATGGCGGATTACATGGCTCAGCAGCCCGGCGCCCGGGTGCACTTGGAGGTGGCTAATACTCGCTCCATTGTTGATCGGGTGCTGAGCTTTGAGCTGGATCTGGGCCTGATAGAGGGTGAGCTGAATCATCCAGATCTGGAGCTGTTACCTTGGCGGGAGGACGAGCTGGTGGTCTTCTGTAGCCCGGATCATCCGCTATCAAGTAAGCAAGCACTTACTGATGAAGACCTGCGAGCGGCCCACTGGATTGTCCGTGAGTCGGGCTCGGGGACTCGCCAGACCTTCGAGCGGGCTTTGCATGGCCTGGTGGCTGAGTTAGATCTGGCCCTGGAGCTGGAACACACGGAGGCCATTAAACGGGCGGTGGAAACAGGGCTGGGGATCAGTTGTCTGTCGCGGGTGTGCTTGCAAGAGGCGTTCAAGCGAGGGTCTTTGGTGGAGTTGTCGGTGCCACACCGTGACTTCAATCGGGAATTCTATTTTGTGTTGCACCGTCAAAAGTACCGTAGCCCAGGGATCGAGCGATGGCTGGAATTATGCCGCGCTTCCGTGCAGTAATGTGTCGCAGCGCCAGGCCGTTGCGTTGTTTTGGCCAGCGGGGGGATGCCCCCGAGGGCGGGAGGAAGGCGTTCTTTCTCGTCTCCACGTCGCATTTTATCATTAGCCTGGGCGCCTAGTTGTGCGCCTTGTTCGGTATGGCGTCGCGCAGCGGGAAAAGAGATAGCCTTATCGTGATTGATAGCAGGAAGCCTAATGAAGAAGCATCAAAGTCATCACCACGCGCAGCAAAGGTTTACCCACAGAGACTGGCAAGAAGAGTGGCAGGCGTTCTGGCTGGCGGTGGGTTTTCTCACCCGAATACCGATGCTGGTACGTATTGATTACAGCCAGACCTTAATGAATCGCTCCAGCGTGTATTTTCCTCTGGTGGGGCTGTTGCTGGGCGCGCTGTACGCGGGCTTATTTGTATTGCTCGATGCTTTCTGGGCCACTGGAATTTGTGTGGCGCTAATATTGGTGTTCCACCTGTGGATCACCGGGGCTTTTCATGAGGATGGGCTGGCGGACAGCGTGGATGCGCTAGGGGGTGGCTATACCGTGGCCCGGCGCCTTGAAATCATGAAAGATAGCCGCATTGGCACCTATGGGACGGTGGCGCTGATCATGGCGTTGGGGTTAAAGGGCCTGTTGCTGGCGGAGGCGAAAACGGTCTGGCTTGCCTTATTGCTGAGCCCGGTCGTTAGCCGGTTAACGCCATTGTGGTTAATGCGATTTTTGCCGTATGTGACTGATCCAAATACCAGTAAAAGCAAACCGGTGGCGGAAGGGTTTAGTGCGCAGCGGTTGGCTGTTGCCACGGTGACCACATTGCTGATCGTCGTTTTAGCAGGGGGGGTAATGCCGGCGCTACTAGCGGTTACTGCCGTGGGCTTGCTGTGGGGTGCTTATCTGTGGCGGCAGTTGCGAGGCTACACCGGCGATACGTTGGGCGCCAGCGTGGTGTTGTCCGAGTTGGTTTTTTTGCTGTTGTGGGTGTGAGGACGGTGAGGGGTGTGAGAGGAAAGGCACGAGTTGAAAATAAAAATTTAAAGTTAAAACGCGGGTTGGACTTGTCGCTATCGTCGGTGTCACTGATTGGCTGCAACCTCTGAGCACGGGCGCGGCATGTAGCGGCGTGTATCTATTCTGTTCGCGTTTTCCAGGCTGAATTTTCAACTCGTTCCTTTCTATAAATACGCGCCGCGCAAGATACCTTCCAGGTCCGCATAGGGAATCGTCAGGGTCGGTTGTCCCATGGCGTAAGGGGCTATGTGGTACACGTTGTATTGCAGGACTAGGCCTTTGTCAGTGAAGAAGACGTCATCCGTTTTGTCGAACGGCCAGCTGTCGCGGAAGGCTTGGTCTAGACTCTTCTTATCCAGCCACACGCTGTGCTGCTGGCGAGCTTTTTCCCAGAACGCGGATTGTTGGCCAGGCACCAGCAAGTCGTTTAACGCCACTTTTTGCTGTTTGGCCAAGTCCCAGTGGAAGTACTGCACGCTGGGCATGCCGTGGGCGCCTCCGGTGTATTCATAGGTTTCCATGGACAGGGTGACCAGATCTCCGCGGCGACCTTGCTTCTCCACCGTAGCGCTGAGCTCCCAGCTTTGCTTCGAGGCCATGGCCATATCTGAAGCGTCCTGCAAAAAAGCATCGGCCAAGCTTTCGATGGTGACATTGTGGGTAGCGTTGTCCTCATCTTGAATTAGCATGGAGGCAAGGTGCTGGGTGATGGCGTCATTGAGTTCAGTCTGGCTTTTAAATGTCAGCCATTGCAGATTTACTTTCGGGCAACCGTCAGCGTCACACTGCTCATCGGTTTTTTCCAGCGTATGGACAACGCCTTCCAGAGTTTGTGGTGTAGTGGCTTTTTTGCTGGTGGCGGGCTTGTCAGTGGGGGCCGAACTCTCTGTGGGCTTGGCCGGCACGTCCGGGTCTTCGCACGCTGCCAGCAATACAGTGGCCAGCAGAAGCATCAGTGTTATACGCATGGCAAACCTTCCTGAAATCGATGACAACGAGGTGGCATTTAACGGCAGTGGACTCTCTGGTTCAAGGTGGCTTTTGCAATCAGGCGGGCCTATCCTGCCGTTTTTAGCCACCCATCGGGAGAATTGCCATGAGTTTCTGGACTGTTTATCTTTCTGGAGAAATTCACACGGACTGGCGCGAACGTATCGTTCAAGGCTGCGCCGAGAAAGAGCTGGATATTGAGTTCAGTGCCCCAGTGACCGACCACGAGACCAGTGACAAAGTGGGAGTGAGTATTCTCGGCGCAGAAGAAAAGCGTTTCTGGGAAGATCGCCTTGGCGCCGGCATCAATGGTATCCGGACCCGTAAGCTGATTGATGAGGCCGACCTTGTAGTGGTGCGTTTTGGCCCCAAGTATAAGCAATGGAATGCGGCATTTGATGCCGGTTACACCTCGGCCTTGGGAACACCGATGATCATTCTCCACGATGAAGAGCATGATCACCCCTTGAAAGAGGTGGATGCCGCCGCCGACGCGGTGGCGCGCACCCCGGAGCAGGTCGTGGAGATGCTGGTGTATATCCTTAACGCTTGATACCCGAGCCTCAGAGGGAAATGGCTACGGCGAGAGTCTGTCTTCGTATGGGTTGACGCTCTTTTACGTGTTTTTGCATCATCGCGGGGAGCGTTTTGCGGTATGGCTTGTCACATGGCAGAACAGGTGAAAAAGCAAAGCAAGGAGTTGTCTCGATGACACACCGATTATTGGTCGCAGCCACCCTCATGCTAGTTACCACCGCTACGGCGTGGGCTGAGACAGAAGGCGTTCCTAACGTGAAAACGCCCGACCCGGAAAAAGTAGAAACCCAAATAGGAGAAACTCTGGAAGATATCCAGAGCTATTCAGTGGAACAAAAAAATCAGGCCATGCGCGTGGCTCGTCACGCTATGGATGATCTGAATCATCAAGTCACTCTGATGCAGGGCGATATCAAAAGTCAGTGGAAGGAGCTGTCCCAAGAAACGCGTTTGCAGAAGCAGGACGCGCTTGCTTCTTTGAAAGAGCAACAAGCAGCTCTGGAGAGCCATTACCAGGCCTTGCAGAGTGCCAGCGAAGATAATTGGGAGGCGGCCAAGGTGAAGTTCCAGCGGAGTTGGGAAGCGGCCAAACAAGGGTGGCAAAGTCTGACGGCGCCCTCGCCGGCTCAGGAGCAGGCTCCCCAGTAGACGCTCGATAATGTTTATGCCCGCGCCCCTGCCAGTTTCGAGGGTGTGGTAGACACGACAAAGATGGGAGGCGGAACATGCTGACGTTAATCCCTTTCGATGATGACCGAGTTGTCGGTGCGCGTATCTCGGGGAAAATGACCCGAGCAGAGTTCGACGCGGTTACCTCGGCGTTAGAAGCAGCCCTGCAAAAACAGCCAAAAGTGCGGTTTTATGCTGAGATGGAGACCTTTGGCGGGGTGTCCATGGATGTGTTGTTCCAGGATCTGAAATTCGGGCTGAGCCATTGGAAACACTTTGATCGTCAAGCGGTGGTCACCGACAAGGATTGGATGCGCCGTCTATCCATTCTGGCGGACAAGCTGCTTCCCTTTATTGAGGTAAAAGTGTTTTCCAGTGATGACACTGAAGCGGCAAAAGCTTGGATTTGCGAAACGTGATCGCTACTACTCCACACCCTGTTCGGAACCATTACGGTCACCCTTTTCGCTTTAGCGTCAAGCGTTCGACGTTTGATGTTCAGTAAAGGGCGGAAGATCTTCCCTTCTGCGATTGAGCGGCCACGGCGATAATTTCCGCGCAAATCGTTGATGCTATTTTTACGTTCATGCCTGCATCGAGGGAGCGGTTACTTGCCCTTGAGCGGATGACAGGCAGTGGCGCTCTCCCTCACTACTCACTACCTGCCTCCCTCCCTCTCTTGCCGTCGCTAGCCGGTGTACCGGCTTGCGAATCACTGTATTGGGTTAACGCCTGACGGGTTGCCATGTGTGGACCGGAATAAGGATAAAAAAGGGGAAGCATAATATTGGTGGTGGCCCTGCATAAGCCGTGAGATGAGTATAAAAAAGGTTCATCGCGGATTAGAGTGAAATAGGTATGGGCGGACAGTGCACCGAGTTAAGTTGTTTGTGCGACCAAGCAACACAACAAGGACACTGCCGCCATGCCAGATGCTACGTTTCCGTGGACTGGCTGGGAAGGATTTCTTCCTGGCCATTTCTCCCGCCTTTCGGCCTCTGAGTGCCTGATTCAGCTGCAGCCAGACCCCAGTTACACCCCTCACTGTAGTGGCTGCCTACAAGCCTGCTCCTTGATTCATGATGTCAATGTGCGCCGCATTCGGGATCGGGATTTGTTTGAGTATCGAACCTGGCTTGAGGTGCCGGTAAGGCGACTTCGCTGCCCTCGCTGCGGTGTCCGCCGTGAAGCCCTGAGCTGGTTGTCCGTCTATTCCCGCCTTACTGAGCGATTGCGCCAGCAGGCGGAGGCTCTGTGCAAACTGTTACCACTCAAGCAGGTTGCCAGCCTGACAGGACTGCATTGGCACACCCTCAAGGTCATCGACAAGACCCGACTGGAACGCGATCTGGTGCCCCCGGATCTCAGCCAGGTCCGCTACTTGATGATGGATGAATTTGCCCTGTTCAAGGGGCACCGTTATGCCAGTGTGGCGGTGGATGCCGAGACCCGACAGGTGCTCTGGGTAGGTGAAGGCCGCTCCCGGGCTGCCGTGCGCCCGTTCTTTGAGTGGCTCGGACCCCATTGTGAGCATATTGAGGCGGTGGCAATGGACATGAACTCGGCCATGGATCTGGAAGTCCAGGCGCACTGCCCTAACGCCCGCGTGGTCTATGACCTGTTCCATGTCATCGCCAAATTCGGCAGGGAAGTGGTAGATCGCGTGCGAGTGGACCAGGCCAACGAGCTACGCCATGACAAGGCGGCAAGAAAACGGGTGAAACGGTCCCGCTGGCTGCTGCTGCGCAACCCCGAGAACCTCAAGGAAGACCAGCGTCACGAGCTGGACGCCTTGCTGGAACTGAATCAGCCGCTATTGGTGATCTACTTGATGAAGGAGAAACTGAAAGAGTTATGGTTCGCCCGTAATCAAAGGGCAGCACGGTGGCGTTGGACTCGGTGGCTGAACCTGGCAAGAGAAAGCGGCATTAAGCCCCTGACCCACTTCGCCAACAAGCTAGCTCCATATGCAGCAGGCATCGCCGCCAGCGCTGATTTCCCGCTGAATACCAGCGTGCTTGAAGGAATGAACAACAGGATCAAGGTCATCAAGAGGATGGCGTACGGCTTCCGGGATAACGACTACTTCTTCATGAAGATCAAAGCCGCTTTTCCCGGAATTCCGCGATGAACCTTTTTTATTTGCCTGCCTCAATTTTCCAATTCATCCATAAATCCAATTATTCTGCGCCCATGGCACTTCATTCAAAGCTTTTCTTCGCTCGCCTCAGTCATCAAACAATAGTCCATATAGCCTTTACCGCACACATTGTGATTGCGCCCCCAGCAGATGAACCAACGTGTCTAGCAGTATATATTTGAGGCAGTGCGGCGGCTTTATAGGCTGCCCCTTGCAGCTAAATGCGCTTTACCTCTGTATTACAGCTACACCACCTGGTTTTCATTGCCCTCAGAGTTCGCACTTATCGCTTGCTTGTGTAACCTGCCGATTTCTAGATTCACCAAAACCAAGAAACATCCATCGTAGCGACCTTAACAGTCCCACAGCTTCGCCAATTTTGTTCGTCAAGCAGCATACCTTCGTTCCTGACCTGCCGAACGGGTCGACACCCCGCTAAAGAACCGTGGTGCTTTTAACCGCCAAGGCCACGCCAGCATCTTTCAAACTTAGGTTGCTTACTTTTCTGCGAATCGCTTCTTCAAGTTCACACCCTCTACTGTGATGAGCATTACTAATGCTGAAAGCAGATACACTCAATGGAAGTAGGGCCATTCGCCTATCCCCATTTTTAGTTTGCAAGAAGACTCGGTTAAAACAACGAAGAAATGTCGGAAAATGCATTTCGCCAAACACACACCAAGCGTGTCTATTGTTTACAAAATGAATGTGAATTCATCGTGGACTTGAAGGCGGCTGCGGCAATGGGAACGCCAAGAGCAGATCACCTTTGGGCCATAACTGGCCTCACAAGTGGGGGGGGGGGCATTTAACAGGCGTTATGATTAAGCGTTTTCGTTCTGGAGGGAAGCAGGAAAAATATGCAGGAAGCGCCCTACAGGGCGCTTCCAACCGGAATGACCTAATCAGTCGACTGCTCGACGTCGTCACCCATTTCTTCAACACTCTGCTTGGCGCTATTCCAAGCTGACGAGGTGGCCTGCTTTGTGCTCTCCCAAGCACTCTCGCTGGCCTCTTTGGTATTTTCCCATCCCTGTTGCAGACTCTTGCTCGTCTGATTCCACCAATCTTCGTTGTACTCAGGCAACTTTTTCAACTCGTCCTGAGTCATTTCCATGTGGACTTCGTACTCAACACCACCGAAGTTGGCTTTTTCGGGTGCCGTAACGACGGTAAAAGACCCGCGCTCCGCAACAACATCATTGCCCCCGAGGCCAAGTGTTTTACCCGTCTCGATAACCAGCGAATGCACCGACATATCGTTACCCATTAGAATATCTTCGACCTCACCGATCTCTTGACCTGCGCTGTCAAAAACATCTGCATCCTTCAGCTCATCCATGGTATACAGCCCTTCTGCCGCAACCGCTGAAAGACTCATAGCCACCCCGCCTGCCAGCAAGGAAGCGTTCATTGCACGAGTCATAAATTTTCGCATTGTCGTACTCCTTTATAACGTTGCTCTTGCGATCGACCGAAGCGAAATTGCGCTACGGAACTTCTCTGGGTAAACATGATCAATGGCCTAACCCACTAACCCTTCGGCATACTACATCACACTTTCCAACCTAGCAAAAAACAATCTTGCCAACAAAATAATACTTCAGCAGTGATGCGAAACATTTAGTGAGGAGACAAATAAATAATGCGCAACCTTGGGCTCTAACAACAGCGCCCATACTTCGCTTACAGTTGCTAGCGTCGACACAAGGCCGCTTTAACAAACGGCTACTTTCACCCATCATTAGTGGCGCGCTGTTAAGAGCCAACTACTCGCCTAGTACGGACGCTCTACTCTGCACCCGTCACGTTTTCGAGATTGGTGGAATAAGCCTCGCTCTCAAGCAGTGCGGACCCAGCGATCACCCTCTTTGTGATACTCCTGCTTAACAGCAGCCCACGCCACCTTGTGAGCCGTTTCTTCACGACTTGCGTTATCGCGACGATCTTTTGGGTCTTCGTACTCATCCCAAGCTGAATTGAACGCCTTGCGATAAATTTCTTGAGCGTGGGCTGGCAAATTGTCAGTAACGTTTTCAGGCAGTGCCTCTTTGTTTGGATAAGGCATAGCATCCCTCCTCGTTCTGGAACTCAAGTATCGGCCTGCTACTCTGGCATGGAAACCACCACAAAACATTACGCAAACCAGGCTGCAAGTCAATTACGGACAACAACCTTTTTCTAGTTAGCACACCCTTTGAACGAAGCGCCGGATCCTGCTCTTCTCTAGCGCCGCCAAACCCTCGACGACTTTTTACATTTTTTCATTACCAGCCCCCGCCACATTGCTCTTTAATTAAGCACAATAGGCGTTGGATGAGATTTCGGCAGGATTGGATCCGGATGATCGATTACCTGCTTATTTTTTACTAACCTACCATCCGAAACGTAAATTTTTATATGTCAGTATCAGAGGAGCACTATAATGAGCGCACCGCTGCAAGGAAAAAAAGTTGCATTTCTGGCTACCGACGGCGTTGAGCAAATTGAGCTCACCCGCCCCTGGAAAGACCTACAGGACGCCGGCGCAGAACCGCACCTTGTCACCCTGGAAAAAGGTGAAATCAGAGCTTTCCACCATCTCGATAAAGCCGATAGTTTTCCATCAGACAAAGTGGTGAAGGATGCGACTGCAAATGACTATGATGCACTGGTCTTGCCAGGGGGAGTTGCCAACCCTGACGCTCTCCGTTTGAACCAAGACGCAGTATCTTTTGTTAAACACTTTGTAAATAGCCCCAAGCCTGTCGCCGCTATATGTCATGCCCCTTGGGTGTTGATAGAGGCTGGCGTTTTGAAAGGGAAAACGCTGACCTCGTTTCCCAGCTTGCAAACCGACATACGCAACGCTGGCGGCACCTGGGAAGATAAAGAAGTCTGCGACGACCATGGCCTGATTACCAGCCGCAACCCAGATGATCTTGACGCGTTTTGCGCACGCATCATTGAGGCATTGTCGCAAGACTGAGGCAGAAGGCCATATCAGCGTTCAGAAATGGCCAAGAATGGCGTAGCCAAACACGACATCAGCATCCCGTTATCCTGCGGGGTCTATGGCATCAGCGAGACCTGCTACCGCTATCATTCAAAGCGTGATGGCGAAAGTATAAAGTATGGTGATCGGACTGGCTGCTGAGATTGGCGCCTACAACTGTGAAGGACCGGGCATTAAGGTCCGGCTATTACTGCCAACCTAGCGTGCAATAGGGACGTTTATATAGAGCGACTTAATTGCACAGCGAGACATGAAGGGTTCGACGTGCATAAGTTCAGCAGCATTGCCATTCTTAGTTATTTAGCTACGCAATGACGGTGGCAAAAAATGAATAGCCACATTACCGCTCGCGGTGGGATAGCTTCCGCCCAGCGGCTAAAGGCTGGTTGACCCTCTACTCCAGTAGTCAGTTAAGCATGGGGGGGGGGTGACACTCCCAGCCTCCTTTCGCATGAAATTCGAGCACTCCGCTAAAGTTGTTTGCTTCCTCCTGTAACACCGTATATTTCCCCTGTTATGTAACTGGCAGCCTGTGAAGCTAGAAAAACATACACTGGGGCCAATTCAGCGGGTTGTGCCGGTCGCCCCAAAAGAGTGTCAGCGCCAAACTTCGGTACTTTATCAGGGGGGAATGTCGATGGGATCAAGGGCGTCCATACTGGACCTGGTGCCACCCCGTTAACCCTGACACCATTAGCAATCGCTTCTTCTGCTAGCGACAACGTAAAGTTTGCGATAGCGGCTTTCGTGGCGGCATAAGGAGCCAGATTCTTGCTCGGTTTGAATGCCTGAATGGACGTAGTGTTAATAATGCTGCCACCAGGCGGGAGGTGCGGGAGTGCTGCTCGGCAGAAATAAATCATTCCTTCAATGTTGGTACTAAGCGTGCGCCTGAGCTCATTATCAGGCACCTCGCCCAGCTCACTATAGGTCTGCTGAAAAGCCGCATTATTCACAAGAATATCAAGATGTCCAAATTGCTGAAGGGTCTGGGCTATTACACTATCGCACTCTTTCCGCTTTGATTGATCCATTCTAATTGATAGCACTTTCCTGCCAGCGTCACGCACCAACTTGATAGTTTGTTCAGCGTCTTCATCCTCCTCCAAGTAAGTAAACACAATATTCGCACCCTCACGTGCAAAGGCTAACGCAACTGCGCGACCTATCCCGCTGTCAGCTCCGGTGATCAAAGCAACACAGTCTCTAAGTTGCCCTGAACCGGTATAACTTTTCTCACCGTGATCAGGTTTGGGCTGCATCAACTCCTCCCCTCCAGGGATAGGCTGCTCCTGTTCTGGTAATTCCGGTTTTGAGTAAAGTTCGCGAGGATCACTCATTTGTTTAGGGGGCTGATTGTTCATAACTCTGGTCACTCCTTTTGACGCCAATCACCTGGTTATTTCTAACTGCAATTTATCCTTAAAAAATTCTGTTATGGAGATTAAATAAGATAATTTAACCGTCCCAAGGAAATCAGGATAGAGCATAAGATCGAAACATTGGATCCCATTACAAAAAGTAATTCATGTTTATTCACCTATTCATAATATGCATGAAAAGACAAATTCCAAACACACAATGATTAATTTTTATTAAATAAAACGGCCCTCTGTTGAGAAATCAAAGAGTGGAATTTACATTACCAACCTAGTAGTCATTCCCCCTTGATAAGCCTTTACTTTTAGGATTGCGAATTTAAATTATCATTAACTCTTTCACAGATTGTTATTGATAACCTTATTATCAAATACATGGAGGTATAACATGGGCCTGAAATCCAATCCCTTCCCATCCCGTTTGAATACTGCCAGAGACCCGATTTTACGATCTGACCCTGTGGTTCATTCACGAAATCAACATCGCTGGGAGGGGCCCCTTGATGAAGTCTCACTCTCTCGCTATGAACGAGACGGCTTTCTTTGGTTTGAAGGCTTTTTCAACCAGGAGCGCATGACCCCCTTCTTCGACGAGCTCAAAGAAATGGCGAAAGATGAAAAGCTCAAGAAACATGAGAAGGTAATTCACGACCCAAACAGTGGTGATATCCGTTCCGTCTTCGGCATGCACGAGTTATCGCAAAGTTTCAGTCGCCTGACGCGTGACCCTCGCATACTGGGAATGGTGCGCCAACTACTGGGAAGCGAAGTTTATATCCATCAATCGCGGATTAACGACAAGTTTGGTTTTGAAGGCAGTGGATTTAACTGGCACTCAGATTTCGAAACCTGGCACAGCGAAGATGGCATGCCAAACATGCGAGCCGTTAGCGCATCACTAATGCTCACAGACAACAACGAATTTAACGGCCCACTGATGCTTATCCCAGGCTCACACCACTACTTTGTGCCATGTGTCGGTGAAACTCCCGATCAAAACTGGAAGGATTCTCTCAAGGCGCAGCGGGTGGGTGTTCCTGACCGCGAGATCTTAGCAAAACTGGCTGAACGAGGTGGCATAGAAGCGCCGAAAGGGCCAGCCGGGTCGTTACTTTTGTTCGAATGCAATACTTTGCACGCATCCAATAAAAACATGTCGCCTTGGCCACGCTCTAATCTTTTTTTTGTTTACAACAGCGTAGACAATAAATTAGGCAAGCCTTTTGCAGCGAAAGAAGAGCGTCCGGAATTTTTAGCGGCTCGGGAGAATTGCGCTGCTTTATCTATGCATGATGATTTTCCCGAACTCGCCAATCAAGGCGTGCCACCCCTCAAACGGGATAAACGCTAATCAAGCTAGTACCTCAGCAAAGGGCAGACTCATGGATAAGTGGTTAGCTGAATACCAAGTGTCTACGGAGTCTGCCAGTTTTGGCGGGTTCACTGTATTGCCAGTGTACGCTCAGCTTCTGTATCTCGGACTCCGGAGACAGCGGAGCCCGCATCTCATCCCTAACAAAGGGCGCAACAAGAGTAGCAACGTGTCTTGGCTTATAAGCAACATGGGGTCCCATTGAGCACACCAGCCAACTCCCCCAATCACCAGATAAACCGTTGTCGTTAGGTGCAGATCCGAGACGGGGTCTATAAGATCTGGCAGTTTCTGCACGTTGATATTTTTCGCGAACGTCTTCAACGGTTTGCTCAGCAAGACAGCAGCAAAATGACAGGGATGTGCCGCAAAACAATATCGAGTTCACCCAACCGACTCTCCGGTTGATAGCTATTTACCGGCGCGAAACCCTGCCTATTGTAGACAAGCGAAGTTTCGACCATTACACCCGGAGGTCAGCGTCCATGGAGACACCCCTGTTAGTATCAAGCCGTCAGCACCGAAAACTTAGCAAAACGGTTAAAACCTAAGTACCAAGCGTTCCTCATCGTCTTCTTCTCTCCACGGTGTGGATCGGGAGGGAGATAAAGATAGCCAACCTGCCATTGAACATGGCAAGCACCACAGGAACTCAATATTGATGGCCATTGTCGAGGGTGTGTTTTTAACTGGAATTGGTATCATTCTTGTTAGCGGGGCGTGGCTGGACTTCATAGCTACCGCGATGACAGCTTCGTGCACCGGCGTATTTTCGAGACGATTTTCGTACGGCCTTTACCTGATTTTTAAAAAAGGCACAAAGATCTTCCGCTCGCAACGCTGGCATGTAGCCGCAGGCCCATTCATTACCCTGGCCCTTATTATTTTTTGGTTCAGTTTGACCTGGTTAGGTTGGTCGCTCATTTATCTAGGCAGTGAAGAGTCTATTATCAACTCTAATACACGGCTGCCAGCGCAGATCTACGAAACAGTATATTTTGTCGGTTTTGCGCTCACCACGATGGGAACCGGCGACTTCATTCCAAGTGGCACACTCTGGCAACTGGTTTCCGTCCTCACTGCCCTTAATGGGCTTGTATTGATTACATTATCTATTACCTACGCTATTCCTGTCTTCCAAGCAATCGCCGATAAACGCGCGCTCTCAAGCCAGTTTGCGATATGGGGCGATAGCGTGAAGTCGATCCTGACGTATATTGAAAATGATCTAAATTACAAAACTTTCGCAGATCACCTCAAATCAGCACCCGCTCAAATCCTACTTACCTCTCAAAATCATCTCGCCTATCCGGTTTTGCATTATTTCCATAGCCCAACAACCAGAGCGTCATTAGCTCTACAAATTGCGGTCTTAGATGAAGTTTTGCGATATCTGCCCGATGAAGCCTTTAAAAAGCAGCCTGAATTGTACGTTTTGGTTCCAAATACCGTAAAAGCGATTACTGAGTTTCTTGCTACCCTTTCCAGCGTTTATATTGAGGCTGCTCAAGAGGAACCTCCCATCGGTGAAAGCGCGAACAGTGAGAATATTGCGTATCGTCTGACTGAGCAGTACAGCACAATTCCGATAAGCACAAGACGCAGACTGCTTAAGGCATTGGTTGAAGAAAATGGCTGGAGCTGGAAACAGCTTGCCCCCTAAAATACGCGGAAACCATCAAATATTTAGGGCAACGTTGCACGCCCACGCCCCATCACTCATTTTCCCGATACGTACTTGGCGAACAGCCCTGCCAGCGCCGGAAGGCCCGGACAAATCCGCCTGCCTCGGTATAGGCCAAGTGAGCGGCGACTTCTTCGATCTTCATGGTGGTGTTACCCAGTAATTGCAGGGCCAGCTGGCGACGCTCTTCTTCGACCAAATCGCGGTAACTGGTGCCTTCCTGCTCCAGTTTGCGACGCAGGCTCCGGGTGGAAAGGGCCAGGTCGCTGGCCATATCATTGAGGGTGGCTCCCAGCCCCAACTCGCCAAGCAATTTTTGACGGACCTTGCCCGCGATACCGCTGCTTTCCACGGTATCCATACGTTGCTGACATTGCTGCTCAAGCATGCGAGTGAGGGCTGGATCGTAGCCGGGAAAGGGCCGGCTGGCACCGGCGCGGTTAACCATAATGCGGTTGGAGCCAGCTCCAAATGTGGGGGTAATGCCGCACAGTGCTTTCAACGCAGCAGCATCCACATCGGGAGTGCCGGTGAACTCGATGGCTTTGAATTCAGCCCCCTGAAGGGAAATTTCCCTGGCCAGATTAAGGGAAGTGGCCATATCCCGCTCCAGTAGAAACTGGCGCAGATGGGGCGGAATGGGATCAGAGTCAAAGGTGATGCCAAAGGCATCCTCCTCTTCGCACAAAAGGATGCGGCAATAGGCCGTACTCAAAGGCAGATAGCGCACTCCAAGTGCAACAGCTTCGCGCAATGTCTTACAGGTGCGCAGGGCAAAACCCCAAACCCCGAAGGTGGCCAGATTGTACTGCAAGCCCAGCTCGAACCCGGAAGCCCCCACTTCCGGCAGGGCCAGCATCAAGTTTTCGATCAGCCGCATTTCCTGCGTGCGGGCCACCAGCCCTTCACCACTGGATAATTCGCTTTCCAAGATGCCCGTGCCGAGCAGGCAGGTTTGCCGGTCAATGCCGTTTCGCTGGGCGAAATTGAGCATGACCTGGCTGATGGCCACCGGGTGCAATTTGTCGTCTGATTGATGCATTACCCGTTCCGTTGATACCGCCCTGTCACACACTGGCCACTTTTGCAGGGTGATTGGCCACGGTGGCTATTCTGATTGTTGTGCCGTCTACGTAATGTTCATCTTAATCATACCAACAAGAGACAGCACCATGGACGCGGCAGCATTGAACAAACAAGCCATTGCCTGTGCCAAGCACTATATGGGCAAAACCGCCTGGCCGACAATTTTACTGACCGTGGCCGTGGTCGCCGCCTTTATTGCCACACTCACGTTATTCGCCAATGGCACGCTACCGGCCTGGGGCGCCTACCTGCTGGTCGCCGTACTGACCTACATGTCCTATACGCCACTCCATGAGGCCGCCCACGGCAATATTCACGGACAGAATGATAGCCGCAAATGGATCAACGATTTGTGCGGATACCTGGTGGCCCCCATTATTGCGATCCCCTATGCCTCGCATCGCATTGAGCACTTCACCCACCACCGCTATACCAATCAACCGGGCAAGGATCCCGACTTTATTATCAGCGGGATGCAACAGGGACTACTGGGATTGCTGGCCGCCGGGCTACGCTTCCAATGGGTGCAGAACACATTTTTTGTGCAACACAGCTGGGCCACTGCTTCATTCAAGGAAAGATTGATTTATTGCACCGAGCTGGCGGTATCGATCGGCTGGCGCATTGCTTTCCTAGCGATGGTAGACCAGCCCGGCACCATGGCCGTGCTGCTGCTGGGGTATTACACAGGCGGGCTGTTCACCGCCTACTGGTTTGCCTATCGGCCACACCACCCTTACAAGGTAAGTGAACGTTATCGCAATACTAACAGCCTGATTATGCCGCGCTGGATGAAACCGCTGGAATGGTTCTGGTTTGGCCAGAACCTGCACTCCATCCATCACCTTTTTCCGCGTGTGCCGTTCTACAACTACCATGCTCTACATCGGGATATTGAGCCGGTTTTGCAGGCACAGGGCACGCCAGTTATGGGTATTTTTTCCCGCCAACCGCTAGCCGGCAACGCGCACCCAGCAGCAAAGAAGCCGTAGCACCCGACAAGACGATCCACCTGGGTGCATACCGCTGGTGGTATGTACCCACACATCGCTTATACAACGCCAGTCCCTCAAGGGAGCCGCCTGAACTACCTTGATGGCGAAGTATGCGCCACAGAACATTGGTCCCGGTCTGGCCCAGCCTTTCTTATTTCTCCCAAGCGGAGGACATCGGAGGCCCTGGGCCGGCTTATTTGTGCCACTCTACGACCATAATAGGGCGCACAGCTGCGACACACTGACTAATAACCCGAACCCGACTCCCGTTCCGTTTCGGTGAGGTGCTTAGGATGCCCCTCAGTAACCTTGCCGACCCAAAGCGGGTGAGGCTCGGCCAGGCGCACGCGTTTGCGAAACTGCCGGCGCACCATCCACAACGACAGCGCCACCAACAGCAGCAGGCTGTTGATCAGCAGGTTGTCGCCGTCGAGCACATGCTTGCCCTCCAAGGCAACCTGCAATACCGGCACCGCCAAATAACACAGCGGCGCGGCCGTCAGCATTAGGCCGCTAAAACGCAGCGGTGATGCGCGCAAACTCCACAACACCAATACCAGGATCGCACCCGCACACACCGCTCTCTCCGCCGTGGCGACCCAGGCCGCCCAAGGCGTATAGGGCAACCCCTTGCTGACCAGAAAGCTAAATGCCACCCCGATCACTACCCCGGAGCACAACCCCAGTGTCAGACGCAGCAAGAAGGCCGAGCTTCGACTCGGCCCCTGGCGATCACAGCGGCGCTCGCACCACAACACATTGCCGGACACAAACAACAAGGCCCCCAGCAAGCCCATGGCGAAGTAGAGCCATTTCACCAGCATCCCACCGTAGTCCCCGAAATGCAGAGAATAAACCGGCGAGAACGTATCAAAGTTCAAGCTGCGTTGCCCTGGCGCAATCACGCTTAATGTTGCCATGGTCGGGCCCAGCACCACATGGGCATGATGCCCCACATAGCCAGGCACAGAGCCGGCCACATCAACCCAGCCAGCGGCATCGCCATAGCCGCGAATTTCCACCCAGTCCACGCTCATTTCTGGCAACGCATCGCCCGCAGCAGACAGGTAGTCTGCGATCGGCGCCATGGCGACGCGTTCACCCTCACTTTGTACTGGCGGCCACACCGCAATTTCCTCTTCGATTACCCCGCGCAGCTGAGGGCCAAAAACTAACGTGCCCAGCACCACCGCCACCAGGGTAAAAGCCCCCATCGCGGCACCGGTAACCGACATGATCAAATGAAACGGAAAACTGATCACGCCAACCAGGTTGTGCATGTTCTTCCAGTAACGGCGCAGGTTGCCTTCATGCTTGAGAGCAAAGAACTCCTTGCTCAATTTTGGCCAATGAATCACCAGGCCAGTAAACAGAGCCGCCCCGTACAGTATCGAAATCAGCCCCATAAACGTCATCCCCAGGTTGATGGGCAAGCCACCACCAGGGATTGCCAGCTGGTAATGCAACTGATTGATAAAATCCGCCAGCGCCGACCGGGGCTGCTCGACGTACTCCCCGCCCGCACCGAAATCCGTGGCGTGGGCGGTGAGCCACTCGCCTCCACCGGTTTCACTGGTTTGAAACCACATAACTGCCGGGTCTTCTTCAGGCAAGAAAAACAGGCGAGTACGGGCATCCGGATACTGCTCGGTGACGCGAGTAAGAAGCGCCTGCTCGTCAATGGCTTGTTGCGATGCCTTCGCAGTGGCCTGAGGTGTCTGCCAATGATGAAGCTCATGGTGGAACACATTGATAGCGCCGGCAAAAAACGCCACAAACAGGGCCAGCCCACTGGCCATGCCCAGCCAGGCATGTAAATCGATAAAACGTCGCAAACGATCCGCTTTCATGCGCCGCCTCCATACAGGGCCGTAGCCTGCAACGCTAGCCAGGCAACCCCGTTCATCACCAACAGCGCCACCAAAGGAGGCCAGGTACGCTCAGGAATTGCCACCAAAACCACCAGCAACATCCACAGCAACATTATCCCCAACAACTGCAACACCAACCAAGATTGCCAAGGGACCGGCACCGATGCGGCCAGCAACCCCATCAGCATCACTGACAGCGGCAAACTCAATACAAACGCCCAAAAGGCTCTCATCGGCTTCCACCCCGGCGCTGATAACTGTCTCGATAATGACTCACTATTAACGGCACCAGCAGCGCCGGCAATGTGAATACCCACAACCCCACAAACAGACCCACACTGACACCGAGCTGCAGGGTCAGCAGTAGCACCCCGCCGACCAACATGAGCAAAGCGATCAAGCGGGTCCAGGCTGGAAGAGGTTGGTCCAGCCAGCGTTGCTGTCGGTCGGACAGATAAAACAGCGCCACACTGGCAAGTGTGGCGAGAACGGCAACCAACATAAGGAAAAACCATCATCTATGATAATGGTTCTCATTTAATAGCAGCCAGTCGTTGCCGTCAAGATTGCGGGGCCGACTCGCTCAACGAGGACGCAACTCACGCAAATAGTCACTGGCCTTACTGAGCCGCGCCGTGGAGAGACGATCCCAATCCATGGATTCACGGTCCGGCATCCACACGCCGGCAAACGTGGAGGCGTCCGCCAACACCAATTCGGCATTGAGCATGGGCACGCCGTGATAGTCACCGGCAATGCCGCCGGCGCGACGGATCACCGACCACCAAGCGGGCGGACGCCAATGCAGCCGCACATCCGGCAAATGGCAGCTCAGTTCAGTTTCCGCCACACCGCACTCCAGTACACTGTCCTGCTCACGGCTCAACCCCTGGCGCCACAGCGCCGACCCGGCCACCATAACTAGCGACGGGAAGGCCCGCAGCAAGGCCCGACAACGCTCTTCATCGCTCGACGGCTCACCCAACACCACCTTGTAGAATACCGGGCGCGGCGGAGCCACCTGTTTGACTACGCCAGATTCCAACCAGCGCAGCACAACCTCGAGTGCCCGCTCGGACTCCTCTGGATGCAACTGTTTGAGATCAGAGAGGGTGAAGACTCGAGGCAGACTGTCCAGCGCTGGATATAACATCAACATGGCCTGTATTAAGGCTCCACCCTGTCTGCCAATGGCAGCCGCAAACCCAGGCAGGAACGCAAAACCATACACCCCCTCAGCAGGTGGCAGATCACCGTCATCTGACGAGCTTGCGGCAGGCTGAACAAACGCAGCAACACCCCTTCTTCCACTTGACGCTCCATCGCCGTAATCTGACGAGACCTCACCTCGTTGGGCCGCTGTCGCTGCGCCAGACGCAACGTCAGCAACTGCCCTTGGATATCATCCTCCAGCGCCACATAGGCCCGCTCGACCAGACTATAACTTGACAAATGACGCATGGCACGGGAGCGCTGACGGCGCCGTGGGCGTTGCCGTTGCTGCACAACCAACACAGACAACACACGGGCCAACCACTGCACAGCTGGCACCCAATGGGCGTCATCGCGACACCCCATCAGGTACCAGCCCCAAGCTCGCAGGCGAGACACGTCCCGACGCAGCACTCGCACCCGCGCATGGCTATCTGCACTGCCCGAGGAAGCAAAGCTGGCACGGTAGACTGCCAGATACTCCTGCAAAGCCTGCAATCGAGTTTCCACCGCCTCAAGTCCTAGCTCCTGCTGGCGCCACTTTCCTGCGCCTTTCTGTGTCCCCATAAGCTGCTACTCCTGCATCGCCTACTGCGAACCCGCAATGCATAAAAAATGGACGCCGAACCAGACTGTGAAACACATTCAGCCCAGCAATGCCTACTGTAACGCTGCCGCCCGGGGCCCCCCAGAACAAAAGCGTCCAATTTGCGTGTAGCCACGTAGCCGTTTTGTATCTTCCTGATACACCCGCCTGAACCAGTTAACAATTTCCTTTCTGTATGCCTTTCCTATAACACTATTTATACAGACCTTATCCTCCGGCCAAATGACAGCCAGGATAGGCCCCCTGTACACCGCCCTCTTCCGCTAACCCCATTGCTAGCCCTGCTGATTAGCAGCACTGCAAGCTCACCCCGGGGCCTTACCTACACGGCGGGCAGGGCGCGGCGGTCGCACAACACGCCTTCACCGGACTCTGTGACTGAGCCCTCTCTGGCCCCACTGGACTGAGGCAAACGGAGATTGCCAAGAAACGCCTCTACTGTTGCCCACATGGCCAGCGTTGGGAACGCATCAAATAGCGGCCAAGCCATTGCTCGATGGCGAAAAACCCCTCAGCCTAAAACGACAAAACCCCGACCAAAAGGCCGGGGTTTTGATTGTCGCATTACCCACCCTGAGGCGGATAGCTCACTGCATGTAAGGCTTACTTCTCGGCAGCATCCTTCATGTCTTCGGTGGAGTCTTTGGCGTTGTCATAGGCGTTGTCCATATCTTCGCCCATTTCTTCCATCGGCCCTTTGCTATCCGGGGTAATGTTTTCTACCGCCTTGTCTACCTTCTCGCCAGCGTCCTCAACCGGACCATCGTTGGCATCACAGGCTGCCAGCAGGGCAGAAGAGGCGAAAATGGCGGCCAATGCCGCTTTACCGAAAGTACGCATAGAATCACTCCTTGAATTAACTGATTCAGACAGTGAGCACTTTAAGCATGTTCTCGGCGCTTGGCCAAGGGGATTCGCACATTTCACTGCCATTTTACGAAGAGTTACAGACTGTACCGCGCCGATTGGCAGAACCCTTTTCCTATCTCTGCGCCCCCAGCCGGGTAATATGGACGCCATAACAAGGAGAAAGCATGAAACAATTCGGGCGAAATACGGGAAGGAATATAGGCGGGCTGGCGCAACTGGTCACCCGTTTCGGCAATGAAATTACTCAGGTTATTCAGGATATCCACGGTGCCATAGCCAATCCGTTCCGCCTGCGTGGGCACGACTACACTCCCGCCCCCATGGTTTACGGCTTGGTCCGTTATGGTTTTCGCCAAGCAGGCAATTTGGCTGGCATGGCTGACCTGCTCGCCGACCCACACCAGGAGTTACGCGATAGCCTCGACCTGCAAAGCATCATCAACGGTTTTTTCGGACAATTGTTGGTCGAGCAGAACAACCGTTACGCCCTGCCCATGAGGCTGCTACCCAAAGATCCACCTTCAACGGGGACTGACACTCTGGTGATCTTCTTGCACGGGCTATGCATGAACGACGCCTGCTGGAATAACCCCGCCGCCGCCGGTTTCAGCCAGTGGGCCCGCCAGCATCACAACGCGACTAGCCGCTATCTGCGCTACAATACCGGCCTGCATATCTCCGACAATGGCCGCAAACTCGCCGGGCTGCTGGCTCATACTGTCTTGCCGGAACGCGTCATTCTGGTCGGCCATTCCATGGGGGGGCTGGTCGCGCGCAGCGCACTTCACCAAGGGCGCCAACGTGGCGATAATTGGGTGAACAAAGTAAGTCACTTGGCTTGCCTGGGCTCCCCGCATCAGGGCGCCTTACTGGAACGGTTCGGCAACGAAGCTAACCGATTGCTGGGCCGCACCCCTTACTCACGGCCATTGATGCGGCTAGCTAACCTGCGCTCCGACGGCATTCGCGACCTGCGTTTTGGTTATGTACTGGAAGACCAGTGGCGAGACCGTCCGCTGGATGACCCACGCCCCACCAGCAAGGTTCCTCTAGACCCGCAAGTACAGCAGCTATTCATCGCCGGCAGCGTCAGCGAGCCCAGCCATGCCAAGCCCCGTGGCGACTGGCTAGTCACGGTGGACAGTGCGCTTGCCGAACACCTCTACCCGCAAGCGAAGCACCTGACCCGTGAACTGTTTTACCAGATGGGGCACATGGCCATGATTGAGGAAACCCGGACTTACGCGCGGGTACAACAATGGCTCGACAGCTCGACGCCAGGAACGTAACGGCAAGTGATTACTGTAGTTTTCCCTAGCCGCTTGTCTCCCACCATTCAGCCAGCGACCACAACTGCCACCGCAACAGCCAGCAGCGCCAATGGAAGCACAATGAGGCTATTGCGAATCAAACGCTCGCGCCAGAGCGTCCATTGATAATGACGATGCATTGCTATATCCCCTGCTTCCCCAAATAAAAAGCAGTATATGCAAATCAAAACAAGATCAAATCGCCTAAATGGGGTATATGCAATAACTCGAACATAACTGCTATAAAGAATGCAGCCAGAACTGCATGACCTTGCGACTCGGGGCATTGCCCCCCACATCGGTCCAGTCTAAGTTGGCCTCGAGTTGATTTTGCGGAAAATAATCCCGGGCCCGCCAAAACCTGTCGAGAGACCAGTAATCCGCAGGGCGAGCAGGGTGGTTATCTTCCCGGGTCACCGCGCAGAAAGCCGTCTGGCGAAAACCAAAATCCGCTGCATATTGCTCACGCAGATCAAAAAAACGGTGGCCGACACCCTCACCCCGATAGGGTTTGAGCAGCACCGACTCCCCAAAATAAAACACCGAGTCCAACTCGACACCTAATTGTCGAAACGGCGTCTGCAAGGCTTCATCGGCTTCGCGCAGCGGTAGCGCCGTCGCCGCTCCCACCAGCCGGTTATACTCCAGCGCCAACACCAGCACACTGCGAGCAGACTCGGCATAACGATCCAGATAGCAACGCTCGTACTCCAGCTCACCGTGATAGAGGTAGGGGTACTCGCGGAAAACAGCAATGCGCAATTCCGCCAGCGCATCCAGCCAAGGTTCAACGGCCGTGCCGGTGACCGGGCGTATTTCCACAGTGGACATCACGCCTCCTGAGGGCCCTAAAAAATATCTTATGAATACCACGCCAGGACGACGATGGCGATATGCGGGCGAGCTTAATTCCAGAGCTTAAGCGCGCAGTTAGAACACACCGAGCCAATAGTGTCTTGCTCCACGCTCTACCGCTCGAGAGGACGCAGACACGGCCTTTTCCGATACGAAGCACAGTGTCCGCGCTGTTGAACTTTTCACTTTCAACTCAACATTCGCCCCGGCCAAGCGAGAGTAAGCCCCGTGCACCAGAGCACCACAAACACCACCTGGCGAAAACGCTCTTCGTTGACGCGATGGTGCAGCCACTCTCCAAATACAATGGCTGCAATAACCACTGGCACCAACAAGCCGATGCTCGGCACCGCCGGTAACAAAGTGCCATCGAGCAGGAATACCAGGGTTAGCAAGCTATTCAGCGATAGCCAGACCAGTATCAATGTCGCACGGAAGGCTTTCTTCTCCAGAAATAAGCCACCTAGGGCATACACGAGTAACGGCCCACCGGAAGCAAACAGCCCATGGCTAATACCTGCCATAAACATCCAGCAACGAGACCACCAGGCTCCATGGGGCGCTATCTTGATGCCTTTCCACATGCGCCACAACTCACGGCTACTGAACCACACGACCAGCAACCCGAAGGTATTTTTCAATAACTGATCACCCAGCCACGGTCGCAATCCGTAACCGGTTAACGTCCCTAGTACCATCAGCGGCAAAATCAACCGCCATAAAGTCGGCCAGTGAACATGTTGATGGTGGCGCCAACTCAGGGTCGCACTCATGACAATATTCAGCGGCACCAGCACCGGCAAAATGTCCGATATGGGCAAAAATAATGCGCCCAGAGAAAGCACAATAACAATGCTGCCAAACCCACTCATCGCTTCAGTGGTAAAGGCAAAAAAAATAAAAACCCCCAGCAGCAACCAAGGGAAGGTCATGAACTCCATCACAACATTCCTACTGATTCAATTCGCTGGCAAATTTACGCTGCATCATGCGCTGATAAAGGTCCGGCCATAACCGCCAAAGCAAACTGGCAAACCAGGTAAAGCGATCCGGAAACAAACGCTTCTTTTTCTTCGCATAGGAGGAAAAAACTAACTGAGCCATCCATTCCGGAGTACGCATATCGCCCACCATGGAACGTTTGTGGCTGGCTGGGCGACCATCGTGGCCCAGTGCATTAGTGTCGATCGGAGTATCCAGAAAGCCAGGGTAGACCATCAATATATGCACACCATCGCGGGCCATCTCTCCACGCAGCACTTCAAAGAATTGCCCTAACGCACTTTTCGCGCTGCAGTACCCTGCACGGCCAAGCACCGGCATCCAACCCGCCATGGAACCAATATTGATAATTCCACCTTGGCTTTTTTTCAGCAGCGGCAAAAAGCCGATGGTCAGCTCCACTGGCGCCTGCCAGTCCACCGCCATCACTCTACGAAACACTGCCATATGGGTTTTTGCGGCCAACGATCGGTGAGTGATGCCTGCGTTATTAATCAACAGATCCAATGAAATATCGTCGCCATGCACCCAACGCACTAGCGCCTGTACCGCATTACTATCGGTGACATCCAAACTCCGGAACATCACACGTGCAGGATCTTTTTTTGTTAGCGCATCAGTTCGCGAAACCAGCAGGTCAGCGTCCATGTCTACCATGATAACCCGGTAACCCAGTGCAAATGCCTGCTGTGACAAAGACCATCCCAACCCGGAAGCGGCGCCGGTAATCAATACGGTTTTCATAACTGGCCCCGCTGACGGGCGGCAGCCATGAAAAAGCGGAAAACCTGCTCGGAGTTCTTGCGAGGAATATAGCCAAACTCTTCTTTTAAACGGCGATTGCTAAGCACCGGCCGATAACGTAGAAAATTTACCTGAGCCGGCATATAGCCGGTAAAATTTAAACGACTCCCCACCCATAACCCACCGCGAATTAACCACGCAGGCACATGAACTACCGGTTTTCTCAGCAAAACGCCAAGCTCATCAATCGAAAGGGCGCCATCGCCGGCCAGATTGAAACACCCGGCGCTATCGCGGCAGACACCCTGCTCAATTATACCGATCACGTCCTGGTCCCAGACAAAAACAAACGGAGATGAAGAGCCAGCCACCGCTAACAAATATTTCCCCTCAAACAAACGAGTAATTAAATTGCGAGTTCCCGATCCCAGAACCGTACATGGGCGTAATACCAACTGCCTAAGATCAGGAAACTTTTCCCGATAATCCGCCAATAACTCTTCCACCTGACGCTTGTGATCTGAATAGGGAAACTCGGGATTGCCACGTAGAGCATCTTGCTCGTCTAGCCAAGCGGGGTTGTCAGCATAGTAACCGTAGGCCGCACCGGAGCTGGTAACCACCAACTGCTCAACACCATTGGCCACGCAGGCGTTAAGAACGTTGTGAGTACCGTTCACATCAATATCAAAATCGCGCTCGCGATCACCGGTGTCTTCCAACACCGCCGCCAAATGAACCACCTGTTGAATGCCATGTTCCTTCATTAGGTGTTCAATTTTCGGGTCACGAATATCCATTTGGTAGAACGGAAAATCTGCGCTCTCGCCTTTGCGGATATCCACACCGACCACGTAATGATTTTGATGAAGCTGCCGGGCCAACTGGCTGCCAATATAGCCAGCGGCTCCGGTAATCAGGATGCGTCGTGACATGCCTCTTCCTCAGCCGGGCTGCGCGACCACCAGTAGGCCAGCAGCAAACCGCTAATCAGATGCCAAATACCCCAGAATGCAGCGATCAAAATCATTTCGCTGGCCTTGGGGAAGAAGGTAAACAGGATTGCCAGTGCAAGGCCGGAATTTTGAATCCCCACCTCCATTGTGATGGCGCGCCGCTCCCCTCGGGGCAGCCTGGTAATACCCGCTGCTATGGCACCTAACCCCAGGGCCAGAAGATTTTGCAGGACCACCAGCCCGACAATGCGATTCGCGGTGGCCAGAAACGCGTCCATGTTATTACCGAACGCCACCCCCACGAACAGCAACAATACCATCAGGGTGATATAGCGCATGGGCTTCTCGGCTTTTTTTGCAAACGCCGGGAATGTTTTACCCACCAGCACACCCATCACCAACGGCAGCCCCAGCACCAACGCCACCAGAATCAGGATATTCATGCTGCCGAGCTCAATATCGGTGAGAATGGAGCGCGTGTTCGGATTCAACCAGCCATACAGCGAGAAGTTGAACGGTGTCATGATCATCGCGGCCAAGCTGGAAACCGCCGTCATGCTCACCGACACAGCCACATTGGCCCTCCCCAACCAAGTCATGATATTGGAAAACGAGCCCCCCGGGCAGGACGAGACCAGGATCATGCCCAGCGCCAACTCTGGCCCCACATTGAAATACCAGGTGGTCAGACACGTTGCCGCTGGCAACAATACAAACTGGGCGAGCAACCCTACGATGGGCGCACCCGGACGTTTGAGGACGCGCCGGAAATCATCGCCGGTGAGTGAGAGGGAAACACCGAACATCATAAAAGCAAGGATGACATTCAGGATTAACAGGTTTTCACTTTCGAAATGCACTTCCATCTCGCCGCCCCTTTTTCAATGCAGCAATATGAGTGTTAACGGCCTTTCGATAGCTGTCCTTGTTGACGTAATATGCCATGCGCGCCAATTTCAGGTAAGCGTAGCCGCCATCCAAGCTTGTTCCCGCCTTCTGGCGCACTGTTTCATCCAACTGTTTTGCGGCAGGATTGCCCTGCTGGCTGGCACGAATATACAGCGCCACCATTTCCGCCTGTTCATTACGCCCTTCCCAACCCAGGCCAGCGGCTTCCACCATGCCCATCATGAACAGGTTGCGGTGCTCAGGATTGAACACATTCAAATACAGCTGTGGCGCATCACTGTTACCCCAATTGAGATAGGCCGGGTCAATGAAGGGGTAATCCAGCGTGTAACCGGTGCCCATGAGAATCAGGTCATAATCCCGCGACTGACCATCGGCAAAGACCACCGTTTTACCTGAAACCGCAGAGATATCTCTTCGCGGAGTAATATCGCCGTGGCCGATATAATGCAACACCAACGAGTTAATCACTGGATGGGATTCGTACAATTTATAATCCGGATCGGGCAAACCGTAATCACTGGGTTTGCCGATGATCATGCGGATCAGGCGGTCATCCACCACCTGCTTGATTGTCCGGGGTAATTTGATTTTGCCGCCGATGGAATCCGTAGCCTTGCCGCCGATGAACTTGGGCAGAAAGTAATAACCCCGGCGCACGGACATATCCACACTGGCTGCGCGGTGCACCGCGTCCACGGCGATATCACAGGCCGAATTACCACAGCCCACCACCAGCACTCGCTTGTTATCGAAGCAGGACGGATGACGATATTCACAGGAGTGCATTCGCTCGCCCTCAAAAGCGCCAGGCAGGTTGAGCATGTTAGGCTTATGCAGAGTGCCGCTAGCGATCAATACACCGGAAAAACGACGACATTGCTCTTCTCCGTTCGCCTCAGTGGTGACCAACCATTTGTCATCATTACGCTCTACCTTGACCACCTGGGTAGAAAATTCATAGTGCTCATAGAGTTCGAAATACGCAGCGTAATGCTGAAAATAACGCTTCATTTCACTGTGATGGGGGTAGGTAGCGGCGTCATTCGCCATGGGAAATTCTTTGAATTCGGTCATTTCCTTGGAGGAAATCAAATGCGCCGATTCATACATAGTGCTATGTGGATTATCGATATCCCACAGTCCGCCCACGTCGACATTCAAGTCCAATCCCACAAATGGGATACCGTATTTTTTCAAATTCCTGGCCGTAGCCAGCCCCATGGGGCCTGCCCCTATCACTGCGTACATGGCTATTGCGTCTTATTATGTTTTTATTCAGTCACCCGTGCTCGACAAGCGAAGCAGGGTACAGAGTTTGGTATGCTTGCCACTCTAGAGCCGGCCAGCAATAGATACACGGCTATTTCAGGACCTTGTCACGGTTAATTCGGGACGTCATTCAACCCCATGTCGCATACTCCCACCGTCACGGTGCGTTTTACCCAGGCAATCAGCCAAGCTGCAGAACAGCAAGGCTTCGCCCTGCCTGCGCCGCTGAAAAACGCCTTTGCCGAACAGGAGCGGGTAAGTCTGGAATTGCAGGGAGAGATATGGGAAACGTTTTGCCAGCAGGCCGACGATCCGCTCATCGGCATCCGATTCGGGCTGGCGCTTCAGGTCGGGCACCTGGATACCGCCGGCATGGTGCTGATGAGCTGTGACACCGTGGCGGAAGCCTTGGATTCGCTGATCGACTATTACCCCATTGTTGGCGAAGGCGGCATTTTCGACTATGCGGTAGCAGGGGCTACTTGTGAAATCCGTTACCAACCCCAGTACACCACTCGCCAATCCGAGCGGGTGGAAGCGGCGCTGGCCTCGTTACTACAGTTAACGCGCTGGTCCACCGGCGAGCAGCTTGAAGCCAGCGGAATGCACTTTTCTCATCCGGCACTGACCGATCCCGCTCGCTATCAGCAGCTGCTGGGCGTACCGGTGGAATTCGACAGGCCCCATAACAGCCTGCGCATTCCTGCCGACGCGTTATCTCTGCCGCTTATCTACGCCAATCCGGCGCTTTGCCAGCATCTGCGCACCCTGGCAGACCAGCTACTGGAGCAACTGGGCAGCCAATCACTTAGCGCCACCGTGTGCGACCTACTACGTCAGCACCCCCGTTGGGGAAAGGAGAAAGTGGCCGAGCAGCTGGCCATGAGCGGCCGTCACCTAATTCGCAAACTGCGCGAAGAAGGCACCAGTTTCAAACTGCTGCGCGATGCATTACTGCAGGGAATGGCCGAACAGGCACTGAAGGAAGGGTTAAAACTTTTCGATATCGCCGACAAATTGGGCTTTTCCGATGAAAGCGCCTTTGCCAAAGCGTTTAAACGCTGGACCGGCATGACGCCGGCCCAGTTTCGAGCCCAGGGCTAAACTGCCGCCAGTGCCTGTTCGATATCTGCCAGGATATCGTCAACATGCTCGATACCAATGGACAAGCGCACCAGATCCGCACTGACACCGGCCTTGCTCAGCTCTTCATCATTTAACTGCCGGTGCGTGGTGGTTGCCGGATGACACGCCAGAGACTTGGCATCACCAATATTCACCAGCCGCTTGATCAAGCCCAACGCATCAATAAAACGCGCGCCCGCATCACGCCCCCCTTCCAGGCCAAAGCTGAGGATGGATGAGGGCACCCCGCCATCCATGTACTGCTGCGCCAGAGCATAATCCTTGTCCGCTGCCAGCCCTGCAAAGTTCACCCAGCTCACTTTGGCATGGTCCCGCAAGTATGCCGCGACCTTCATGGCGTTCTCGCAGTGGCGCTCCATGCGCAGACTCAAGGTTTCAATGCCCTGCATAATCAGGAACGCATTCATGGGAGACAGCGCTGCCCCCATATTACGCAGGGGGACAACCCGAGCACGGCCAATAAACGCCGCCTCGCCCATGGCCTCCACGTACACCACGCCGTGATAGCTGGGATCCGGTTCGTTGAATTGCGGGAAACGCGGGTTATCTTTCCAGGGGAATTTCCCGGAATCCACGATAGCGCCGGCAATGGTGGTGCCATGCCCACCCATGTATTTGGTCAGCGAGTGCACCACGATATCGGCGCCATGCTCAAAGGGCCGACACAGTGCAGGCGTTGCCACCGTGTTATCCACGACCAACGGAACACCGGCGTCATGGGCCGCTTTGGCCAGCGCCGCCATGTCCACCACATTGCCCGCCGGGTTACCGATGGATTCACAGAATACCATTTTTGTCTTTTCATCAATGGCATCGGCAATCGCCTGGGGATTGCGACCATCCGCCATACGCACCTCAATACCCTGGTTCGGCAAGGTATGCGCAAACAAGTTATAAGTGCCGCCATAAAGCTGACTGGTTGAAACTATATTGTCACCGGCTTTGGCCAGTGTCTGAACCGTCGCGGTAATGGCCGCCATGCCCGACGCCATTGCCAAGGCAGCAATGCCGCCTTCCAGTTGCGCAACGCGCTCTTCGAGCACCGCATTCGTCGGGTTCATGATGCGGCTGTAAATATTCCCCGGCACTTTCAGGTCAAACAGATCGGCACCATGCTGGGTATCATCAAAGTAATAGCTGGTGGTTTGGTACATGGGTACAGCAACCGCATGGGTCTGCGGGTCACCGCCAAAACCCCCATGAATGGCAATGGTTTCTTTTTTCATCACTCTTTGCCTCATAATTTTCGTCGCAGAACGACGCACACGCAAAAAGGCCGCCAAGCGGCGGCCAAAAACCACCTTATTTAATCGGAGGTACTTCCCAAAAATCAAATTGTTTGGGTACATCCGCCAGTGAAGTATCAAAACGCGGCGCGCGCTTTTCCAGAAAAGCGGTAAAACCGTCTTTCCCGTCCCAGAATTCATTGGACCAATAAATCATTTTTGATTCCACCACGTGGGCTTCGGCTGGGTGGGAAAAGTTCGGGTTGCGCCATAACATCTGCTTGGCCAACGCCACGGCCACCGGAGAGCTTTTTGCAATCAGCTTTCGAGCAATGCAGCGAGCCACCTCCAGTACCTCGTTCTTATCATGCACACTGTGGAACAGCCCCGCTTTCTCACCTTCTTCAGCCATGAAAATATCACCGCTAATTACCCATTCCAGCGCTTTCTGCATACCCACCACCCGCGGCAGGAACCAGGAAGAACAGGCCTCAGGGGTGACACCACGCTGAGTAAAGACAAAGCCGATCTTGCTGTTGGCCGCCACCAGGCGAATATCCATGGGCAGGGTCATTGTGATGCCCACCCCCACCGCCGCGCCGTTGATGGCGGCAAGCACCGGCTTGCGACAATTATAGATAGCCAGCGACAGTTCGCCGCCGGAATCGCGGATGGTTTCTAACGGTGGCTCCATACCCTCAGCGTCATCATAGCCAAACAGGTGGCCGCCCCCTTCCGGCTCCATTTCCATGCCAGCACAGAAAACCTTACCCGCCCCCGTAACGATAACCGCCCGGATATCATCATTGCGGTCGGCCTCCGCCAGCGCGTCAACCATTTCGTCTTTCATACGCAAGGTAAAAGCATTAAGGCGGTCAGGACGGTTGAGGGTGATAGTCAAAATATTTTCGGCCAGCTCGGTCTTGATGTCTTGATAATCCATGATCACTCCACTGGGGTTATGCGGTTTTCAGTCGTTATCGATAGAGATTCAGTATGCACGGTTTGACTCTGAGCATACCCCGATGGCAAGGAGCCGAACATGACACGCAATGTCCGGTTGATATGGGGGGTAATGGTACAAGCCTGCGAGCACCGCCAGCTCGATAAGCCCAGTACCGAGCTTAATCGTCTTGGCGGTTTTACCATCAAGACGCATGCCTCCTTCTCTTGCATGTCGCCTCCCTTCTGGCAATCGTCCAGACCGATCAATTATGGCAATCGCTATACAAGCTGGGCCTCGCCTTCCTACAATGCTCAAAACACAGAACAACACCAAGCCTGATCGCAGGTCTACATGGAGCAGAGGAAAAGCGAATGGTAGCGCCCCGCATCTGGCTGGTTTTCGGGCTATTGGCCCTGTCGGTTATGGCCCCGATCAAAGCCGCTGAAAACGCTGCCTGCGAGGCAGCAGAGCTGACTTTGGAGCAGCTCAAACAGCAGCGCCAACAGCTGCGTGCAGATCGCGCAGCCCTGCAAGCCATTGTTGATGGCGAGATTCCCGCCCCGAATCAGCTCAATGCCCTGTTGGGCCGCCCCCTGAACCAACGACCACTGCTGCCCATGCCGCCGCCTCAGCCCCTGGCGATCACCGACAGCAAGTGCCCCGATCAACAAAACGATATCGACACCCTGACACGGCAACTCAACAGCCTGGAACAGTCGCTCCACACACTGAGGCAGCCGTTCGTTGCTATCGACTTTACCCAGCGGCAAGCCTTTCTTAATTTGGCAACCCAACATGAACAATTGCAGCTATTGGCGGATAACCCCAAGACCAGCGCCTCGGTGGTACCCGCTAGCCGGCGACTACAACAACATATTGAGCAAGTGTGGGCACTACTTGGGCAACTGCAAAGCAGCCCCGATAGTGCCCTGCACACCTTAAATGAGCTCTGGTTGAGCCTACCAGTATTGATCCCGCCCACCGGCGTGCGCTCCGCCGATTGGCGCTCCTTGCTCAAGGCTCGATTGGATATCCAGCAGGATGTACGCACTTTGCGCTCGGCGCTTTGGAAAAGCCGGCCACTGCTGACCCAGATCGATAACCTGGGAGGATTGGGGCAGGCACCACGACTATTGCAACAGGAAAGCCAACGGATTGCCTTGCGCCTAAGCGACATCTTCTCGCTGGTGCGCTACGACCTGAACGGCCCCTTACGCAATGGCGGCTACATGCCAGTGCTGCAGAACATTCTCGCCTTAATTCTCGGCGCCGTGGGCTTCTGGCTGCTAATCCAGCTGGCTCAGCGCACCCGCCGCTGGGCGCTGACGCTGCACGACCGGGTGGTGCAGCTTAGTGGTGAGCGCCGCTGGCTACTCAATGCCAGCCGCCTGATCAGTGGCGTGGCGCCGATTCTGCCCTGGATTCTGATCTGGCTGGTGCTCGACTATCTTGGTTTATTGCTGGACACCCCTTCCAGCAAAATTTTGCTGTGGTTACTGCCGCTGGCCCAGCTTTATGTCATCTACGGTCTGCTCTGCTTGATTGGTGAATGGCTGGTGTTGCGTGTGGCACAAAGCGCCAATGCCTACCTGGGCAGCGAACAGACCCGACAAGCGACACAACATGCCCATCACCTGGCACGCTGGATCATTGTCCCTTGGGTCCCGGTCATCATTATCTGGGAAAGCCTCGGCCCTTCGCTGATGTATTACCTGTTTTTCGGGGCTCTACTGGTCGCTATCTACGCCGGGCTTAGCCGTCTTCTGGCATTCCGCCACCAGGACTATCTGGCCTGTCTGCAAACGCTTATGCCTTCTCAGATAGATCCACTAATCGCCCGTTTGTTGAGCCCCAAACTGTTCTGGCTGTTTGCTCCATTAATGCTACCCATCGCGTTGGTGAGCTTCCTGGTGGGTTTTGTGGACCGGATACTGGTTGACTTTGACTGGTACATACGACTTAAGGCCCGCTGGTTCCGTTTCCGCGCCAATGTAGCCACCGACCAAGACGACGGTGACAATAGTGAAGAACCGGTGGCCCAATCCTACGAACGCTGGTTTGCCCCCGCCTTGCCCGACGATGCGACCAAACCCCCGTTCATCGACACCGGTTTAGTAGCCGCCATAGAAAAAAGCATCCAGCGCTGGCACGAAGATAAAACCGATGAAAACGCCTTGGTGGTTTCCGGTGAAAAAGGCTGCGGCAAAAGTGTCTCCCTTGGCAAACTCGACAAGGTATTGGAGAAAAGCTGTGAATCCCTGGATATCTTGCACCTGAAAGTACCCGCCAAGACCTGTACCCCGGAAGCCATTCACCAGCTGATTGGCGATGCACTGGGCACCGACCTGGTCAACGACGGCCCGGCCGCGCTGGTCAAGGACGATGAACACCGGCAGCCCACCCTGGTGGTGCTAGACGAAGCGCAAAATTTCTTCCTTGCCCAACTGGGCGGCCTGGAAGGCTGGCGCACAGTGCTCAATCTGGTCAACGCTCGGGTGGACAATGTGTTCTGGTTGTTACTGATCAACAACCAAAGCTGGGCCTACCTATGCAACGTGTTTGGTCGGGAATACCAGTTCCGTAATGTCATTCGGGTAAAGCGCTGGGGGCAAACCGATATCCGTTCGCTGATTCTCAGTCGTAATCATCTGAGTGGTTTCCAGCTACGTTACGACGAAGTGTTGTTGTCCTCCCGAGGGCCAGAAGCGGGCAATCTGCGCAACGCGGAGCAACGATATTTTAGCCTGCTCTGGGATGCCAGTCGCGGCAATCCCATGGTGGCATTACGGCTGTTCCTGACTTCAGTGAAAGTCAAAGGCCGACAAGTGACCGTGGGGCTGCCCAACGCCCCCTCGGCCAGTATTCTCGATGGAATGGGTGACAACTCCCTGTTTGTTTATGCCGCCATTGCCACCCACGAAAATCTGACCAGCCACGAAATCAGTGCGGTTACACACCTGCCAGAAAATGTGGTGCGCTATGCGCTGAAAGGCGGTTTCGATGCGGGCTTTCTGCACAAGAGCAATGATGGCCGCTACCGGTTGGTGCCCCTATGGTACCAGCAGGTAATCAGCTACCTAACACGGAAGAACCTGCTCAATGAATGATGGAAATATCGTCAACGACCTGACCGTCGTGGTGGAGCTGTTTAACGTCTACGCATTGATGCTGCTGTTTATTGGTGGCCTGCTGCTGTGGGCCTTGAACTGGGGCATCAGTAAAGCAAGCCTTAAAATCACCGAGAAAATGCCCACCCGGCGCTTCCTGATTTTGCAGATCACCACTCTGGTCGGCTTTGTGCTCTACACCGTAGGCACCATCGCGCTGGTCATCGGCGTGCTGCAACCCCCGAAAGAATTCATGCTCGCCGCCGGCGGGTCCATCGCGGTGGCCCTGGGCTTTGCCCTGAAAGACATTGCCGCCTCACTCGTAGCCGGCTTGCTGTTGTTATTCGATCGCCCTTTCCGGGTGGGTGACCGGGTCAGCTTCGCTAACGTGTACGGAGAAATCGTTTCCATTGGCCTGCGCACCGTGCGCCTGCAAACTCTGGACGATAATCTGGTCACTATCCCTAATTCGCGGTTTATTACCGATGTGGTGGCCTCCGGCAATGCCGGCGAACTGGACATGATGGTGGTCACCGATTTCCATGTGGCCCTGAATGCCGATATCGAACAAGCCAAAGCCATCGTGGAAGAAATTATCGTCACCAGCCGCTACGCCTACCTGAAAAAGCCGGTCACTTTTGCCATTGAAGAAATTGAGGTGGGCTACCGGTTGGCGATTCGTCTACGCGCCAAAGCGTATGTGCTGGATGTGCATTACGAGAAGGCGTTTCAGAGCGACATCGTGGTGCGGGTATCCAAACGCTTTACAGAAATGCAGGTGGCTCGGCCGGAGTAATCGTCGAGACCTTATGCCTTGTGCTTTTGGCTCTTCTCGCTGGCGGGTTTTTCTGCCTCCTCGGACAGCACCTCTTCCAGCTCCTCGCGGGGCATGTAGTCCAGATCCCAGTGGCTGGTGTAGGTTTCTTTTAAACGACGTCGCCCCCGATGCAAAGGCTGTGGGTCTTCATCACTGCCATGGGCGGCGTGGTGTTCGCCTAACGTCGGCACCGGATTGCTGGCCGCCTCTGGCGCCGTGTTTTTTTGCTCAGCCCCTGACCGTTGACGCCAGGGAGTAAGCCATCGCTTCAGCCAGTGCATATTTTTCCTCTCTTACCGCTGTACCTACTCTATCATTCACCTCCACCCTATCACCCCGGCTTGCCATCTACACGCGAGCGCGTGAGCACTTGTCCATAGAGCAGCAGGAAACCAGCAAAAGCCAGGCTCCATAAGCCGGTGGACCACCCTACCCCGAGCCCCCAGGGCAGCCACCCTAGCGCCGTCAGCACTCGCAATACCCCCGCCGCCAACACCAATGCATACAGCACAATACCGCCGGAAGGCAACGCCATGGCACGCCCGGTATGCCCCATGGCTACACGCGTCATCACCCCCATGATGGTAGTACCCATGGCTCCGGCGCCAAGGGCATGCAACCATGCTGTCGGCGCCACCCAATACCATTGCGCCAGCGCCAGTAGCACAAATCCCAGCACCACCCACAGATGCCCCAGGTGCAGAATCCACAGCAGGGGTTCATCACGTATCTGCCAGGATGCCCAGCCCAACAAACGCAGCAGCACCATGGCAGCGGCCGCCAGTGCCAGCACCGCCAGTAGCGCGCCTTGTATGTTGAGCGCCACCAGCACCGCCACCGCCAGCGCCAATACCAAACCCACCGACGTAGCCCAGGAAGGGGTACGCACCTGAGAACTGTCCTGGCCGCGGGCCTGCAACCAATTACGCGTAAACGCCGGCGTAATCCGCCCACCGATAATCAATATCAACACCGCTGCCAGCACCACCAGCGCCTGCAAATAGCGCGGCGAACCAGACAGATGAAACAACAGATCCAACACCCAGCATGCCGCCAGAACACCCATCAGAATCAACTGCCGGTACTGACGGGCATGCCAGATACGGGTACCTGCCAGCCAAGCCAGCAATGGCAGGAAAGACAAGTCGACAACGCTGGCGAGAATTGGCCAGAAACCGCCAAACATCATCGCCAATCGCCCAGCCAACCACAGCAGCCACAAAGCCAGTAATGCCCCGCCGTCCACCGGAGGCGCACCGGTCCAGTTACAGACTGCGGTTAGTAAAAACCCGGCGATGGCGGCGTTAAGGAATCCCCCCAGCATTTCGTGTTGATGCCAATGTAGCGGCGCCAAGGCCAGGCTATCCACGCCTCCCTGAGTGAGCAGAAACATCCATAACGGCACCAATAACGCCGCCCCAAAAGCGGCGGAAAGAAAAAATAATCGAAACGGAAATGCCAGCACAGGCACTTGTAATATGCGCCGCCACTGATGGCTCTTGCCATCAGGGGAATCAGAAGCGGACGGTGGAGAAGAGGGGGGTGTCATCGAGCTCTCCCTGCCGGAATAGACTCCCTCGAATATACCCTGTTACTAAAAAAACCGATGGAATTAATGCCATAAAACTGACCGGGATCACAGCCCGGCCAACTTAGACATAGTGGGTGCTTTTCACGCTAATTCACCCTAAAAAATCAAGACAGCAATTGCGGGCGCTCCATCAACCGCGACAATTTTTCCAGGCCCTGCTGGCGCAGGTAGCCACTGTCACGTCTGGAAGGGTGGAAGTCGCGTTTGTAGTACGACAGATAGGATTTGCCCAGCTTGCGCAGCCAGCCGGGCTTTCCTAGCAACCAGTTCATTCCCTGGCCCACGGACTTCCAGTCAGTGGAGTCATCCATTCCGGCGCGCAGCTGGTTGTAGTGGAAAATAGTAAAACCGATAAACTCTACCGTGGTAAGCGCCATCTCCGAGGTGCGCATCCAATAGCTGCCCACCTGGTCCTGATACACATCGAACGCGACCGATTTATGCTCGCTTTCTTCCACCGCATGCCACAGCCACAGCGGCACCATCCGCTCGTCCATGCCTTCGATAATTTCTGGATGCTCCAGAATCATTTCCGCCAGCATTGCGGTGAAATGTTCCAGCGCACAGGTCTTCGCCAGTTGCCGTTCCGGTGACAACCATTTGACCATGAACTTTAGGCCGTCCCTTACAAAGGCGTCCACTTTGCTGGTAGGTACGCCCTTCGATTCCATAAACGCATTGAAGGCATCGTGCTCGTTGCCGTGATGCGCCTCCTGACCGATGAAGCCTTTCACTTGCTCACGGAGCAAAGGATCAGTGATTTTTTTCTGAAAATGACGAACAGAACGAACAAAGAAACGTTCGCCCTCGGGAAACGTGCACGACAACGCCGTCAGCAGCATAGTTTTGAATTGATCATTATCGAACCAGTACCGGGGCATGGACGGATCAAATTCAAAATCCATCTTGCGGGGCTGAATGTCGCTTTTATTCGGCTTTTTCTGTGGCTGACGCGTTACCGACGTCGCGACAGAGACTGTATTGGCATTCATGGCGATGTCCTCATTGCTCATGGACCCAGTATTCGGCAGCCACAACGGGCAGGCTAGTGCAGGTTGTGCCATTTTTGCAGCACACAAACCAAATGCCGGATGCCTCGCACGTAACACTAGCCTGGCTCAACCCGGTTCGCTTTGCCGCCGATACAACCGCGCGTGGATATCGCCGCTGCTTTTCTCTTTCGACAATTGCCAGTTGGCCGGGACTGCCGGCGCCTCTCCCTTCCGGCGGCTTTCCACATAGATAATCGCCCCGTCTGTCAGCAACCCTTGGGCTTCCAAGGCCTCACTGGCCGGCGACACTAGGCCCAAATCATAGGGCGGATCGATAAAAACCAAGTCGAAGGGCTGCCGTTGCGTAGGCAGCCAACTCAACGCGTCTGCACACTGCACGGCAATACGCCCCTCGAACAGCGGCGTTAACTGGCGACTCAGGTCTGCGCTACGCTCACGCTGCTTCTCCACCAACACAGCCTCGCGGGCGCCCCGGCTCAAGGCTTCCGCGCCCAGCGCTCCGGAGCCGGCAAACAGATCCAGCACGCGCAGCCCCGATATTTCAAATTGCAGCCAGTTAAACAGGGTTTCGCGCATACGATCCGAGGACGGACGCAAATCGCCGCCATGGTCCACAAAATGCAGACGATGGCCGCGCCTTTCGCCGCCAATAATTCTTACCTGCCCTTTCTGGCCCTGAACGCTGGCAGCAGGGCGCTTACCTGAATGCTTACGGGGCACGGTCAGCGGGCTCCTCATTGGCCTTATTGTCCGCGTCCGTTGCCACCGGCATAACCTCTGGTGCCTCAGGGCCAATGCTGACGATGGCCAGATTCTCCGGTGTCAGATTGCGCTGGAACGCGGCGCGGATGTCTTCTGCGGTCACCGTGCGCACCTGCTGGTTGAACCATTGCAGATAATCCAGCGGCAGGTCGTAGAAGCCAATAGCCCCCAGCTGACCGATAATGTCGCTATTGTCGGCGGTACCCAAAGCAAAGCTGCCAAGAATGCTAGCGCGGATTTCCTCCAGCTGCTCATCGGTGGGGCCGTCTTGCACAAACTGGTCGATCAGATCCAGAGTTAGGGTCAAGGCGGCGTCGGCATTGTCATTGCCCGTCTGCAGGCTTACCTGAAACGGGCCTCCGGCCGCCATGGGGCTGAAAAAACTGCTGATCCCATAAACGTAGCCCCGCTTCTGCCGCACTTCGTCAGTGAGAATAGAGGCAAAGCCGCCACCACCGAGAATCTGGTTACCCACATACAAGGCCACATGATCCGGGTTGCCACGCCAGGTGGCCTGATTACCCAGCAAGATATGAGTCTGGGCAGAAGGGAAGGTAATGTGTTCGCGCTGACGCTTAGTCAACGGCTGAGCCCGCGCCAATGCCGGTGCCTCCTCGCCTTGCGGCAGGGCTGCGCTAATCTCTGCGGCAATGGCTTTCGCATGGGCGCGATCCAAATCCCCCACCATAGCAATCACGGTGTTACCCGCCGCGTAGTAGCTCTGGTAGAAATCCTGCAGCTGGTCACGAGTGATCGCCGGCAAACTGTCCAAGGTGCCATCACTGGGCTGCCCATAGGGGTGGCCGACGAATACGGTGGACTGAAATGCTTTATTCACCTGCGGGCCCGGCACCTGGGTTTCCATGCGCAAGCCCTGCATCATTTGGGTACGAATGCGTGCCAGCGTATCCTGCTCGAAAGTGGGGCTGGCAATCACTTGCTGGAACAGCGCCAGTACCGGTTCGCGATACTCGGGGTCGGACAATGTACGCAGGCTGATCACCCCCATGTCCCGGTAACTGGAAGAGGAAAAGCTGGCGCCCTGATCTTCAAATCCGCGAGCAATGTCATCCACGCTTAACCCGTTCGCCCCTTCACCCAGCAAGGCGCTAGTCAACGAGGCCAGCCCCGGGTGCCCGCCATCGCGGGCAGAACCCGCATCACTGACCAAACGAATATCCAGCATGGGTAATGCATCGCTGCCCACAAATAACACCTTGGCTCCCTGTTCGGTTTGCCAAGACTGGATATCCAGCGCCGGTGCCTGCGGGTCAGTTTCTGCGATCTGTGCTGCGGTGCCGGGGAAAGAACCAGAAAAAGTGCCGGCGCAGGCACTCAGCACCACGTTCAGGCCAAGCAGGAAGGCCAGCCGGAAAGTATTCATCTTCATGGTTGCGGCTCCGCTTTCGGTTCATCAGAGGTAGGCGCTGTCGGTTTCACCATACCCACGGTCAGGCGATCCGGCACCAGCCATTGCTGTGCCACTCGCTGTACATCTTCAGCGGTCACCGCCTCCAGGTGCTTGGCAAAACGGGTGGACAGGTCTATATCCAACCCTAGGGTACTGAGCATGCCCAGCTCCATGGCCTGGCCCATCACCGAGTCTTTCTCATACACCTGGCCCGCCAGCACCCCGGCCCGCACCCGCGCCATTTCCGCGTCAGTGGGCAAGGTAGTCTGCAGGGTTTCGATCTGTGCCAGCAGCGCGTTCTCCACGTCAGCCAACGTCACCTCCGGGTTCGGTGCCGCCGTCAGTGTGAACGTCCCATCGCCTCGCTGAATGCCGCTATAGCTGGCGCCAGCACCGGCCACCAGCCGCTGACCGCGGACCAGATCCGTTTCGATTCGCGCGCTCATGCCGCCATCCAGCACCCCAGCCAGCATGGTCAGGGCATAGAAGTCTTTTTTGTCTTCCAGCGTTACCAGTGAGGGCACGTTGTACATCATGTATAGCGAGGGCACTTTTACCGGCAAATTCAGCGCCAGCCGACGTTCGCCTGCTGGCGGGTTCACCGTTTGCTTGGGCCGCGGCGGCGTCTGCCCGGCAGGCAGATCGGCAAAGAATTTTTCCACCAGCGGCTCAACCTGATCACGGGTTACATCCCCGGCGATCACCAATGTAGCGTTACCCGGCACATAAAATCGTTGATACCAGCTGCGGGCTTGCTCCGGCTGTAACTGGGACAACAAGGAACGCCAACCAATAATCGGGTGGGCATAACCGGTACCCGGGCGGGCCACCGCCTGAAATTTCTCCCAGGCCAACGCATTCGGGTTATCGTCGGTTCGCATGCGCCGCTCTTCCATCACCACCTTCAGCTCACGGGCAAACTCTTCATCATCAATGTCCAAGTGCCCCAGCCGCTCGGCCTCCAACTCCAGCGCCAGAGGCAGGCGCGACACCTCGTATTGCTGAAAGTAGGCAGTGTAGTCGTAGCTGGTAAAGGCGTTATCGCTACCACCATAGCGGGAGACCAACTTGGAAAAATCACCAGGGCCGAGTCTCTCGGTGCCCTTAAACATCATATGTTCCAACACATGAGCCAAGCCGGTTTCGTAGGGAGCTTCGTCGATACTGCCCGCCTTGTACCACATCATCACCGTGACTACTGGCGCCCGATGATCTTCGCGCACCAGCACTTTCAGGCCGTTATCCAGTGTAAAGGCATGGGTCGGCAGCGCCGCCTGTACAGTCAGCGACCACAGGCCCAGCGCCAGTACCGTTATCAGTCTTTTCATGAAATACCTCTATTTTGGGGACCACAAACCCGAAGCTGCTCCCCTCTCCCCATAATGGTAGGATAGCGGCGCGTTCGCACCGCGAACGGCAACTCTGCAAGCAGGTCCCTTTTTTCTCCGGCATAGCATACCGGGTTATCGCCTTGCTCTTGCAGCCTCATTGCAAAAGAAGGGCCACCCTTCTTGATTGGATACGACTAATCATGAGCGACGAAGTTTCCCGCGACGACGACAAGCGGCCACAGCCAAGCGAAAAGCCGGAAGAAAAGAAAACCGGTTTCTGGAAGCGCATGTTTACCGGCGTGGACGCCGACGAGCTGCCCGCAGCACCTGCCGAACCTGAAGCAGACCCTGCCCCCGAGCCTGCTAAGTCAGCCTCTCCGCCAGCAGCAGCCACACCTGAGCCGACACCTGCTGCCACAGCAGCAGCCCCTGCCGACGAAGCCAGCCCCGAGGTAAACGACGACGAGGGCAACTTCTGGACCCGCATGAAGCAGGGCATGAGCAAGACCCGCAAGGGGCTGGGCAAAGGCCTGGCGGACTTGCTGGTGGGCGCCAAGGAGATCGACGACGAAATCTTTGAAGAAATCGAAACCCAGCTGCTGGTGGCGGATGTAGGCGTGGAAGCCACCGATGTAATCGTCCAGGCCCTCACCGACCAGGTGAGCCGCGAAGAGCTGGTGGACGCCGACGCACTCTACGAATCCCTGCAAAATGAACTGCGCAAGTTGCTGGTCCCGGTGGACCAGCCCATGCAGATCGACAGCAGCAAAAAGCCCTACGTAATCCTGATGGTCGGCGTGAACGGGGTCGGCAAGACCACCACCATCGGCAAACTGGCCTGCCGCTTCAAAGCCGAAGGCAAGAGCGTGATGCTGGCCGCTGGCGATACCTTCCGGGCCGCCGCCGTAGAGCAACTGCAAGTATGGGGCGAGCGCAACGACATTCCCGTGGTGGCCCAACACACCGGTGCCGATTCTGCCTCGGTGGTGTATGACGCGGTCCAGGCGGCACAGTCCCGCGGCGCCGACATCCTGATCGCCGATACCGCCGGGCGCTTGCACACCCGTGGCAACCTGATGGACGAACTCACCAAAGTCACCCGGGTAATGAAGAAGCTGATCCCGGACGCACCCCACGAGGTATTGCTGGTGCTGGATGCGGGCACCGGACAAAATGCCATCAACCAGGCTGAACAGTTCCGCGATGCTGCGGGCGTGACCGGGTTGGCACTCACCAAGCTCGACGGCACCGCCAAAGGCGGTATCCTGTTTGCCTTGGCCAAACGCACAGGCTTGCCGATTCGGTTTATCGGCGTTGGGGAACAACTGGAAGACCTGCGCCCCTTCCACGCGGAAGAGTTCGTTCAGGCATTATTTGAAGATGTAACGAGTTAAAATCAGACTCAAGCGGCACTTGAAGCTTGGGGCTTGCAGCTGCTTAAGGACTTCAATGATTCAGTTTGACCGGGTCAGCAAACGCTACCCGAACGGGAAAGATGCCCTCAGCAAGGTCGATTTCACCCTCCCCGCCGGGCAACTAACATTTCTCACCGGTCATTCCGGGGCGGGCAAGTCCACCCTGTTAAAACTGATCATGATGATCGAGCGCCCAACCCAAGGGCAGGTATTGATCGATAACCAGAACCTAAACGGCTTCAGCAATCGACAAATTCCCTTGCTGCGCCGCAAAATTGGCATGGTTCATCAAAATCACCAGCTGCTGTTTGACCGTAGCGTATTCGATAACGTGGCCCTGCCACTGGTGATTGCAGGTTATGCCCGCGCCGACATCGGCAAACGGGTGCGCGCCGCGCTGGACAAGGTGGGCCTGTTGGACAAAGAAAAACTCAATCCAATCATGCTTTCCGGCGGCGAACAACAGCGCGTGGGTATCGCCCGGGCGGTGGTGAACAAACCCCCACTGCTGCTTGCCGATGAACCTACCGGCAACCTGGATCCCGCCCTCTCTGAAGAAATCATGGACCTGTTCAAAGACTTCGCTCGGGTCGGCGTGGCCGTGCTGATCGCCACCCACGACCTGAGTCTGATCGCCCGCTATAACCACCGCTTACTGACCCTGCGGGAGGGTCGCCTGATCCACGACGGTGACGAACCTGGAGCGGCCCATGGCGCCTAGCAATTCAAACCGGGGCAAAACCAACAGGGCAAACCGCAACGCCACGCCGGTTAAGCCCCGCCGCAACAAAGCGGAACGGCCGCGCCGGGTAGCCGGCGCCCATAGCGCCCAAACCTCATTAAAGGATCGCTTCACCAGCTGGCGCCAACACCATCAGGATTCCTTGCGCGACGCCTTACAACGCCTCAACGCGGCCCGGGCCAGCAGCGCCATGACCATTCTAGTCATCGCCATCGCTCTGGCCTTACCCGCCGGCCTGGCGGTACTGCTCGATAACGCCCGCGCCATCACTCGCGGCTGGGATGGCAACGCCCACCTGTCTGTCTTTCTCGACATGGACACCAGTGAGGCTCGCCAGCGAGAACTCGCCAACGAATGGCAAGGCACTGGGCACATCACACGCACCGAAGTAATTACTCGGGCTCAGGCGTTGGCAGAGTTCAAGGCCCTATCCGGCTTCGGCGATGTGCTGGAGGCGCTGCCGGACAACCCTTTGCCGCCATTGATTGTGGTCTTCCCGGACAGCACCGACCCGGTCACCCTACGCGCTTTGGAAAACCGCCTGGGCGAAGCCGACAACGTGGACCTGGTGCAATTGGACGTGGAATGGGTGCGCCGCCTGCACGCCCTGATCGAACTGGTCGAGCGGCTGATTTCCGCCCTCACCCTAGCGCTGGCCGCCGCGGTGGTGCTGGTCATGGTGAACACCATCCGCCTGGCCATTGAAAGCCGGCGGGAAGAAATCGTGGTGGTGAAGATTGTCGGCGGCACCGACGGCTTCGTTCGCCGCCCCTTCCTCTACACCGGCTTCTGCTTCGGCTTTGCCGGCGGCCTGGCGTCAGTCATCCTGGTACAGAGCGCCATGTGGTGGCTCGGCGGCCCTATCGACGAACTGCTCTCCCTATACAGTAGCGAGCAATCACTAACCTCTATGGCCTTATCCAGCCTGATCACTCTCCCCCTGTTTAGTGGCGCCTTAGGCCTTCTCGGCGCCTGGCTCGCAGTGGGCCGCCATTTGGGCGATATCGAACCTAACTTCTGAGTAGTAACAACAAGCTTCAAGCGGCAAG